>Ga0256834_1000875_pt1 | contig 21320 bp, 21 predicted proteins | sample 4281140metaG_FD_190536 | JGI IMG/M metagenome (GOLD analysis project Ga0256834, IMG submission 190536) | Hydrothermal vent microbial communities from East Pacific Rise, Pacific Ocean - 4281-140 | ecosystem: Environmental > Aquatic > Marine > Hydrothermal vents | place: Pacific Ocean: East...
AATGTTGTTTTAATGAATGAGGGGAGTTTAAAGTACATAGGTGTTATCCTTATTTTTGTTCTCTATCTCTTCCAAGCTCTTACAAAAAGGGTATTCCTACAGCATATCCCCAAGTAAACTTAGGAACGAGGGAAATTTTGCAAGAAGTGAAAGATAGTCTACGGTATGATTATCCATGGGTCATATCCACCGCCATCAGTTCCATGGCAAAATGCACTACCATTTCCACCACATGTTGGCACGGTATCTATTGCTGGATAACCAGGAGTTAATCCATCATGATCAACCAAGTAAGCATCACCCCAATTATAAACAGGAGTATCTACAGCAGTATAGTTTGATCTATAACCTGTCAACATCAAGGAGTTTCCATTATAGTTATATGGCTCTGGAAAATTATAGTAACCAATGAGACGCGATACAGGAGAACCATGAGGTACCGCAACATGGCAATTAATACACTTAACATAGGTGCCAGGAGTTATCATACTTTCCATAGTTGATTTAATACGATGCGCTCCATTAATTGCATCATTCCCAGCTACTCTTTCAATGGTATGACAATTCAAACAAAAAATCTCGCCAGGAACAGGTAGATTGTAACCGCCTGCATCTAAAGCATCTCCTATGTGCCAAGGTTGACCAGTTGCAGAATTTTCAGGCCAGTCTTTGTACTGACCCTTGAGCATATACTTTTTGCTAGAACCGTGAGGTCCTTTAGGATCGATAGTATTCTCATCATCAGCACCATGACAATCAGAACAATACATCGTCTGATTTCCTACATTTGTATTCCATGGTGGCAACATGGTAATAGTATGCTGTGGGTAAGCATATCTATCACCTCCACTTGCTATCATCTCATTTGTTGTCATTACAACCGGATGTGCCGAACGATTTTTTGGATTAAACTCCCATGCTTGATCGGTGACAATTGTTCCCTCTGCTGAAAGGAAAAAAGAAGAGGCACCAAAGGTAGCTGAACCCAACCCCCAATATGAGTGACATTTCATACAGATTTGGTATTCTTTAGTAGCGCTCTCTAGCGTTGTAAAGGTGGTAGGCTGTTCCCATCCGCTGACTGGCCATGTTGGCTCTACTCCAGTTACACCTACTAAAACAGGTGAAACATCGTTTGTATTTGCATTTGGGGCAACTGGGTACCATCCCGAAGCATCTACTACATCAGTATGTGTACCCTTCTGAGCTTTGTGCGGATTGTGACAATCCATACAGGTAGCGTGTCTGTTATTATCCCAAGATACACCTTTACCTCCATCTGGATCTAATGGTACATCTGCTCCATAAAGCACATCTAAATTTGTATGGCTACCATTTGGATTATTAGCCGAAATAATTGGATGAGCATAAGTTCTATTTGCTACAGTCTCAATATTTACTGCTGCCCCTGCGTTATCGCCATGACATGCTGCTCCTATTGTATCTGATGCAGCGCCTTGGAAACAAGTTTGTTCTTGCACTTGTCTATTTAAGTAAGGAATCCCTCCAGCATTATGAGGTGTGTGGCAATTAGCACAACCCATATCTGATATCTCCCCTGTTGCATATTTTACTAATAACTGAGCATCTGTATAATCAGGAGAACCTACTGGTGGCGTTTGATGTACACTCCCCAACCAGTCAATTTTTTCATGGCACGAGGTACAAGTAGTTGATACTTTTTGAGCAAAATTAGCTCCTGCATCAACAAGTAAAAACTTATCATTATCTTTATGTGGATCATGACAAGATGAACACTCTACATAGTTGTTACCTGCATAATTAAAAACTTTAATTGGAGAGTCTGGCGATGTCTTTAGTTCCATAGTCTTAGTTCCAACTCCAAAAGATTTAGTAAGAGCTGGGTTATAGATAATTCCAACAGGATGGTGCATTGTTAAATCAGTTCCTATAAAACCTGCTGCTGCACTTGGCATGGTCCCATCTGCTATCTCTACTCCATTCATATCAATAAGTTGATCTGTCGCTGTTCGCAATGCATGTACAGCCCCAACAGCTACTGTTCCATCATGGCAACTCAAACATTGTCTAGATAAAGCACCAGGCGTACCTTTAGTTGCCCCTAAATCAGCCTCAACTGCATATCCCATCCGTTTTAGGTAGTCACTATTGTACATATCATATGCTGATACTGGCATACTTCTATTCCAAAGTGGCTTCCCCTCTGCTTGAGCTCTATGTGGAATGTGGCAAAAAACGCATACCTCTGTTTCAGCTTGAGCTTTTATTGATCCTGGTCCAGATATAGATAAATTATGTTTTGTATTATCTATTGTTGCAAAGAGCGGTGTGTTTAAAAATAAAAATAAGAAAAAAATCATTTTTAATATATATTTCATATCATACTCCTTTTTAATCTATATCTAGTAATTTGAATATTTGAACTCTCTTATTACTAGTATCTGTTATATATATGGTACCATTTTCTAGTATATATATATCTTCAGCAAGTGAAAATCTACCTTTTGCGTTGCCATAACCACCAAATACCATTAGTAATTCACCTTTTTTATTAAAAATTTGTATATTATTAAACATAGTATCACTAACATAGATATTGTTATTTTTATCAAGAGCTATACCCCTTGGACTAGCAAAACTACCTATACTTTTTCCTAAGTGACCAAACTTATAAAGGTATTTACCCTCTTTATTAAGCACCTGTACCCTATGATTCATTGAGTCAGTTACATAGATATTTCCAATAACATCTTTGGCAATAAAAGTAGGTCTATTAAACTCTCCATCTCCATTACCAAATCCACCAATGGAGTAAAGAAACTTTCCTTTAAGTGTAGTTACATGTATTTGACTTGCAACTGCATCTACAATGTATAGTTTATTTTCATCATAATTTACAGCAATTCCAACAGGTCTCTTAAAAAATTTTGAGCTTATAGCATAATCAAACTCTCCATCTCTTTTAAATACATAAATTTTAGCTCTTATGGAGTCAGAGATATAAATTTTTCCTTTTGAATCACATACAACATCTATTGGGTTAAGAAAAATCTCTTTATCGCTACCCTCTATAATTATTGTTTCATCTTCTGATTTATCAAATATATAAACATTTTTAGATGTTGCATCTGTCACATAAACTCTTTGTTTTTTGGCATATATGCCAAAAGGAGAGGATAGCGTTATGCTTTCTTCACCAACTACAAAATCAAAAATTTTTGAAAAAAAACCTTTCTCAACCTCAAAATCTGCAGGATTAGTAGCAATTTTTACAAACTCAATTCTTGCTTTATCTGGAGCTTCTGGCCATACTAATTTATCTATATTTTTTGCATTTAAATAACCAGTATAGATAAAAAATAAACTAATAAATAAAAACTTACTCATCTACTGCTCCTTTAAAATTTACGTAAAAATTTTACATTAAGTCTATGCACTTCTCTATTTAAAACGTGAATTGCAATATCTTTATCAGTTTCTATTCTATCATAAGTATAGCCAATAGAAGTGGTTAGTTTTGAGCTATAAAATAGCAAATCAGTTCCAAAATTATAATTCATTGTATCATAATAAAATTCTTTAGATATACTTAATTTGCTTGTATATTTAATATTTCTACTTAAATTATATCTAAACACAACATTAGCACTAGGACTCATTGTTTCTTTTTCTTTTCCATTTGTTTTTGATATTGCATAACGAAATCCTAGTTTTGAGCTTAGAGAGCCACTAATACCTACTCTGGTACTATAGTCAAGATTATTCTTTACACTCACTCTAGCAAATTCTATAGAGGTAAAAACTTTATTGCTGTCAAGTATTTTTGAAATACTATTATAATAATCAATATTTAATTGATTTCTTAATTTTGAATAAATCATTGTGCTTATATTTAGGTTTGCATTGGAAGTTTTTTTACTTTCCTCTAAAGTGTTGATGGAATCATTATAATATAAACTAGCACTTAATCTTGAATTTAAACTTTTAATATTTTGATTCATCCCAATTTTGGCTCTATACATATATGTTGTAATCTCTGCTGTAGATGTGTTGCTATCCCTATCATTTGAATTATTATTAAGACTAGCATTAAATGACATATTCATAGATATGTCTGCATTTATTTTTTTTAGATAGCTAATATTTGAATTTAAATTTAAATTTTTTATAGTATCTAAATCACTAGAAACAACGGAATAGCTTGATGATTGTGATAAATTTAAATTTTTTGTTACCCGATAACCATAAGATTGGGATAGATTAATATTATTTAAATTTTCATCTATGATTTTAGTTCCACTTAAGCTTAAAGAAGCATTATGTTTTCCTCTTGGATTCCATATTAAATTTAAATTTGAAAGTACTGTTTTTGTCTCATTAGCAGTCCATAAATCATTTGTATAGATTCTTTTTCTATAACTTGATTGTGAATTAAACCTAACAGAATCACTAACTTTAGCTCGATAAATTAAATTTACATCTTCCTCTTTATTGCTTGATTTAGAGGTATAACTTGTTGAGTCTTTAGTAATCTCTTGATCTGTATTAGTATAGCTTAAGCGTAGATTATGAATATCATCATCTTTAGTTAATGTTACTTTATATTTTCTGTTTTTTCTGTTATCCGTACTGAAAATACTTTCATAAACTCCATCAGAATCTGTGATGGTATAATTAATTTTGAATATGTTTAAGAGTATTTGTCCAACTAAACCAAATGAAAGATTATCATACTCAGAGTTATTGGTAGTACCGTTATATCTAATAGAATTAGGAGATTTTGTTTTTATAGCATATAAAGTAAAAGGGATTTTAGTATGGCTTAAAAAATTTAGTTTTGCATTATAGTCATAACTTTCAAGCTTATTCACAGTGTTAGCACTACTCTCTTCAGTATTTATATCTTCAAATCTTAAAGTAGTTGATAGTGAATAATTAAATAATCTCTTACTATAAATTGCGCCCAATACCCCAAGTTTATACTCTTGCATAAAATTAGTTCTAACTCTATCGTTTTCGTTGTATTTATCATATGTATAAGATAAACCTATGCTTCCATAGAATTTGCCAAAATTATTTACTTGTGACTGAATAGAATATATTGAGTCCATAATACCTAAGCTTTGTCCCTCTTTATTATAATTTCTTTTAAACCCTTTGCTATAATATTCATAATCTTCTTTGCTCTCTATATATATGCCACCATCTGTTTTAATATCATCAACTTGTTCAGTTTTTCCATTGGAAACAACATTGATTGTATTTTTTTTAACTTCCGTATCCCTACCTAAAAATGCTAATTTTTGAACTTTTTCTTCATTTATATCTTCTTTATTTACAATTTCTAAAATTTGTTCTTCATTATTAAATACTAAATTCTGTGCTGGTTTTTGTATTTCAGTTTTAGCTACTAGATTTTGTTCTTTATCTTTAAATACTAAATTCTGTACTTCATCTTTTTTAACTACTGGATTTTGTACTTTAACTTTTTTAACTATTGAATTTTGTTTTTTATTTTCAACTACTAAATTTTGCTCTTCATCTTCAATAACAAACCATTTCTCTTCATTTTTAAATCTATCTTCAGTAACACTTATATGATCTGGGTTTACAGGGAATAATGTATATACCTTTACAGCGGATACTATTCCAACTGCCCCAAAAAAATAGATTACTGCTAATTTCATAATTTAAAGCTGCTTTACAATTACCGCTGCTAATTTTAATTTTTTAAGCAAGCTAGTTTTTCGCTCTTCTTCTATTTTTTTCTTAAGATCATTTTTTAAACTTTTTTTAATAGTTTCAAAAGGAAGTTGATTTGGCTCTACCTTATCCTCAACTTTTACTATAAAAAAACCTATTGTTGTCTCCATAATTTCACTTGTAGTATTAGAATCCATAGAAAATGCCTTTTTCTCAACACTAGGTTCTAACATCCCTTTATGAACATACCCTAAATCTCCACCTTTTATTCGACTCATAGCAGTAGAATATTTTGCTGCTATATTTGAGAAATCTTCACCATCTGTTATTTTTTTATAAGCTTCTTCTATCCTTTTTTTAGCTTTTTCTTTTCCTTTTGGATCTGTAGGATCATTTTTTACATAAATTAATTTTGCTATAATTTTTTCAGGCTCTTTAAACTTATATTTATTTTTTTCATAATATTTTAGTAGATCATCTTCACTTAAATTTGCCTCTATTTTTGCTTCATAAAATTTCTTAAGTAACTCTTTGTTATAAAGCACTTTTTTAAAAGTTTCTAGTGTAAATCCAGCATTTTTTAAAGCTACATCAAAATCTTTTGTAGTTTGTTTTGCATATGAGATACCTTTGTCTATTTCAGCTTTTGAAACTTTAATATTGATAGATTCAGCATGTTGAATAAAAAGCTCACTATCTATCAAATCATCTAATACCTCTTTTTCAAAAGTTTTCATCTTATCATTTGAGACAGTTTTATGAAAATATCGTGCTGGAAATAATAGTTTAACCCCTCTATCTAGCTCAGATTTATGAATTTTCACTCCATTTACCATTGCTACAACATCTTTTTCTAAGATTATTTTAGGATTTGCATCTAAATAAATTCCACACATTAAAATTGATATTATTATCTTTAAAAATAACTTCACTGGCTTATTCCCCTTTAATCTCTTTATATTTTTCAGGATTATCATTTTTCCAACGCTCACTCATATATTGGTATATTTGCACCCTTCTATTAAATCCATCAACTACATAAATTCTATCATATCTATCAATATATACACCTGCTATTAGACTAAATTGACCTATAAACTTTCCAGCAGATCCAAAAAATATTAACAATTCACCTTTTTCGTTAAATACTTGAACATTATTAAAAGCTGAGTCTGCTACATATATATTTCCATCACTATCTACACCAATACCTTTAGGTCTAGCAAACATTCCAGGTCTATCACCTATTTTTCCAAATTTTCTTATAAATTTTCCATTTTTATCAAATACTTGCACACGAAAATTTTGTGTATCTACTACTGCTATATTATCATTTCTTCTATCTATGGCAATATTTGTAGGAAAATTAAACTCCCCAGCCCCTTTTCCCCTTTTGCCAAATGTAAATAACATCTTTCCATCGAGTGAGTAGGCTTTGATATTGTGAGCCTTTGTATCTACTGCATATAATACTTTTAATTTGTTATTAATACTGATACCTGTTGGTTTATTTAGCTCTAACCTTCCACCAAATGCTCTAAGTAATTTTTTGTCTTTACCATATACTAAGATGCTTGCATTTTTTGAATCGCTAACATATATACTTCCATTATCATCAACTGCTATCCCTACAGGAAGGGCTAATTTACCGGGGGAACTATCTCCAATGAAAGAAACTTTTTTTAATTTTTCATCTATATCAAAAACTGCCCCTACTGCTGTATCTGTTACATATACACTATCTCCAAAAGCAGCAACACCATAAGGTTTAACAAGATTTTTTGTTGTAAAGGCTATTCTTTCACCAATAAATGCATCTAAAACACTCACTTTTGTAAAACTTATATCTCCACTATAAGATATATCAAAAAAAACCTTAGGCTCATTTGGTGGCGATGGAATAACAATCTTTATTTCTTGTATATTTTTAGAACCACATGCACTAAAGAAAATCAATACAATGACATACAGATAAACTCTTAAAAAATTTTTAAACATTATAAACCTTTTGAAAATTTATATAGTATATAATAACACAAAGATGGATTATATAAAATAAACTAAGTGAGAATTTTATACACAAGAAGTTATCCCCTTGTGTATAATTTAAATAGAACTATTTTTCGTGACAACCTACACATAAAGCACTGTTGTTGTTAGAAGTTCTTAAAAAGTAAACTGACTCATTAAGAATATAAGAAGTAGCTCCATCATGTGGATCGTGGCAAGAACCACACTCAACATAAGCAACTCCAGCTGTAGTTCTTAGTAGATCATCAATTGTAGAAGCACCTGCCCATGTACCAGCTAAAGCTGTAGTACTAAGAATTAGGCTTGCTGGATTAGTAGCAGCTGTTCCACCAACTGGATATGGTACAGAGATAGGGTGGTCATTACTTAAATCTACACCTGCATTTCCTAAATCAGCAAGAACATTACTCACTAATAACGCATCACTAATTGTAGCGGCAGTACTTCCAATCAAGCCGTCCCCTCCAGCTGAATAACCAGCGCCTGGAGCATTAACTACTGAGTTAACTGCACTAACACCATCGTGACAACTTAAACATGCCATAGATGGAGCATTTACTACACCTCCTGTATTACCAACAGCTGTACCAGCTATGGTAGCACCCTGAGTACCAGCAACTGTAGCACCATATAATACAAAAGCATTATTAGCTGTAGCTGCTGCACTATCTTTATTCCACAGTGGAGCACCAGCGAAAGATGGATTGGCAGCATGTGGAGTGTGACAATAAACACATGTCTCACCATTGTCTTCTGTAGCAGTACCAGCCCAAGTTGTTAAACTTAAATCATGGGGTGAATTTAAAATTCCTGCGCCCCATAATGTCGTACTAGCTAGTAAAATACCAGCTGCTATTTTTTTCCCTAACATATCTTCTCCTTTTTTACTTTGATATATAAACTATAATTATATATCGGTTATTGTCAGTATATCTTTAGTGAGATTAAAATAGTATAAAACTATAATATATTATAAATAGTTTAACATTTATTTAATGATTAGTTTACAAATTTACCCTCTTCTAGAATCACTTGGAAGAAATATCCATATCCTAAATCTACATCAGTCTTGTAAATTGCCTCTGCTACAACTACATCTCCAACATTTACAGTTGAATTTTTTGTTGTTAATATGATATCACTAGTAGCACCCTCTCCTGTTCCATCTTGAAGATGAATCCAGTCTTTACCCATAATCCCTTTTGAAACTTTAGTAACTTTAGCTCTTAATTTAACTGCTTTATCTTTAAGTTTATCTTTTGATGCATATAACTCTTCTACAGTATATCCACCCTTTAATTTTTTAATACTAATTTTTTCTGCTACAACTTCAGCTTTATTTGGCGTTGGATGTGGTGGTTTGACAGCATTAGTTTCAGTAGTTGGATGTGGCTTTCCTGCGTGAGAATCACAGTCATGTGCCTCTGTAGTTGGATGTGGCTTTCCTGCATGACTAGCATGATCATGTTTTTCACCAGATTTTACAATAGCACTAGCAAACATTAAATAATCAAAATTTCTATCTAAAGCTTTACTTGAAAAATCTTTCATAACCATCTGCTCTATATAAGAAACTGTATCACCAACTTTTACACTCGTTTGTGGAGCAGCTACCCAATAGATAGTCCCACCCTCATCAACTTTAATATAAGTATATCCAGTAGCATCTACTGTTTCAAGAATCACTCCAACATGAGGGGCATTTTCTTGAATATCCGCTCCAACTGGAGCCTTATCAGCGTATGACGGTGCCGTTGCTGTATCAGCACCATAGATATTTTGTGGTTCTTTAGTAGTTGTTGAACTTTGTGTTGCTTGAGTCTTTTCTACTTTTGATGTATCTTCTTTTGGGTTATCACTACAACCCACCATTAAAAGTGCGGCTACACTTAGCGCTATAGATATTTTTTTCATTTTTTTCCTTTGTTTTTTAAATGTTGTTCATAACTTTCTTTTGCTGCTTTAAATGTCTCATTTGAATCTTTAGAGTCTCTAAAATAGTGATCCATAAACTTGTTGAAATCAGCTTCCTCTTGAGATATCTCTCTAAGTGGTTTTCTCATCTCCTCTTCATCTGTTTTTACAGGTGGGAGGGATTCGATATATTTTGCAATTATTTTTATTTTTTCATCTGATAGTCTAGTAGTTTGACCCCTCATCATACTTCCATACCCATATAAATCCATATTTCCTGCTTTATACTCTTGCAACTCTTTTATAATCACTTCTGCTTTCATACCAGCAATTATTTTACTCACGCCTAATGATTTTTTTTCACCTTTTTTTCCATGACATGCTGAACATTTTCTAAACAATCGCTCTGCGGAACTTTTTTTCTTTTTTACAATTTTTTTAGGTTGCTCTACGGGTTCCATTGATTCAATATGTTTACCTATCTCTAACATATCTTCTTCTGATAGTTTTTTAGACTGACCCTTCATCATCTTTCCAAAACCATACTTATCTCTTGTGCCAGCTTTGTACTCTTTTAACATATCCACTACATCGTCTGCTTTCATACCAGCAATTGCACTTGTTAAGTTTAAAGATGCTTTCTCCCCTTTTACCCCATGACATGTGCCACATTTTTTATAAAGTGGTGATGCTGATACTATATATACTGTTGAAAGTATAAGAAATAAAAAAAACTTCATCCTAATCTCCTCCTATTTTTATTGTTCTATGTTCCATTTGTGTTTATCTAAAATAATTTTTGCTTCTTTTTTCCCATTAAGATAAGCTTCTTGCATTAATTTTTTTGCTAATTGCATATCCTTTTCAATACCATCACCCTCAAGATAGATCTTTGCAAGATCATATTGCGCTTTTGAGCAACTTTGCATAGCAGATTGCTCAAGATACTTTTTTGCTTTGATAATATCTGCTTCAACACCATTACCCATCTTATACATAAGACCAATTTTATGTTGCGCTATAGGATAACCCAAGTCAGCAGCTTTTTTATAAGCTTTAAATGCTTTGTCATAATCTACTTGTAAACTTTTTCCAAAATAGTAGATATCCCCAATATGCACTGAAGATTTTATATCACCTTTATCTGCAGCTTTTGTAAAATAATATACTGCTTTATCTGCATCTTTTTTAACGCCATCACCATTAAGATACAACATAGCAAGATTATACATCGCTTTTACATGCCCTTGAGCAGCAGCTTTTTCATACATTTGTGCTGCCTTTGCATAATCTTTTTTTATAAGCATTCCGTGAAAATACATCCTACCTAACGCAAACTGCCCACTAGCATCTCCGTTGTCTGCTTTTATTTTAACTGCATTAAAAGCTCGATTATTGAGCTCTGTTGTTTGATTTGCCGACACTGTTAAAGTGATTAAAAAAAGTTTTATTACCACTATAAAAAAACTTTTTTTCATTTTTTATCCTAATGTTTAAAATTTATATTGTCCATAATCATATCACATTTATCACAACGATTTCTTAATTTGTTAAAATATTTGTTGTTTTAAGATGAGTTTTAAGAAAAGACTCCCCTCCAGATACCTGCGGCACATAATAAAATAAGGTGTGCTGCTGTATTCCTACCCTGACACATTGCCTTAAGTGACTATTGCACAGGTCTAAAGAGAAGCGGGAGAATTATAACCAATAAAAACTTAAAAATAGCTCTAAATAGTGGCTATAGCTTCTGAAATTGCTTTATAATAACCAACATAATCAAAATCAAAATTAGAATTATTAGCGTTTAGTTCCATCTCTTGAGCCATAGTATATACCTCATCAAATTTCAAATTTCCCGCACTTCCTTTAATGAAGTGGGCATTTTTACTAATCTCCTCAAAAAAATTATTTTCTATCGCATCTTGAAGCTTTGTTATGGCACCATTACTCTCAGATAAAAAGCTATCTATAAGGATAGGGATATGTTTAACATTTAACCCTATAGATGCTGCCATCTCTGCGTGGTCTAAATTGGTATAATTTGCTTGACGAATTGGCATCTAATTATCCTTAATTTACAAATTTTAATTTGATTATAACACAAAATGACAAAAAAGAAGAAAAAATGATTTATCTAATTTTTGCACTTAAAGCTGAAGCTCAAGCATTTATTGAGAAGAAGCTTGATCTAAACATTACTGTATGTGGCATTGGGTCTCATAACATGTATAATGCAACTAAAAAAACAGTAAAATTGATGGATGAAGATGATATTATAGTAAATATTGGAATTTGTGGAGCTAGTAAAGAATTTATAATTGGTGAACTACTTTATATAGATATGCCATCAAAAAATATAAAAAAAAAATTTACCCTAAGCTGTGTAGATAATAAGGTAACCAAAAAAGACAAATACGATGTTGTAGATATGGAATCATCTGGTTTTATTGATGCTACAAATATGGTAAAAAATAGATATATGTTTAAAATAGTAAGCGATCATTTTGAGCCAAAATCGGTAACTAAAGATGGTGCAAAAAAATTGATATTTGATAATATAGATAATATTATGAAAAGGATAAAAAGATGAAAATAGCTGTTGTAACTGGAGCTAGTAGTGGGATAGGTGAAGCTATAAGTTTAAGACTTTTAAAACTTGGTTATGGAGTTATAGGGCTAAGTAGAAATATAACAAAAAATAAATTTTCAAATGCAAATTTTACCCAAATGAAAGTTGATTTATCTAATGAAAAAGAAACCTCTAGCGCATGTGAAAGTTTAAAAAAAAACAATATAGATATACTTATAAATTGTGCTGGTATTGGCAAATTTGAACCTCATGAAGAGTTAAACCCACATACAATAAGAGAGATGGTATTTTTAAATCTTACAACACCTATGCTTTTAACAAATGCTTTATTAAAAAATCTTAAAAAAAATGATGGTTATCTTATAAATATCAACTCGATTGAGGCACTTCGTGCGTCAAAGTTTGCAGGTGTTTATTCTGCTACAAAGGCTGGTTTAAAAGCGTTTGGAGATTCACTTTTTGAAGAAACAAGAAAAAGTAATCTAAGCATAACAAACATCAATCCAGATATGACACAAACTAATTTTTATGAAAAATTACGATTTGATGTAAGCGATAAAGAAAATGAAAAACTTTTAAGTAGTGATATAGCTGATATAATTGAGCATATTTTAAGTATGAGAAAAGGGGCTGTTGTAACTGAATACACAGTAAGAAGTTTAAACTTTGGAATCTCGAAAAAGTAGAGGTTAAGAGATTACATCTAATCTAGCTCTATGAATAGGGGTCTGTGTTGAATTTAAAAAATCTATATTTTTTTTAAGTTGAGATATAATCTCGCCTGCTTCATCTTTTAGTTGATAAAGTACTTTAGTACCCTCACTCATCAAGAACATAGCTTCTTGCGTATCTCTTTTGTTTGAAAACTTAGGGACTTCATCCAATAGCTTATCTATTTCATCTGCATTTTTTTCTACAATTGCTATTTTAAATTTATTAAGCCACATCTGCACTTTCTCTCCACGCTTCTAATAAGCATTTAAATACTTTGCTAACTTCATCTAGTTTTGAGATATCACTATCTATACTAACTGATGATAAAAGCACCATCTCTTGTCTATATAGTCCATCAAGATATAATGCTACATCTCCTTGCTTAATATCTAATGCAGACAATAGTTCTGTAACAATAGCTATGGAACGATTTAACCAATATATTCTTTTTTCAATATTATTATCTTTTATAGCTTTTTTTGCTTGAGCATTAAAACGAAGAACACCCTCATATAGCATCTCTATTAATTTATGTGAAGACTCAATCCCTACATTATTTTGTGCATAAATATTATGAGCTGAATTACTATACATCTTGTATCCTTTTTCCTTAACATTCGTTTCTTTCATGTTAAGTACATCGACAAGGACCTAATTTTCTTTAGTATATTTTCATAAATATATAGTGAAATAAAACTTGTTTATAATATACTCTAAAGTAGAATAATAATTTGTCGATATATAAGTAATATAACAATATTATGTAAAAAAGGATTTGGCATGGCTGATATAAGTTCACTAGGAATTGGCTCTGGAGTATTAACAGCTGATGTAATTGATCAATTAAAAGAAGCTGATGAATCTGTTATTATTAAACCTATAGAAAATAAAATTGAGCTTAATAAACAAAAACAAGATGCTGAAGAACTCTTAACTTCTTTGATGAAAAGTTTTAAGGTGAGTGCCTCTGCTCTTAGTTATGATACTATTTTTGACAATAAAACTGTTGATATTACAGGAAATTCAGAGGTTACCGTAGATGCAGGTGCAACCGTAGAATCATTTAGCTTAGAGACTGTTACTCTTGCTAAAAAAGATATAACCTCATTTGGCGCGCTTGGGGACAAAGATACTACACCTGTTGCTTCTGGAGCTGGTACACTAACTATAGGTAGCTATGTTATAGATTATGATGAAACTATGACACTAGAAGATCTTGCTCAGGCCATTACTGACACAGCTGGTGCTACCATATCTGCTTCTATACTACAAACTGGTAACGGTTCTTACAATTTAATTGTATCTTCTAAATCAACAGGTGCTAGTGAAGCTTTAGTAATTACAGATGATAGTGGTCTTTTGGACCCTGCACTCCTTAACCCTTATGATGCAATAACGAATCCTAATGGTTATCAAAAAGTACAAGTAGCTGCAGATGCAGAGTTTAAATACAACGGTATTACAGTTGTAAGACCAACAAATGATATAGATGATTTGATTTTAGGTGTAAATATAACACTAAAAGAAGAGGGTGATATATCAAATGTTGAGATAGGGCAAGATACAAGCAACATAGTTGATGAATTGCAACTATTTGTAGATAGCTATAACACTCTTATGCAAAACTTATCTGATATGACCCTAAAAGATGAAGAGAGCGGTGCTGAGGGTGTTTTTAATAGTAGTAGCTTTGTAAAATCAATATCTAGGGATTTAACAAGGGCTATAACTTCATTAAGTGGTGGTGATTCCCTTCTAAATTATGGTTTAGATTTAGATAGATATGGAACTTTGACTTTAGACAAAACTATTTTAGAAACAAAACTTAAAGATGACCCAGATGCGGTTAAGATGTTCTTTACAGGGGGAATAGACACTGATGGAAATAATACAACAGGAATTTTTGAATCTATTGATGATAAATTAAACTCATATACAGGTTATGGAAATCTTTTAAACTCATTTCAAGCAGAACTAGAAACAGAAAGTAATAGCTTAAATGATAGTTACCTTCGCGCTAGAAAATCTCTTGATGCTCGTTATGATATTATGACTCAAAGGTTTATAGCCTATGATGCTATGATTAGTAAACTAAATTCACAATTTTCATCTTTACAAATGATGATTGATGCTGATAATAATAATAACTAATATTTTTATTCTATAAAAATATTAGTTTTAAAGTGAAATTTTGAAATCTAATGTTATTTATGCCCTCTTACTTACTTGAAAGTACGCTATAATTTCATTATGAATACAACTAACTTTTCCTCATTAAACTTAACACTAGATATGCTTAAAAACCTAAATGAACTAGGCTATAAAGAGATGACGCCTATTCAAGCTGAGGCACTTCCTTTGATTCTTAAAGATGAAGATCTGATTGCTCAAGCAAAAACAGGAAGTGGCAAGACAGCTGCTTTTGGTATTGGGCTTTTAAGTAAACTTGATGTTAAAAAATTTCGCGTACAATCACTTATACTTTGTCCAACTCGTGAACTAGCAGACCAAGTTGCAAAAGAACTTCGTCGTATTGCGCGTTTTGCACACAATATAAAGATTCTTACTCTTTGTGGTGGTGTAGCTTTTGGTCCACAATTTGGTTCACTCAAACATCAAGCTCATATAATTGTTGGAACACCTGGTCGTGTTTTGAAACATCTAAAAAAAGAATCTTTAAAGCTTGAAGATTTAGAAACATTAGTTTTAGATGAAGCAGACAGAATGTTAGACATGGGTTTCATCCAAGAGATACAAGAGGTTCTTTCTTTTGCCCCAACTAAGAGACAAACTCTTTTATTTTCAGCTACATATCCAGATGAAATTATCAGTTTGGGTAAATCTATTCAAAAAGATGCAAAAATTGTAAAAACTAAATCTTTAGAGATAAAAAATAAAATTACTGAAAGATTTTATGAGGTGCAAACTCATTCAAAAGTGCAAACTCTTGTAAATATTTTTAGTAACTTCAAGCCAAAAAATGTAATAGTATTTTGTAACACAAAAATAGAGTGTGACGAGCTAGCCGATAATTTAAACTCTAAAGATATTGATGCACTTGCACTTCATGGTGATATGGAACAATATGATCGTAACGATGTGTTAGTTCAGTTTGCCAATAACTCTTGTTGTGTGTTAGTAGCAACCGATGTAGCTGCTCGAGGTTTAGATATAAAAGAGCTAAGTATAGTAGTTAACTATGACCTGCCCCATTCTCAAGAAACATATACCCACCGTATAGGTCGTACTGGACGGGCTGGGGCTGATGGGTTGGCTTTTACATTTTATAAAGAGTATGCTGATTCAGATATAAATGAGTATAAAAATGATACTAGAATCTTTGAAGATATATCAAATTTAAAAACAATGATAGGGTTTTGTATGCGTCCAGAATTTGCAACACTTGTGATAGAGGGTGGTAAAAAAGAGAAGCTTCGAGCTGGAGATATTTTAGGTGCTTTAACGGGTGATGTTGGTCTTGATGGTAAAGAGATTGGAAAAATAGATATTTATGAGAGACAATCTTATGTAGCGATTAATTCTAAGCTTATAGATAATATTTTACAAAAGCTACAAAATTCTAAAATCAAAAAAAGAAAATTCTCAACTTGGATTTTGTAAAATAACAGATCTACTTAAGCCTCATTTAAAAACGCAGCATCATCCCCATAAACATACCACGATAATCAGTATTTATAACCAATCCACCCTCTTCAAGTTCAAATTTTTGCACTCTATATCCTAACTCTACTGCTAGTTGAACTATTGGTATAATATCAAATGTATAATCAACTTTTACTCTAGCATCATACACTGTAGCTGTAGAATATGTGTTGTATTTAAGGTCAGCTTCCACTCCAATACCTGTTGTTGGTATTTGAATTCTTGATCTTATATATGCTAATGGAATAACAATTGAAGAGATATCTGTAGGAAGTTTTTTAACTAAGTCTATCCCAGCTGTTTCATAGGAGATATTTAATATCTTAATATCTACACCTAAATCAAGTGTTATCCAACCCGTATTATCTAAAATATTATAATATGGAATTAAATCAATTTGTGACATATAAAATCTTGTTGCTGAGGATTCTGGATATGTAAATGAACCAAATGTACCACTAGCAGTACCTTCATTTAATATATCTACATACTCTACTCTTAGGTTTGGCAACATAGGAATAGGATGTTTTAAGAGTAACCAAGCATATAGTTGTGCTTTTTGGTTTTCATCTGAAGTATCTAATCCAGTAGCATCACTATGAGTATAAGAGATTGTTCCTGATGGAGTTTGCACCAATGTACCAACACCCATCTCTGCTCTTGCAAAATCTGCATTAGCCGTTGCTGAGAACATTAATGCACATATAAATGTAATAAGTAATTTTTTTATAAAAGAGTAGTTTGTAATCATATTTTTGCCAATTAGAATTATTTTTTACAATTATATCAGATTGATAAGGGGAGTATTCTTAAATGTAAAATTTAGGGGGAAAGCCCTAAATTTTGAATCTTAAAAAGGAGGATAAGATTTTTATAGTCAATAGTTAATAGTTAATAGTTAATAAGTTTTGATTTATAAAGCTGCTTTTGCTGCTGTAATAGCTTCTTCATAGTTAGGTTCTGTTGTAATTTCTGGAACAACTTGTTTATAAGTTACTTTTCCATCTTTACCAATTACAAAGATAACTCTTGCAGTGATACCAGCTAAAGGACCATCAGCTAAAAGAACACCATAAGCGTTAGCAAAATCTTTGTTTCTAAAATCAGAACATACTTTTAAGTTTTCAATTCCAGCTGCACCACACCATCTAGCTGCTGCAAATGGTAAATCCATAGAAACAGTGATAACTTCAACACCATCTAAAGCTGCTGCTTCAGTGTTAAATCTTCTTGTTTCAGCGTCACAAACACCTGTATCTAAAGATGGTACTGCTACAACTAGTTGAACTTTACCCTCTCCACCAATTTGCTCATCTTGAAGCATTGGATCACAGTTTACTACTGTTGTTACTGGTGCTACATCACCTACATTTATTTCATTACCTGCTAAGTTACATACGATATCGTTTTTGAAAGTTACAGTTGCCATTTTGGCTCCTTGTTTTTTTTATTTTTAACACGTTTTTATTTTTGTTGAGAGAATTATAGTCTAAATCGGATAAAATTACTCTTATTTAGAATAACTTATGTTATAGCTAAGATTTTTTTAAGTTAAAGTGAGCTTTTTGGTGAACTACTCAACTCTTGTATAGTGCTAAATATCTTCTTTTCATACATCTCAATAGCTACCCTGCCTATCATGGCAGCATTATCTGAGCAATACTTTAATTCACTTAATAATAACTCAGCATTATGAGGTTTTAAAAGCTCCTCTATTTGTGAGCGTAGATAAAGATTTGCACTAGCCCCACCAACTATTGCAAAAGTTTTTGGTGGATTTGTTTTAAAATATTTTTTTAACTTTTGTGTTAAATGTGCAGTTGCAATATGCTCAAATGAAGCAGCTATGTCTTTGTATTTACTTTTATCTTCTGCTTTTTCAATTGCTAGTCGAACAGCATTTTTAAGCCCTGAATAACTAAAAGCTATAAGTGGACTTTGTGAAAGAGGGATTGTAAAGTTATATTCTTTTCTATCTCCATCTTTTGCCAAATTTTCTATGAGTGGACCACCAGGATAACCTAGCCCCATCATCTTAGCAACTTTATCAAAACTCTCCCCAAAACTATCATCCATACTTTTTGCAACTGTATCAATTTGCTCTAAACTTTTTACTTCCATAACTTGAGTATGTCCACCAGAGACCAAAAGAACACTTATAGGAAATTGTGTAGGTTTATCTATAAATAAAGAATATATATGACCAATAAGATGATTTACACCAATTAGAGGGATATCAAGAACAATAGAGATCGCTTTAGCCATAGTTACACCCTCTACTAAAGTTACAGCCAAACCAGGTGTTGAAGTAACTGCTACAGCTTTTAAATCTTTAAAATAGGGTTCACACTCTTGAAGTATTTTTGGCAAAGCTTCTGCATGCAACCTAGCAGCAAGCTCTGGAACTACACCACCATATACACTATGTTCTAACTCTTGAGATATTTTTTTATGAAAAAGAAGTTTTTTTGTTTTTATATCTGTGATAGCGATAGCGCTATCATCACATGAGCTTTCTATACTTAAAATCATCTAACTTCCTATTTGTTTATATTTTAACATTATATCTTGATAATATAAAAAATTTAAAAATTATTTGACTTTAACCCATCGCCAAAAATATTAAAGGTGGATAAGCTATTAGACCTATATATGGTAAATATTTATTAAGAGGTGTCAATAGAGTCAATGAAAGTTCAGGAGATATATCTTTATCTATAAAGACACGTTTCATTAAAACTATTTTTGTCACAATATCAAGTGTTTTTATTGCAAATAAACTAACAGCATAGATATTATAGTCACTTAGCATCATAAACCAGATAGCAAAGTAAAATGTAGGGTGTTTAACTAAAAATATAAATATACTTTTTTTATAAAACTCAAACATTCTAGCGAGCATTCCAATGAGGGTTGTGGCTTTTTGCCATTGCGCCTCATAGATTTCTAAGAGTACAAATATAAAAATATAACTTAATACAGTATCATCAATCATAAGATTTAGATAGACTCTCGTATCTCTTTGTCTATTGCAAAAACCTCATCAACACTATTTGGCATCTGAGTATATTTTTCATAAGCTTTTATAATTGTTTTGCTGATATCCATAAATTTTATCTCTTTATTTATAAATTTTTGAATTGCCACTTCATTTGCTGCATTTACTACTACACCCATATTTGGATTTTTAAGCAAGTCTTCTTTGATCTCCCAGACAGGATATCTCTCTTTGAGTATATCTCTAAATTCTAAACCTCCAACTTTAAGTAGATCTACATGTTTTAAAATATTTTCATCCATCTTTTTATCAAGTGCATAAGCTATTGGTAGTTGCATATTAGCATGAGCAAAATGAGCTGTGGTTGAACCGTCTTTAAAATTAATTAGTGCATGAATAAGGGATTTTGTCTCAATAATCGCATCAAATACAATATTGTTATCTTCGCCCCCACCAAAAAGCCATCTAGCTTCTATAAGTTCAAACATCTTGTTTACCATAGTTGCGCTGTCTATTGTTATCTTTTGACCCATTGACCAATTTGGATGTTTTTGAGTATCTTTAAGTGTTGCATTTTTAAGTTTATCTATATCCCAATCACGAAATGCTCCACCACTTGCAGTAATTATCATCTTATCTATTTTTCTATCTTGCATCAAATACCAAAGACCAAAATGCTCACTGTCTATAGGCTGGATTTTTGAAGTATCTATAAAATTTCCACATGCTACAAGACTCTCTTTGTTAGCTAAGGCAACTCTTTTTCCAGATGCCAAAGCACTAAGAGTTGGAGCAAGACCTAAAAAACCAACAAGCGCATTTACAACTAAATCACTCTCGCTATCTTCTATAACACGAACTATATTTTCACTTCCTGCAAAAACATTTTTATGATTTACATTTTTTATATCATCTTCATTTGAGATAACAACAACTTTTGGATTATGCGTTTTAATCTGCTCATTTAAAAGTTTTATATTTTTACCAGCTACTAAAACTTCAATTTTTATGTTGAATTTTTTAGCAACTTCTAAAGTATTTACCCCGATTGAGCCCGTTGATCCGAGTAGTACCAAACTATACAAGTCCTCTTAAAAGAACAAGCATAACAATACCCCCAAAAAGGTATCCATCTATTCTATCAAGGATTCCGCCATGACCTGGAAGTAAGTTTCCACTATCTTTTACACCTGCTGCACGCTTAAGTGAAGACTCATATAGATCACCAAATATTGAACTTGTTGCCACTACAAAAGATATTACAAATGCTGTCCATAAATCAACAATTGCCAACCCTACAAACATACCACTCAGAGTTGCGACTAATATACCACCAGCAACACCCTCCATAGTTTTGTTTGGACTTGTTTCACAAAATGGAGTTTTGCCAATACTTTTGCCAACAGCATAAGCACCAACATCAGTCATTGCCACAACTATTAGCAACCACAAAAGACTAACTACATTGTACTCTTGATACATTGTTAAGATAAAAAGCATACCTGCGGTTGGATATAAAAAAGGTAAAAAGTTTTTCCAAGCTATATCTTTGTTAAAAGCTACAGCACTAGCATAAGCTACACCTGCTAGTACAAACAAATCATCACCATAGGGGTAAACTCCAGCTAAGAGCCAAAGACCAAATGCGTATTTAGTTAAGTTTTTATTCTCAACTCCAAAAAGTTTTGCAGCCTCTTTAAATGCTAATATATATACAACACC
>Ga0256834_1000876_pt1 | contig 21312 bp, 24 predicted proteins | sample 4281140metaG_FD_190536 | JGI IMG/M metagenome (GOLD analysis project Ga0256834, IMG submission 190536) | Hydrothermal vent microbial communities from East Pacific Rise, Pacific Ocean - 4281-140 | ecosystem: Environmental > Aquatic > Marine > Hydrothermal vents | place: Pacific Ocean: East...
CATTTCTTTCTATATCGGATACTACCATCGCCTTAGTTGCCGGCTTCCCACCTTTCACAGGTTTACCCGGTACCTTCATGTTGTTCATCTGTGACAGCAATTTGGAGAGGATCTTCTCCATCTCTTCGACATTGGAATTCTTTAGACGAATCACATACATTTTCTGTGTCTGGTCATCACCTTTGATATCCAGCTGCTTGAGATACTTGATCATTCTTCGTACATTATCCATTTTCCCTACCAGAATAACCGAATTGGTCGCTTCATCTTTGAAAATATCCACTTTCTCACTCTCTATGGTTTGAGGGAAAAGCTTTTTGGACATGTTGGTCGCATTGGGGAAGACATCTTTCACCGATGAGTTTTTGAGTTTGACGACGACCGAACGTTTCATGCCCCTCTTCTCCACGGCATTGATGATCTTGGCGATGGAACGCAGTGTTCTCGGTGTAGCAGTGATCGCCAGAACATTATTCTCTTTAAATGAGATCACTTTTGCATTTTTATGCAACAGAGGCTTGATCTTTGCTCTGATAACAGCGGCATTGGAGCTTTTAAGCGGGAACATGACCGTTTGCATCGTTTCTCCATTTATTTTGCTGCTGACATTCAAACCTTCACCTGCGGCTACAGAGCCCTTGACAACTTTATAAAAATCACCCTGATTAATGATCGTATAGCCTTTGCTTCCCAAAATAGAGTTTGCCAGAGCCATCAGCGATGACTTTTTAATAGGTTCCTGTGAAACAAAGTTGATTTTACCTTTCAGATCACCTTCTATAAGAATATTCTTATGGGTGATCTTCGCTACCATTTCAACAAAATCTTTAACCGATAGATCTCTGAAATTCACATCTACAGTTTCTTCTTCCGCATGTGACACAACTGATAATATCAGCAATAGACTCATTATTATTTTAGTTAATTTCATACTCTAACTCCATTTCTTCTTTTCCTCTCTGTATAACAAGTGTCAGATTTTCTACATTTCCAATATTCTTGTAGGTTTCAAAAGCTGCATTGTAACTGTCGATCTTCTGTCCATTAATGGATTTGATAATGTCTCCGCGTTTCACACCGAGTTTTGCAAAGGGACTGCCTCTGCGTACAAAGGTGATCTTGAAGCCTTTCAATGTATTGCCCTCTTTAACTTCTTTAATACCAATGTTCTTGTAAATATCATCCATATTCTTGGCATAATGATCAAGCAGTGATCTGTCAATCAGCTTGTGATCACCTGCATCGGTTATCTCACCCTTCACCTCTTGGGGTTTCTTGGACTTTTTGGGCGGCTTTGTACGGGATACCGTACCCGAAGGTCTAATGCTCCCTGAAGCTGCCGATGCACGTTTGCTTTTGATCAGATCCACCCTGTAGGTTTTGGCATCTTTTGTAAACGTAGCATAATTGCTTCCGCCACCTGTCAGCGTAAAACCATTTATGACATCTCCCCGTCCAAGTATCTTCGTTTTTCTTTTATACTCTATGGTGACCACGGTCTTGTCTGATGCGTTATAAATCGCTTTGAGCGTGATATCTTTAATACTGCCTGCGATCTGGACCGGTTTATCGGGTACTTTGGTCGGGACAGCAGCTTCATTGGGTGAGAGTTTCACTCTGTAGTAAAGTGATTTGCCCCCCACTTTCTCTTTATGCTCAATGCCGGAAGAAGGCAGCCAGGTCAACTCTACAACAAGCCAGATAAGTTTTACAGCAAGCAGGATCACCAATACCAGCAAAATATTTTTGAACATTTGAGATTTAAAAAGATGTTTCATAATACCATCCTTTTTCATCTTTTTGAAGGTTGGGGCGAATCAGATCAATCTCTTTGGTCGTGTTGAGAAAATCTAGGCGTAACTTTCCGGTTTTCAGATCAGCCACTCCTTCCATTTCACCAAAACTTCCTAATGCACTGATCTTCACAGTATAGGGAGAAAAAGGCTGTTGTGTGATATCTGCACTGTCAATTTTCTGAGGAGCAAACGTTTTTAAGGCATCATCCAATTCAAGTGTGCTGATATGGATATTCGTTGTAAAGAGCAGCGTAAAGATATTAATCTTTTCTACGGTTGCCACTTTGACCCCTTTGTAAAAAATAGATGCATCTATGAGATTTAAAGAGAAAAGCCCTTCATCTATCTTTTTTTCATTGATCACTATACCCTGCTCTGCCAGGTTTTTTTCAAGCATATAGAAGAGTTCCTGTTTTGGCATGAACAGAAGCACTGCAAACCATAGGACAAATAATACGAGAAAGAGCTTTTTTACCACTTGCATTTGAACTCCACATTGTAAGATCCATGATCATTCCTGATCTCCAGCATCTGTATCTGAACGGCAAGATTCAGGATCATGGTAATCACCTTATTGAGTTCCTGCGAGCTGAGACCATGAAAACCTGCTGTCAGTTTCTTGCCTTTTTTCTGCCATTTTAGCTTAGATGACGGTACCAGTTTTTGCAACTTGTCAAGTTTTTTGGATGTTCTTTTGTCAAGCCATCTTTTTTTCAGAATAACCAGCTCTTTAAATTCACGCACCTCCTGTTTGGACAGGGCAAGACTCTCTGTAGAAGAGGAGACTTGCACATTTTTGTAAACAAGCGCAATGATCAGCAGCAGCAGTGCAAGTACAACAATGAGTTCATTTTGATACCGTTTCCAAATCATAATTTTCCCTCGATCTGTACGATATTACCTGTCAGGGTCTTCACAGAAGAAAAACCTTCTTTTTTAGACAGTTCTTTTAAATGTTTTGCCACTTTGGCATCGGTGCACTTAAATCTGACAAGAAATCCTTTATCATCCATCTTAAAAGTATCAACAGTCACACCTTTAAAGATCATGTTTCCGAGGGTTTTTACCCTGTCACGTTTTTTTCTCTCGTTCTTATCGATCGCTCTGTATTTTTCAGCAATACTTTTTCGTGTATATTGGCTCTGAAGCGCAGGATACTCTTCAAGTAAGGCTTCTATCTCTGCCTTGGTGACTTCTGATCCCTCCGAGTAGCGCCTGCCTTCCAGAAAAAATGCCAGGGCAAAAAGCGTAAAAATCGTTGCAAGTGCAATGGCCTGTTTTTTGGAAAGAAAAGAGTTAAATGCCCCCTGCAGTACAACACCATGCTTAGGTGTGAAACGCTCGTCAAATGTCAGGGTCTCTGAACCTTCCTCCAATGCAGCCTGGGGTATTAAGACCACAGAGCCATCTATGGCAGCAAGGGCATCTTTGTCACCAAGCAGTACCGGCGCAGTAAACTTATCAAGTGCCTGCTGAGCAAAAAATATCTTTCCAACCTGCTCAGAGCGGATTCCCTTGCTGACAAGAAAGTGGTTGATCGCTTTGAGATTATAGGCAATAAACACCCATACCTCACCTTCTCTGTAGACCAGATAGTCATACTTTTCTGTATTTTCAAGCAGACCGTCAAAGAGTGAAGGCGCGATCTTTTTTACCTGAAACGCATACTTGAGGGGGAGTGTCTCTTTTTTAAGACTGTAGAACTGTGGTGTTAACATGATATTAACGGTATCAGAAAGTGATTGTTTTGGCATATTTCTATAGACCAGCAATAACGGTTTACTGTTTCCCAAAAAACTCAAAATGCTTTACCTCCCCTTCAATATCTACAAAACGAAATGCGAATCTTTCACCTTCATAATCATAGGCTACATCACACTGTGAGCGATCTGAAAAATCCTGCGCAAAGAGTTTGTCGTTATAGCTTCCACCTAACCCTGACACAAAAGTCTTCAGCTCTGTACCTTCAACCCAGTCCTCTTTTACCGAAGCCAGATCAATGTCAAAGAGTACCGCCAACAGTTCTGCAGAAATATAATTACCGTCTACCAGGTTCTCCTGAGCATCTTTTGATCTCTCGTTAAAGACAAAAAACTTTTCCCAAGGGATCTGGACGATCTTCCTATCATCCGCTTCACGTTGATATCTGTCCAAAATATCTGTAAATTGTTTAAATGATATAATACCATTTTTTTGTCTAAGCCTGCTTTGTTCTTTCTGAACATACTTTCTATCGCCGCCGATCTCTTCGAGTAACATCTCTTCCAGCCTTGATGCATCTTCAATATCATAGTTCTGGATCAGGGATTCAAAGACTTGTCGTACAGCATCATATTGAACTGTCATATTGGATTCATTTCCGGCGGCAAGCCAGTTGATGTTGACACCATTTGCCAAAGGCCGGCAGTCCACTATGACTGAAAATCTGCCATCTTCCGAAATAAGCGGTACCGGAGAAAGGTAGAGGGTATTGTAGAGAGCCTTTTTCTCCTTAAAGCCTTTAAAGATCTTTTTGATATCGCTGTAATAGAGGTTACCCTGGATCATTGCTTTGGAAGTACTGGCATCTTTTCTGGCTTCATCCAGGTAAGTGATAAGTACCGCCGTCAACGCAATGATCACGGTCAGTGCGGAAAGCGTAAGGATCAGGGCAAAGCCCTTTCTATGTGCTACGCTGTGATGAAAAGGAGATTCCTGTTTAAACATGTAAAGGCTCTATTAGTGTAAATTAGCTAATATTATACCCAAGCAAACTAAAGGATGTAAATGAAACACAACAGCGGACTCAGAGCAGGTTTTTCCCTTATTGAATTACTTATCGTTATCGTCATACTCGGAGGTCTTGTCGCAGTGGTCGCTCCCGGGCTGATGGATTCTGCCGACCAGGCAAAAAGAGACACGGTCTGCCTGAAGATGAATGACCTTAAAAAACGGCTTGATATGTTCAGTCTGGATAATGGTTCCTACCCTGACACAGAAGAGGGATTTGAAGCACTTTTAAGCAATCCGGATCCGGAGAAATATCCTAATTACCGTGCAAAACCTTATTTAAAGAAGTTGCCTAAAGATTCATGGAAATCGCCATTCGTCTATATTAAAAAGGGGGATGATGTAGAGATCATCTCTTATGCTTCCGACAGGAAAGAGGGTGGAGAAGAGAACGGAAAAGATATACTCTTTTCACAATGTAACCAGTAGTTATCTTCATGCCGTATAAAATAGACAGGAACCGCAAAGCTTTCTCTCTTATAGAGCTGCTTATTGTGATCCTCATTATCTCTCTTGTCTATTTCCTCGGCTTTTCAAACATCGAAAAATCCTCTAACAAACCCAAAGCACTCACGCCGCTTAACTTAAAATCTACCATCGTCAAATCTGATATTTTCCAGGGTGAAGGCAGCCTTGTCTGCATTGACAAGTGCCGATCCTGTTATATCCGTAAAGATATCAATAGCCCTTTTGAGGCCTATGAGAATGGAATCGACCTGAAAAACATTGAAGCCTATACACTCGATGCCAGGGACAGCCTTCAGAAAATTGAATATGGTAGGTATCAAGATGAAAAAATATGTCTTGTACTTCAATTCTATCGTAACGGTTCCTCCACACAGATCATTCTGAAACAGGACGACAATGTCTATTTTTTACCAGCATTTTTTGGAGAAACCCAAAAAGTGGGATCCATTGAAGAGGCAAAGGAACTTTGGCTGAAAAATAACCGTCTGGTCTCCAATAAAGGAGAGTACTATTGAAAACAGTTGCCCTGAAACCTGCTTTTACACTCATTGAAGTGCTTGTCTCTGTGCTTATCATCTCAGGATCCATTGTTTATGCCCTGAAAATACATTCCCAGAACCATGAACAGATCCTTTACATTTCAGAAAGAAGTAAACTCTCTCTGCAGGATTCTCTTTTTCTGGCAGAAGATGTACGTGCTTATAACAAAGACACAAAAGAGGCCTATGATATCCTCAGCCGATACTTTCGGATCGATAATTTCAAAAGTAGAGAAATACTCAAACAGATCTCCAGAACCTATTTTATCCCTGAACCCATACAACTCACTGATGAAGAAGAGGGTCAGCCCTCTGGCACGGTGGAAGAGATAAAGATCAAAGACAAATACTCCTCTTCCTATTTTCATTTTAAAATCAATAGCCTTTAAGACGTTGATGCAGAACGCAAGATACAGCTAAAAAAGTTATAATATCACCAATACGGCACAAGGATATCTATAGAGATGCTTTTTAAATACAAAGGTTTTGACAAAACAGGGAAAAAGGTCAAAGGCACGGTTAATGCAAGCTCTACCGAAGAGGCCGGGCAGAAACTCCGTACACAGAATATCTATTATGAATCATTGAATCCCACCAAAGAGTTCTCCTTTGAATCCTTGTCTAAACGGCAAATGTCCGGTGAACTTCTTGCAACATTTTCCAAAGAGCTCTCCTCCTATCTAAACTCCGGTATGACCATCCTGACCGCTATTAAACTTTTGGAGAACCAGCATGAGGGAGAGAAAAAATATCTTTCTTTCCTCAATTCTCTGAATACCATGATCGATGAAGGGAAATCCCTCTACCATGCCTTGAATACCCAAAAGGTCTATGCCCTTCCCGAATTTTTCGTACAGAGTCTGAACATTGCCGGTCAAAGCGGTAAAATGGTTGAAGTACTGACCAATATGGGAAATTTCTTTTCTGCCCAGAACAAAGTAAAAAAGCAGGTCAAAGGTGCCATGGTCTACCCGGCCATTATCTTCACCGTGGCTATTGCCATGACTTCATTTCTCATCGCTTTTGTGGTACCGAAGATCACCGAGATCTTTGAAGATACCGATCAAACACTGCCTCCAATCACACAGTTCGTTCTGAATTTGAGTGATTTTCTGACCACTTACTATATCCATCTCATTGTAGGCATCATCACCTTGATCGTTCTGTTTAAACTGGCTTATGCCAAAAGTGACACGTTTCATCGGATGCTGGATGGCTGGCTACTCAAGATTCCTGTACTGGGGACACTTATACAGAACCATGAACTGGGGAGATTCTCTTATATTCTTTCACTTATGCTGAGTTCCGGTGTCGCCTATGCACAGGCAGTACAACTCTCCACTGCTTCATTCGGAAACTACAGGCTCAGAGAACTTTTTGAACAGGCTTCCGTCAAAGTACTGGAAGGAAATAAGCTCTCAAATGCGCTACAAATGGCAAAAGGGATAAAACTCAAACGGAATTTCATGCAGTCACTGGCACTGGGTGAAGAATCCAGCGAAGTGGCTAATATTCTCGATAATATCTCTTATCTTTATGCCGAAGAAAATGAAGATAAACTCAAGCTCCTTCTTGGCCTGCTGGAACCGTTCATGATGCTTTTTATCGGTGTGGTCGTCGGTGTGATCGTCTCTGCTATGCTGCTGCCGATCTTTACGATGACTCAAGGATTAAAATAGTATTATTTCATCTTCAAATACATATAATAAGGAACACAAATGATAAAAAAACTAACCCTTGCTTCTCTTCTGACTTCAGCTGTACTTTATGCAGACACAATAGGCGGAGAAGTCTCTCTTGGGATATACAGCCATTCACCTAGCGGGAGTGCTTCCTACACCCTACCCTATATGCCACTCAATGAAAGTATTGATCTGGAAAATGATCTGGGATGGAGCGATACACAGGATGCCATAGTCAAAGCCTATTTTGAGCATCCTTTACCTTTTATTCCCAATATAAAACTTGCTTACAGCAACTTCAACCAGTCTGGAGAAGGGACCGTTAACTCTTTCTCCTGGGGTGGGATAATTGGTCTCGATGGAAAGATAGATACTTCACTTGATCTTCAAATGTATGATCTTACTGCCTATTATGAACTTTTGGATAATATTGTTGAAATTGATGCTGGGCTCACCTTAAGATACCTAAATGGCGATATGAGCGTTACGCCTACGGCAGATTTCAATTTACCTGGGTTTCTACCAGATCTTTCCGTCTCTGCACCTCAATCTACTGATATTGATATGTGGATCCCTCTGCTCTATGGTAAAGCGAGATTCAATATTCCAAATACTGATATAAGTCTTCAATTCGAAGGCAACGGGATCACTTATCAGGATACGACATTCTATGATTATGAGCTCAGTGCACGCTATACTTTCGCCATGGGACTTGGTTTGGAAGCTGGATACAAAGCTATGCACCTCGACAGTGAAGATCTCGCGGATGGACTTGTTGTAGATGTGGATTCTTCAGGTCCGTATGCTGCCATCGTCTGGGACTTTTAATGGCAAAAGTGACGAATGGTGGTTCTGAAAGAAGCTCTCCTCGAAAACAGCGATTTCGTGATGTCAAACAGGGGAAAGTGGCAGAACCGCACCATGAAGCAAAACCGAAGAATCAGCTCAAAAGAGATTATGCTTCCGCAGGAAGCAAAATCAAAGCATTTTTAACGGATTCCTTCATGCTGGTCATGCCCATCATGTATATCGTATTCTACCTCATTATGGGTGGCCGTGAGGGCTTTGCCGAACATAAGGCTCTGGGCTGGGTCTACATTTTACTCCCCCTTGTGATCACACAGACTGCATTTATGTTCAAGACCGGTCAGACCCCGGGGTATCGTGCCTATGATATCACCCTGATCGATGAGAATACAGGAGAAAAACCTTCTCTTTTTATTACTGCTTTCAGAAACCTCTCTGCCATCCTCTCTCTGTTCACATTCTTCGGGTGGATCATGATGTTCTTCAGAAAAGACCATAAAACACTGCATGATCTCCTCAGTGGCACGGCAGTCATAGTTAAAAAAAACAAGAAATAAAATGCTATACAGAAAGGCAACTTAATGCCAAATCTTAAAAACAACAAACCCTCTTTGTCTCTGTTTTTAAGTGCCTATTACTTTTTTTACTTTGCACTGGTAGGCGTCTATATTATTTTTATGCCCAAAGTCCTGCTTGAACTTGGCTACTCTGCTATTGAAGTAGGTATTATCTATGCTGCAGCACCTTTTATGCGTTTTTTGCTGCCTTTCATTTTTCGTCATTTTGTCACCTTAACCTTCAAAGTATATCTCTTTGCCCTGCTCATGACCTTTATAGGTACACTCCTTTTCCTGGGAACCGTAGATGATTTCTGGCTCTATCTGATCGCCAACCTGCTTTTTGGTGCGTCTATGGGGATATCCCTTCCCTATGTAGAAACCATAGCACTTGCTTCACTTTCAAGAAACCATTACGGAAAGGTACGCCTATGGGGATCTTTAGGGTTTATGGGCATTGCTTTATGGCTGGGAAAAATACTTGAAGAACCCTATGAAGCGCTTTACTACTTGAGTGCCATGGCATTCCTGACACTGATCTTTGGCGGGATTCTTGTCAAACATGATACAGTTGACCATCCAAGCACACAGGATAATAGCTCTTTTTCACTCAGTAAATATTGGGCATTCTGGCTCTCTGTTTTCCTCATGCAAGTCGGATTTGGCGGATTTTACAACTTCTTTACCATTTATGAAACAGCGCATGGAATCTCACTGGAAATGGTCAGTTGGATGTGGAGTTTTGGTGTGATCTGTGAAATCTTCATGCTCTATTTTCAAGGTCCTTTGCTACAGAGAAATCTGCTCAACATACTGAAATTTGCCACACTTGTAACTTCTGTACGTTGGTTGATCCTCTATCTCTACCCGGACTCTATACCGCTGACATTTGCTTCACAGTCACTACATGCCATCTCTTTCGCACTCTATCATACTGCGGCGATCACGTATGTCTTTTCACTCTATACACAGAAAAAACTTGCCCAGCAGTTTTTTCTCGGTATCGCCTTTGGACTTGGCGGTTCGGTCGGGGCACTGCTTTCGGGGAAAATTTACGGAGAGTATCTCTTTCTCATAGAATCCCTTATTACTTTTATGGCATTTATTGTACTCTGGATACATCAAAAACGTAAAACAGGGGTTACCAATGAAGTTTGATATGCCGGTTGTACTGTTCGCCGGGGGTCGGAGTTCACGTATGGGAAAAGATAAAACCCTTCTGCCTTTTGCCGGATACGGGAGTTTGAGCGAATTTCAGTATGTACGGCTTGGCAAACTTTTTGACAGAGTTTACATTTCTGCCAAAAATAACAAATTTGATTTCCAGGCAAATATCATTGAAGATCGGCATGAAATCTCCTCCCCTCTTGTGGGGATCATTTCTGTCTTTGAACAGTTGGACGCGGACGAAGTCTTTATTTTGAGTGTCGATGCACCTTTTGTTGATGAAAAAGTGATCAATATGCTTATACAGAATAGAGAAAACCATGCTGCGATCATTGCAAGAACGCAAAGCGGAAAACAACCGCTTTGCGGTATTTACAGACGTTCCATCCTGCCTGTGGCACAGGAAAACTTCAAAGCAGATGATCACCGTATCGGAAATCTTTTAAACAAGGTAGATACCAAATTTATTTTTTTTGAAGAGGATGCAGCATTCAGCAATCTGAATCGTCCTCATGAATATGAAGAAGCGCTGCAGCGTATTAAAGAAGGAACATCCTAGCTTTTTCCGTCCAACATTTGTACCATCAGCTTTTTAGAGAAGAATAAGAATTTCTCAAACAGTGTACTGTGGTACTTGTCTTTATGGTAGATCATAAGAAAATCTCTCTTACATTCAAAGTTCTTAACATCCACTTGGTGTAATTTCCCTTCTCTTAATTCATTTTCTACAGAGATCCTTGAAATACAGGTCAGACATTCTCGATTCATTAAAATACTTTTAATGGATTCCGTATGCCCAAGCTCAAAGAAGATATTCAGATGATCCACTTTGTCTTTGATGTAATTCAGGAACACTTCCCTTGTTCCCGAACCCTCTTCTCTGAGTACCCATCGCTTTTCTGCCAAGGCATCAATGTAATGTTCTTTCGCCAGTCCAGTATCAGAAGTGACCACGATCAGTTCATCTACACCTATCTTCTCTTTTATAATATTTGATCCTGAAACGATCCCTTCCACAAAGGCAACATCGATCATTCCCTCTTCTACCATCTGTGTGATCTCTTTGGTATTTCCCTCTTTCAGAGTGATCTTGACATCAGGATAGGAAGACATGTAAGAACAGATGATCGAAGGCATAAGGTAGTCAACAATGGTCGTACTTGCTCCTACTCGTATCATTCCCTTATTTTCTGAATTCTTGAATTCGTATTCGATATCTGAGAGTTTTTTGAAGATAGGATCGATCTCCTGATGGAAAGCACGTCCGACTTCATTCAGAACCAGCTTTTTATTGATTCTGTCAAATACCGGTCTGCCTAAAATATTTTCCAATTCTTTAATGGACATGGAGATCGCTGACTGACTTAAGTGCATCTCTTTCGCTACATTGGTCAAATGCCCTGATTTTACCACATTTAAAAAGATCTGCATTTGTCTAAGTGTTAACTTCATGATTCCTCTTTACTACATCCAATAGAGATGATCCCTTTAAAGCGTATATAGCTTTAGTTTTTTACAGATATATCTATAAAACTTATCAAGATGCTTTATTTAATTAATTTTCTATTATATCAAAATTATGGTAGAATTCCTGAAAACTAATCAATAATTTTGAACAAAAGGGTAAATATGGCATTTTCTAAACAAAATAGAGCAGGTACACTCAGTGGTATCTTTTTTGTCGCTATTTTTGCTGCCGGTGCAACGTATATTGCAGGACTTGGGCCGGTAAAAGCATTAGGGCTCTCCCCTCTGGTCATCGGTATTGTTATGGGTATCTTTTATGCAAATACCTTGCATAACCAGACACCTGCTGAATGGCAAAGCGGTATCACTTTCTCAGGCAAAAAGATTCTTCGTTTTGCGATCGTGCTCTACGGTTTCAGGATCACTTTCCAACAGATCGCAGATGTTGGTATGGATGGTTTTCTTGTCTCTCTCATCATGTTGACCTCGACACTGATCCTCGGTTCCTGGGTAGGATCAAAGGTCTTCGGTATGGAAAAAGATACCTCTATCTTGACAGCATCCGGTGCAGCGGTCTGTGGTGCAGCAGCCGTACTGGCTACAGAGCCTGTCCTCAAGGCTGAAGAGTATAAAACCGCTGTAGCGGTCTCAATGGTCGTACTTTTCGGAACCATCTCTATGTTTCTCTACCCTGTACTTTATACCACCATCATCGAGCATGCAACCGGATTCCTGCATATGACGGCAAGAGAGTTCGGTATTTATGTCGGTGGTACCATTCATGAAGTGGCACAGGTCGTTGCTGTGCCTGCTTCTGTACCCGGTTCTCCCAAAGAGATGGCAGATGCTGCCGTCATTGTGAAGATGACACGTGTCATCATGATCGCTCCAATGTTGATCATATTGGGTCTGTATCTTGCATGGTCTGCTAAAAAAGAGGGCGGCGAGGCAAGTGGAAAAACCAAACTGGTCATTCCCTGGTTTGCTGTTTATTTCATTATGGTCGCAGGATTCAACTCTTTCCATTTGATCCCGCAGAACATTGTCGATATCATTAACGAGATCGATACGTTCCTATTGACCATGGCAATGACCGCTCTTGGTATGGGAACGATCTTCGCCAAATTCAAAGGTTTGGGGCTTGCGCCGATCTATACTGCGGCAACCATGTTCGCCTGGTTGGTCATCGGTGGATTTGTGATCACCAAAATGGTGGTTGAAGTACTGTAAACTTCTTTACTTTTTTGGTGTTGTGAGTGCACAACACCAAAAACTATTTCCTCCGTCTGTAACTCAAGGCTTCCAACAGATCAGATTTCTCTATCATTTTATTAGCATTTAAATCAGCAATAGTTCTGCCTATCTTTTTCACAGAGGCAATACTGCGGTGCGAGAGGCAGAATTTCCCTATGGCTCCCTCCAGTATCTTTTGGGCATCCGGTGTCAATATACAATAAGTCTCGATCTCCTCTTCGGTCAATTTGCCGTTCAGCCGTTTTTGCTGCCTGCTTTTTTGCATTTTAAAGGCTTCCAACACAGCCTGATGCATCTCTTTGGAAGTGATATCCCCTTTGTCGTCACTTTGTACTTCCTGCATCACTACAAAAAGGTCTATTCTGTCCAGAAAAGGATCCGAAAGTTTATTCTGATACCGTTTTATCTCCACTTCCGAGCAGCGGCAGGCTTTGGTCTTAGAGAGAAGATTACCGCAGGGACAGGGGTTTTGTGCTGCTACGAACATGATATCTGCTTCATATTCGATCTTGGCATTGACTCTGGCAATGTGGACTTTTTTGTCTTGAAGCGGCTCACGCAGGGCTTCCAAAACATTTTTGGAGAAGTGCGGCAATTCATCAAAAAAAAGTATACCTTTGTGTGCCAGTGCCACTTCACCTATTTTAGCCGTACTGGATCCTCCCCCAAAAATGGAAGCTGACGTGGCCGTATGATGTGGAGAACGGATGGGCCTGATAGCTTCAAAAGTTGGCGTGGTACCATCTAAAAACTGATGTTTTGCAATGGAGAGGATCTCCTCTTCATATAGTGGCGGCAAGATATCTTTAATACGCTTGGCGATCATACTCTTACCGCAGCCAGGATTCCCCTCCATCAGGAAATTATGCATTCCTGACGCCGCTATGAGTGAAGCCCTCTTCGCAATACTCTGTCCTTTCACATCATGAAAGTCACTCTCATACTTCTCCTCATAATAGTAAATCATATCATTTACAATAAAAGCACTGGCATCATAAGAGAATGACTGCACATTGGCTTTGAAGTTCTTACTTTTGACGATTTCCAACGCTTCAGAAAGTGTTTCCACTGCAATAAAGTCTACACCTGAAATATGGGAAAGATAAGGAATAGATTCTTTGGGAACGATCGCTCTTTTGATCAACCCCTGCTCTTTGAGTGAAAGTACCAAAGGAAAGAGCATGGAGGAGCTTTTAACTTTTCCGTCCAGTCCCAGTTCTCCAAAAACAAACAACCCTTCTTCTTCAATAGCTATTTTATGTAATGCGATTAACAATGCCAAAGAGAGGTCAAAATGGGTCCCTGATTTTTTAAGGTCTGAAGGACTCAGATTGACTGTGATCTTCAGTGGGGGAAACACAAATTCATTGGTCAAGAGTGCCGACTTGGTACGTTCTTTGGACTCCTGTATATCATTGGAAGCCAAACCAACCACTGAAAAACCGGGCAGCCCCTTGGTAAAGGTTGCTTCCACTTCGATGACTCTTGCATTGACTCCTTCAAGCGTGGCGCAGGTCAAACGATTGACAATGATCTCCTGTTTGGCTTTGACTTTGATCTGTTGTTTTTGGGGTGGTCTACCACTATCGGTATTTGTTTTCATACTGTATTGTGGCACAGTTGAAAAAAAAAGATTAAAAATATGTCATATTGACATATTTTTAATGATGTAGTCTAGGTATTATCTATGAAGAAGGTACCTTATCACTATATAGAAGAAGAATAAGACCGATAGGAAAAAATAGCCTATGGTCCAAAGGCCTGTCACAGAAAAACTTTCTGCCAGGATCGTAAAATACGTATTTAAGGAGATATCGACCATACTCAGACAAAAGACAGAGATCACGATGAATCCCAATATATAAGGAAGAAATAAACTGCCTAATCCTATAATGAGCTCTGTATTTAAAAAAGAACAATTTCCCTCTGAGCCCACTAATGTGGCTTTAATGCGTTCACTGAAACTATTTTTGCATTCCATTTGGATATCTGTATCCAAATGTTCTTTTTCATTTATTTTCGCACGCATTAATTCTATGTTCATAGCACTCTCCGCTGCTTTTTATTTCTGACGTTTAGCCCACTCTTTTTCAAACTTCTTACGTTTAAGGAAAGAGAGTTTTTCAATGAAAACTTTCCCATCCAGGTGATCCATCTCATGCTGAATGGCGATGGCTAAAAAACCGTCATCTTCGATCGTCTGTTTTTCACCATGACGATCGTAATATTCTACTTTGACATGTTTGGCACGTTCCACATCTTCATAGACACCCGGGATGGAGAGGCATCCCTCCTGGAATTTCTCTGTACCGTCTTTTTTAAGAATGACAGGGTTGATCATTTCAAGTGTATTCTCTTTTGGCTGGTCATTTTGGCTATGCTCTTCACCATAGCTCTCCCCCTCTTCATCTGCAAGAGGAATATTGATAATCAGTGCACGTGTATCAACACCTACCTGAATAGCTGCAAGCCCTACACCATTTTTGGAACGCATGGTTTCATACATATCGTCAAGCAACTCGTGCAGTGCTCCGTCAAAAACGCTTACCTCTTTTGAGATCAGTTTCAGTCTTTTATCCGGATATACTACTATTTCTCTAATCATAATTATACTGACCTATTTATGAAAAACTTTTGGTAAGCACTTTATCGATCAGACCATACTCTAGCGCTTCCTGTGATGACATGAAGTTATCACGTTCCGTATCTTTTTCAATCTGCTTTGCTTTTTTACCTGTTTTTTCTGCCAAGATCTGATTGAGTGTATCTTTCAATCTCTGGATCTCCTGTGCCTGGATCTGAATATCTGTAGACTGTCCCTGTGCTCCGCCTGAAGGCTGATGGATCATGATACGTGCATTTGGAAGTGCATAACGTTTTCCCTTTGTTCCCGAAGCCAAAAGAAAAGCACCCATCGAAGCTGCCTGACCGATACAGATGGTAACGATATCGGGTTTAATATAGTTCATTGTATCGAACATAGACAGTCCTGAAGTGATCACTCCACCCGGAGAGTTGATATAGAAATAGATATCCTTATCTGGATCCTGCGCTTCAAGGAAAAGAAACTGTGCCACAATAGAGGAAGCAACCTGGTCATTCACTTCGCCGCTTAGCATAATGATTCTGTCTTTTAATAGACGTGAATAGATATCGTAAGATCTTTCACCTCGTCCTGTCTGCTCTACTACGTATGGGATATAACTCATGAATTGCCTTTATTAATAGATAGTAAAATGGATTGTTTTAATCGATTCAAATATACATTAAAATGGTTAACAGATTTTGAAGGTGCGTACACACGCACCTTTCAGGATAGATTATTTATCCAGACCCAGTAACTTACCGAAAAGTTTGTCTTCGATCATTCCCATCTTCACTGCAGGAAGAAGGTTGTTCTCCTGGTAATACTTGATCACTTCTTCAGGATCCTGACCAGACATCATTGACTCATAGTAAATTGCCTGAGATACTTCCTGATCTCCCACTTCTACTGCTTCTTTCTTTGCCAATGCATCCACAATGAATGTCGCTTTAACAGAATTTTCAGCATCTTCTTTTACTTCTTCACGAAGTGCTTCGATCTTTTCAGGATTGTCTTTAAATTCATTAAGCTCTTCTTCTTTCATCTCTCTTGCTTTTGCATTGATCTTTGCATCGATCTCCTGCTCTACAATATTGTTAGGAAGTGCAAAATCAAAGTGTGCAACAAGTGCTTCGATCAATTTTGGTTTCAACTCTTCGTTATAGACTTTAGAGACTTTTTCCTGAACGATCTGCTCAGCCAATTTCTCTTTAAGCGTATCTACAGTCGCTTTGTCATCCTGAAGCAGTTTTTGGGCAAATTCATCATTGACTTCTGCTTCTACCTGCTCCTGAATTTCATGAAGCAATACTTTGAACTCCGCATCTTTACCTGCAAGATCAGCTGACTGATACTCTCCTGGGAAAGTCACTGCAACACTTTTCTCTTCTTCATACTTCATACCGATGATCTGCTCTTCAAAGCCTGGGATGAATTGACCTGAACCGATCTTGAGTGAGAATTTTTCCGCTTTCCCACCCTCAAATGCTTCACCGTCAACAAAACCTTCAAAATCGATGATCACCGTGTCACCGTCTTTTACCATTCTTTTTCTCTTGATCTTTTCAAAAGGTGCCTGTTGTTTAGCGATCTCAGCTAATTTATCTTTTACTTCTTTGTCTTCCGCTTTCGGTTTTTCAAAAGAAGGAACTACTTTTTCATATCCGTCAAGCTTCACATCCGGTCTTAAAGAAATTTGAAGTTCAACATCGATCTCATTGTCTTTTTTGTCATACTTTTTAAAGATCGGCTCACCAATGATGTCTGCTGCATTGATACCTGCTTCAGCAATACCAAGATCCATCAATGATTTAAGGGCATCTGACTCAGCATCCTGTCTTAATTTGTCACCATGAAGTTTCTTGACTACATGCGGAGGTACTTTACCTTGTCTGAATCCGTCTACTTTCATCTGCTTGCCTGCTTCTTTTGCAAGTCTGTCCACATTTGTTTCGATCACACTGTTTTCAACAGTACCTTCTACCAAAATATTTGCATCGTCAATCTTTTTTACTGCAACTTTCACTACAATCCTTTATATATAATTCCGTGATTTTATCCAAATTTTGTTAAAAAACGAATGGTGTACGCATTTTATGCGAAAATCCGGCTATAATCCGGCTATGAAACTGATCCATCAAAAGATACACAACTGGTATAAAGAACATGGCCGGCTTGAGCTTCCCTGGCGCACCACTAATGATCCCTATCATATCTACCTGAGTGAGGTCATGCTGCAGCAGACACAGGTAAAAACCGTACGGGAACGGTACTACTTTCCCTTTCTGGAAAAGTTTCCCACACTAAAAGCACTGGGTGATGCGCCTCTGGATGATGTCTTGAAAATGTGGGAGGGCTTAGGCTACTACAACCGTGCCAAGAATCTGCACCAAACCGCTTCTCAAATAGAAACACTGCCTCAAAACATTGATGACCTTATGAAACTCCCCGGCATTGGGAAAAACACTGCCCATGCTCTTGCCACCTTTGCCTTCAGACAGCCTGTACCGGTCATGGAAGCCAATGTGAAACGCATTTTATGCCGTCTGCATAAAATGCAGACAGTGAATGAGAAAAAACTCTGGGCATATGCCTATGATTTAATAGATAAGGCAAAGCCTTTTGAATATAACCAGGCTATGATGGACATAGGTGCTACAGTCTGTACTCCTAAAGATCCGCACTGTGAGATCTGTCCGTTTGAAAGTATCTGCCAGGGGAAAGAGGAGCCCACATACTACCCTGCAAAGAAAAAAAGAGTGGTTCCCACACGTGAAGAGAATGTCATGGTCTCTCTCTATAGCAACAAACTCTCCTTAAGCCAACGACGGGGTAAATTCCTGCATGGTCTCTGGGGCTTTCCCTCTACAGAAGTTCCACTTTGTGCCTCCGAGTACCTAGGAGAAGTAACCCATGTTTATACACATTTTAAACTGGTCTGTAAAGTTTTTGTCTATGATGAACTGGAAAAAGCACAGGATCATTATTTTACCTTAGAGCAAATCTCTGAGCTTGCTATTTCCAAAGTAGATGAGAAGATTGTTAAACTATACTCTGCTACAATGTTAGAATAATTGTGGGGTCGGTTCACTGACCCCATAAACTTGGTCGGTGAACCGACCCTACGGGTTGACCCGAATGATAATACAGGAATATATTATGACAAAAGATGAAGAGTTCGAGCAAGCTGTTACTAAAGTACTGGAGCTATTGGGAGAAGACCCAAAACGCGAAGGTCTGCTCAAAACTCCCGGTCGTGTTGCCAAAGCTTTGAAGTTTCTCACAGAAGGCTATGATCAGGATCCGGAAGAGATCCTGAACCAGGCACTTTTTACCACTTCAAATGATGAAATGGTACTGGTACGAGACATTGAATTCTACTCCATGTGCGAGCACCATATGCTGCCCATCATCGGACGTGCCCATGTGGCGTACATTCCCGACGGTAAAGTAGTGGGACTCTCCAAGATACCGCGTATCGTTAATGTCTATGCCAGACGGCTGCAGATACAGGAACAGATGACAGAGCAGATCGCCGATGCCATTTTGGGGACCATTAAACCCAAGGGCGTTGCTGTGGTGGTACACGCACGTCATATGTGTATGGAGATGAGAGGGGTACAGAAGATCAACTCTACCACTGTCTCTTCTGCATTACGCGGTCTTTTCAAAAGTGATGAACGTACCAGAAGTGAATTTTACAATCTCATCAACACGCCGACACCTTCAAATTTTTAATTTTTCAATAACCAGGAGAGCGCTTTTTTTCTCTCTTTAAAGAATTTTGCTTCCCCACTCATCAAGTGGCTCATCATGGCAGTAGATGTATCTTCCCAGTTTTTATCTCCTACAATTGCCATTTTCTTAAAAGCATTACGATGTTTGACACCAAATTTAAAATCATCCCATGCCGCCATAAATTCCCATCCTTTAAACTTTCTCATATCAACCAGTAGATCAGCCTCCATGCCCTTTGCTTTCTTTAAGGCTTTATCAACCATGGGCACAAAGATCTGATAATCCTCATGCGTTAACTTACCGATCATACTAATCTCTATAAAAAGTCTTTTCTTATTTCTCTTAATGGCGATACTAATACCATGCTCTTTGATCACTTTTTTCATAAAAATACCTTTATATTGGTCTATATTTTTCATTATAACACATTTTATGTCCTTGATTCAATTGACATATCAAAGGGTCTTAACCTAATTGGGAGTATAATTCTCCTCTTTATCAACTGTTTTATGTTAAATTAAGAATAACTGCGTAATATGCAGAAAATCAATTAGGACTAAATTAGTCTTAATTAAAATGAGACTCGTTTTCAAAGGAATAAAATGAACGTTTATTTAGATAACAATGCAACAACCATTGTTGACCCGCAAGTTTTTGCAGAGATGGAACCTTACTTCGTTCAAAAGTATGGTAACCCGAATTCACTGCATTCATTTGCATCTGATACACACCCCGGAATTAAAGCTGCCATGCAAAAGATCTATGCCGGTATCCATGCAGCGACATCTGATTCTGTGGTCATTACTTCATGTGCAACAGAGAGTAACAACTGGGTACTCAAAAGTATCTATTTTGAACAGATCCTTACCGGTAAGAAGAATCACATCATCGTTTCTGAAGTGGAACACCCTTCTGTGATCGCTACAGCGAAATGGATCGAAAGCATGGGTTGCAGAGTAACCTTCCTGCCGATCAACGCTGAAGGGATCATTGAAGCACAGACCGTTAAAGACAACATCACAGACAAGACCGCTTTGGTCTCTGTAATGTGGGCGAACAATGAGACCGGTGCCATTTTCCCGGTAGAAGAGATCGGCGACATTTGTGAAGAAGCCGGTGTACTTTTCCATACAGATGCTGTACAGGCCATCGGTAAAGTACCTGTCGATGTGCAGTCATTCTATGTAGATTACCTAACCTTCTCAGCACATAAGTTCCACGGACCAAAAGGTGTAGGCGCACTTTACATGAAAAAAGGTAAAGAGTTAATGCCACTGCTTCATGGCGGTTCACAAATGGGCGGATACCGTTCAGGGACACTGAATGTAGCCGGTATTGTCGGCATGGGCAAAGCCATTGAAGCAGCAGTAGATGCACTTGACTATGAGATGACAGAGATCAGAGAGATGAGAGACGACTTCGAAGACGAGCTTCTCAAGATCGAAGACACTTTTGTAGTCACACCAAGAAACAAAAGAACGCCCAATACCATCCTTATCTCATTTAGAGGTATCGAGGGTGAGTCCATGTTATGGGACTTGAACCGTGCAGGTATCGGGGCAAGTACAGGGTCAGCCTGTGCTTCAGAAGACCTCGAGGCTAACTCGGTCATGGAAGCGATCGGTGCAGATGAAGATCTTGCACATACTGCGATCCGTTTTTCACTGAGCAGATACACCACAGAAGAAGAGTTGGAGTATACACTGAAAGTGGTCAAAGCAGCGGTCATCAGACTGAGAGGGATCTCAAGTTCATATGCCTATGCTCCGGAAGGTCATGAGAGTGGATTAGACTCTCATCACCATTAAGAAATAATTGAATAAAGTATAAAGGAAATAACATGGGAATAGATAGTTTAATTGGCGGTACCATCTGGGATGAATACAGCAATAAAGTAACAGATTTGATGAACAACCCGCAAAATATGGGTGAGATCACTGAAGAGCAGGCAAAAGAGATGGGTGCAACACTCATCGTTGCTGACTTTGGCGCAGAGTCTTGTGGAGATGCAGTAAGACTATACTGGGCTGTTGATCCAAAAACTGATGAAATTCTTCTTTCAAAGTTTAAGAGTTTTGGTTGTGGTACAGCCATTGCTTCTTCAGACACGATGGCTGAACTTTGTAAAGGTAAAACGGTTGATCAGGCAGTTAAGATCACCAACATTGATGTTGAGATGGCAATGCGTGACAACGTAGACACACCTGCTGTTCCACCACAGAAAATGCACTGTTCTGTGATGGCCTATGATGTCATCAAAAAAGCCGCGGCACAGTACAAAGGTGTAGATATGGAGAGCTTCGAAGAAGAAGTGATCGTATGTGAATGTGCACGTGTTTCACTTTCAACACTTCAGGAAGTGATCCGTCTGAACGACCTTACAACTGTTGAACAGATCACTGACTATACCAAAGCAGGTGCTTTCTGTAAATCTTGTATCAGACCCGGCGGACATGAAGAGAAAGATATTTACCTTGTGGATCT
>Ga0256834_1000877_pt1 | contig 21306 bp, 15 predicted proteins | sample 4281140metaG_FD_190536 | JGI IMG/M metagenome (GOLD analysis project Ga0256834, IMG submission 190536) | Hydrothermal vent microbial communities from East Pacific Rise, Pacific Ocean - 4281-140 | ecosystem: Environmental > Aquatic > Marine > Hydrothermal vents | place: Pacific Ocean: East...
CCGATTTAAAGTTAACTAATATTGAGAATATTGATGAGGCTTCTTACCTAGGACACATTAAAATTATTGATTTTGAATTAGGCGAAATTTTAGATGACCCTTTAATTGGTCAGCTATCTATGGAAGCAGATGTTGATGGTGAGGGTTTTACCTTAGAAAATATAAATACCTCAGTAAAAGGTACTGTATCTAAACATCAATATAAAAATTACACATACAGTAATATTACCATTAATGGAGTTGTAAAAAACAAACATTTTAATGGTGAAATGGAGGTAAATGATAAAAATATTAAACTTAACTTTAATGGGTTAGCTAATTTCTCTTCAGATGTTTATACCTTTAATTTTAAAACACTTGTAGACTATTGTGACCTTAACAAACTTAACCTTTTTAAACGTGATAGTATTTCAAATATTAAAGGAGATATTGATATAAAAGTAAAAGGAAACTCATTTGATGATTTGATTGGAACCATAAATTTTAAGAATTCATTATATACAAATCAGAAAGGAAATTATTTTTTTAAAGATTTTAATATTACCTCGTCATTTAAAGATAGTATCAGAACAATTACAGTTAATTCTTCAGAAATAATAAATGGGAATATTAAGGGAATATTTAAATTTAATGAATTAAGTAAGTTAGCTCAAAACTCATTAGGAAGCATTTATTCAAACTACAAACCATTTAAGGTAACTGCAGGTCAATTTTTAGACTTTAAATTTAAAATTTATAATAAAATTGTAGAAGTTTTTGACCCTGAAGTAACACTTTCTACAAACACCTTAATTAAAGGTGAAGTGAATTCTGATGATAATTTATTTAAATTAACTATTAAATCACCCAAAATTGAAGCCTATACAACAATTATTAAAGATTTAAATTTACAAATAGATAATAAAAATCCATTTTTTAATACACAACTTCAAGTAACTAAAATTAACACAAAATACTATGATATTGCAAAGTTACATTTAGTGAATAAAACACTGAATGATACATTGTATTTTAGAACTCAATTTAAAGGAGGTATTAACAATACAGAAGATTACAATTTATCATTTTATCATACATTCAACAAGGAAAATAAATCTGTTTTTGGTGTTCAAAAGTCTGATTTAACATTCAAAAATAACAAATGGGTGATAAACCCTGCAAATAATTTTGAAAATAAAATAGTGTATGAGAGCAAAACAAAGACATACAAAATTAATCCATTTTTAATAACTTCTAAACAACAGCAAATTATTTTTCTTGGGGAAATAAACGACTCTATTTCAAAGCAGTTGAAATTTAAATTTAAAAACGTAAAATTAGCTAATATTACACCAAATATTGACAGTTTAAATTTAAAAGGAACCATTAATGGTACATTAAACTATAACCAATTACAAAAACAGGTACAGCCATCAGCAAATTTGCTTATATCAAATTTTGATATAAACAATTCAAAACAAGGAGATTTAAAAATAAATATCGAAGGAAAAAATTCATTAAAAAAATACACTCTTAATATTTCATTAGAACGAGATAAGAATATTAACCTAAATGCAAATGGAAGTATTGATTTCACACCAAAAAAACCTAAAATAGATGTAACTGTAGATTTTAATGAGTTTAAATTAGATGCTTTTAGTCCATTAGGAGAAGGAATAATAAGTGATATCAGAGGATTTGTATATGGTAATGCACATTTAACAGGGTTATTAAATAACCCAACAATGGAAGGTGATTTGTATTTAGATGAGGCAGGTTTGTCGTTTCCATACATCAATGTTAACTATGATTTTGAAGGAACGAGCATTATTGGGTTAAAAGATCAAGAATTTATTTTTGAAGATTTAACCCTAAAAGATAAAGTTTACAATACAAAAGGGACATTAACAGGAGTTTTGAAACACCAAAATTTTAATAATTGGAACTTAGATTTAAAATTAATCACAAATAATCTTCTAGTGCTAAATACAGTTGAAAAAGAAAATTCAATTTATTATGGAACTGGGTTTATAAGTGGAAATGCAACTATTAAAGGGCCAACAGATAAATTGGTAATTGATGTCGTTGGAAAAACAAAAAAGGACACCCATTTTGTAATACCAATTAGCGATGTTAAAACGGTTGAAAGTTCTCAATTAATACGTTTCGTTAATAAAAATAAACTAGAAGAGAATGAAGAAAAAAGAAAAGCATTTCTTTCAGAGAAATTAAAAGGATTAACATTAAACTTTAATATTGAAGTTACAAAGGATGCCGTTGTTGAAATGGTATTAGATAAGGCAACAGGAAGTTATTTAAGAGGAAGTGGAACAGGAAATTTACAGTTGGAATTAGATACCAAAGACAAGTTTGATATGTATGGAGATTTTATTGTAGATAACGGTGTGTATAATTTTAAATATGGAGGGTTTATAAATAAACCATTTAAAGTAAAAAAAGGAGGTACTATATCTTGGAGCGGAGACCCATATACGGCCGATATTAATATTGAAGCTATTTATAGAGTGTCAGCAAACCCAAAATCTTTATTAGAAAACATTACTACCAATCGTAAAATCCCAATTGATTTGGTCACTCGTTTTTCAGGAGAATTATTTAATTCCCAACGTGAGTTTGATATTGAAATTCCTAACTCTAGCTCTACGGTAGCATCAGAGTTAGCATTTAAATTAAATAATAATGATAAAAATTTAAAAACTATTCACTTTATGGCACTACTAGTTTCAGGTAGTTTTTATAATGAAAACGATTTAAGTGTGAATAGTAATGCTGCGTTGTATGGTACTGGATTTGATTTACTTTCAAATGCTTTTGATAATATTTTTAATCAAGGGGATAGCCGTTTTAAACTAAAACCTGTATATACGGTTGGAGAGAAAAATAAAATAGATAATTTAAATATTGATGATCAATTAGCCATAGCTCTTGATTTTCAGGTAAATGACCGAATTATAATTAACGGAAAAGTAGGTGTGCCAATTGGTTCAAAAAAACAATCAAATGTAGTAGGAGAAGTTAATATTGAATTTTTAATGAATGAAGAAGGAACCTTGCGATCCTCAGTATTTAATAGGCAAAATGAAATTCAATATACAGAAGAAGAAGAAGGGTATACACAAGGTGTAGGGATGACCTATCAAATAGATTTTGATAGTGGGAAAGAATTATTAGAGAAATTAAGTTTAAAAAAGAAAAAATCAGATTCAATTAGTATAATAAAAACGACTGATACTCTTAAGGTTAAGAGTCAATTATTAAAGTTTAAAAATAAAAACATAAACAAAAATGAATAAACCAACATTGGTAATTTTAGCAGCAGGAATAGGTAGCCGTTATGGGGGATTAAAACAATTAGATACATTTACTCCACAAGGAGATACTATTTTAGATTTTTCAATTTATGATGCAATTCAGGCAGGTTTTGGAAAAGTAGTATTTATTATTAGAAAAAGTATTGAAAAAGATTTTAAAGCATTTTTTAATAAAAAGTTGGAAGGAAAGATTGAAGTAGTATACGTTTATCAGGAGATAGACAATATTCCAGACAGGTTTAAAGATAATAACAGGGAAAAGCCGTGGGGTACAGGTCATGCATTATTAATGGCTAAGGAGGTAGTTAAAGAAAATTTTGCAGTGATTAATGCTGATGATTTTTACGGTAAAGAAGCTTTTGAAGTTATGGCTAAATCATTGAAAAAAATGGATGAAGATTCATACAATTTTAATATGATGGGGTATATCTTAAAAAATACAATTTCTAATTATGGTTCTGTTTCAAGGGGTGAATGTAAAGTTGATGAAAAAGGATATTTAACAGGCATTACTGAACGCACACATATTGAAAAAATAAATGGAGTTCTTAAATTTAAAGATGAAAATGGAAATTTTACTCCAATATCTGAAGATACCATTGTATCTATGAACTTTTTTGGTTTTACGCCAAAGTATTTTGAAATTTCTGAAAATTTATTTGAAAATTTTTTAGAGAAAAATTATAAAGAGCCAAAAACAGAGTTTTTTATTCCATTAGTGGTGAACCACGTCATTGTAAATAACATAGCTACAATGGAAGTTTTAAAATCAAATGCACGTTGGTTTGGAGTTACCTATAAACAGGATAAAGAACATGTAACTTTTGAAATTCAGAACTTAAAAGATAAAGGATTTTACCCAACAAATTTATGGTAACTAGTAATAAATAAATAAAATTCAATTAAAAGTTAATTTTCATTCAAAATTAAGTTATAATTTTGTTTTTCGACTTATGGGAAAAAAAATTAAAAAAATAGGAGTAATGACCTCGGGTGGTGATGCACCAGGTATGAATGCCGCTATTAGAGCTGTTGTTAGAACATGTTCATATTACAATGTAGATTGCATAGGTGTTTATAGAGGGTATCAAGGTTTAATTGATGGTGATTTTGAAAATCTGTCTGCTCGCCATGTAAGTAATATTATTAATAGAGGTGGTACTATTTTAAAAACTGCCAGATCTAAAGAGTTTAGAACTAAAGAAGGAAGAGCGAAAGCATATAAGCACCTTAAAAATGCCAAAATTGATGCTTTAGTACTAATTGGAGGGGATGGAACCTTTACAGGAGGAATGGTATTTAATAATGAATATAATTTTCCTTGTATTGGTATACCAGGAACGATAGATAATGATATTTTTGGAACAAACTATACCATTGGGTTTGATACAGCACTTAACACAGTTGTTGAAGTTATTGATAAAATAAGAGATACTGCAAGTTCACATAACAGGTTATTTTTTGTTGAAGTTATGGGAAGAGACGCAGGTTTTATAGCTTTAAATGCAGGTGTTGGAGCAGGTGCTGAAGAAATTTTAATTCCTGAAGAAGATATGGGGTTAGATCGTTTATTGGAATCATTGAAACGCAGTAAACGCTCTGGGAAATCGTCTAGTATTGTTGTTGTGGCAGAAGGAGATAAAATAGGTAAAAATGTTTTTGAATTAGCCGATTATGTTGAGGAAAACTTAAAGCAATACGAAGTTAGAGTTTCAGTTTTAGGGCATATGCAACGAGGAGGTTCACCTAGTTGTTTTGATCGTGTTTTGGCTAGTAGGTTAGGTGTAAGTGCTGTTGAATTGTTGTTAGATGGTAAAACTAATTTAATGGTTGGTTTAATAAATAATAAAGTTCAAACTACCGATATGGAAAAAGCTGTAAAAGGGCATCATACTATAAATAGAGAATTATTAAGAGTTAGTGATATAATGTCGATATAATAATATAAGATTTCCAATAGATTAGAATATATAATATGATTAAAATAGGAATAAACGGATTTGGTAGAATTGGACGTTTAGCGTTTAGATCTGCAATTAATAGAGAAAATGTTCAAATAGTTGCCATCAATGATTTACTTGAAATAGAGCATTTAGCTTATTTACTTAAATATGATTCAGTGCATGGGCGTTTTAATGGTACAGTTGAAATAAAGGAAGGAGCACTTGTTGTAAATGGGAAATCTATTAGAGTTACTTCAGAAAGAAATCCAGAAAATATAGGGTGGAATGAAGCAAATGTTGAGTTTGTTATTGAATCAACAGGGTTTTTCACAGAAAGAGAAAAAGCTATGCTACACATTAAAGGTGGGGCTAAAAAAGTAGTAATTTCTGCACCTTCAAAAGATGCCCCAATGTTTGTGATGGGAGTTAACAATGAGAACCTTTCAAAAGGAGAACTTATTTTTTCAAACGCTTCGTGTACTACAAATTGTTTGGCTCCAATAGCCAAAGTTCTTAATGATAATTTTGGTATTGTAGAAGGTTTGGTAACCACAGTTCATGCGGCTACATCTAGTCAAAAAACTGTTGATGGACCCTTAAAAAAATGGAGAAGAGGTAGGTCTGCAATTAATAATATTATACCAACTACTACAGGAGCGGCAAAAGCAGTTACTAAAATTATGCCAGAGTTGCAAGGTAAATTGTTGGCTATGGCAGTTAGGGTTCCAACGGCAGATGTATCGTTGATAGATTTGACAGTCCGTTTAAAAAAACCGACTTCTTATAAAGAAATAAAAGAGGTTATGAAAAAAGCTTCAGAAAATGAATTTAAAGGAATTATAGGGTATACAGAAGATGAAGTTGTTTCGCAAGATTTTGTTTCAGAAACAAGAACTTCAGTTTTTGATGCTGAAGCAGGTTTAGAATTAAACCCTAATTTTTATAAAATTATATCTTGGTATGATAATGAATTTGGGTATGCAACTAAAATAGTTGATTTAGTAGAATATGCAGCTTCACTTTAAATTAATATAGTTAATCCTGCTTTATGCAGGATTTTTTATATCTTTAATCTATGGAAATAGCAATAATAGCACATGATGGTAAAAAAGCCGAAATGATTCAGTTTTTAATGGATTTCAAGGCTGTTTTATCGGCTAAAAACATACATTTGGTTGCCACAGGAACTACGGGGAAAAATGCTGAAAAAGCGGGTTTTAAAGTACGAAAATTTTTATCGGGTCCTTACGGAGGTGATGCCCAAATTGCAGCTCGTGTTGCAGAAGGGAAAACAAAAATGGTTTTCTTTTTTAGAGATCCTTTAGATAAACACCCTCATGAGCCAGATATAGCAATGCTAATGCGCCTATGTGATGTACATAATATACCTTTGGCTACAAATCCGGCAACTGCAGAGTTATTAATAAAATCTGTTTAGTAAGTTACTTTATTGCAATCATTGAAATTTCAACATTTACAAATAATGGTAAATTACCAACTTCAACAGTTTCACGTGCAGGTGCGGTATCTGCATTGAAATACTCGCCATAAATAGTATTAATTTTTGAAAAATCATTCATGTTTTTTACAAACATGGAAGTTTTAACAACATTTTCAAAAGTCATACCAGCTTCATTTAAAACAGCTTTCATATTTTCTAAAACCTGTTTAGTTTCATCTTCAATAGATGATTTTACCAATTCACCAGTTGATGGGTTTATGGCAATTTGACCAGAAGTATACAGTGTATTACCCTTTAAAACAGCTTGATTATATGGTCCAATAGGAGCAGGAGCATTTTTTGTGTTAATTATTTTTTTCATTTTATATACATTTAATTTTGTTTCAATCTAAAATAATCGTCGATCAGGAACTTGCCTTTTATCATACTTTAAATCACTTAGCATAGACGATTTTACACCAATAAAGAAGTAATACGTTTGTCTTGTCCCAAAAGGTACCCAATTAAAATTTAATTTCCAACTGTCTAAATCTCGAGAAAAACGTAATTGAGTATAAGTAAACCCATTACTTTTTATATCATAACCTGAAGAGAATCCAACTTTCCATTTAGGCGTTAATTCAATATCACCTGAGAACATTAGTGAATTGGATGAAATTTCTTTTTGTCTATTTGAGTTTGAGTAGTTTAAAGAATATGCAAGATTTAATTTCCAAGGAAATGTGGCATGGTATAATTTTGCAGACTTAACCGTTTTATTATTGGTGTCGGACTGAGATCCCAAACTATTACTATTATTCAGATTTTCTCCAAAAATACCATCTGAATTATTTGCTTTTGCATTCTTTTCTTTTTTACTTTCTTGTTTATTAGATTTACTACTGGAAAAAGAATAATTCATAGTTAATGCAGCACTAGTTAATCTAAATAAACTACCTCCATTATTTATATTAAAAGTATTTATTTTAGTTCCATTATTTGTAATTGCATAAGGGTCTAAGGTTGCATTTAAATTTAATTTCAATTTTTTGTTGAAAAGGTCAGTACCAGCATTCATTCTAACAGGACTCCATTTTAACGAGTCTGCAGCCATATTGTAACTAGTTGAAAAATTAAGGTTATTAATTAATGTAATTTTTTTAGCTTCAGTTTTAGTTGAGTCTTTAGGCGTTACTTTCGCTTCAAAAGTATTATTTAAAGCAAAACTCAAACTGTTTGAGAGCCCTGTACCAGGGCCTCCGTAAATTCCGTTACTAAAAGGAGAGTATTCGATAACATCATTTGGGTCATCACTTTGTTGAACTTCTTCATAAAACGAACTAAAATCAGGGCGATAACTATATGAAACATTTGGTCTCATAACATGCCTAATGGCTTGTAATCTTCCTTTTTTAAATTTAAGCATCCCATAAATAGTTGTGGAAAGAGATACTCCAGTAGAATATTCCCTGTATGAAGTAAATTTATTTAGAGTATCAGTTACAATAATATCTTCTTCAGTGTTATATGTTTTATTTATTCTGTCAAAATACCAAACTTCTTTATAATTTGCATTTGGTGAAAGTGTAAAATATTTAAATACTTTCATGTTAGTGCTAAATGTGGCATTGTGTTGTAAACCAGATTTTGCAGATTCAAACATTTCTTTTTTAAAGAAAAAATCATCGGTTGTATCAATTTTATTATCACCTCTTAAAGTATAAGTTACTCCTAATTTTTGCAAAGCATTGTTTTTAGATCCAGATTTTGAAGCAAAAGGATATATTCTATCCATATTAAGTTGCAGAGAAGGCAAAGACATTGTGATGCTTTTAGTATTCGTATTTTGAGCATGCGTTACTGATAGTGAAATATTAAAGGGTGTTCCTATAAACTTTTTATAGTAAGAAATAGAAGAACTTAATGTATTATTTAAAAATGCGTTGGTGTTGTATTCATTTAAAGATTGTCTATAATAAGTACTGCTACCTAAATTTACTGAGGCAGAAAATCTTGAATTTGGACTTGCTTTAGCATCCTGGCTATGGCTCCATCTAATATTATAATTGGTAGTTTTAGAATAGTCATCAAAGCCTTTAATACTATTTATTAAATTTTCGTATTTAAAACTAAAATTACCACTAAACCGATATCTAACCGCATAACTAGATTCTGTTCTTAAACCCCAGCTTCCGTTAGTATAAACATCACCTAAAATAGCCAAATCAACATAATCATTTATCGCAAAATAATAACCTCCATTCTGCAAAAAATAACCTTGTTGAGCTGTATCACCCCAAGTTGGCATAATAAAACCAGAGACACTTCCTTTTGTTAAAGGAATATATGCAAATGGCAAAAATAAAGGTGTTGGAACATCGGTAATCACCAAATTACTTAAACCTATTATTATTTTTTTATTAGGAACAATTTTAGCTTTCTTGGTTGTTATGTAATAATCTGGATTGTCTTTTTTAGAAGTTGTAAACTTTATATTCTGAACATAAATTGTTGAATCATTTTCTTTTTTAGTGACTTCACCTTTTATTATAACTCCGTCTTGCTCCGTTTTTAATCCCCAAATTTTAGCCCTTTCAGTTTTAAAGTTAAAAGCTATAGAGTCTTGTGCTGATTCTTCAGCACCTTGTTTAAAAACAGGTAGCTGAGAGTATTTACCAATACTATCTTTAATTCCTTTTGCCCAAACAATGTTGGTGTTGTTATTTATTTCAATATATCCAGCAGTTAAATCAATGTCTTTATAATGGATATGGGCATTATTTAATAAGATAATTTTATTTTTTTTTATATCCTGCTTAATCAGGCTATCTGCACTGTGATCTATAATGCTTTCAAGAAGTTCAATCGGTTTAATTATTGAATCTTTGCTCTTTGTTCCCAATGAATCTTTGACAGTATCTTTTATTGAAATTTTAAGAGTGTCCTTAAATTTAACTGGAAAATTTTCAGAAGATTTTTCTTTAATTTCTTGAGAATATAATGCCGAGTTGACAAAGCCAAAAGCCAGTATCAAGAACAAGGTGAAATGTATATTTTTATAATATGTTTTAATAATGAAAAATTTTATAAAAAAACCTTATAAATTGGGCTGATAGCATAAGTTTTTTTACATTAGCTTATTAATTAGTCAACCACATAATTGATTGTTTGTAAATGTATGGCTTAATATTTGAAACACACAAATAACAAACGCCAAAAATAATTAAAATAATTGATGAATTTGCAACTCTTTTCTAAAATTACTATAACAACGAAATTCACTTTTGTTTTCGTATTTTTTAGTGTCTTTTTTTTCTTTACCAACTCATCTTTGGCTCAAGAAAAGGATTTTATTGTGGTGTTAGATGCAGGTCATGGGGGAAAAGATCCCGGTAAAGTAGGTTATAAAAAGAGTAAGGAAAAAGAGATTGCCCTTAAAATAGTACTGCAAATAGGTGAATTACTAGAAAAAGAAAAAGGGATTAAAGTAATTTATACTCGAAAAACAGATGTATTTGTTGATTTATGGGAAAGAGGACGTATTGCAAATAAAGCAGATGCAAATTTGTTTGTGTCTATTCATTGTAATGCTCATAACTCACAAGCATATGGTGCTGAAACTTGGGTATTAGGTACCCATGCAAACCAACAGAATTTTGAAGTCGCAAAGGCTGAAAATGCTGTTATTTTACTAGAAGATAATTATCAGAAGAACTATAAAGGTTTTGACCCAAACTCACCAGAATCTGTCATCGGACTAACATTGATGCAAGAAGAATATTTAGATCAAAGCATACAGTTGGCAAGTATTATCCAAAAAGGTTTAACAAAAGATTTAAAGAGAAAAGATAGAGGTGTTAAACAAGCAGGATTTGTAGTTCTACATCAAACATATATGCCTAGTGTGTTAATAGAAACGGGTTTTATAACAAATAAAATTGAAGGCCCTTTTTTAAACTCTAAAATTGGTCAGCAAAAATTTTCTAGAGAAATCTATAAAAATATTTTAAAATATATTCAACAGCTAAATTTAAATACAGTTAAAAATGATAGCGTAATTACTGAGATACCGAAAAAAAAGAAAGGGAAAGTAATTAAAAAAGAGATTGTAAATAATTTTGGGAATGTTGTGTTTAAAGTTCAGATAGCATCAGGTTCTCGTAAATTAGAAACAAAACCTTATAACTTTAAAGGGTTAAAAAATATAGAACGGGTTAAGGTGGGTAAAACGTATAAATATTATTTAGGGTTAACGCAGAGTTATTCAAAAATAAAGGAATTACAAAAGTTGGCAAAATCTAAAGGTTTTAGAACAGCTTTTATAGTCGCATTTAAAAATGGAAAAAAAATACCAGTAAACAATATTTTAAAAAAAACGTAGCATGTTTGTTTATTACTCACAGAAATAATTAGTAATATTGCTACATAAATATTTGTATTTTGAAAATTACAAGAGAAGTAAAAACTGGAATCGTTGCTATTAGTGTTATAGCTCTGTTTATTTGGGGATTTAATTATTTGAAAGGGCTTAATTTATTTGATGGCCCTCTAAAAACATATAAAACCGAATATAATAATGTAAGAGGGCTAAATAAGGCAAGTGTTGTAACTATTAATGGTGTTGAAGTGGGCAAGGTTATTAATATTATGTTTAATAAGGCTCCTGAAAAGAGAGGACAGTTAATAGTAGAATTTAGTGTTGAAACAGATTTTGAATTCTCAAAAAAAAGTATTGCTAAAATATATAGTGCCAGCTTAATGGGAGGGAAATCATTAGCTATAATTCCATCTTACGAAGGAGAAATGGCTAAACCTGGAGATTTCTTAAAAGGAGAAATAGAATCAGATATTTTTTCTTCAGTAACTGAAAAATTAAATCCTTTACAAGCCAAAGTTGAAAGTGTAATTGTTAGTGCAGATTCACTAATGGCTGGTTTGACAGATATTTTAGATGTTAAAAGTAGAACCGATTTAAAATCAAGTATAAAATATCTTAATGCTACAATCTTAAATTTTAAAAATATTTCAGAATCAGTAGATAAACTGGTTAAAAGTAATGAAGAAAAGTTAGGCAATACATTGACCAATGCTGAATTAATGACTGCAAACTTAGCTAAACTTTCAGATACTTTAGTTAATGCAAATTTGGGTTTAACAGTTAAAAATTTAGAAGTAACAATAACTAGTTTAAATAAAATTTTAGAAAGTGTAGAAGAAGGTAAAGGTACGCTAGGAAAACTCTTAAATGATGAAAATATGTATAATAACTTAACAAATGCTTCAAAAGAATTGGAAGAGTTACTAAAAGAAATGAAGCTACATCCAAAACGATTTGTTCATTTTTCATTGTTTGGAAAAAAGGATAAAGGCTATCAACCCGAAAAAAATTAAAAACAACAGTTTCTTTAAAAAAATACAATCATTCACAAACTGAAATATGAATTATTTAGACAACATAGCATTCGCAGTAATTCTAATTGTAGGAATAGGGTTTTTTACTAAAAACATTAAAAAAATTAGTAGAAATATAAAGCTAGGAAAAGATATTGATAGAAAAGACAATGCGAATAAGCGTTGGAATAATATGATAATGATAGCCTTAGGACAATCTAAAATGGTAAAACGCCCTATCGCAGGAATTCTACATATTATAGTTTATGTTGGTTTTATAATTATTAATATTGAAGTATTAGAAATAATTATAGATGGACTTTTTGGTACGCATAGAGTATTTTCAATTTTTGGAGGAGTTTATAATTTTTTAATAGGTTCATTTGAAATTTTAGCATTTTTAGTCTTGATATCTGTAATCGTGTTTTGGTTGCGTAGAATGGTTGTTAGAATTCCTCGTTTTTGGAATAAAGAAATGAAAGGTTGGCCAAAAAATGATGCACTATATATTTTGTATTTTGAAATGGTATTAATGTCGTTATTCCTAATAATGAACGCTACAGATACACATTTTCAAACCTTAAATGCAGGTAATCCTATAAGCCAGTTTTTAGTACCGCTTTTTAAAGGATTTAATCCTGAAACACTTCATATTATAGAACAAACAGCTTGGTGGATTCATATTGTAGGAATTTTGGTGTTTTTAAATTATTTATATTATTCAAAGCACCTTCATATTTTATTAGCTTTTCCAAATACCTACTTTGCTAATTTAAATGTTAAAGGAAAATTAAACAATTTAGAAGCGGTTACAAACGAGGTGAAATTAATGATGGATCCTGATACAGATCCTTATGCTTCAGCTCCTGAAGATGAGAATGAGGTGCCAGAAAAATTTGGAGCAAGTGATGTACAAGATTTAAATTGGGTACAGCTAATGAATGCATATACCTGTACAGAATGTGGTAGGTGTACTTCATCTTGTCCAGCAAATCAGACAGGAAAAGAATTATCACCACGAGCAATTATGATGAAAACTCGTGATAGGCTTGAGGAGGTAGGAGCAAACATTGATAAAAATGGAAAGTTTGTAGATGATGGAAAACAATTATTAAATGATTATATCACTCCAGAAGAAATATGGGCTTGTACAAGTTGTAATGCCTGTGTAGAAGAATGTCCGGTAAATATAGACCCATTATCTATTATTATTGATATGCGCCGTTACTTAGTAATGGAACAATCTGCAGCACCACAAGAACTTAATATGATGATGACAAACATTGAAAATAATGGTGCGCCTTGGCAGTATAATCAAATGGATAGATTGAATTGGAAAGACGAATAAAACAACTATAACTATTAAAATTTAAAACCCTTAAAATGAAAAAAGAGGATGTAGAAAAATTACTACACGAAAAAGTTGAAGGAGGATTACATATTAGTCCTATTTTACCTGAAGGAGTAAAAAATTACTTAATTGATATTGATGGAACAGTATGTGATGACATACCAAATGAAGAACCAGAGCGTATGTTAACAGCTAAAGTATATCCTGATGCATTAAAAACATTAAATAAATGGTTTGACGAGGGACACATAATTTGTTTTTTTACGTCGAGAACTGAGGAACATAGAGCATATACTGAAACTTGGCTTAAAAAGAATGGTTTTAAGTATCATAGCTTGTTAATGGGTAAACCCAGAGGAGGTAATTACCATTGGGTAGATAATCATTTGGTAAAAGCAACTAGATATAGAGGTAAATTTACAGATTTGGTCGAAAAAGAAGTTACTATTGAAGTCTTTGACGACGGTCAGCACGAATAATAAAATAAAATATTTTTAGAAATGAACGTACCAACAATGGCAGAAATGATGGCACAAGGAAAACAACCTGAAGTATTATTTTGGGTTGGTTGTGCAGGTAGCTTTGATGATAGAGCTAAAAAAATAACAAAAGCTTTTGTGAAAATCTTAAATAAAGCAAATGTAGAATTTGCTGTTTTAGGTACTGAAGAAAGTTGTTCTGGAGACCCTGCCAAAAGAGCAGGGAATGAGTTTTTATTTCAAATGCAAGCAATGACAAATATTGAAGTGTTAAATGCTTATGAGGTGAAAAAAATTGTAACTGCCTGTCCGCATTGTTTCAATACGTTAAAAAATGAGTATCCAGAATTAGGAGGAATTTATGAGGTTGTACATCATACCGAGTTATTAAAATCATTACTCGATGAAGGTAGAATTACCATTGAAGGAGGTAAATTTAAAGGAAAAAAAATAACATTTCATGACCCTTGTTATTTAGGACGTGCCAACGATATTTATGAGGCTCCTCGTGAATTAATTCAAAAGTTAGATGTAGAATTAGTTGAAATGAAACGCTGTAAAACTAATGGTTTATGTTGTGGTGCTGGAGGAGCTCAAATGTTTAAAGATGCTGAAAAAGGAACCAAAGAAATTAATGTGGAACGTACAGAAGATGCTATTGAAGTAAACCCTGATATTATAGCAACAGGTTGTCCGTTTTGTAATACAATGATGACTGACGGTGTAAAAATAACGAATAAAGAAAAAGAAATTGAAGTATTAGATATTGCTGAACTTATTGCTAATGCTGATGATTTATAATTTTGTTACACTAATTATAACAAAATATGATTAAACATTACATTGAAGCAGCTCGTTTAAGAACTTTACCACTTTCAATTTCAGGAATTATCGTTGGAAGCTCTATCGCAGCTTCCCAAGGTTATTTTAACTGGGTAATTTTCTTTTTAGCATTATTAACCACGGTAGGATTTCAAATTATTTCCAATTTTGCTAATGATTATGGAGATGGGGTTAAAGGAACTGATAATAATAACAGAATAGGTCCAAAAAGAGCTATACAAAGTGGAGCTATTACTCCCAAACAAATGATGAAAGCAATTAAATTTTCTATTGCTTTAACATTAATTGTTGCTATTTCCCTCATTTATTGGTCTTTTGGGAAAGAGGATTTTCTTAATTTAAGTATTTTCTTTATACTTGGAATAGCTAGTATTGTTGCAGCAATGAAATATACTATGGGTAAAAAAGCCTATGGGTATAGTGGTTTAGGAGATTTATTTGTATTCCTATTTTTTGGCTTGTTAAGTGTTTGTGGTAGTTATTATTTATATACTAAGCAATTAGATTTAACTATCTTTCTACCAGCTTTTTCTGTCGGATTTCTAAGTATTGGAGTTTTAAACCTAAACAATATGCGTGATATGAAAAGTGATATTATTTCTGGAAAACACACATTGGTTGTTAAAATTGGAATTAGACTTTCTAAATATTACCATTACTTTTTGTTGTTACTTTCTTTTTCACTAACATTGTTATACATTATAATTAATTACAAATCGCAAATTCAATTTTTATTTATTTTAGCCTATATACCTATTGTTAAGCATTTTATTATTGTTTATAAAAATACAATTCCTAAACTACTAGATTCAGAATTGAAAAAACTTGCAATTAATACTTTTATGTTTTCTATTTTGTTTGGTTTGGGAGAGGTTTTATCTCAAAATTTTTAATCGATTTTGTTTTTAGAATAAAAAATTAAAGATATATTTGTCCTTTGTTATAATAGGTGAATGAGAAATCAAATTTTAGGCATATTTTTTTATCTACTTTATTTGTTGGCAATGGTTCGTCCTATTGCTCCTATTATTGAGTATTATGCTAACTATGACTATATAGCGAGTGTACTTTGTGAAAATAGAGATAAACCCTATTTGGCTTGTAATGGTAAGTGTTACCTAGAAAAGCAATTAAATAAAGTAAATCATGATAATCACGATCATAAATCTACCATTCCTCAAATAGATTTTGATAAATATCCAGTTTCTCCTATTGGACAATTTTCTTATCAATTTAAAAATACCAATGAATTAAATTTTGAACGATTATTCATTTGTAAAAATACTTCACAAGATTATTTTTCTTCTATTTTAAAACCACCACAGGTTTTAACTGTCATATAACCTATTTCTTAAAATTTAGGAAACATAGTTCTTACTATGTTGTGATGCATGTTGTATTAATTAATAATTGTAGATATATACATTCTATTAAACTTCAATTTTAAGATTCAATCAAAAACATATTAATAAGTAATAAGTATCGCTTGTTAGTGAAATAAGCGATTTAAAAAAATATTTAGATGAACAAATCTATATTTACTAGTATATTACTAGTATTTGTAATAGCATTCTCGTATGCTCAAGAGACAACTATTGAAGGAAAAGTAGTTGATAACTTAACAAAAGAACCAATTTTAGGAGCAAGTATTTTAATTGAAAATACACATAAAGGAACAACAACAAATGAATTAGGTGAATTTATAATTAAAAATGTAAAACTACCCGTAAATATATCAACTTCATTTTTGGGATATAAAACTAAAAAAATTAATGTAAATAAAACAAACCTAATTATTTATTTAGAAACTGCAGATAATAGATTAGAAGAAGTTGTAGTAAGTGCTTCTCGAACTCAAAAGCGTAGAGAAGATGTACCCGTGGCAATTTCTACAATAACAGCTAAAATGTTAGATGAAATTAAACCTATAACCATAGATCAAGTATTAAATCAAGCAGCAGGTGTTTTAATGATTGATTTAGGAAACGAACAGCATATGATGGCAATTCGTCAACCAATATCAACCAAAAGTTTGTATTTGTATTTAGAAGACGGTATCCCAATTAGACCCACAGGTGTATTTAACCATAACGCATTATTAGAAATGAACATGGCTGCTACCGAAACTATTGAAATTATCCGTGGCCCCTATTCATCATTATATGGAAGTGAAGCAATAGGAGGTGCTATTAACTTTTTTATTGCAAATCCAACAGCAATTCCAACAGGAAGTTTTTCAATTAGAGGAAGTGATCAAGGATATACCCGTATGGATGCTAAAGTTTCTAGTACTTTTAATAAAACAGGGGTTTATGTAAGTGGTTATAAATCTCAAATAAAAGATGGAATTAGGGCTTATGGAGATTATAACAAAGAAGCAATTACAGTAAAAATACTACATAGTTTTGATGATAAAACAACGTGGAGTAATACACTAACTAATATAAATTATTATAGTGAAATGAGTGGTAGTTTAGATGAAACAAAATATAAAAATAAAGACTATACATCGTACCATACCTTTACTTTTAGAGATGCAAAGGCGCTACGCTTTAATTCTACGTTGAAACATATTTGGGATGATAAAAACAATACTTCTTTTAGCTTAATATATAGGGATAATACAATGAAACAAAACCCATCATATCGTATAGATAGCAGGGCAGATTTTGATAGTTATACTCCTGGACAATTAAATGATAATAGCTTTAATAGTTATGGTTTTGTTGCACAACATAATATGAAGTTTGATAAACTAACAGTTAATTTGGGAACAAGTTTAGATTATAGTCCTAACACTTATGAAGCACTTGAAACCAGTGTTTACAGAAATACAGAAGGAATATATGAAAGTTATACTTTAACTGGAGATTACCTTTCTAATTATGCAGTAGACTTACTTAATATTGGAGGATATTTTTCGGGGGAATACAAATTAACTGAAAAAATCAAGTTGAATGCAGCCATTCGTATAGATCAGTTCAATTATGATTTTACGAATAAGTTAGGAGTTGATGCTTCAGATTACAAAGCGCCAAATACAGAAACTTCTTTTTCAGCTTTTACGCCACGTTTAGGAGCAATTTATGATATTGATAAAGGAATAGGTATCTATGCAAATTACAGTAATGGTTTTCTGCCTCCAAGTGTTGGAGAACTGTATAGAAGAAGTGATGTGCCATTATTAGACCCATCTAAGTTTAATAATTATGAAGTAGGAAGCTGGTTAAGTTTATTTAACAACAAATTATATATAGATGTTGCAGCTTATTATTTAAGAGGGAAAGATGAAGTTGTGTCAGTCTCTGTATTGGAAGGAGATGTATCTATAAGAGAAAATAGGAATGTAGGAGAGACAGAACATTTTGGGTTTGAATATTTGTTTAAAATAAAACCAATAGAAGATGTAAGTTTTCGCCTAAGTGGCTCTTATTCGGAACACAATTATATAGATTTTGTAACAAAACTAGTTGATGGAGAAGCTGCAACTGATTATAGTGGAAATGAAATGAATGGAGCTCCAAACTGGGTAAACAATGCAGAACTTAGTTATAAGCCAGAGTTTATTGAAGGACTTCGTTTAGGGCTAGAATGGCAACATGTCGGAGAATATTTTACAGATCAAGCAAATGAGTTTACTTATGGAGGATATGATGTCTTTAATGCACGAGTAGGATATAAAAAAGGGCATTGGCATATTTGGGCGAATTTATTAAATGTAGCTGATAAACTATATGCGGTTAGAGCATCAACAGACTGGGGAAGAACAACTTATACTCCAGGGACTCCACGTACATTTAATTTAGGATTAGAAATTAACTTATTTTAATAACCTTGGCCTATGAAAATATTTAGATTTATTATATTAAGTGTACTTATAGTTTCATGTGTACAAAAAGTACCTATTGAGAAATTAGTTAAAATTGATACACCAACAATTGTAACTGAAACTACTTACAATGCTATGGGACCTTATTTTAACTCTGATAGTCAAGGAAATATTATCCTTAGCTGGTCTGAAGAAATAGATACTTTAAAAACAAATATTTTAAAGTTTAAAATATTTAATGGAGTTTCTAAAAAGTTTGGAAAAACAATAACTGTAGCACCTTCAGTAGGAATGCAATCGCACCAAGAAAGTATGGCTAAAGTTGCTAAAAATACAAAGGGAATATTGTATGCAGTTTTTAGAATTGAAGATAAAAACTCAAAAAGAAGGTTTGCAGGAAGTATTTATTATTCAATTTCAGAAGATGGGGGTGATAGCTGGTCAGAGAAAATAAAGCTAGTAGAAGAAGGAGAATCAGCAAGTCAAAGTTTTTATGATGTTGCATTACTACCAGATGGAGAGTTAGGGTTGTGTTGGTTAGACAGCAGAAAACTTGAAAAAGAGAAAGATGGTAGCACTTTGTATTTTGCAAAGTCTAATACAAATCTGGGATTTTTAAATGAGAAACCAATTGCAGGTTCAACCTGTCAATGCTGTAGAACTGATATTTTTGTTGGGACAAATAACAACATAAATATAGCATTTAGAAATATAGCAGAAGGCTCAATTAGAGATATGTATAGAACAGTGTCTCAAGATAATGGAAAAACATTTTCAAACCCTGAACCTATGGGTAAAGATAATTGGAGAATTGAAGGATGCCCTCATACAGGGCCTTCATTTGCAGATAATTCAAAAGAACTAGCAGTTACTTGGTTTACAGGAGCTGATAGTGGAGTAGGTATATTTTTCAAAAAACTTACAGATGAAATTTCTATTTATGAGAACAAGATGTTAATTACTACTGTAGGAAGACATCCACAAATGGAAGCTCTACCAAATGGGAATTATTATATAGTATATGAAGATTATTATAAAGTAGAGGATCAAACTTATAATAATATTGTATTACATACTATAAAATATGATGGTACTCAAACAAGAAAAGTAATTAGTTCTTATAACACTAAAAATGATCATGCTGTCCTTATAAAGAATGGAGTGAATGAACTATTAATAGCTTGGGTAACCTATGTAGATAATAATTCTAAAATTGTAATCACTAAAATAAAATTATGAGAAAACTGTTTCTGTTAAGTATAATATTTATAGTATTGCAAGGTGTTGTAAGTTATTCACAATCAGTAAGAATAAATGGAAAAGTAGCTGATGAAAAGACAAATAATTATATTGAAAATGCAACTATTAAAGTTATAAATAGTAATAAATACGTAGTTACCAATAACAAAGGAGAGTTTATTATTAATGCTAATATAGGTGATAAAATAGAGGTGTCACATGTCAGTTATAAAACAAAAATAGTAGTATTACAAAGCTCTTCTTTAATAGTAAAATTAGAACTAGTACAAATTGAGTTAAATGAAATTATTGTATCGGCAAACCCTTTGCAAGATATTTCACAATCGGTTGTAATTAATGAGACTACAAAAAAAATAAGTCAACCACGAAGTGTGGGGGGATTATTTAGAGATATTAAAGGATTTGGAATTGCAAAAAAAGGAGCATATGCTTCCGAACCAGTATTTAGATCATTTAGATATGAACAGTTAAATGTGCAGTATGATGGAGGTATGAAAGTGTTAAACGCTTGCCCCAACAGGATGGATCCCATTACAACTCATGTAATACCTGAAGAAATAGATAAAATTGAAATTGTAAAAGGTCCTTTTACAGTGCGGTTTGGTCAAAATTTTGGAGGAATTATTAACCTTGTAACAAAAACACCAAACAGGGATAAATTAGGTGTTTATGGAAGTCTTGAAGGAGGTTATGAAACCAATGGGAATAATTTGGTAAGTGGAGCATCAGTTGTGTACGTTGGTAAAAAAATAGATGTAAATTTCAACGGTTCATATCGAGATTTTGGAGATTATACAGATGGTAATGGAATTGAAGTTCCTTCTTCATTCAGAACAACTGACTATTCTATTAAATTAGGTGTTAATCCGAAAGAAAATCAACGTTTGCAGTTTAGTTGGAGGCAATCTTTTACTAGAGATATAGATCACGCCGGTTTACCAATGGATTCTCCTTATGACGATAGTTATCTAGTAGGAGTAGATTATAAAATTAATGAACTTTCTGAAAAAATAAACAGCTTTACATTTAAAGTTTTTTATTCTTATGTTGATCATTTAATGACAAATGAAGGACGCCCTTCTTTTATGATGGTAGATGCTCGAACTCCAGTAGAGTCATGGATCTACGGAGGTAAAGCAGAGTTGGTATTTAGCCTTTCTGATAATTCTAGACTTTATACAGGTATTGATGCAAATATAATTGATAGAAAAGGGAACAGAACAAGGATTGTAAAGAAAATGAATGGTATGACGCTTCCAAATCCTATGACTTTTTATGATAAAGTTTGGCAAGATGCAAATTTAGATGACATAGGATTATTTGCTGAAGGTAAATTTAAAATAGAAGATTTCACTACGTTAACAACTGGAATTAGAGCTGATTTTATTGCGACCTCACTTGAAGATCCTGCTGCTGATTTTGCAGACTTATACGGAGGTATTATTAAAGATAAAACAG
>Ga0256834_1000879_pt1 | contig 21263 bp, 16 predicted proteins | sample 4281140metaG_FD_190536 | JGI IMG/M metagenome (GOLD analysis project Ga0256834, IMG submission 190536) | Hydrothermal vent microbial communities from East Pacific Rise, Pacific Ocean - 4281-140 | ecosystem: Environmental > Aquatic > Marine > Hydrothermal vents | place: Pacific Ocean: East...
AATCTTTTGCATAAAACATATTTAAAATTTTAAAATTGTCTATATCTTCAGAAACTATCATATATTTATCATTTTTTGAAATAATTTCTGATTTCATATAAGCTTGTATTCAGTAAATATAATTTTTATCTTTTGCAAAAAACTTATTTATTACTTTAAATGTTTTAACATCAATCCCATTTAATTTATCTCTCATATAAAAAACATTATTTTTATCTTTAGAAAAATTATCTTCCAAAACTTCAAAAGAATTAACATTAACTCATAATATTTCCCCTCAATATAAAAAAACCTTATTATCATTTTTCAAATATCAATCTTTTAAAAATTTAATTGTTCATAGACTTTTTTTTATTTTTTCCATTCAATAATAAAAAATATTTTTATCATCTCAAATATATTCTCATCAGAAAAATTTAGCTGTTTTTACATCTATTCCTTCTATTTTATCATCATTTCTATAAACATTATTTTTATCTTTAAAATAAACAGCTTTATAATTTGGTTGCCATTTATAATATTCTCATAATAATTTAAAAGAATTTAAATCAATATTTTTCACTATTTTTCCTCTAACAAAAATATTATTTTTATCTTTTCATATAAATTTTCATAAAACTTTAAATGTTTTAAAATCAACATTTTTTATTTTTTGCAATATAAACATTCATTCAAATCATTGAGATTCCTCTAAATAATAAATATTATTTTTATCTTTATAAAAAGTATCACTAATTTTTTTAAAAGTTTTTTTATCAATTTCTTTTACATTATCCATATAATATAAAAAATCTTTTCTAGGAGCACATTCTCAACTCATCATTAATCAGATAACAACTCAAAAATTAATAAAATTATATTCTTTTTTATCTATACTTTTTCAACAAGAACTAAGTAAAAATATCATTAAAATAATTATAGTTAATATTTTTTTATTTTTCATATTTTTTTATTTAAATTTTAAATTATTTTATAAAATTATTTTAATTTTTAATTAATAAATATCAGTTCCTCACCATTCAATAACTGCAAAACCTTTTCTTTCAAATTTTTCTAAAATCTGTTCTTTAATTTTTATTTTTTCTTTTAAAGGCTTTATTATCATAAAAACTCTAAGTATAGAATCTGGTTTTGGTGTGATTTTTAATGGTGCACTATCTGTATATTGTTTAGTAGCAAAATGAATTAAATTATATTTATTTTCCATCATTATAGGATACCAATATACAATAAATTCATTATATTCTTTTGGAGTTAATCACAAGTAAGATAACTTTTCTTCTAAAAATTCTCTAGCATCTTTTCATTTTACTATAAATCATGTATTCAAATCCCACTCTATTTTTTCTTTTGGAATTCATTCCCAAAATAAATAACTATATTCTTTTCAATTTCTCAAATCTATAATTTTACTATCTGGATAAGCTAAAACTTCCCAACCTTTTATTTTTTCATCATATTCAGGATAATCTGCTATTATTTTTCACTTATAATCAAGTCTAACTTTTATTTTTTGTTTTTTTTCTGGGTATAAGTAAATTACTGGTTTTTTAACTGTTGCTCTTATTGGAAGATAACAATCAACTCAATTTTTTGGAGTACGTTCTTTTATTAATAGATTATTATAAGCACCAATCAAAACTAAGAAAAGAGTTGAAGATATAAAAATAGTTATTAATAAATATATTTTTTTGTGTTTTATTTTATATTTTGTATTACTTTTGTTCTTTTTTGTAATAACGAGAGAGATAATTTTAGTAATAGTAAAAAACAATAAAAATGTAATAAGCACAATTATTATATAATATAGTAGTAAATCAAAAAGAAATATACTTTCAAAAATATTAGGATTCATTATATATTTATAATACATTTCACTTTCTTCACATTCTCTAGTTGCAATAATAGCAAAAGTTTTTAGATAAAAAGAGCTAAATAATAATCATAAAGTTGTATAGAGTATTTTTTTCATATTTTTTATTTAAATTTTAAATTATTTTTTATTTTAAATTAATTTTTCAGACTTTCTTTAAACAAAAGTTTTTCAAAATCAGAATTTATTTGTTGAGTTTTATTGAATTCATCATATTCTTCAAAAGCTTTTTGCTTTACTTTATCACTTGAAATTTTTCAGTTTCATTCTAAAATTTTATATTCATTAAAATCTAGAAATTTATTCACACTTTCAGCTAAATCTTCCATTTTCATTGTAATTCTATTTTTTATTATTCTTTCTAAATAATCAAAAAATCAACTTATTGTTCATTCTAAATCCTTTATTTCATTTTCATTCAAATAATTTTTTGCAACTATCACATCTGATTTTAAAATTCTTCATTCTGGTGAATTTTTCCAAGTTTTAAGTCACATATAATCTTTATTTTTATCTGCTTTTTCAAAAATTATTTCAGCAGCAGTTTTTCAAATAATTGCAAAGTGAAATTTATTTTGAACTGTTGCATAAAATTTTTTAGTTGTTTCAGAATTTTTATCATAATCAATAGAACATTCAGCAAAAATATCAGTAATTTGCATATAAATTCTCCTTTCACTTGTTCTAATACTTTTTACTCTTTCAAGTAATTCTCTAAAATAATCTTTTCAAAAATATTTTCAATTTTTCAATCTTTCATCATCAACAACAAAACCTTTTATAACATATTCTTTCAAAATATTAGTTGCCCAAATTCTAAAACTTGTTGCTTGTCTTGAATTTACTCTATATCAAACAGATAAAATTGCATCTAAATTGTAAAAATTTAAATTTCTTTTTACTTCTTTTTTTCATTCTGTTTGAACTATTGGGAATTTCCCAATAGTTTGTTCTTCTGATAATTCTCACACTTTATATATATTTTTTAAATGTTCATTGATAGTTGTAATATCTACTCAAAAAAGTTCAGCCATTCTTTTTTGAGTTAGCCAAACATTTTCATTATGGAAATAAATCTCTACTTTTATATCTTTATTTGGAGTTTTATAAAGTAAAAATTCTGTTAATTCATCTTTTAATGTTATTTTTTTCATAAAATCTAAATCAAAAAATTAATCACAATATTTGTGTGAAATCAAAAGTAAATATAAAAGTGCCATTCTTATTGGAACTCAATTTTTTGCTTGTCTAAAAAATGCTGCATTTGGCATTTCATCTATTTCTTCTGAAACTTCATTTACTCTTGGAAGTGGGTGCATAATGGTAATATCAGTATTTCAGTTCAAAATTTCTGGTGTTAAAATAAAATTATTTTCTACTTTTTCATATTCTTTCAAATCTTCAAATCTTTCTTTTTGAATTCTTGTAACATATAAAACTTGAGAATCTTCAATTCCCTCTTTATAATCAGTTATTTCAGAATATTTTATATTTTTTTCTTCCAAAAATTCTATAACTTTTTTTGGCATTTTAAGTTCTTTTGGACTAATAAAAGTAAATTCTATATTTTCAAAAAGTCACATTAAATATACTAAAGAATGTGTTGTTCTTCAATATTTCAAATCTCATACAATTGAAATTTTTAAATTATTCAATTTTTCTCTTTCTTTCAAAATAGTATAAACATCTAAAAGTGCTTGTGTTGGATGTTCTCCAGCTCAATCTCAAGCATTCAAAACTGGCTTATTTACAACCTTTGCAGTTCTTGCAACACTTCCTGTTTCTGGATGTCTCATCACAATTAAATCAGAGTAAATTTCCATTATTTTTGCATTATCCTCAATAGTTTCTCATTTACTCAAACTAGTAATTTCAGAACCAGCAACAGTAATAACATCAGCTCAAAGTCTTTTTGCAGCTGTTTCAAAACTAAGTCTAGTTCTAGTACTAGGTTCATAGAAAAGTGAAGCTACTATTTTTCCTGAAAGTAAATTTCATTTTTCTTTTCATCAAATAATTTTTTCCATTCTTTCAGCTTCTAAAAAAATTACTTCTAAATCTTTTTTAGAAAATTGCTTAGCTTCTAAAATATGTTTGTGTTTAAAATACATAATATTTAAATTTTAAAAAATAAAAAAGTGTAGATAGTTTTAATAATAAAAAATTATTTTTTTTTAGGAACTTTCTCAACTGGGTCATATCAACCTTTATTCCAGGGCATACATCTCATAATTCTTGCAAATCATTTAACAATTCAAATAACAATTCATTTTTTTTCTATAGATTCTATCATATATTCACTACAAGTTGGAATATGTTTACAATAAGGTGTTTTATTCAAAGCTTTTGCCCAAAATGAATGGTCTGGAGAAAAAATTTTTTGATAAATTTTTACAGGAAAAATTATTATTTTTTTTAGCATAAAACTTTTTTGTTAAAAATTATTATTTTTCATTTTAATTATTATTTTATATTCAAGGAATATATTCACAAGAAAAAGTTTTTTTATTCTCAAAATATTTTTTTAAAATTTTTGGTAAGTTTTTTGGTAAAAAATTTTCTGGAAAATTATTTATAGAAGACCATTTAGCATCTAATAATTCATATGCATGAGTAGAATTTTTATAAGTTGCTAAAATATTTTCGAAATCTTTATTATTTTTTATACTACAAAAATATTCTAAACAATGTTTTTTCTTTTTTTTCTTTTTTGCAATAAAATCCTGAATAAAAATTACTTTATCCATTTCAGCTTTTACTCATAATTCTTCTTCTGCTTCTCTTGAAATATTTTCACATAACTTTTCTCAAAAATATATTCATCATCAAGGAATTGCCCAATTTTTTTTATGTTTTACTACCAATATTTCCTCTTTTTCATTTATGATAATAAATCTTCCTGCTGCCCTAAATTTTGCCATATTTTTTTAAAGTTATTTTTTTAAAATTTTTCTTATTATAATATTTTTTTGAAAAAAGCAAAAAAAAGATTTTATTTTTATTTTTTTTACATATAATCATTTTTGCAAAAGAAGGCATCTACTGTAAAATTGAAAAATTTTAGAGAGGAAAGTCTGGACACCACGGGGAAAAAACAAAAGATAACAACTTTGAGCTAAATATATAAAATATAAAATTTAGTTACCACAAGTGCCACAGAGACTATACTAGAAGAATTTTTTTCTTTGAAACGTGAAAAGCCATTTGATGTATTTTTTTATTACTACAAAACTTGTTTTTGTGTGATTTATAACTGCTACAAATGGAAACTTATAGCAATATAAGATTTTTGGTAAACTGTGTTTGGTGCAATGGGAATGGTATTTTTTAGAGATTACTCCTCTATTGTTTTTAAAAAATATACTCAGCTCGAGCTTATAAGTGATTATAGGCCTAGATAGATTGATGCTTAGATACAAAATCCGGCTTATTACTTTTGCAAAATAAACTAAAAAAAACTTTTAAGAAAATTTCTTAAAAGTTTTTTCCTTTTTCTAAATCAAACTTCATTTTGCATTCATAACTAATATATCTAAATGAAAACTTTCTATTTTTGAGTGTTCTATTCAAACAATTCTAAATTCTTCTAACTTAAATATTAAATCAAAAAATTCTTCAACTCATTCACTTTCCATTTTAGAATTCAAAAGTAAACCTAAAAAATTTGCCCAATAAATTTCAAACTCTTCATGTTCTATGTTTTGTTTTTTCATATTTATTTCAACTTCTAAAAATTCTTGTACTGGAATTTTTTCTCAAGATTTTAAATATTTTTCCAAAGCTAAAATTTGTGGAAATAATATACTTTCTTCCCTATTTATATGACTAATAAATAATATTTCAAACTGTTTAAATAATTCTTTAATTTGAAAAAGTTCAGGATATTTATTTCAATAATATTTTACTAAATCATCTAATTCTTCTTCCAATTCAGGGAGAACTTTTCTAGCAGAAATATGAAATTTTTCTATTATATAATCAATAACTGACTTAAAAGAAGTGTTATTTGGAATTTTATCAATTGCTTTTTGTAAATCAAAATGCATAATTTTTATTTTTAATAAATATTTAAAGATATTTGAAAACTATTCAATTTATCTAAAATAATAATTACAAGGGGCTAAAGACCCTTGTTATAATCAAATAATTCATAACTTTATAACACCAACAAGGGTCTTTAGCCCCTTGTAATTTCTTTTAAATTTGACTTTATAGTGTTTCATTAACTCTATTTTAACAATTATTTTAACTAAAATCAATTTTTTTACAACTTTTTTATAATAAAAGGAATAATTTCTTCTATTTTTTCTAATTCTTCTGGAAGTTCTAATAAAATATTTTCTATATTTTTTCTCAAATATCCCATATTAATCAAGCTTTCTAATACTTTATTTTTAATATTTAAATCCATTTTATTTTCAAGTAAATTTTTATTTTCATCATTTTTTAAAGAAATATTTTTTACAAAATCTTTTTCAGAAAATTCCAAAATTATTTTACTTGCCATTTTTTTTCAAACTCATTTTATAGATTCAATTGTTTTATTATCTTCATTTTTAACAGCTAACAATAATCTTTTTAATCCCAAAGATAAAAGAGTAATAGCAACTCTTCCTCATATTCAAGAAATTTTTATTAATTCTTTAAAAATTTTTCTTTCCTCCAAACTCAAAAAACCAAACAAACTTTGATTATTTTCACTTATTGTATGATAAATAAAAATTTCTGCCTCTTTTTTTCCTGAAAGTTCAGCATAAACTAATTCATTTATAATTATTTCATAACCAATTCAAGCTTCACAAACAAGCAAAACATTATCAGTTTCTAAATTTAGGATTTTTCCTTTTAAGTAACAAAGCATAGTTTTTTTTTATTAAATATATAACTTATTTTATTATATACAAATATTTATTTATTTCAAACATTATGCAAATAAATTTCTTGAGTTGGAAAAGCCATTTCTATTCAATTTTTTTCAAATTCATACTTTATTTCTAAATTAATTTTTTCTTTTTGTTTTACAAATTCTTTATAATTGTCATTAAGTAAAGAAAAATAAGTTGCTTTTATATTCAAAGAAAAATCTCAAAAATTATTAAATCAAACTCTATGGTCTTCTGTAATAGTTCAGTCTAATTCATATTTTTCCAAAATATTTTCTATTATTTTTACTCAATTTTTTAATTGTTCCAAAGTTGTAGAATAAACAACTCAAATAGAAAAATCTGTTCTTCTTGTTTCTCTTTGAGTTAGATTTTCAATATTTGTAGAAATCAATTTTTCATTAGGAATTAAAACATAATAACCTTCTTTATCAATCATTGTCAAGTGTGATAATCACATTTCTTTTATTGTCCCAACTTGTCCATCAATTTGTACATAATCTCCTATTTTAAAAGGTTTTGTAAGTAAAACTGTAATTGCTCAAAAAATATTTGAAAGAGTTTTTTGAGCAGCTAGAGCTATTGCCAAACCACCAATTCAAGCTCAAGTAACAAGTGCTGTAACATTATATCAAAGATTTGAAAGAATTGTAATTATTCAAATTATCCAAGCTCAAACTACCAAAACTTTTTTCACAAAATCAAGTAAATTTTTATTCAAACTTTTGAATCTAGTTTGTTTTATAAGAATTTTTTCAAACAAAACATTTATAATTATAGTTGCATAATAAATAAAAATTGCTAAAAAAATTATATAAAAAACTTTATCAATATTATCTTTTATTGTTTCTGGAAAACTAATAAATTTTAAAAAAACATAAGCTGAAACAAAATATTTATTTGTTCTAACAAATTTTAAAAGTAAATCAACTCAAATATTATCAATATCATTTTTTGTCTTATCAGCAATTTTTGACAAAACTTTATTTAATCAAATATTTACTGCTCAAATAAGTCAAATTAATGTAAAAAAAGCCATAAAGGCATTTATTATTTGCAAAATATATTCTCAATAAATAACACTTTCTTTTACATAATTAAAACCAGAATTTAGGTTTCAATAAAAATATAAAATAAAATATCCTATTCAAAGAATTAAGAAAATATAATTTTTTATCATTGTAAATTTCATTTTTTTTAGTTAAAAAGTTATTTTTTTTATAAACTCTAAATATGATTTTATCTTTTTTTTAGAAAAAAACAATTTTATTTGGAAAAAATAATTTTTTTTAAAATATCTTTTTTATTTTTTCATCTAAAATCAAGAATTTTATAAACTTCTATTCAAATTCAAAGACATAGATGACTTAGAATTGATAGACTTATTTCATTCATTTCTTTGTGGATTTATGAAAGAAATTTAAGATAAAAAAAAGGTGCTTTTCAACACACATTTTTTATATTAACCTGAAAAGTATTAATTTAAACAAAATTTTTATACTTCAATAATCATTGGAATAATCATTGGAGCTCTATCTATTTTTTGTACTAAAAATGATTCTAAATCACTTTTTATAATTTTATTTAAGTCTTTTATTTCTATTTCAGGAACATCTTTTATAGTATTTTCATAAATCATTCTAGCTTTTTTTATAATAATCCTATGAATATATCTAACTTCTTCCAAATAAACAAGTCATCTAGTTTCCAATTTTATATGTCCAATAATAGCTTTTGAATTTTTATCAACTTTAAATAAAATTACTAAAACTCCTGAATCTTGCATAACTTGTCTTGCTTGAATAACATGACTAGTTGCAAGACCAATACCATGACCATCAATAACAATTTCTTGAATTGGAGCTTTTATTCTAGATTTAAATACATTTCAATTTTTTGGTGCAAAATCTACTATTTGACCATTATCTAAAAGTAAAACATTGTCTTCTTTGAATCAAGTTGCACAAATATTATTTTTATGAACTGTTCTAAAATATAAATCTCAAAAAACTGGCATAAAATATTTTGGCTTAACTAAAGAAAACATCATTTTTTGTTCTTCTTGAAAAGCATGTCCTCAAGTATGAATTTCTCAATCATCTTTTGTTATAACAGCAGCTCAAAGTTTTATTAACTTATTTATTATTCAAACTACAGATTTTTCATTTCAAGGAACTGTTGAAGAAGAAAAAACTATAGTGTCTCATTTAATTATTTCAAGAGCATTATGTCTTCATTCAGCCATTCTTGAAAGTGCTGAAAATTGTTCACCTTGACTTCAAGTAGTTATAATTATTTGATTATGAGCTGGAACTCACTGAGTTGCTTTTGCTGTCATTTTTTTAATTATTCCAGGTTTCATTTTTAAATAACCTAAATCTTTTGCAATATCAACATTTTCAATCATAGATCTACCAGAAAGAAAAATAGTTTTTCAATATTTATCAGCAATATTTATAAGTTGTTGAACTCTAGAAATCCAAGAAGAAAAAGTAGCAATTATAAGTCTTCATTTTTTATGACTTTCTACAATTTTTTCAAGAGCTTCTCAAACTTCTTTTTCACTAACAGTACTTCATTTTCTAGTTGAACCAGTTGAATCAGATAAAAATAAAGTTATTCATCTTTCTCCAATTTCACCAATTCTTGCTAAATCAGCTGGTTTATCTATTTCTGGAGTAAAATCAATTTTGAAATCTCAAGTATGAACAAATTTTGCTCAACCTGGAGATTCTATATATAATCAAGCACAATCTGGAATAGAATGATTTACTCTAAAAAATTCAACTTCAAATTTTCAAATAGGAATTTTTGTTTTACTTCCAGCATCAACTTCAATTAAAGTAGTATCATTTAATAAACCATATTCATCAAGAGATTTTTTTATTAAACCAATTGTAAATCTTGTTCAATAAATAGGAGGCATTCATAAAGCTGGCAGTACATGTTTCAAAGCTCAAATATGATCTAAATGAGCATGAGTTATAAGTATTCATTTGATATTTTTTTTATATTTTGTAAGAAAGCTAATATCTGGAATAGAATAGTTTACTCAAAGCATACTTTGATCAGGAAATTGAACTCAACAATCAATTATAAGAATATCTTCATCATATTGACACATTCCCATATTTTTTGCTCAAGTTTCATTATTTCAACCAATTGGAATAAATCTTGTATAACCTTCTCTTAAGCTAGGAAGGTAAAATTTTGTTTCAGGAAATTTTAGAGGAGTATGTTTTGAAACTACTAAATCTCAACTATAATTACTTGGTTTTTTATTTCTTGAATAACTATTATTAATAGTACTACCATCATTATTTTTATAGCTTTTATGATTAGGATTTTTGCTATTTATATAATCACTTGATTTTTTATTTTCAGCATTTAGATTACTGCTTTCAGGATTAGATTTTTTTATTTGTTCTTCAACCTTTGGAAGAATTTCATTTTTTAATTCTGAATCTAATTCACTTAAAAAGTCTTTTGTCATTTATTTAAATTTATAAATATAAAATATATATTCTAAAATTTTTTTAAATAGAAAAATTTTGATTTCAATTTTTAAAAACACAAAAAAATATTATAAAAACAGTTTTAGCTATTGATTTTAAAATGAAAACTAACTTATTTTTTTGAAAAATTTTGAAAATCTTTTATTGTTTTGAAAATTTCTTTTATATTGATTTTTTTTCTATCTAAAAATTATTTTTTTAGAATTACAAAAACACTATAACATACTTTTTAAAAATTACCAAAAGTTTTTTTGTGTTTTTTTGAAAAACTAAAGAATCCTTATGAAAATTTGGGTAAAAAATAAAAATTTTTATTAAAAAAACTTGCTTTTTTGTAATATACTATAAAATTAACAAAATTATTAACCAAAAAAATATGCTTTTTGATACACATTCTCATTTATTTTTATGAAAACTTTCTGAAAGAGAAAAGGAAGTTTTGGAAAATATGGAAAAAAATAATGTAAAATATTTTACAAATATTTGAACTGATCTAGAAACTTCAAAAAAATCTATTTCTTTTGCAAAAAAATATAAAAATAGCTTTGCCACAGTTTGAATTCATCCTTGCAATGTTTATGATTTAGATTTGGAAAAATCTATAGAAATTCTTGAAAAATATATTTTAGAAAATAAGGAAGTAGTTGTTTGAATTTGAGAAACAGGACTTGATTATTATTGGTTGAAACCTGAAAATGATGAAAAAATAGCAAAATATTCTAAAATTTATCAAGAAAAAATTATTAATTTGAAAAAAAAATTACAAAAAATCTTTTTTATAGCTCAAATAAATTTGGCAAAAAAGTATGATTTAGTTGTTGTTATTCACAATAGAGAAAGTGCTTTTGATATTTTTGAAGTTTTGAAAGAAACAAATTGTAAAAAATTTATTTTTCATTGTTATTCAGAAAATTTGGATTATGCAAAAAAATTAATAGAATTTGCTCCTGAAAGTAAAATTAGTTTTTCAGGAATTATTACTTTTAAAAATGCTTTTGAAATCACTGAAACTGTAAGAAATATTTCACTTAAAAATATTTTGATAGAAACAGATGCTCCATATTTAACTCCAATTCCTTTTAGATGAAAAAAGGAAAATGAACCTGCTTTTGTAAAATATATTTTAGAAAAAATTATAGAAATTAGAGAAGAAAAACCGGAAATTATTGAAAAACAAATTTTTGAAAATAGTTTAGAGATTTTTAAAATTAAAAAATAAATTATGATAAAATTAAATGATTCTTGGCTTCAAATTTTAGAAAAAGAATTTGAAAAAGATTATATGAAAAATATAAAAAAATTTTTAGAATCTGAAATAAAAGCAAAAAAAATAATTTATCCTAAGCCACAAAATATTTTTTCAGCTTTAGATTTTGTAGATTTTGAAAATTTGAAAGTTGTTTTACTTTGACAAGACCCTTATCATGGGAAATGACAAGCTCATTGACTTAGTTTTTCAGTTCCAAATTGAATAAAAACTCCTCCTAGTTTGAAAAATATTTATAAAGAAATAGAAAATGATTTATGAATAAAAAAAGATTATGAAAATTGAAATTTGGAAAATTGGGCAAAACAAGGAGTTTTGCTTTTAAATTCCGTGTTGACAGTAGAAAAATGAAAGCCAGCTAGTCATTCTAAAATTAATTGGCAAAAATTTAGTGATGAAATAATAAAACAAATTTCTACAAAAAAAGAAAATGTAGTTTTTTTGCTTTGGTGAGCTTTTGCTCAAACAAAAAAATCTTTGATTGATGAAGAAAAACATTTAATTTTAGAAACTACTCATCCAAGTCCTTTTTCAGCTTATAGATGATTTTTAGGCTCAAAACATTTTTCTAAAACTAATAATTATTTAGAAAAACATTGAAAAAAAGCTATTGTTTGGTAATTTTTTATTCTTTTATTACATTTAAATCTTTATTTTTAAAAATTTCTTTTTTTATAGTTTTATCTAAAAAATCAGAAATTTTTTTTCATTTTAAAATTATATTAAAAAAATATTGATTACTTCTTTTAAAACTAGTTTTATTAAAAATTATTTCTATATCAAAAAAATTTTTTTTAGAAATATTTTCTAGATTTTTAGCCAATTTTTCCATAAAATCATAAGCATTTTTTTTATTATAATTTTTGTATTGTAAAATATAAATTTCTTTAAAAGGTGGATAATTAAAAATTTTTCTTTCAGCTAAAGTTTCTTTAAAAAAATCTTTATAATTACTTGAAAAAACCTGTTTTACAAAAGAATTTTCAGGAATAAAAGTTTGGATAACTGTGTCTGTAATTTGCCCTTTTCTTCCACCTCTTCCGATTAATTGTTTCAAATTTATAAAAGTTTTTTCTTCAATATCATATTTTGGAACAGAAAGTTCAGCTTCAAGTAAAATTATTGCAATAAGTCAAATATTTTCCAAATCAAAACCTGTAGTTATCATTTTTGTTCAAATAATAATATCAGCATTTTGAATATTTTCAAATGCTTCTTTTTTTGCTGAAATACTAGAAACATTGTCTGTATCAAGTCTAAAAATTTTTTTTCAGTTAAAAATTTTTTTTATAATTCCTTCTAATTGTTGAGTTCAAAAACCAATTTTTAATAAATTTACTCATTTACATTTTTCACAACTTAGAGGAATTTCTTTTTTAAAACCACAAAAATGGCAAACTAATTTGAAAGGATTTTTATGAACATACATTTTCAAATCACAATTTTTGCATTTATATAAATGTGAACAGTCTGAGCAAATCATACTAGAAAAATCTCATCTTTTATTTAAATATAAAATAATTTTTTTATTATTTTTCAAATTTTCTTCTATTTTATCTAAAAGTGTTGTTGATAAATATTTTGATTCTCTAGAATAATCTATATTTAAATTTACTAAAAAAGTATTTTTCATAAAAATTTTGTTTGTAAAAAGATATTTTTTTTTATTATACAAATATTTTTTTTTTTACAAAAAGTTTTTAAAAATTCTAAAAAATTTTTTTGCTATATTTTTTTTGTATGTTATATTACTTGAAAAATATTTTTTTAATAAAAAACTATGGAAAATTCTTTTTTTGATATAAATTCTGTTGCAATAATTTGAGCTTCTGAAAAACTTGGAAAAATTTGAAATGATTTAATTAAAAATTTGAAAAATTTTAATTGAAAAAAATATTGAGTAAATCCTAAGGCAGGAGAATTTGAAAATATAAAATTTTATGAAAATGTAGAAAAATTACCAGTTATTGTTGATATTGCTGTTTTAGCAATTCCTGCAAAATTTGTAATAAAAACTCTGGAAGAAATTGCTATAAAATGAATAAAAAGAGTTATAATTATTTCTGCTTGATTCAAAGAAATTGGGAATATAAAAGAGGAAGAGGAGATAAAAAAAATTGCAAAAAAGCATGATATTCAGATTCTTTGACCAAATTGTTTGGGATATATTGATGTTTGAAAAAATTTGAATTTGAGTTTTTGAAGTAAAATTGTAAAAAAGTGAAATATTGCTATGATTTCCCAAAGTTGAGCTATGGCTGTAGCTTTTACAGATTGGGCAAATATTCATAATTTATGATTTTCTAAAATTATTTCTATGTGAAATAAAGCTTGAATTTGAGAAAATGAATTACTTTTAGAACTTGAAAAAGATGAGCAAACAAGTGTAATTGTTATGTATTTGGAAAGTATTGAAAAGGGAAGAAAATTTTTTGAAATTGCAAAAAGAATTACTAAATCAAAGCCTATAATTTTAGTAAAATCTGGAATGAGTGAAAAAGGAAGTTTGGCTGCTAGTTCACATACTTGAGCTTTAGCTTGAGAAGAAAAAATTTTTAAAACAGCATTTAAACAAGCAGGAATTATTTATACTCAAAAGTTGGAAGATTTTTTTCTTTGGTGAAAAACTTTTTCAGCCCTTTCTAATATTTCCCTCTCTCCTGAATCCTCTCTCCCTTACAGGGAGAAAGGGGCTACAAAAGGAGTTAAAATTGATTTAAAAAATATTCCTGAAGAATTAATAATTATAACAAATGCTTGAGGGCCTTGAGTTATGATTACAGACCATTCGGAAAAATTGAAAATAAAATTGGCTGTTTTTTCTGAGAAGGAAAAAGAAATTTTGAAAAAATGATTACCTGAAACAGCAAGTGTAGAAAATCCTATTGATATTATTTGAGATGCAACAAGTGTTAGGTATAAACAAATTTTGGAAAATATAAAACTTTTAGAGAAAAAAAGAGCAATTTTAATTATGCTTACTCCTCAAACAATTACTGATACAGAAAAAATTGCTGAAATTATTGTTGATTTTAAAAGAAAAAATCCTGATTTTTTTATAATGACTTCATTTATGTGATGAGCAAGTTTGCAAGTTTCTGATAAAATTTTGTCTGTAAAAGAAGTTTTGGAATATAATTATCCTCAAAAAGCTGTTTTGGCTTATAGTCAAGTTTTGAGATATAAAAAATATAGTTCTCCTACAAAATTACCCTCACCCCAACCCTCTCCCTTGAGGGGAGAAGGAGTAGCTACAAATATAAACAAAATTTTAGAGAATCAATGAAAAATGTGTGATTCTAATTGAGTTGAAAAAATTTTAGAAATTCTTGATTTACCTTTTGTAAAAAATTATTTAGTTAAATCTGAAAAAGAGGCTGAAAAGGTTTTTGAAAAAATAGGAGCAAAAAAAATTTTGGCAAGAATTTCTTCAGAAGATGTTGCTCATAAAACTGATGTGTGATGAGTTATTTTAGATATAAAAAATAAAAAAGAAGCTGTAAAAGCTTATAAAAAAATATTAAAAAATGTAAAAAAATATGTTCCAAATGCTAAAATAGAATGAGTAATTTATTCAGTTTTTATTGAACAAAATAATGATTTGAGAAATATTTTTATTTGATTAAAAAGAGATGAATTATTTTGAAATATTTTAATTGTTTGAATGTGATGAATTTATGTAAATGTTTTTGAAGATGTGAGTATGAGGCTTTCTCCAATTTGAAAAAAAGAAATTTTGCAAATGTTTAGGCAATTAAAATGATATCCTATTTTAGCTTGATATAGATGAACAAAAACTATAGATTTTGATAAAGTAGCTCAAATTATTTTGAAATTTACCCAAATTTTTGAAAAAGTAGAAAAAATAAAAGAAATAGATATTAATCCACTTTTTGCAACAAGTGAAAAAAATTATTTGGTTGATGTTAAGTTGTATTTGTAATTTTAAAAAACAAAAAATTAGTTTGATTTTTATTCTAATATAGGTATATTATCATTAATAAAAATAAAAAACTTTTATGAAAAATCTTTTAGAAAAATTATCTATTTTAAATAGTAAATTTTTATTTACTATTTCAGAAAAAAATAATTGGAAAAAAAATATTCCTACTAGATTACAAAAAGGATTAGAAGAAATTAATCCTGATTATTTTCTGGTGCAAGAAAATAATATTATTGCATATTTTTTTGATTTTTCAGAAAAAAAAATAGATGAAAAAATCTATTCAAAGATTTGGAATTTAAAATGATGTCCAATTATTTTTGTGATAAAAGATTGAGTTTTAGATATTTTTAATTGATTTAATTTTGATACAGAAAAAAAAGATTTTGCAGTTATAGAAAAAAAATTAAAAATAGATTTATTAGAAAATTTAAAAATAGAGAAATATTCATTAATGAATTTATTATCTTGAAAACTATGGGAAGATAAAGAATTTGATTCAAAAAATAAAGTAGATGAAGAGTTATTAAAAAATTTGAAAAATGCAAGAAAAATACTAATTAAAGATAATAAACTAGATGAAGAAATTAGTACAAATATTATTTGAAGATTATTATTCTCAAGATATTTAGTAGATAGATGAGTAAAAGTTAAAAATGAATTTCAAGAATATTTCGAAGATAAAAATGAATTTGCTAAATTAATTTTAGAAAAAGAAAAATTATATAAATATTTTAAATATTTAAAAGAAACTTTTAATTGAGATTTATTTCCAGTTTTAACTTTTGAAAAAGATTGAGTTGATGAAAAAGAAGAAATAAAAAAAGAACATTTAAAAATTTTGTTTTCTTTATTTAACTGAGATAAAATTTCAAAAAATAAAAATATTCAAAAATCACTTTTTAATTTATATGATTTTAAAATAATTCCTATTGAATTAATAAGTGAAATTTATGAACAATTTATGGGAGATATACAAGATGAAACTAGTGCTTTTTATACTCCTTCTTTTCTAGTTGATTATATTATAAATAAAACTGTAAAAAAACATTTAAAAAATAATAAACAGTGTAGAGTTTTTGATCCTTCTTGTGGTTCTTGAATTTTTTTAGTTGAAAGTTTAAGACAAATTATAGAAAAAAATAAAGAGAATTTAGAAAAATTAGAAATTTCTAAAAAGGTGAAAAAATTAAAAGATATTGTACGGGATAATATTTTTTGAGTAGATTTAAATAGACAAGCAATAAATGTGACAATTTTTTCTTTATGTTTAACAATGCTGGATTATATTGATCCAAAAGATATTAGTGATAAAAGAGTCAAATTTCCAACATTATTAAATAAAAACCTATTTGTTTCAAACTTTTTTGATCTAGAAAATGAATTTAATGAGAAAATAAAAGATATAGATTTTGTGCTTTGAAATCCACCTTGGAAAAGTAATAGTGAAGAAAAACATTTGGAATATATTGAAAATAATTGAAAAGATATTATTTCTGGTAAACAGATAGCACAAACTTTTATTTTAAGATTAAAAGATTTTATAGATAAAAATACTGTAATTTGATTAGTTTTACCTTCAACAAGTATTTTATATAATTATGAAGCAAATAATTTTAGAAAATTTTGGTTAGAAAATTTTGCTATAAAAGAAATTTTGGATTTATCTCCAGTAAGAACTGAAATTTTTTCTTGAGCAATAGCTCCAACTTTTATTGGATTTTTTCAATTATCAGATAATTCAGAAAAAAATATTGTTAAACATATTTCTATTCAGAAAAATATTTTTATTAAAAAATTAAAATTATTAGTTATAGAAAAAAATGATACTAAAAAAGTAGAACAAAAATATTTTTTAAAATATGATTATTTGTTTAAAACCTTGCTATACTGAAATATTTTAGATTTTCATTTGATAAAAAGATTGAGAGAAAATTATGATAATATAAATGATGCTATAGAAGAAAATAATTTTATTTTTGGTGTTTGATTAAAAAGAAAAGATTGAAAAAAAATAATGAATACTAAAAAATTAATTTGAAAGGTATTTATTAATACACAGAAAAAAGAATTAAAAAGTTTTGTAATAAATTCTATTGAAAAGTGGAATGAAGAATATGTTTGAAATTTACCACAAAAAAAAGGATTATTTGAAAAATGACCAAAAATTTTATTAAAAAAATGATTTAATAAAAAAGATTTTTGAATTGTTAATTGTTATACTGAAAAAGATTATGTATTTACAGATTCATTAACTGCTATTATATGAAAGGAAAAAGATAAAATTTTATTAAAATCTATTTCTGCAATTTTAAATGAAAATGATTTTTTGAAATATTATTTTTTACATAAATGAACAGCTTCTTGAACAGAAAGAGAGCAATGACATAATAAATGAGATAGATTTTTAATTCCAATTATAGAAAATAAAAAAATAGCAGATTTGGTTGATAAAATTCAAGAAAAATATATAGAGTTAAATAATTTAAATGTTTTAGAAGAAGAAAAAATAAAAATTTGACAACAAAATTTATTTGAAAAAGAAAATAATAATTTAGAATATTATAATAAAATAAAAAAAGAAATAGAAAATTTAGAAAAAAGATTAAATGATTTAGTTTTAGAAAATTTTGATTTTTCTGAAAGTGAAAAAGATTTACTTGATTATACAAAAGAAATTATTATTCCTCAAATAAATAATGAAGAAGAAATATTTAGAGAATTAAAAATAAATAAAGATAAAAAATATTTAGAAAATTATGCTAAATTATATTTAGATTATTTTTCTGATACTTGGAATTGAAAAAACTGAAAATATTTTGAGATAGATATTTATGTAAATAAAAGTTTAATTTGAATGAATTTTAAAGTAGTAAAAATTGAAAGAAAAGAAAAAATAAAATTTACCCAAAATAAAGATATTTTAGAAAGTTTTGAAAATTTAGTTTATTTATGAGAAAACAAAATTACAGAAATTTTTTATGAAAATAGGGATATAAGATGATTTAATAAACATAATTTTTATATTATAAAATATAATCAAAAGAAAAATTGGCATAAATGAATATGACAAGCAGATTTAAGTGAATTTATTTGAGCAATTATGAAAGCAGAAAAAGAGGTTTATTTAAAATAAATAAAGTTTAATTATGAATAGTGCAAATAATTTTGTTTTAGAAAATAAAACAATTGAGTTAAAAAAATATTTATTTGAAGCATATAAATTATTAATAAATGCTTATGATTTTTTGGTTTCAAAAATTAAAAATTTTAATAAATATGATGAAAATAAATTAAGAAATAGATTAGTTAAAGAAGCAGAAAAATTAAATTCTAAAATAGACTTTTTTTGGAATACAGAACATCCAAATTTAGAAAAAAATAATAGAATTGATATTGCATTAGTTCATCCTTATTCTTTTTGACCTAAAAATAGAAATAAAATTATAGAAATTGAATGTAAAATAATTTGAGAAGATAAATATATTGATTCTAAAAAGTCTTTTAAAAACTGAAAATGAACTAATTGAATTATGAGTTTTATTACTTGAAAGTATGCAGAGAAAATGCCTTTTTGATGAATGATTTGATTTGTAAAAGAATGACAAATAGAAGAAAAAATTGAAAAAGTAAAAAATAGATTAACTAAATCAACTGATTTCAAAACTATTCAAAATTTAGAATATTATGAAATAAAGAAAGATTTTGATTATTCTTATTTATCAAAACATAAAAGAGAAAAATGATTAGGAAAGATAGGTATTTATCACTTATTTTTTGATTTTACTTAAAAAAATACTGAGAAACTAATTTTAAAAAATTAATTATAAAAAAAAATTATGGAAATAAATAAAAAATTATTTGAAGAATTTAAAAATTCTAAATCAAAACTTTTAGCTGTTGTAAAATATTGGAATAAAGAGGAAACAGAAGAATTTATTTGAAAATTAACTTTAGAAGAAAAAAATATTTTGAGTTGATTTTGAGAAAATAGAATTGAAAGTTTTTTTGAAAAAAAATTAGATAGAGAAGAAACTCATTTTATAGGAAATATTCAATCAAAACAAATAAAACATATTGTGAATTTTTGTGATACTGTGCATTCTATTGATAATTTAAAACATATTAAAAAATTGGAAGAAACTTGTGAAAAACAAAATACTTGGATAAAATTTTTTTTGCAAATTAATATTGATGAAAAAAAGGAATCTGGAATAAAAGAAGAAGCAATTCCTAATTTTTTAGAACTTATTGATAAATGTGATAATATTAGTTTAATATGATTTTCAGCTATTGGTTCAGAAGAGTTTACTAAAGAAGAAAAAAGAGAAGAATTCAAATATTTAAAAAAATTAAGAGCAAAATATTTACCACATTGACTTATTTCAGCAGGAACTTCAAGAGATTATAAAATAGCTTTAGAAGAAGAAATAGATATTATTAGAGTTTGAAAAGATTTAGTTTTATAAAAAAATTGAAAAAAACTTTTTAATGCCCTCTCTCCTGAATCCTCTCTCCCCGTTGGGTAGAAAGGGGCTACATAGAAAAAATATTATAAAAAAATTAATTCTTAAAAAAAATAAATGTCAGAAGAAAAAAAACTTACTCCTTGAATGGTTCAATTTTATGATATAAAAAAAGATTATCCAGATTCTATTTTGTTTTTTAGAATGTGAGATTTTTATGAAATGTTTGATGAAGATGCTCATATTGCTCACAGGGTTCTTTGAATAAATATAACTTCGAGAAATAAAAATGCTCCAAATCCAATTCCACTTGCTTGAATTCCTTATCACGCTAAAGAAAAATATTTGCCAATTTTAGTAAAAGCTTGATACAAAGTTGCAATTGCTGAACAAGTCAGTGACCCTAAGGCAAAATGAATAGTAAAAAGAGAGGTTGTGAGAGTTGTAACTCCTTCAACTTTGGATTTGGAATTTGATTCTGAAAATAATGTTTCTTCAAATTATATTTTATCTTTGGTTGAAGAAAAAGGGAAATATTGAATAAGTTTTTTAGATTTTTCAACTAATTCTTGGAAAGCTTGAAGTTTTGAGAATATTGAGAATTTGACAAAAGAAATTTATAAAATTTTTCCAAAAGAAGTTATTTTAGAAAAAAAATTATTTAATAAAGAAGATTTGAAAGATGTTTTGAGTAAAAAATTTTCATTAAATATTTATTATTTTGAAAATAAACAAAAACCTTATGAAAAATTAAAGACACATTTTAAAACAAAAAATCTAAACTGATTTTGATTAGAACAAGATAATTTAGCACAAAAAGCAGCTTCACAACTTTTAGAATATTTAGAAGAAAATCAAAAATCTAGTTTAAATTTTTTGAAAAAAATATCTTATGAAACTTTTTCAGATTATATGGATTTAGACGAGTGAACTATTAGAAATTTGGATTTGGTTTATAATATTTTTACAAAAACAAGTGTAAAATGAACTTTATTTTGAGTTTTAAATCAAACAAAAACTGTTATGTGAGCTAGACTGCTTAGAGAAAATATTTTGAAACCTAGTCAAAATATAGAGGAAATCAAAAAAAGACAAATTTTTGTTGAAGAAATTCTTAAAAATCCAATTTTAATGGATAAATTACAAAAAAAATTATCTTTTATAAGTGATATTGATACAATAATGAACAGAATAATGCTTGAAAGAGCTAGTCCAAAAGATTTACTTAATTTAAAAAAATCCTTGCAATCTATTTTGGAAATTTTTGAATTAATTGAAAGTGAGGCAACTGATAAATTAAAAGGGATTATTAAATT
>Ga0256834_1000880_pt1 | contig 21246 bp, 15 predicted proteins | sample 4281140metaG_FD_190536 | JGI IMG/M metagenome (GOLD analysis project Ga0256834, IMG submission 190536) | Hydrothermal vent microbial communities from East Pacific Rise, Pacific Ocean - 4281-140 | ecosystem: Environmental > Aquatic > Marine > Hydrothermal vents | place: Pacific Ocean: East...
AAGAAAACAAAAGGTAAATGGTGAAATTAACACATCTAGATGAAAATGATAGACCAAAGATGGTTGATGTCTCAGATAAAGATGAGACAACAAGAGTAGCAATTGCAAGTGGAAAGATAAGTATGAGCCAAAAAGCTTATGATATGATAGTGAGCAACCAAACCAAAAAAGGTCCTGTACTTCAAACAGCAGTCATTGCAGCTATACAGGGTGCAAAGAGTACAAGCTCACTTATCCCGATGTGTCATCCATTGATGCTAACATCGGTAAAGTGTGATATAGAAGAGATAGTTTCACTTCCAGGCTTCAAACTAGAGGTAAAAGCGAAACTTTGCGGAAAAACAGGCGTAGAGATGGAAGCATTAATGGGTGTTAGTGTTGGACTTTTGACGATATATGATATGGCAAAAGCGATTGACAAATCAATGGTTATCTCTGATATCCAACTAGAATCAAAAAGCGGAGGAAAAAGCGGTGATTTCATTAGATGATAAAAAAGTAGAACTTACATATCCATGCAGATGGAACTATAAAGTGATTATTGAGTCTCATTTGGAGATAAGTCCTATAGCAGCTTCTATTTTAGGTGAGAGAGAACACACTATAAAAAAATCAAATAATAGTAAAAATGGAAAATACCAAAGCCATAATATCTCACTTTTGGTTCACAATGATGATGATCGTCATATGATTTTTGAGCAGTTTAAAAAGGAAGAGTCAGTTAAAATGGTTTTATAACTCTTTCAACATCTTTTCATACTTTTGCGAAATTGCATCTAGAGTTTCACTTGCAAACTCTAGCCGTTCAAAGAGTTTTTCTATCTCACTATCTATCTTTGATACATTTTTTGATAACTCCATGATAGCTTGATTATCTCCATCTGTTGAGGCTTTGATCAATTTAGCATTTTCAATTTCTTGCTCCTCTTCTAGTTTTATAATCCGCTCTTCGCAAAAATTTAACTCTTTTTTATGGGATGCACTCTCTTTGCTTCTAGCTTGGATAAGCTCTGAGCGTCGTTTTTTCTGCTCTTTGTGGTTTATCTTTGGTTTTGTTTTTTTGGATGATGACTCTTGTTCTTCCTCTTCCCAACCTATCTTTTCTAAAAAATCATTATAACTTCCATCAAAATATACTGCCCCATCTTTGTGAAATATAACAAGAGCATCTGCTAATCTTCTAAGCAACATTTCAGAGTGAGTTACCATGATAACCGATCCTGAAAATGACTCTATTGCATCACAAAGAGCATCGATAGATTGCATATCTAAGTGGTTTGTTGGCTCATCCAAAAGTAGAAGATTTGCAGGAGTTGCGATAATCTTTCCAAGCATGACACGACTTCTCTCCCCACCTGAGAGGATCTCTATCTTTTTATCGGCTGCATCTGCTGAAAACATCATAGTTCCGCAGATGGCTCGGATTTGTGAGATATTCATACTCTTAACAGCAGAATTTATCTCTTGGCTTACACTATTTTTTACATTTAATCTTTCGATATTTGTTTGCCCAAAATGTGCAATGCTAGTTGATGGATGCATAGTAATTTGCCCTTGTTGGTGGGGGAGTTCTTTTGCAATGTAGTTAAGCAGAGTTGATTTACCTTTACCATTTTTACCAATGATAGCGAGACATTTTCCGTTTTCTAGTGCAAATGAGAGGTTTTGAAAAAGAGGTTGGTCTTGATTGTATCCAAAACCTAAATTTTCCGCTTTTAGTGTTACTTTTGCAGGAGTTTGTTTATAGTTAAAGTTAAACGATAAACTCGCCTCATCTTCTAAGCTTTGCATATCCTCCATCTTCTCTAAAGCTTTTGCTTTTGACTGTGCAAGAGCTGCTGTTGAAGCTCTTGCTTTGTTTCGTGCGACAAAATCTTCTAACTCTTTTCTCTTTTTTTCTTGATTTTGGCGAGTTTTTTCATAAGTTTCATCTTGAAGAGCCAATGTTTCATAGTATTTTGAAGTCCCACCCTCTATAATATGTAAACCTTTTCTCTGTAATCCCATGGTATGAGTAGTAACACTATCCATAAATTCACGGTCATGAGTTATGAGTATCACTTCACCTTTAAACGAGCGAATAAACTTTTTAAGCCACCTAAGTGAAAGGATATCAAGATAGTTGGTAGGTTCATCTAGCAAAAGCATATTTGGTTCAGTTGCCAAAAGTTTAGCAAGATTGATACGAATCTGAAACCCACCAGAAAAACTCAAAGGATCTTTTTCCAAATCTTCACTTGAAAACCCAAGCCCAAAAAGGATTTTTTCTACTTTATAAAAATTATATTGCTCCTCTTGTGATAAAACTTGTGCGCACTCTTGTGTTACACTCTTTTTTGTAAAGTGCAGATGCTGACGAAGTGTGCCTATCTTATAATTTTTTGGGATGCTTAATGTTCCATCATCATAACTCTCCTCTCCTAAGATGATTTTAAAAAGTGTTGATTTTCCCGAACCATTTCGACCAATTAGCCCTATCTTTTGGTTTGGTGAAAGTTTGAGGTTGAGGTGATGAAAAAGAGTTTGTCCACCAAAGCTTTTGCTAAGATTTGTTAGTTGTATCATATGTTTATCCGTCTGTTTAATTATAAAAGTATATCGAAAAGATATTATTTTGAGAATGTGATACCAAAGTTGATTGTGACTATTTTTTCAAATTCAAAACTATTTTCTCTTCTTTTTAAAACCTGTGGTATGACTTCAAAAAAGAGCCATTTTTTAACATTGTGATGAAAGTTTATATTTGCACCGTACCAATCTTGGCATAAGTTGCATACATCATCGTCAAAACTAGCATAGGTAAGCTGATACTGCATCCTAGTTTTAGTATTAATAAAATGATAGAGTCTAAGCGTCTGTTTGAGCTTTCTTGATTTTGACTCATAGTCCAATAAAACTTCATTTTTCTGCTCAAGGATATAAGTATCGCTTAGAGGTTTAAAAAATGTGATTGCTGCTGATGCTTTTATGTAATCTTTGTTTATATAGTAGTAGATATTACTCTCAAGAATAGTTTGCAATGTATGATAAAAATAGCTTTTTTGCATAGCAAATTCTCCATAGATTCCAAAAGGAGAGTGTAGCCTAAATCCTAGTTTTGCAAAGATGATACTATATCGTTCTTTGTAGAGATAGTATTTGAATCCAACATGGAGTTTTTCATCTTCAAGAGCTCGTTCATTGTTTGCATCTATATTTTGATTGTCCATGTCATTTATCGTCTGTTTGCTTAGCGTAATCTCTAACTTTTTTTGGGTTTGTGGAAGTCTTATATTGGCTTTAAGATAGAGATTCTTTTGAAGAGGATTATCCTTAGAATTTTTAAAAGAGAAGATTAGATAAAGTTTATTTTTACTAATTTTTTTATAGTTGCTTTGATTGATGTCTTCATAATCTGCTATATAACAATCAATATTGTTTAGAAAACCATGATAACTATTTGTAATTTTTTCTCTAAAATCAAGCTCTTTCTTGGTGGTGTTAATATCTGCAAAAAGTGTACAACAAATCAAAAAAGACACCAACAAAAACTTTTTCATATCAACCTCTTTGTATCATGATACTATCTTTTTAAAAAAATGTATCAAAAAGCCTTTACAATTAATATAATTTTGGTTATAATTCTCGCTCTTTTATGATGTGCGGGAGTAGCTCAGCGGTAGAGCACGACCTTGCCAAGGTCGGGGTCGCGAGTTCGATCCTCGTCTCCCGCTCCATAAAAAGAGAAAAATATTGGTGCCAAAATAAGCCCGGGTGGTGGAATTGGTAGACACAGGGGACTTAAAATCCCCCGGCTATTGCAGCTGTGCCGGTTCAAGTCCGGCCCCGGGCACCACTTGTTTTTTATAAATAAAACGAGGCGATAGGGCGACATAGCCAAGTGGCTAAGGCAGGAGCCTGCAAAGCTCTGATCCCCGGTTCAAATCCGGGTGTCGCCTCCATACTTTTTACATTGTCGGGAGATGGCAGAGCGGTTGAATGCACTGGTCTTGAAAACCAGCGAGGGTCATACCTCCGGGAGTTCGAATCTCCCTCTCCCGGCCACTTACTTTACATGCATCCTACAAAGTCCCACTATAACGATATTTAAGGTACTTTTACAAAAATCATATTTATCAAATCCAACCTATTTCTAACCACATAAACATTATCCAAAGTACAAAGTGAAGTTTTGAAGAGTTTTTGAGCCCTTATTGTCAGAAAGGGCTCAAATTTTATGAAGTAGTTAGTTAACAATGGCGATGTTGTATAACATTGGGTAAACATAGAATGAATATATATAACAATGGATAAGAAAAAAAATCAAATAATTTGCCAAGTGTTACAAAAAGTAATTTATATTGTCTATTTGTCTATATGTGAAATAGTACATATAACTTGACGTGCGACAATGAATAATGTATTATTGTGCTTGTAAACAAAATAACGAGAAAGGTTACTAGTGAAACTAAGCTATATATGTACCATCAAAACAGGTCTCGTACTGCACCGTAAAAAAGCAGCGACCTATGATGATGTGCAGATACACTATAAACTGTTATCACTCAAAGCATTTAACAACTCTACATCGTTAGATAGTGACTATATAGATGCATTTATGGCTAGTGAGGAGTTAGATAGTAGTTATATTAGTCAAGTTGGGGATATAGTAGTACGACTAAGAGCACCTATACAAGCTGTATATATAGATGAGGATAGCAAAGGACTTATCGTGCCATCACTTATGAGCATCATCAGGCTCAAAGACGATACGATGATAGATGCAGAGTATCTCGCCTACTACCTAAACTCATCAGAGGTGCAAAGACCTTTAAAAAAGAAGATAAAAGGCACTACCATACCTATGGTAAAGACAACAGACTTAAATGATATAGATGTAGTGCTACCTCCGATACAAGTACAAAAAGACTTAGTGGCATACTTAAAACTATCAGAAAAAGAGATACATTTACTAGAAAAATTAAAAGAAAAAAAAGTAAATCTATCTAAAGAGTTACTAGATACAATGATACAACAAACAAAGGAAAACCCTCATGCAAAAAACTAACCAAGATACTATCAACAACATCGTCTGGAAAGCCTGTGATACCTTTCGAGGAACAATGGATAGTAGTGAGTATAAAGACTATGTTTTGACGATGCTTTTTGTGAAGTATCTCTCTGACTTTTACAAAGAAAAACTTGAAGAGTTAAAGGCAAAGTATGGGGACAATCAAGAACGGGTAGAGCGAAGTCTCAAAAGAGAAAAGTTTGTACTAGATGAGAGTTGCACTTTTGAGTATCTTTTAAAACATAAAGAGGCTGACAATCTTGGAGAAGTCATCAACAAAGCTTTGATGAAGATAGAAGAGGACAACAGCGAAAAACTAGAGGGTATCTTTAGAAATGTGGACTTTAACTCTGAGGTCAAGCTAGGTAAAACAAAAGAGCGAAATTCCCTGCTTAAAAACTTGCTTGAGGACTTTTCAGACTCTAGGTTAGATCTAAGACCCTCACATCTTGTGGGCAATGATGTCATCGGTGATGCTTATGAGTATCTCATCGCCCACTTTGCAAGTGATGCAGGGAAAAAAGGGGGAGAGTTTTTTACTCCCAGTGCTGTCTCTACACTTTTGGCTAAACTTGTTGAAGCCAAAGAGGGAGATCGTATCTATGATCCTACATGTGGTTCGGGTTCGCTTCTCATCAAGGCAAGTAAAGAGGTAGGAAACCATAACTTTGCACTCTATGGACAAGAGCGAAATGGACAAACCCAAGCACTAAGCAAGATGAACATGTTTTTGCATGAAGTAAACGATGCCAAAATCGAATGGGGCGATACGCTAAGAAATCCACTACATTTAGAAAATGACCATCTGATGAAGTTTGATGTAGTCGTGGCAAATCCTCCATTTAGCTTGGATAAGTGGGGAGCTGAGGAGTTGGCTGAAGATAAGTATAGACGGTTTGAGTATGGACTGCCTCCAAAAAGTAAGGGAGATTATGCCTTTGTCTCTCACATGTTGGCAAGTCTCAATGTTAATGGTCGCATGGGTGTGGTACTGCCTCATGGTGTGCTGTTTCGAGGAGCTAGTGAAGGCAAGATAAGAAAAGCCATCATTGATGACAACTTACTAGATGCTGTCATAGGACTTCCTTCAAATCTCTTTTTTGGTACAGGCATACCAGCTACGATACTTATCTTTAAACGAGGACGAAAAAACAAAGATGTACTTTTCATAGATGCAAGTCGTGAGTTTAACAAAGATAAAAACCAAAATAGCATAGATGAAGCACATATACAAAAGATACTCACTACTTACCAGACAAGAGCCGAAATAGAGAAGTATAGCCATGTTGCCACACTAGAAGAGATACAAGAAAATGACTACAACCTAAATATACCAAGATATGTTGATACCTTTGAAGAGGAAGAGCCTGTGGATATAGAAGCAACTAAAAAAGAGATCATCATAATAGAAGATGAATTAGCCAAAGTCAAAGCAGAGATGAAAAGCTACTTAGAAGAGTTGGGACTGTAGTGATGGTAGATGTGCCTAGTGGGTATAAGCAGACTAAAGTTGGGGTGGTGCCTGAGGATTGGGAAGAAACTGAATTATCATCTTTTATTGACGAAAAAATTATTTATTGTAATGATGAAAAAGTAAGTTTAGGTAGCTTGACGATTGAAAGTGGGGTTATTCCAAAACCTGCACAATACAAAAGAGAACATTTAGTAAAAGATACTGTTGATGCTTACAAATTGGTTGAAACTAGTGACTTTGCATATAATCCTATGAACTTAAGGTTTGGGGCATTAGCTTTATATAAAAATAATATTCAATTGAAGGTTTCGTCATATTACAATATTTTTAATGTAGATGAGAATATTGTAGATATTGACTATATTTATGCTTATTTTAAATCTGAAAAAATCATGTTTTATTATAACCGTATGGCTATTGGAAGTCTTGAAGAAAAGAAAAGAGTTCATTTCAAAGAATTTAGAAAGTTTATATTCCCTCTTCCTCCCCTAAAAGAACAACAAACAATAGCCCAAATCCTTATCACTTGGGATGATGCTATCTCCAAGCAAGAAAAACTCATAAAGGTAAAAGAGAGACTTAAAAAGGGTTTGATGCAAAAGTTACTTAGTGGGGAAGTGAGGTTTTCTGGGTTTGATGAGGCGTGGGAAGAAGTGAACTTAAGGGATGTGGCTAAAATAATCATGGGACAATCTCCAAGTTCAAATTCATACAATGAAGAGAAGATAGGTATACCTTTAATACAAGGTAATGCAGATTGTAAAAATAGAAAGACGATACCAAGAATATATACAACTGAAAAAACAAAAGAATGTAATATTGGTGATATTATCATGACTGTTAGAGCTCCTGTTGGTGCAGTTTCAAAATCATTACATAATGCTTGTATTGGTCGTGGTGTTTGTGCTATAAGACCTAATGATGGTAATGGTTTTTTATATCATTTTTTAGTTATGTATGAAGAGAAATGGAAAAAATATTCTCAAGGTTCGACTTTTACTGCTGTTAATAGTGGTGATATTAAAAATCTAAAAATCAAACTCCCCGCAAAACAAGAACAACAAAAGATAGCCCAAGTTCTAACCACAGCAGACAAAGAGATAGAACTACTGAAAAAAGAGCTTGAAAGTTTAAAAGAACAGAAAAAAGGATTAATGCAGATGCTATTGACGGGGAAAGTAAGAGCCGTGATATAAAAGTGTATAATAAAGAAAAATGGAGATAATTTATGGATATTGATATATATTGTGATGAGACTTTACATGATTTATTTACATCAAAAAAAGATAGCAACCAATGTATGTTCATAGGTAGCTTATGGATTGAAAAGCAATTAAGAGAAGAAATAAAAACAAAAATAAAAGAGTTGAGAGTAAAGCACAACTGTTGGGGAGAAATTAAATGGACAAAAGTTACTACCACTAAAGAGAAATTTTACATAGAGCTTATAAATTTATTTTTTTCATATGGGATGCAGATGCGTTTTAGATCTATCATGGTAGATCCCAAAAAGGTTGTTTGGTCATATCATGAAGAGGATAAAGAGCTAGGATTTTATAAGTTTTATTATCAACTTTTACATAAGTGGATTAGTGATTTTAATAGTTATAAAATCTTTTTTGATATGAAAAAAAATCGTGATTTAACAAGATTAACCGTGTTAAAAAAAATATTAACAAATCAATATCAAAACTCTTATATAGAACAGATACAAGCACTGCCCTCTAAAGAAGTTGTTTTAATACAATTGACAGATTTGTTGTTAGGTGCTACAAGTGCAAAGCTTAATGATAAAATAGTCTCTAATCAAGCAAAAAGAAATATCATACTGCATATTGAAAAATTAAGAGCTAAAGAGATTGCACCTACCTATGGTGATGAAACTAAATTTAATATTTTTAAAATCAGATTAAGTGGAGGGCTTTAATGGTCCCAGACTTATTATCTTTAGCTTCTCAAGATGAATATCAAGTATATTTTGAAGAACAGTATTGTAAAAAACCACTTATAACTTGTGATGGTATACCAGTCTACTTTGCAAAGAGAAAATTTAAACATGTATGTTTTGAGAGTAGCAATAGAGATGGGAAAAAAGATGTTTTTTCGACAGTAAGAGCAGAGAGATTAAGTTGGGTTGCTATAACTTTAAAAAGTGAAAGTGCAAAACTATACCAAGGGTGGAATAAATATAAACGATGCTATGAACCAGCTTCAAGAGTTGCATTTGAGTTTGAAGAATTTGTGGTAGTCGTAAGAATGTCTTTGTCAAGTAATGGTACATTAAAAGGAGAATTTATCACTTGTTATCAAGCAGATAATAGTATAGGAAAAATAAAAAAATCGCCAATGTGGGAAAAAAGCATGTGTATAGAAAAACTAAAATAGTCAGTCGTTGATTTGCTACGCTGGTTCAACGACTAAAACACTCGATTGATTCACATACTGATAAAGTATTGAATTCGAACACTAGTATATCGACATATTTTGAATATAATATTAATTTTAAAGGGTAAAGTATGAATAAATCTTATAATTCTCCCAAAATCATAGAAAGACCAAGGATTTTATTATGAACATAAGTAACTTCAAATCAGGAACATACAAAAACCAATACCAATACAAAAGTTTCTCTCCAACCACTATCAACACTACTTTTACATGGGATGACCCTCAGATAAATACGATGTTGGAAGATGCTACTAGAGCGTTGGGTGAGCTCAATGCTCTTACCATGATAGTGCCAAATGTTGATATATTTATCAGGATGCACATCACCAAAGAGGCAAATACTTCAAGTAAGATAGAAGGGACAAAAACCGAGATAGATGAAGTTTTGGTAGATAAAGATCAGATAGACCCAGAAAAAAGAGATGACTGGCAAGAGGTACAAAACTACATAAGAGCTATAAACTATGCGATAGAAAAACTAGATACTATCCCACTTAGTAGTAGGCTTATCCGTGATGTTCATCGTATATTGTTAGATAGTGTTCGAGGAGAGAGTAAACAGCCTGGAGAGTTTAGAAAGTCGCAAAACTGGATAGGAGCTAGTTTAAATACAGCTTCATTTATACCACCTACTCATGATGAAGTCTCTGCACTTATGGGAGATTTGGAAAACTTTTTGCACAATGAAAATATACAAGTACCACACCTCATAAAGATAGCTATAGCACACTATCAGTTTGAAACTATACATCCATTTTTAGATGGCAATGGCCGTATCGGTAGACTCATGATAACACTTTACTTGGTTAGTAATGGTCTTCTCAAAAAACCTGCACTTTATCTCTCTGAATTTATAGAAAAGCATAAAAGTATTTATTATGATTCTTTGACAAATGTTAGAGAAAAAAATGATTTGACTTCATGGATAAAGTTTTTTTTAGAAGCAGTTATAGAGACAGCCAAAAGTGGTGTTGTGACATTTGAGAGAATTATAGAGTTAAAAGCTGAGATGGATGCTCTCATGTTGACTTTTGGGAAAAGAGCACATAATGCTGGAAAATTATTGGAATTTTTATATCAGAACCCTATAAGTACCGTAAGTGAAATGGCGGAAGCTATAGAAGTTACTCATCAAACGGCTAGTAAGCTTGTTAAGGAATTTGAAAAAAATGATATGTTAATAGAGATAACAGGATACCAACGAAATAAGCACTTTGCATTTAAAAAATATTTAAATATTTATATGCAAGGATAGGGAGGAAGTTTACATAAGAATTTTTATATGTAAATTTAATTCATTAACATTACATAAGAATTTTTATATGTAAACTTACTATGCTAAACTTGAATAAGAAAAATGAGAGGATAACATGACACCAAACACAGGCGAAACCCAAATACAACAAAACACCATATCACTACTAAAAAATATGGGCTACACTTTCATCTCTCAAGATGAGATACAACAGCACAGAAGTAGTACAAGCCAAGTCGTGTTAAAAGATATCCTCCTCTCTCAACTTCAAAAGATAAATGCTTTTGAGTATAAAGGTACAAATTATAACTTCTCTCCCAAAAATATTGCCAAAGCAGTTGATGACCTTGATGTCTCACTAAATGAGGGACTTATGACAGCCAACCAAAAGATAAGTGATCAGCTACTTCTTGGAAACTCCTACACAGAGGAGTTGATAGATGGAGCACAAAAGAGTTTCTCTTTTCGATATATAGATTATGACCATATAGAGAACAATATTTTTCACTTTACAGAGGAGTTTGTAGTCGATAGAGTGACTAAAAGTGAGAGCCAAAGGTCGAGACGACCTGATATCGTGCTTTTTGTCAATGGTATCCCTTTTGGAGTGATTGAACTGAAAAAGTCTAGCATAGAGAGTGCACAGGGTATCTCTCAGATGCTTAGAAATCAAGGTAAAAAAGAGATACCTTCACTTTTTAAATACATACAAATTACCCTCGCAGGAAACAGCCACTCTCCACAGTATGCGACTACTGGTACACCTGAAAAGTTTTATGCTCTTTGGGAAGAGGAAAAGAAGTTTGATATAAATGTTTTTGTCAAGGATAGAACTCCTACTAAACTCGATAACACTATCGTATCTATGTTTTCTAAAGATAGGATGTTAGAGCTTCTTCATGCTTTTATCATCTTTGATGGGAAGATAAAAAAGATAGCAAGATACCAACAATACTTTGCTATCAAAAGTATTTTGACTTGCATACAGACTATCGATAACACAGGGGTTAGAGCTGGTGGGCTTATCTGGCATACACAAGGAAGTGGAAAGTCTTTGACGATGGTAATGCTTGCAAAACTCATCAAAAGAGATATAGTAGGCTCAAAAATCATCATCGTTACAGATAGAAAAGATTTAGATAATCAGATACATACTACTTTTAGTTCAAGTGAAGTAAAAGCCCATCGTGCCATGTCTGGGCATAAACTCATAGAATTGTTACAATCAGGCAAGAGTGTTATCACAACTTTGGTTCATAAGTTTGAAACAGTCAAAAAAGAAAAAGTTATCTTAGATGACCCAAATATCTTTATACTTGTAGATGAAGCACATCGTTCCCAAGGTGGAGATATGCACAAAGATATGCGAAAAGTTTTCACTTCTGCTTGTTATCTTGGGTTTACTGGAACACCGCTCTTAAAAAGAGAAAAGAGTTCGTTTGATAAGTTTGGAGGAGAGATACATCGTTATACTATCAATCAAGCTGTAAAAGATAAAGCAGTTTTGCCACTTTTGTATGAAGGGCGGATGGTAGAGCAGTGGATAAACGACCCAAAAGGATTAGATAGGCGATTTGAAAAAATATCTAAAAACCTAAACGATGAACAAAAACTAGATCTCAAAAAAAAGTGGGCTAGGTTTCAAAGAGTGGCTTCTAGTGAGAGACGGCTTGAAGCTATCATGATAGATATAAATGAACACTTTAAATTCCACATACAAGGTACAGGTTTTAAAGCCATGTTAGCGACAAACAGCAAGTATGAAGCAGTGAAGTATCATGAACTTTTTGAAGAAGAAGGCGATATAAAGACAGCTTTTGTCATCTCTGCATCTGATTGTAGAGAGGGGCATAGCCAAGTCGATGAGAGTGAGGAAAACAAAGCTTATGTAGCTGCTGCTTGGCAAAACATCCTCAAAAAGTATGGCGATGAAGAGCAGTATCTCGATAAAGTCAAAGATCAGTTTATACATGGCGAAGAGATAGAACTTCTTATCGTAGTTGACAAGCTTTTGACAGGTTTTGATGCTCCTCGTGCTTCTGTACTGTACATCGATAAACTTTTAAAAGAACACAACCTTTTACAAGCTATCGCTAGGGTAAATAGACTTTATGATGGTAAGGATTATGGATTTATCATCGATTATCGTGGATTGCTGGGAGATTTGGACAGAGCTTTGAGTGATTACTCTGGGTTGGCTGATTTTGATGAAGAGGATATAGCTGGAGCAGTGTTTGATATAAAAGATGAGATAGCCAAAGTAAAAACTTTTTACACCTATCTTGAAGAGTTGTTTTCATCTATACAAAATAGAGAAGACCAAGAGAGTTATGAAATTTTTTTAGCAGATGAAGAGAAGAGAAAACTTTTTTATGACTACTTATCACAGTATGCTAGGGCTTTGAAACTTTCACTCTCCTCTGATAAGATTGATGAGATTTTTTCTGAGATAGAGATAGCACACTTTAAGCAGAAGATGAAGTTTTATAGTGAACTTAGAAAGGCTATCAAGATACGATACCACGAAGTAGTGGACTTTGGAAAGTATGAAAAGCAGATGCAAAAGTTACTAGATACTTTTATCTCTTCTGATGAAGTCAATCAACTTACTAAACTAGTCAATATCTTTGATGAGAGTTTTGAAGAAGAGATTGAGAGAGTTGTTGGCGACAATGCTAGAGCTGATGCGATACTTAGTGCTTGTACGGCAACTATAACAGAGAAAAAAGAGTCCAACCCTGCTTACTATGAAAAGCTCTCACAGCGTATCACAGAGATTATCCAAGAGTATAAAGACAAAAGACTAACAGAAGAACAAAAACTTCAATATGCCAAAGATATAAGAGAACTTCTTTTAACACAAAAGACAGATGAAGATGACACCTATCCCGAAGTGATACGAGGAAATATCCATAAAAAAGCATTTTATGATAACTTACAAGATGTGCTTACTGATAAAGGAGTGCTTACCGATACAGTTTTGGAGATAGATGCTATCTTTAGAGAGGTCTCTAAAAAACCTGATTGGAAACACAATAACGATGTTAAAAATCTTATCGAGGGGAAACTAGATGATATCTTTTGGGTATTGGAAGATGACTATGGGTTGAAATTTGACGAGATAGACACACTTTTAGCCACTATCCGAAGTATTGGGATAAATAACTACTGATGCAAGTGCATATCATCAAAAAAGATGTAAAAAGTATCAACATCAAAGTCAAGCCAAATTGTGAAGTTATCCTCACAGCACCAACAAAAACAAGCAAAGAACATATCGCTGTAGTACTCAAAAAAAGAGAGAAATGGATAGATAAAAAGATAGCCTATTTTAAAGAGCATCAACAAAAAGAGTCCAAAGAGTATGTGAGTGGTGAAAACTTTCTCTATCTTGGTAGAAACTATAGGCTGAAAGTCATAGAAAGTACCCACGAATGTGTAAAACTACAACGAGGGTATCTCTATCTATCTGTAAGGGATAAAGACGATTTTAGGCGCAAAGAGAAACTTGTAAAGAGTTGGTATACAGATAAAGCCAAGATACACTTTCAAAAAGCATTAAAAAAATATCAACCTGTTGTTGGAATAGCAATAAAAAATGTTTCCATCAGAGAGATGAAAACGAGATGGGGAAGTTGTAATGCTTCAAAATCCTATATCAATCTCAACAGCCTTCTTATCCAAAAACCAACTAGGTGCATCGAGTATGTTGTCTTTCATGAATTGGCTCATTTGGTACATCCAAATCATAGCAGACTATTTTATAACTATCTTTCTATACATATGAGTGATTGGAAAAGTAGGAAAGAGAAATTAGAAAACTAGTATCGTTCCCACTAAGTATTACCATGACTATCTTGAAGAGCTTAGCTTAAAGTTACTGCCTTAATTTTGATTCTTTTTGTAGTCTCTTTCTGATTTTTTGGTCATATAAAAAAATGTGGAAGCACTGAAGGAGAGAATACTTTCGCAGATAAAAGTTGTCCCAAAAGGGGATGGAACAAGTCGTGTTATAACTTAGTATGTGATACAATTTAAAACCATGACAAAACTAGATATATTAAAAAAACATTTTGGCTTTGACTCTTTTAGACCTATTCAAGAAGAGGCGATTGAGCATATTTTACAAAAAAAAGATCTTTTGACTATACTTCCAACTGGGAGTGGCAAATCTCTTATTTACCAACTTCCTTCTCTTATGATGGAGGGTACAACGGTTGTTATATCTCCTCTTATTGCTCTTATGCAAGACCAAGTGGCAAATTTAAGGGTCAATGGTATCAGCGCAAGTATGATAAGTTCGATAAACTCAAACGAAGAGAACAATGAAATTTATCGCCAACTCTTAAATGGAGAGTTAAGATTTTTATATATTGCTCCTGAGAGATTTACATCAGAGTATTTTTTACAGCAATTAAGATCTGTAAATATTAACTTTTTTGTTATCGATGAAGCACACTGTGTGAGTGAGTGGGGGCATGAGTTTAGGGATGATTATAGAAAATTAAAGTTTTTGAAAACAAATTTTCCACACACTCCTATCACCGCCTTTACAGCAACTGCGACAAAAGAGGTTGAAGCAGATATACTAAAAACTCTCTCGATTGATACAAATAATATTTCAAGATCAAAACTACAAAGAACAAATCTCATTATCAGAAGTCAAAAACGGCTAGGAAATGGCAAAGACCAGATAAGAAAGTTTTTAAAAACACATGAAGGTGAATGTGGTATCGTTTACTGTTTTACAAGAAAAGAGACAGAGCAGGTTTCGACATACTTAAATAGTATAGGTTTTGAAACTTTAGCCTATCATGCAGGGCTACCAGCAAATCAAAGAGATGATATATTTAAAAAGTTTAAAGATGAAAGCATAAAAATCATAGTAGCAACTATCGCTTTTGGTATGGGGATAGATAAGAGTAATATCCGATTTGTGCTTCATACCTCTATGCCCAAAACTTTGGAAAATTACTCTCAAGAGATAGGAAGAGCAGGACGAGATGGGTTAAAAGCTGATGTTTTGCTTCTATTTTCAAAGGCTGATGAGATTGGCAAGAAAAGATTTATCGATGAACTTCCAGACTCTACATATAAGAGAAATAACTATAAAAAATTAGACCAAATGTATAGATTTTGTGTATCATCAAAGTGTCGTCATCAGGTGATTGCTAAATACTTTGATGATGATGTGCCAGAGTGTGGAAATGTTTGTGATAACTGTCTAGGCGGAGATAGAATATATAAAGATATCACAATTCCAGCTCAGAAATTTTTATCTGCTATCTTAAGATCGGGTGAGAGGTTTGGACAAACTTATATCATAGATATACTAAGAGGTGCAAAAGTAAAAAGAGTTTTAGATTTTGGACATGATAAGTTATCAGTATATGGCATCGGAGCTGACTTAAACAAAGAGCAGTGGGGAAGCATAACAGATAAACTTCTCGATATAGAAGCTGTAGAAATTGATGGCGAGTACAGAACCCTTAAAACGACAAATATCGGCAAAGAGATACTAAAAAAAGAGAGAACAGTTGAGATAGATGCATCTAGCCTTGAGTTAGAAAAATCGTACAAAGAGTATAAACAAGAGAGTGTTGTAAATGAAACTTTTGAACAATTTAGAGAGCTTAGAACCGCGTTAGCAAGAGCTGAGGAAGTACCTCCATACATAGTTTTTAGTGATAAAACACTTATAGAGATATCAAATAAGCTTCCCGCAACAAAAGAGGAGTTTTTAAAGATATCAGGTGTTGGAGAGATGAAGCTAGAAAAATATGGAGATCACTTTTTAGAGCTTTGTAAAAAGTTAAAAGAGAGTGGATCAAAACCTGTAAAAGAGCTTAGTAAAACATATATACAAACTCTTGATTTGATAAAAACTGATAAAAGCATTGAAGAGATTTGCAAGGTAAGAGAGTTAAGAGATATGACGATAATTGGACATGTCAATGAACTTTTTGAAAACAATCGTATAAATAAAGAAGAAAAAGATAAGTTATTTGCCCCTTTTATCGATAATTTTCCACAAGATATAAAAGAGTGGATAGAAGAGGGGTTGAAAAATCACGAGATTAGCATCCTGAGACAAAATCTTTCTATATATGGCAATTTGTTTAGGGATGAATAGGCTTGAGTCTTTTATAAGCCATCATCCCCAACAATGCCAAAACTCCAACAATAAGCCCAATGATAAACTCTCCTAGCATTGACGGTAAAAAACTAAAAAAATCACCAATTTGATGGATATTGTGTGCGTAAATTCCTCCAGCAACCAAAAGCATAGCTAATGTTCCGATAATTGTTAAAGATTTTATAACCCAAGGAAGAGCATTTACTAGAAATTGTCCAATTTTTTTTGTAAGTCTATTTTTGCCATTATCTATCTGCATGATTTTATATCCAAAATCGTCCATTCTAACTATCAATGCAACAAGACCATAGACACCTACAGTTGCTAAAAATGCTATAAGTGATACAACAAGAATCTGTATAATAAGCGACTGCTCCATAACAGTTCCAAGTGCGATGATGATGATTTCAATTGATAAGATAAAATCTGTGACGATAGCAGACTTTATCTTCACCTTTTCATGTTCTAGAATCTCTTCTTTAGATGCATTTGGTGGAGGTCTATCTCCTCTATGTTTTTTGTGTGGTACAAAGTACTCATAAATCTTTTCAGCACCCTCATAAGCTAAATAGACTCCACCAATGAGCAGTATAGGAACAATCATCCAAGGAGCAAAAGCACTAAGTAAAAAAACAATAGGTAAAATAATCAGCTTATTAATAAAAGAACCTTTACTAATAGCCCATAAAACAGGAAGTTCTCTTGTAGATGCAAACCCTGAAGCTTTTTGGGCATTTACCGCTAAATCATCACCTAAAATACCAGCCGTTTTTTTAGTAGCTATTTTACTCATAGCAGCAACATCATCTAAAAGCACAGCAATATCGTCAAATACTGCAAAAAAACCTGAAGCCATATTTTGAAACCTTTTATTATAAATACTATATTGTTATAATACCAAAAAAAAGAAAATTTGGACTTTAGGTTGGTAAATGTTAGACATATTTAAACAAGAGAAAAGTTTTTTAACTAGAGCAAAAGAGAAAAATTCTTTTAAGTATTTGTTGAGTTTTGATGAAAATGGTGCGTTTATTGATGTTTGTGATAATAAATTAAAACCTATAAAAGGGATTGACTATAGGGTTTATAATGGTCTTGATAGGGAGATTTTACAGCTTCTTGAACAGTGTTTGGAGGATGATTTTTTTCAAATTAGTTGGGAAGATGAAACGACACATGTCTATCTACATAAACATCATAGATTGCTTGAACTTTTGAGGTTAAGTGACAAACTTTTTACAAACAATGGTGAGCAGATATTTTTTGAGAGTGGCGTTTTTCAAATAGATATACATTTATCAAAAAAAGATGATAAATACCTTGTTTTCTCCTCTATTGGTGATGATGAAGAGTTTAGATTTTTGACATCAAGCTATGCTCTTATTGGCAATAAAATAAAACAGATTAAAAATATTGGTGAAAATTTTAATAAGCTTCAAAATTTTAATACAGTCATAGATGCAGATAAAAAAGAGGAACTTTTAACTATTCTCTACACTCATTTTGAAAATATAGATATAAAGTATGAAGATTATAGTATTGATTTTAAAGATGAAAAAAAGATTATAAAACCAGCAGTTATCTTTGAAAAGATTACAACTGATAATGAACTAGTCCTTCGCACATCTGCAACTATTGGTAAACTAACTCCAGAGTTTTTTAATGATTTTAATATCACAAAAGTTGTTCTTGTAAATGACCTTGAAAAGAGTATCTCTATCTATGAATGTGATTTTGGTGAAGTGTTTGACATGTATGCGACTATATTTAAAAATCTTACATCTACCAAAAGAGCTTTAAAAGATGTGAGTTTTAGTGAAGAGGATGGGCTTTTTGTGATAGATGAAAAGCTTTCACAAGAGTTTATACTCAAAAATCTACAAACAATCATAGCAAAATGTGAACTTTATGGAAGTGAAAAATTAAAATCATATAAATACAACACAACAACTCCAAGTTTAAATATATCGTTTAAAGATAAGATTGATTTTTTAGATGGTGATGATATAAGTGTATCTATAGGTGAGGATAAGTTTAATGTTTTTGATATGATAAATCTCTATAAAAAGCACTCATACATCCCACTAAGCAGTGGCGAAAAATCGATAATAGACAAATCATATATCTCAAAGCTTGAAAGAATATTTAAAAAAGATGGCAAAAAGATAAAAGTCTCATTTTTTGATTTGCCAGAGATTGAAGAGCTGATTTTACAAAAAGATCAAAAAATTTTCAAAGATTCCAGAAAATTTTATGAGGGGTTTAACTCTTTAAAATCATCAAAAACAAGAGTTCCAAAACTAAATGGAACATCACTTAGAGATTATCAAAAACATGGGGTAAAGTGGCTTAAATATCTTTATGATAATAATTTTGGAGGATGTTTAGCAGATGACATGGGACTTGGAAAAACTATTCAAGCTATCTCTTTACTCTCTAGCATCTATCCAAAAACAAAAGCTCCTTCACTTATAGTTATGCCTAAGAGTTTATTGACAAATTGGCAAAATGAGCTTAAAAAATTTAATCCCAAGTTGTCATTTTATCTCTACTATGCGAATGAGAGGGATGTTAAGAAGTTTGATGAGTATAATATCATTTTAACAACATATGCATTGGTTAGAAATGATATAGAGATGCTAAGAGATGTCAAGTTTGATACAATCTTTTTAGATGAGTCGCAAAATATAAAAAATATAGACTCAAAAATATCAAAAGCTGTTATGTTGTTGGATTCTAAACATAAATTTGCACTTAGTGGGACGCCTATTGAAAATTCGCTTTTTGAGTTATATTCACTCTTTCGATTTTTAAATAGTGGTATATTTGGTACTGCAAATGATTTTAAAAAAGATTATGCTCTTCCTATACAAGCAGATGCAAATGAAGATGTAGCAAAAGTGTTAAAGGCTAAAATATCGCCGTTTTTATTGAGGCGGTTAAAAGGTGATGTTTTAAAAGATTTACCCGCAAAGCAAGAGCAGGTTATCTATGTTGATATGGATGAAAAACATAAGAAATTTTATGATCAAAAAAGAGATTATTATAGACAAATTTTAGATCAGCAAATCGCTGTAAATGGGATAAACAAATCAAAATTTGTAATTTTGCAAGCATTTAATGACCTTAGACAAATAGCATCTGCACCTGAACTTAAAAGTGAAAACCATATCGTATCATCCAAGGTTGAAAATCTTTTTGAGATGCTAGAAGATATAGTGGCTAATAATCATAAAGTATTGATATTTGCCAATTTTTTAGGTTCGCTTGAACTCATTGCAAACAAGGCAGATAGTTTGGGTTATGAGTATTTGACGATGACAGGAAGTACTAGAGATCGTCAAGAGTTGGTTGAAAAGTTTCAAAATGATAAAAGATATTCACTTTTTTTGATGACTTTAAAAGTTGGTGGAGTTGGGCTTAATTTAACAGAAGCTGATTATGTATTTATTTTTGATCCATGGTGGAATAAGTCTGCTGAAAATCAAGCCGTAGATAGAGCTCATAGAATTGGTCAGAAAAATAGGGTTTTTAGCTATAAGATGATTACAAAAGGGACAATTGAGGAGAAGATTTTAGAGCTTCAGTCTCAAAAGCAAGACTTGACAGATATGGTGATAAGTGGCGATGAAGGTGGGTTAAAACAGTTAACCACTGCTGATTTAGATTTTATTTTAGGGTAGGGTATGGAATTTTTAAAATTAGATAAAAGTGAATTAGAAGAGAGACTTAAAACTTCTAGCTATAAAGAGTTGGTAGAGTTTTTTAACTTTTTATATGATGTTTTTGATTTGAGTGAACTTATGAATCTTCCAGCAAAATTAAAAAATAAAAAGAATCACTATCAAATAACAAAACAGAACATTGTAAATCTTCTTGTAAAACATCTAGAAAATGATGATTTTTGTAAAAGAGCTTATAAAAAGCTTATAAAAACTCCTGAGTCAAAATACCTCTATGAAAAATTGGTATGGGAAAGAGGTAGTATTTTAGCTGATGAAGTTATAAATAAATTTCAGTTGGAAGTTGAGCCGGTTGAATCAAGATATTATGGTTGGAATGAGCAAAAATTAGAGGGTGACTTGTCCCTTATTTATCATGGAAGTAATTTTGGATATAACGATGATTTGGATGAGATTTTTTATATTCAAGAGAGCATGAAAAATATCTTAAAACTATTTCTCCCTTTACCAGAAGATTATTATCTTTCTCCTTCAACTAATGAAATTGAGAGTGAATATAGTTATAACAATGAACCACATGTTTTAGAGTTTATAAATGTGATAGCAGATATGTTAAAAAATGGTTTAGTGGAGGTGGGGAAGAGTGCAGATAAACCACTAGCTAAAACCTTAAATATATTAAAAACATCAACTTCAATAAAAGAGTTTTATAGCCAAAAGAAGATGGACTTCTTAGCAACAGATATGCTAACTCGTAGCTTTTATAACTACTATTTTACAGTAGGATTTAAAAAAGATGAATTAGAGAGCTTAAAAGAGTTTGTAAAACTAGAATTTGCTGATAAATTCTCATTTTTTATCACAAGAATCTTTGCATCTCATTTGAAAAAAGTTAGATTTGATGATTATTATACAAGCGAGAGAGAGCTTTTTGATATAGTAAAAACTATCATTCTTGAGATGCCAAAAGATGATTTTGTTGAGTTTGATAGAGTCATAAAATATTGCAAATATAGAGATTATAGGTTTGATTTTGAGGATAGCTATAAGACTCATAATTATTACATGGAGTGCAATATTTTAAATTATGAACATGATTCAAGAATAGAGACTCTTGATGCAAGAAGAAATTATAATATTATATTTTTTGAACCAATTTTAAAAGCAGCATTTTTTTACTTGGGAGCCTTAGGATTAGTT
>Ga0256834_1000881_pt1 | contig 21232 bp, 16 predicted proteins | sample 4281140metaG_FD_190536 | JGI IMG/M metagenome (GOLD analysis project Ga0256834, IMG submission 190536) | Hydrothermal vent microbial communities from East Pacific Rise, Pacific Ocean - 4281-140 | ecosystem: Environmental > Aquatic > Marine > Hydrothermal vents | place: Pacific Ocean: East...
AAGCTCCTTGTTGGCTATCTCTTCCAGATAATGTCTGTTGTACAGACCCGTTAACGAGTCTGTAATTACTCTGCTTAAAAGCTCGTTTTTCTCTTTCTGGGTTTTATAGTGCGCAATCTCCTTCATCAGCATTATCGCAAAAATCTTTTTGAAATTTTTCAAAATCTCTCTATCCTCTTCGTCTAGATACTCCTCCGTGTTGAAAAGAAAATAACAAACTCCTATGGCTGATTTATGCTCGTTATAGGTTACGAACGGATAGGCCAAATATCTCTTTCCCAGATCTATCTCCTCGATAGACTCGATATAACGGTTTTCTCCCTCTTTCTTTATCGTACGCTCTATCAGAGTATACAACTCATTCTCGTCCATTTTGATCTCTTTTGGAGTCTGAATGAGCGAATCGAACATAATCACCTTGCCTTCAATCGAACTCAGACATACGATCCGTTCGATCTGAAAAAGCTGATTTATCAGTATCAAAATGGAACCTATCTTGTCATATTGACTGGCGGTGGCGAAGGAGACTATTTCAAACATCTTGGACATGATCTCGTTGGCCAAAACCAGCCGTCTTATATCCCTATAACCGCTAAAATGTAAAAATATACCCACATCCAGACGCCTCAACCTGGAGATTAGATATCCTATATGCTCCTTTTTTATGATAGATCCATGCTGCGGAGCTATCATTCGGGCGTCGCACCGCTCTATTGCGTCCAAGCCGTGATTTAGAATCTCCTTTGAGGGCATATAGTGCGTATGAAACATCTTCATCTGTTCGAAATAGCTTTTTGGATCCTCCACAAACAGAGAAAACTTTTCGGTAAAAGCTCCGAAAATATCGCTAGTAAAAAGAATGGTGCTTCTTTCGTCAAATGTGCAGATATTGCCGGGAAAATGCAGATAGGGGGTAAACAGAAACTTTAACCTCCTCTTGCCGGCGGTCAGTTTCCAATCGTTTCTATCCACTTCGTAAAATCCGATCTTCCAGCCGTAGTGCTTTAACAAAGTGGCGCTGCGCCAATGGGTTACCAGATAACGGCCGTTACCGCCGATCTCCTCGAGAATATCTTCGATACAAGAGGTTATATCGGGATCTTGATGGTGAGCTATAATATATTTGATATTTTCCAAGGGGGTAATCTGCAGAATCTTCTCTCTGGTTCTGTTCCACGTCAACTTGGAACCGGGATCTATGAGAATAGACTCGTTTTCGTTTTCTATCAGATAGACGTGGCACTGGAACTGATCGTTGGGTAGAACGCTACCTACCCACCAAACCCCGTCTCCGAGAGAGATCGGATTTTCGTAATAGGAGTTTTCTACGTCCATCGTAGGCCTCGCTTTTTTTAAATGTTAGCATAAAATAAGCAAAGTTTATATAAAAGCGGGGCCTTCAGATGCCGCTGTTACTCCTTTATCTCTTTGAGAGTCTCGGCGATCATGAACGAAAGCTCAAGAGCCTGGTCGGCGTTGAGTCTGGGATCGCACTGGGTATGATATCTGCTCTTTAACCCCTCTCTGGTGATTGAACTGCTTATACTGCCTGTACATTCGGTCACGTTGGAACCTGTCATCTCCAGATGAATACCTCCGGCATAGGTGCCTTCGCTTTTATGTATCTGAAAAAAACTTTTGACCTCTTTCAATATCTTTTCAAAATCCCTGGTCTTTAGGCCGCTGTCAGTTTTATAGGTATTTCCGTGCATCGGATCGCAGCTCCATATGACTCTCTTTCCGGCATCTTTTACGGCTCTAAGCAGCGGTGGAAAGATCTCTTCGATCTTTTCGGCGCCCATTCTCACTATCAACGTCAACCTGCCCTCTTCGTTTTCCGGGTTGAGCCTATCAATTAGCGCCAGCAGCTCATCTTTTCGCATCGAAGGGCCTACTTTTACGCCTATTGGATTCTTTATACCTCTGAAAAACTCCACGTGCGCTCCATCTAGATCTCTGGTTCTGTCTCCTATCCAGAGAAAGTGCGCACTACAGTCGTACCACTCACCCGTAAAACTGTCTTTTCTGGTCAAGGCCTCTTCGTAGTTTAAAAGCAAAGCTTCGTGAGAGGTGTACAAAGCGGTCTGATTTAGCTGAGGAGTATTTTTTATATCTATGCCGCACGCCTCCATAAACTTTAAAGACTCGGTGATTTTGTCGGCCAGCTCCTCGAAACGCTCACCCAGGGCTTTGTCCCTAACGAAATCTACCGTCCATTTGTGAACTTTGTCCAAAGAGGCGAATCCGCCTCTGGCAAAGGCTCTCAATAGATTCAACGTGGCCGCCGACTTGTAATAGGCTTCCAGCAGTTTTTGGGGCTTTGCCTCTCTGGCTTCGGGAGTAAAATCGATGTCGTTTACTATATCGCCTCTGTAGCTGGGCAGTTTGACGCCCTCTATCTCTTCGAAATCGCTGCTTCTGGGTTTTGCGTACTGTCCCGCTATTCTGCCTATTTTTACGATCGGTTTCCCAGAGGAGTACATCAAAACCATATTCATCTGGAGTAGAACTTTAAAAAGATTTCTTATGTTAGCCGCGTTGAAATTGGCAAAACTCTCGGCGCAATCTCCTCCTTGGAGCAAGAAAGCCTCCCCTTTTGAAACTTTGGCCAGTTTCTCCTTTAGATCCCTGGCCTCCCCGGCAAAGATCAGGGGCGGATAGCTCTTTAGCTCCTCTTCTATCTCTTTTAGTCTGGCGTAGTCTTTATATTGCGGTTGCTGTTTGATCGGAAAATCTCTCCAGCTGCCAGGATTCCAGCTCATCGTCACTTCCTTTAGAAAAATTGCGAAATTATACCCAATTTTTTCTTTATAATTTACAATACCATTATTCCCGAAATATACAAAAATAATTCTTAAACGAAAAATTTTTTCCTAAACTTTCACCCTGTCGTTCAAAGCTCTCCCCAGCGATAGAGCATCTACGTTTTCAAGGCTCACGCCGGTAGGAACGCCTTGCGCTATCTTGGTAAACGCGATATCGTGGTTTTTCAACCTCTCCTCCACGTGCAGTATCAAAGCGTCGTTGGCCACAGATGGCGTCAAAGCGAACACGATCTCCTTAATCGATCCCTCCTCCACTAAAGAGGCCAGTTTCTCCATATCCTCCTCAAAACTCTCAAGAACGAAATATAAACCGTTATATTCGCCGCTCTCTTCGATCACCATTATATCTTTGGGATTTTCGACTACGCATAGCGTTTCCCTGTCTCTGCCCTCGTCGGTGCATATTTCGCAGATTTCGTTTTCGCTAATTCCGCCGCACCTGGTACACTCTCCTATCTCTCTAACGGCGCTCTCTATCGCATGTGCCAGTTTCATAGCCGCCAGCGTGTTTTCTCTGACCAGATAAAAAGCGAGCCTTACAGCCGATTTTCTTCCTATCGTGGGCAAAGCCATCAACGCGTCCACTAGCTCTTTGAACCTTTTAAAACCTCGCAAAAGCCCCTCCGAACTTTTTTTGACATTATACAAAAAAGCGGTTTGATTTATCAGAACTTTTTTGATAAAATCAGCGCTGCTTAAAATAGACTTAAAAAAAGAGGTGGGACTTGGTCGATATCGATTACTACGAAATTTTGGAGGTGAGCAAAACCGCCTCTCAGGAGGAGATTAAAAAGGCCTACAGGAAACTGGCGCTTAAATACCATCCCGACAGAAATCCAGGAAACAAAGAGGCCGAAGAGAAGTTCAAACTGATAAACGAGGCCTATCAGGTTTTAGGAGACAAGGAAAAAAGAGCGCTTTACGACAGATACGGCAAACAGGGCCTTGAAAACAGAGGATTCGAAGGATTTAGCCATAGCTCCTACGAAGACATTATGGACTTTTTCGAATCGGTCTTCGGAGGCAGCTTCGGCGGTTTCGGATTCGGGAGGGAAAGGAGAGATCAAAAATATCAGCTCGATCTCTCGCTTCAGATGGAGATAAGATTCGACGAGGCCCTTTTTGGATGCCAAAAGGAGATAGAGTACGAATACAAATCGCCCTGCCCCTCATGCAAAGGTACCGGAGCCGAAAACGGAGAGATCTCGACCTGTCCGGAGTGTATGGGCAGAGGCCAGATTTTTTATCGTCAGGGATTTATGACCTTCTCGCAGACCTGCCCAAAATGCAACGGCATCGGCGAAGTCGCGGCAAAGATCTGTTCGGACTGCAAAGGACTGGGCTATGAGAGAAAAAAAGAAAAAATCAAAATCAACATCCCCGAAGGGATAGACAACGAAGACAGAATCAGGGTGGCCGGCAAAGGCAACGTGGGTCCCTCAGGCGAAAGGGGCGATCTGTATATCACCTTTTTCGTGGAAGAGGACGAGCATTTCGTCAGATATAACGACAATATCTATCTGGAAGTGCCGGTCTTTTTCACGCAGGCCATACTGGGAGAAACCATAGAGATACCGACACCGAGAGGCAAAAAAGAGCTAAAACTGCCGCAAGGGGCGCAGGATAAACAGCAGTTCGTATTCAAAGGAGAGGGAGCCAAAAACGTCAGGAGCGGCAAAAGAGGCGATTTGATAGCCCAGATAAAGATTATCTATCCAAAAAAACTTAACGAGGAACAAAGAGAGCTATTGAGAAAAGTCCAAGAGAGCTTTTCGATAGAGAGCAAACCCCACGAAAAAAAGTTCGAATCTGTATTTGACAAGATCAAAAACTGGTTCAACAAATAATCGCTCAGTTCAATCGCAGCTCCAGCCTCTCTTTTCTCTTTTTATAATATGCTAGCCCGATCAAAATAGCCAGAGTCACAAGAAGGGAATAGATCCACGCCGGGATAGGCAACGGATCTCCTTGGGCGTACGAATGGAGACCGGAAAGATAAAAGTTGACTCCGAAATAGGTCATAAGCACGCTAAAAAAAGCCAGTAAAGAGGCTACGTTGAAAACAAATAGGGAATTCAGACCCGGTACCAGCCTCATATGAGCCACGATAGCGTAAACCAGTATAGTAACCAAAGCCCAAGTCTCTTTGGGATCCCACCCCCAATATCTGCCCCAACTCTCGTTGGCCCACACTCCGCCCAAAAAATTTCCTATCGTAACGAGAACCAGTCCTATTATCAGACTCATTTCGTTGGTATAGGTAAGCTCTTTTATACTTAGTATCATCACTTTTTTGTTGTTTTCACCCACAAACAGATGCAAAATCAAAACTGTCGCGGCCAACAGAGCGCTGAGAGCGAAAAAACCGTAACTGGCCGTAATTACGGAAACATGTATCATAAGCCAATAGGATTTCAAAACGGGAACCAGCGTGGTAATTTGCGGATCGAGCCAGTTTAGATGGGCTACAAACAGTATCAATCCCCCAAGCAAAGAGGAGGCGGCAAAAGCGATGGGAGAGTTTCTGGAAAAGAGCAAGCCTGCCAAAACGATAGCCCAAGCGATATAGATCATAGATTCGTATCCGTTGCTCCATGGAGCGTGACCGGCGACGTACCACCTGAGTCCCAGCGCGAAAGTATGCGCCAAAAATCCGAGCAAAACAAAAAGAGTTCCTATCTTTATCACCGGAGATAGATCAAATCTCGGATATATCAGCGAAATCAGAATTAAAACCAACAAAACGGAACCCACTATGCTATAAAAGGGTACTAGCCTGTTAAATATATCCAGCCTATTATAGAGCAGCTCGGCCTCGATTTTCGTTTGCGGAGGAATCAAGGAGGCTCCGTAGTATCTTTGATAATCTTTTATAACGCCGAGCGCTTCGTCGGCTTTGCTCCAGTCTCCGCTTTTTAAAGCCTCCTCTATGTTCGCGAAATAGCTGGCGCTAATCAGTCTGACCAGTTCGGACTGCACGGGAGGAAAACTCTTTATAGCCTCTACCGGAGAGTACCAAGTCAGGTTTTTGTCTCCGGGTTTAGGAAAAATTCTAAGCAGTCTGCCCGTATAGACCATATAGCATATGTTTACGCGCTCGTCCACTTTTATGAGTTCGTTTTCGAATCCGCTCCTTTGAGAGGGTTTCTTTCTCGTTGCCTCCAAAAGCTTTTTTTCGAGTCTGTAACCGTTTTCGTCGAAAAAAGTCGCAAAAGAGAGATATCTTTTTCCCTCGGCTCCCAGCATAGAGGCTATTTTGGGATCGGAGACGTATATCATTTCGATCTTCTGCCAAAGATCCGGTTTGACGGTCATTCCCAAAAATACGCTTACGGCCTGCATTCCCTCGAATCTGTCGGTGCGCGTAACTTTTGCCAGCACCATTCTCGCCAGAGTATCCAGAGGCTCTATTCTGCCGTCTCTGTCTTGAACAAGAAGTGTACCGAATTTTAGCGCATGTTCCGATTCGAAGGCTCTGGCTTTATCGAGCAAAGAGGTATCGGCTCTTAAACCGGAGGCAAAACCCAACATCAAAAAACCGAAAACGGCGGCTCCAGTCAATATCTCCCTCTTTTTTTGGACCCTTTTTGTCAATCTAAACAGTTTCATAAATCTGCTTTGGGGCATGAACAGATGTGCCACCATCGCAAAAAACAAAAGGGCATATCCGATATATGTTATCAAAGCGCCCGGGTCTCTGTTTACGGACAAAACCGTTCCCTTTTCGTCTAAATCGTAAGAGCTTTGAAAAAACCTGTATCCTTCGTAGTCCAAAACGTGGTTCATATAAATTCTATACGGCATTTCGATACCCTTTTTCCGATCGATCACAACCACCTCGCTGGCATACGAGGAGGGGCTCATGGAACCAGGGTATTTCTCCATCTCGAAATCTGTCAGTTTCAAAGCAAAGGGCAGAGGTACCTTTTTAGAACCGTATCCTACGGAGATATTCAGATCCTTCAAACTCAAATTCAAAAACTTAGGCAATAGCGAAGGTCTGCCCAAAAGGACGATCCTTTTTTTTACGCCGCCGTACTCGAAATCCAGCACCAAAGCCTCATTCTGCCCTTCGTCCCTGGCTGCGGCTAAGACATATTTTTTGGTATAGCCCTCTTTTAAATCCTTAAAAACGGTCTTTATCCCGAAGCTATCGTAAACGTAGCCTTTTTTAAGCTCTATTTCCGTACCGGGCGGATATCTGTAAAGCGAACCATCTTTCATACCAAAAGCCGTTACCTCCCTTTTTGAAACCAAAAGTGGTTTTGCGCCTCTTTTTTTAATCTCTATATCCGCATCCCCGCTCTCAAAACCGATTTTAATCTTTCCAAACGTACCCTTTTCGCCTCTTTCGAGGAGAAGTTCTTCGCTTTTTTGTCCGAACGAGATGGCGAGCTCTATAAATTCCGATCCGTTCCTAGAAGGTACCAAAACCTCTTTCGCCCGCGGAATATACTCTATGAGCGACACCCTTAAAACCCCGTTATCGAGGGAATATTCTCTCGTAAATGAGTTGGCGCCGAGCGCCGAAAGCAACATAGGTTCTTCGAAATGGTACCGCTTGTCCGCTTCCGTTACGTTTATCTGCAAGAAAGGATCGTAAGAGATAGTGAGATCCTGGATCTCGCCCTCTCTGATATGCATAGTCCCCTCGTATCCGTAATATCTAGTCACAGCGGCACCCAGCAAAATTACTATAAAAGAAAAATGAAACAGTCCCGTAGGCCACTTTTCGCGCCTAAAGAGTCTGAATCTGAATATGTTGTAGACTAAATTGGTCGCCAAAAGGAGCATAAGAGACTCAAACCAAACAGAACCGTAGACCAGGGCTTTTGCCGTCCGCGTACCGTAATCGTTTTCCAAAAAAGTCGCAACCGCGATCATAAAAGCGAAAAGGGCCATCAAAATTAGAGCGGACCTAACGGAAAAAAGCAGATTTTTTAAAACTTTGATCATACCAATCCTCAAACCGTAAGCGTACCTTACAATAAAAGATTGTATTCTCTTTTACAAAAAAAGATAAGCAGATCGCGCATTTAGTGGTAATATTTAAGATAATCCCCCAAAAAAGGGGTATTTATATAATTTTTTATTATTTGAGCTATTTTAGCTCGCTCCATCTCTTTGCAATGCTAACACTGCATACCAGAGGAACCTCAAGCGGATAGATCCCCTCCATTATCGAAGCGAATCTTTTCGAGAGTTCATCGGCTGTTTCGGCGTCGGCTTCGAAAATCAGTTCGTCGTGAATCTGCAATACCATGTTAACAGGCAAAGAGTCGTTTTGGACGCTCTTTTTTATTTTGTTCATCGCCAGTTTTATCAAATCGGCCGCGCTTCCTTGAAAAACGGTATTGGTGGCCTCTCTGATATTCGCGGCTATCTGAGCAGCGCCAGCATGTTCAAAATCGAAATATCTCCTTCGTCCCAACAGAGTCTCCACATACCCTTTTTCTCTGACTTTGCTCTCTATCGAGGATAGAAACTCCTTGACGGTGGGGAACGAGGCGAAATAGCTATCTATTATTCTTTTGGCCTCTTTTTGAGATATACCCAAAGTCTGGGATAGCTTTCTGCTGCCCATACCGTATATAAGTCCGAAATTTATACTTTTTGCGACGTTTCTCTTTTTTTCGGCCTCTTCGCCAAACAGCTTAACCGCCGTTCTTAGATGTATATCCTCCCCTTTGACGAAAGCCTCCCTCAAAGCCTCGTCCTTGCTAAAATGGGCCAAAAGCCTCAGCTCTATCTGCGAATAGTCTATACCGATTAGAACTTTGCCCTCCGGCGCCACAAAAGCGGCTCTGATCTCCCTTCCTAGTTCAGTCCTCACGGGAATGTTCTGTAGATTTGGATTTTTGGAACTAAGCCTTCCCGTAGCAGTTCCGGTCTGAACGAAAGTGGTATAGACTCTGCTGCGAGGGTCTTTTTGGGCATATCCGGTCAACGGTTCGATATACGTACTTTTTAATTTAAAGAGCTCTCTGTATTCCAAAATCTCTTTAGCTATAGGATGCTTCTGCGCCAGCAGGCTCAATACGGTCTCGTTCGTGCTGAATCCGGTTTTGGTTCTTTTGACCGGAGGAAGTTTCAATCTCTCAAAAAGTACCTCGGCCAACTGTTTTGTGGAGTTGATATTGAATTCGCCGCCGGCCAATTCGTAGATTCGACTCGTCAATTCGGCCAACTTCTCATCGGTCTTTCGGCCCAACTCTTTCAAAAACTCTATATCGACTCTGATTCCGGATCTCTCCATCCATATTAGAGTATTGACAAAAGGGTACTCTACCTCCTCGGCCTCTTCAAGGAGAGTTTTTGAACGCCCCTTGAGCTCATCTTTGAGGGCAAAGTAGAGCATATAGGTCAAATAGGCGTCCTCCGCCGCGTATTTAGCCGCCTCCTCGATCGGCACGCTGGAAAAATTCTCGCCCTTTTTTACGGTCTCTTTGAAACTGATCATGGAATGAGCGAAATATCTCTTAGCCAGAGAATCGAGAGACAAAGAGGATTGGGGATCGACCAGCCACGCCATAATCATCGTATCGGCGTAAATCTTTTGTTCCTTTAATCCTATAGCGTACAAAACCGACAGATCGAATTTGAGATTATGTCCGAATACCCTGTTTTGAAATATCTCCTCTATAAAACCTATCGCCAAATGGCTATCGAACTGAGAAGGAACTCCCAGATACTTGTGTCCCACCGGAACGTAATAGGCTTTCGCTTCTTCGAAACAGAAGCTAAAACCTACCAGCGAAGCCTCCCTGGTATCCAGAGAATCGGTCTCGATATCGAACGCCACCGGTTTGTCCCGCATATTTTCCAAAAGCTCTCTGGCTCTTTGATAGTCGGTAACTATCTCGTACTCAAAATCTACTCTCTCTTTTTTTGGGACGGCGTAGAAATCCCCGTTTTTTAGGCGTTTCAATACGGCGTTCATATCGTATTCGATCAGCTCATCGGCAATCTTTAGCAGAGGGTTTTTCTCGGGAAACCTAAAAGGCTCCAGATCGCACTCTTTGAATAGATCCTTCTTCAGCTCTACCAGTTTTCTGCTCAAAAAAGCGCTCTCTTTACCCTCCGCGAGCAGTTTTTTGACTCTTTGGGGCTCGACACTTTCTATATTTTCGTAAATATTCTCAAGCGTTTCGAAACGCTCCAGAAGTTTCGCGGCGCTTTTTGCTCCGATTCCCTTGACTCCCGGAATATTATCGGAACTGTCTCCAGTCAGAGCTAAAAAGTCCGCGATCTGCGAAGGCTTAACCCCGAACTTTTCAAAAGCGCCCCGCTCATCTATTTTAACTCTTTTGATCGGATCGTAAATAACAACTCTTTCGTCCTCGATTAGCTGATAAAGATCCTTGTCGTGGGTTACGATAGTGACCTTTACTCCCTTTTTTTTGGCGCACTCCGCGATTGATGCTATTATATCGTCGGCCTCGTAGCCTTCCAGCCTCAATCTGCTCAGACCCATTTTATCTATCCACTCAATCGCGACCTCCAGCTGCTTTAACAGATCTGGCGGAGTTTGCGGACGCTGAGCCTTGTAGTTTCGGTCAATATCTTTTCTAAACGAGGGACCTTCGCTATCTAGAGCAAATAACAGATAGTCGCTGCTATGCTCTTTGGCCAGCTGATTGATAAAATTCGCAAATCCGGTCAGAAGTCCGGTGGGAAAACCGTTTTTGCTCTTTAGAGGCGGCAGAGCGTAGTAGCTTCGAAAGAAAAATCCGAAAGTATCTATTATCGTTATCTCTTTCATATCGATCCTTTAACAGCTAATTAGAGTATAATTGTATAAAATTTTCCCAGAGGTGGACCATGAACAAAATTGCGATCGCAATCGCCGCGACCCTTTCTCTCCTATACGCTCAAGACGATCCCTTCGCCGAGGAGGAGATATTCAAAAAGTATAAAGAGTTCGGCAAAATCAAAGAGCACTACATTTTGGATTTCGACAGAGTCATACGCATATACGACAAAAGGCTCCTTTGTCTCCAAAAGAGCGAGATTCCCGAATGCGTCAGAAAATATCCTCTGGACCAGAGTTCGGATCAACTGGCTCTGCTGATGAGCAGAAGTTTTCCAAAATCGTATTACGTATCAATTCTAAAAAGAGACAAAAAAACTATCGAAAAAATGCAAAAATGCGTCTCTTCCTCTACCGATACCGGTTCGTTAAAGAGATGCCTTTACAGATAATCCTTTAACGACTCGGCGGCCTCCCGTAAAAATTTAGCCTCCGTAGCATCAAAGAGCACTCCGAGGGCTCTGTTCATCGAAGGCAGACTAAGAGGCGAATTGATGGCCGCCGCCGTTTTTACCACGTACAAAGCTTTAGAGTACTCTTTGATCTCTTTTGGCGCCTTCTCGAAATCATCGCTGTAGGCTATGGCTTCTACCAGCTGTTTATCAAACCCCCAGTATCTGAACATCTCGGCCGTTACCTCGGCTGCCGTGGTATCGAAAAAGCTTCGCTCCACTTGAGCGATTTCCGTTCCGTTTTCGATTTCGGATCTGAACTGAAATACCAGATCCTCCTTGATCGCCTCGTTCGCTATCAATATTTTCCCCATCTCCTGCAGCAAAGACGCCAGGTTTAAAACTCTCAGTTTTCTGCTGTCCACTTTTCTGTACCATCTATACATCAGATGGTTCTGCAAATGGGTTATAGCAGCGAATCTTTCGGCACTGATACCGTAAGGCTCCATATCTATATTCAAAAGCCTCTTTATGGAGTTCTCGACTACTACGGCCTTTACTTCGGACAGACCCAGCAAAGATACGGCGTGGGTTACCTGGGTTATCTCCTCTCTCAAGGCGTAAAAAGGGGAATTGACCCTTTTTAGTAGATTGGCGACTATCATCGGATCCTTCGAGAGGATCTCGCCGATCTCTTCCAAACTGATATCCGGATCTTCGTAAGCCCTCTCGAACTCTTCTATCGTTTTCGGCAAAGGGGGAAGCGAACCTATCTTTTTAATTATATTCTCGTTCATCTTTTTACCCGCTCTCCTTTTCCAATCTAAACTCCTTGGCTAGAAACTCGCCCGTATAGCTTCCGCTCTTTTTATAACGACGAGCTATTTCGATCGGCTTTCCTTCATCCACAATCTTGCCTCCCCTTATTCCGCCCTCCGGTCCCATGTCGATAACGTAATCGGCGTTTTTAATTATATCCATATTGTGCTCTATCACGATAACGCTGTTTCCCAGTTCCACAAGATGGTGCAATACGCCGGCCAACCTGTTTACGTCCTCAAAATGTAAACCGGTGGTAGGTTCGTCCAAAATATAGAGCGTATTGCCGGTATCCTTTCGTCCGAGTTCCTTTGAGAGCTTTATCCTTTGAGCCTCGCCGCCGCTGAGAGTTACGGCGTTTTGTCCCAACGTTATATATCCCAGCCCCACATCCTGAAGCGTTTTTAACTTTTGACGAATCTTGGGAATCGAACCGAAAAAGCTCAGCGCCTCATCCACGCTCATATTCAGAACCTCGGATATGTTTTTGCCCTTGTACTCTATTTCCAGCGTCTGTCGATTGTATCTTTTGCCGCCGCAAGCGTCGCATTTGACCATAATGTCAGGCAAAAAGTGCATTTCGATCTTTATTTCGCCTTCGCCTTTGCACTTTTCGCAGCGCCCTCCTTTGACGTTGAAACTAAATCTTCCGGGACCGTAGCCTCTAATTTGCGCCTCTTTGGTTTTGGCAAAAAGGGCTCTGATTTCATCCATAACCCCGGTATAGGTGGCCGGATTGCTTCTTGGGGTTCTTCCTATGGGGCTTTGATCTAGATAGATAACTTTATCCAGCCTATCTAGCCCCTCGATCTCCACTCCGGCAACCTTTTTTATTTTTTTCGCCCTGTTTAGAATCTCTTTGGCCACAGGCAGAAGCGTCTGCAGTATCAGCGAACTCTTGCCGCTGCCGCTAACTCCTGTAACGGCCACGAAATTTCTCAGCGGTATCTTCACCTCGAGATTTCTAATGTTGTTAATATTTACGTTTTTAATTTCTATCCACTCTTTTTGCTCTCTCTCAAAACGGTAATCGACCCTTTTTTCCCCATTTAGGTATTTCGCGGTTAGAGTATCGCTCTTTTTTAAATCATCCAAAGTACCGCTAAAGACTACCTCTCCTCCGAATTTTCCCGCACCCGGACCTATATCGACTATATAATCGGCGCTCTCGATAGTCTCTTTGTCGTGCTCTACTACTATAACCGTATTTCCTCTTTTGCGTAGATTTTTGAGTGTTCTAATCAACTTTGCGGTATCCCTTTCGTGCAATCCGATACTGGGTTCGTCCAGCACGTACATGACGCCCGTTAGACCGCTGCCTATTTGGGAAGCTATACGTATTCTTTGGGCCTCTCCTCCGCTGATAGTCCTGGCGTCTCTGCCCAGAGTCAGATAGCCAAGACCCACGTCCACTAAAAAAAATAGCCTCTCTCGAATCTCCTTTAAAATAGGCTCGGCTATCTTTCTTTTCTCTTGAGTGAGATACTCGAAATTTTTCTCCTCTTTAAAAAATTCGTAACACTCTTCAATAGGCATATCCAAAATATCAGCTATCCCTTTTTTGGCTACCCTAACCGCCAAAGATTCGGCTTTTAACCTGTGACCGCCGCAGAGATCGCACACTTTTTCGCTCATATATTCTCCCAGCTCTTTCTCCTCCTTGAACATATCGTATGCGATCTTCACCACTCCAGGCCAAACCCTCTTTAGTCTATGACGTTTCCATACGAACTCCACCTCTTCGCCGTTACCGTAGAGAACGGCCTTTTTTTCATGCTCTTTTAACGCCTCGAAAGGTTTTTGAAGATCTATTCCGTTTTGTAGGCAAAAAGCCTTCAAAAAAGTAAAATAGTAGCTTCTGTTATATCCGTACAAGATCTTTATCGCTCCATTCTCTATGGGAAGACTCTCCTCGACGATCCTGTTCAGATCGAGACTGTATCTGATTCCAAGACCGTCACAAGCCTCACACGCTCCTTTTGGCGAGTTAAAGGAAAAACTCAGCGGTTCAAGAGGCTCAAAGCTGATTTTACAGTCAAAGCAGGCCAGATGCTCGCTGTAATGGATATGATCTCTATCTAATCCGATCTCCTTGGAGTTTAGAATATGTATCTCCACCTCTCCGTAGGACTCCTTGAGCGCCCTTTCTACGTCAGAGGCGATACGCGAGCTATTCTCCTCTTTTAAAACGACCCTGTCTATTACCGCTTTTATGGTGTGTTTTTTGGTTTTTGACAGCTCTATCTCCTCATCGAGTCTTACCATGACACCGTCAATCATGGCCCTGACGTAACCTTTGTGCCTGAGGCTCTCCAGAAGATCGGAAAAGCTACCTTTCTTTTCTCGTACCAACGGCGCCATAATAACCGCCTTTGCCCCGACCGGAAGTTTAAGAACCTGTTCGATAATGTCCTGGGCGCTCATCGATGAGATCTTTTTACCGCATTTGTGGCAGTGCTGTTCTCCGACTCTGGCGAAAAGAAGTCTCAGATAATCGTATATCTCCGTAACAGTTCCTACGGTACTGCGCGGATTTTTACTGGTGGTTTTCTGTTCGATGGCGATGGCAGGAGTCAAACCTTCGATTTTGTCCACATCCGGTTTGTCCAGCTTTTCCAAAAACTGTCTTGCGTACGAGGAGAGAGACTCTATATACCGTCTTTGCCCCTCGGCATAGAGAGTCTCAAAAGCCAGCGTACTCTTTCCGCTCCCTGAAAGACCAGTAAACACTATCAACGAATTTTTGGGCAGTTTTAGATCGATATTTTTTAAATTGTTTTCGCGAGCCCCGTATATTTCGATATAATCCATAAACCCCCTCTTATAGATGGAATATCTCTTTTACCACCAGCAAAAATATAAAGCCGTATAGAATTAACAGCAGCTTTTTTAATTTGGCTCTATCTATTCGGTGAGCCGCTTTTATTCCGAAATGGACCCCCAAAAGAGACGAAAGGCCGACAGCAATCCCGTATAAATAGTTTACGTGACCGAAAAACGACAGACTCAAAAAACCGGAAACCGAAGAGAAAATAACAAAAAAGAGCCCCATTGAAACAGCCTTTTTAATATCCAGATGGTAAAGCCCCACTAGAATCGGCGTAACCAAAATCGAGCCTCCTACGCCTATCGATATGGCCAGCAGCCCAACAAAAGCCCCCGTAAAAAATAACAAAGCTTTGGGAAGCTCCTTTTGGGAAGAGATATGGGGATCTTTTTTGAAAAATCTGTAGAAAGCGAAAAGCAAAAAGCCTAAAAACATCACTTCCAAAACCAGAGCGTCCACAACAGAGAGAAAATATCCGCTGCCCAAAGCTCCCAGCGCGCCTCCGAGGCCCAGATAGATTCCCTCGTTCAGCTTGAACATACCCTTTTTAAAATTCAAATAAGAGCCGTAAAGCGAAGAGAACACCATCTGTGTAACCGATACTCCCACGGCCTCTTTGATTCCCAGACCTAAAGCCATCAGTATCGGAACCAAAACGGTACCGCCGCCGATACCGAAAAAGCCTGACAGAAAGCCTACGAAGACGCCTACGATTATAAACTCTATACCCAAATAAACCTCTTTTTTGAATGGGATTATACAAAAAAAGAGAGTATTAATAAATCTTTTTTTATAATTATGCTATTTAGCCCAAGGAGCGCCCGTTGAGACAGATAATTATAGCGTTTTTAATGTCGGTTTCGCTTTTTGGAGCGAATATTTTAAACGTCAACATCAAAGAGCTAAAAGACAAAATAGAGATTTTTTTCAACTTCGACGTTCCCTATGAAGGCACTATCATACAAAAGGTGGAAAAGGATAAAATCAGAATCCTTCTAAAAGGGGCCTCGATAGAGAGAGTCTGGTTGAAAAAAATAGATACTCCATACGTTTATCAGATCGAACTGATGCCAAAGGGCCCCGATAGCGAGCTTCTGATCTACACCGTCGAAAAAACGGCCGTAATGGCAGCAAAATCCTCGGACGGATACGGATTGAAACTTTTGATAAAAAAACTCTCGGCACCTATACAAAAGCCAACTCCCCAAAAAAGCGGCGTTGCGAAATATCTCCTGCAGGCTGTCGGAGTGCTGGCGGTTATAGCGCTATTTGTGGTGATTTTATTCTTTTTAATTTCCAAAAGCAGACCCAAGGTCAAAAAAAAGAGTATAAATCTCAAAACGGAAAAGGAAAAGGCGATAAAAATCAGATTCGAAAAGGCTCTTGACGAGCATAACAAACTGGCGCTCATATCGTTTAAAGGAGTAAACTATCTCGTAATCATAGGCAGTACTAACATTTTGCTGGGTAAATACAAAGAGGAGGAGATAGAAAGCGAAGAGGATTTCAATAAACTATTCGAAGAGAACAAAAACGAAATAGACTCCATCTTCTCCCCCAAAGACGACGAAACTCCGAGCGAGTTCGATCTCTATAAGGAAAAGGCCAGCAAAGGGCCATCTATTTCAGATTAGTAAAATCAATCGAACGACAAGACGTTGTAATTGGTCAAAACGATAACGGAGTTTTCCGTAACTATGACCTGATGGGTGATGTTGTCTACTGCGTAGTATTTATTTCCGTTCTTTTCGGCCAGTTTCTTGGCGGAGTTCAAACCGGTTTTGATATGCTCTATTTTCGTTTTGTATATATAGTCTACGACCTTCATATCCTTTTTGTACAGATAAAGAGTACCGGCCGAAGAAGCGTCGTTGTCCACGTAAGAGTTGTAGTTTTTCAACGAAACCTTTATATCGCCGTAATAGGCGCCGTACTGGATAGGTTCCGCCGATAAAAGCGTAACTAGAGCAAACAGAGATATCAATACTCTTTTCATCGTAATCCTTTCATGTTCGGTTTCCAAAAAATCTCTCGATCTCTTCTCTCATAATCGAAGGATCATTAATCGAATTTATCCTCTCCCGAAACGCCGAAGCCCCCTGCATTCCCTTCGAATAAGTATGGAGATGCTTTCTGAACATAACCGCTCCGAATTCTGAATAAAACTCTATCATGGCATCAAAATGTTCCAAAATCACGGCTTTTTTCAAAGCCGGATCTATCTGTTCGCGGCCATGTTTGAGCTGATGAAATATCCACGGCTTACCTATAGCTCCTCTGCCTATCATAACTCCGTCGGCACCGGTAATCTTTAGTACTCTTTCGGCTTTTTTGTAATCGGTTATATCGCCGTTTGCGATTACGGGAATCGATACGCTCTCTTTCGCGGCAGCTATCGCCTCGTAATCGACAGGGGCTTTGAAACCTCCGCTTCTGGTTCTGCCGTGAACGGTTATGAAATCTGCACCGGCGCTTTCGATAGCCTTGACGATCTGAACCACTCTGTTTTCATTGAAACCCAATCTGATTTTTACCGACGTATAAGCTTTCTTGTTTCTCTTTTTTATAGTTTCAACGATTTTCGCAAGTTTTGGAATATCTTTCAACAAAGCGCTGCCGGCGCCCTGTTTAACCACTTTTGGAACGGGACAGCCGCAGTTTAGATCGATCCCGTCAATTCCGTCCAAAGAGTTGATGATATCTACCGCTTTCGCTATTATCTCCGGATCGCTACCGGCTATTTGAACGAAATATGGATCTTCCGCGGGAGCTTTGCGCAGCATTTTAAAACTCTTTTCACTCTCGTACACAAGAGCGTTGGAGCTTACCATTTCGCTGACGGTAAAATCCGCGCCAAACTTTTTGACCACGCTTCTAAAAGGCAGATCCGTATATCCAGCCAGAGGAGCCAGTACGTAAAGAGGCCTGGTGAAATCTATTTTCATTCCCGCACAAATCCCGTTGCGCTATACAAACAGTTCGAGAGGATAGTTTCTTCCGCAATCTTTTAGCTCTACAAAGGCTTTGAGACCCAAAAATTCGGAGGAGTCGCTATTTTGGAGCTCGTCTTTCGCCCTTTCTATCATCTCCAGATCCAAAAGTGTGTATATAAAGGCCTCCTCGGCCTTTTCGTCGTGAGCTTTCAACAGTTCAAACAGTTTCAGTCTCTCATCCGGCAGAAATATCTCTTTTACCTTCCGGGCAAGTTCCAGATAATCTTTGGCCGTAAACTCCATGGGAGACTCTTCGACGATATACAAAAGATCGGTAGTCGTCAGATCAAGGCCTCTACCCTCTTTTGCCGCCTCTTTCAAAAGAGTATCCAAAAGCTCCTTGTCGAAAAGTTTTACGTACTCTTTAATTTTGGACAGTTCGGCATAACCCATAAATACCGCCAACGCTTTTTTACAAAGCTTTTGGGGAAATTCGGAACATTTTCTCAAAATTACGCCGCTGTATGTAGGCTCTTCTTTGAGCCTGTTCTCTAGATTTTTGCAATATATCGGGTTTTTCGGAGAGAGGGTAATCTCTTTTATCTCAACATACTCTCCCCTTTGAATATCCTTTACGTACTGAGCGGCCTTTTTCAACATATCCTCTTTGCACTCAAAATTGAATTCGCTCAATTCAATATAGGCTCTATCGGTAACTGCCCCAAGATTTTTAAATTCGGGCGTTTTATAGTAGTTGCCTTTGGGCTCTTTTAAAATGGCGTTGAACAGAGATTTCACGATAGTTTCGTAATCTTTTTGATATTTTTTTCCTTTGATGTAGCTTCTAAACGAGTAATAGGCCATATGAAACAGCGATGCAAAATAAAACAGGGCCATAACTATAGCTATCCACGCCGCAATGGGCAAAGTCACGGGAACGCCAAAAAACTCGATCGTATATTTGCTTTCGGTCTGGGAATAAACAAACAGAGATACCGCCGCAATCAGCAATAGGGAAAAAAAGGTATATCTTTTTAGATGCATAATATCTCCTGAGATTTATCTTTTTTATTACTTTACCATAAATTTATTTAAACTATTTATGATACGGATGGTTATTCAGCAAAGACAAACCCCTAAATATCTGCTCCAACAGAACAACTTTGGCTACTCGATGCCCCATGGTCAGCTTGGAAAGAGACAATACAAAATCGCATCTGTCCAAAAAGTCGCCGTTAAATCCGTATGCGCCGCCTATAAAAAATGAGATGGTGTCTCTTTGTTCCAAAAGATCGCAAAAGCCCTGGGTGTCGAGCTCTTTTCCCTTGGGGTCGAGCGCAACGCAAAAACCATCCATCAAAGGCTCAAAAGCCGCCGTATAACTGGCTTTGGCAAAATCGGCTCCTCTGTTTTGCGCCTGGGAGATCCTTTTGGAAAATACGTTGTTAATCTCTATTTTGGCAAATTTCGATCCCATTTTCGCAAAATCCAAGCAGATCCTATCAAATTCGCCGCTCTCTTTTTTTGATATCGTATTAACTTTTATCTTTTTCATTACGAGAAGGTCCGCCACTTTACGATAAGATCTCTGCCGATTACCATAAAATCTGAATCTATCTTGTCATAAAGTCTCACTCCGCCGATTACGGCCGTTTTATGGAAACTGGCCTCTATCAACAGACTCAAGTTTTCAATAAGGCTAGAGACACTCTTTGTTCCGCTGTTTCTATATGCGCCTATTCCTATGTAGTCAAGATCGTAGCCGTTAGAGATCTCTACCTCATCTAGATCGTGAGTAGATAGTCCAAGTAGCCTATCTTGAATGGCATCCCTGACTCTTTTTATCGTCTCGCTTTTGTTGTGTGCGCCGAACTCTTCGCAGAGTTTATTTAGATCCTCCTGTCCTATATGCAGTCCGTCGCACAATGAGGCCAGTCTTAGGCGATCGTTCACTATCAAAACTCCGTCCCATAGACTTTTGAGTTTTTCGAGGTCATAGGCTACGCTTTTATCATCATCCAATTTGTTTCTATACTGTATCCATTCGGCTTTGTAGAACTTCGCCATCTCAACATATTCGACAAAATCCATTTCGAAAGACTCTATCAGAGCCTTGTCGCAAAGAGCGTATAGCGCAGCCAAACGGCTATCTCCCCTCCATCAGGATACGCAACAGGGAGGAGATCCTCTCCTTCATTTCGTTTCTGTCCACGATCATATCCACAAAACCGTGCTCTAACAAAAACTCCGATCTTTGGAACCCTTCGGGAAGATCGGCGCCGATTGTTTGTTTAATGACTCTTTGGCCGGCAAAACCGATCAATGCGCCGGGTTCGGCCATGATAACGTCTCCCAACATGGCGAAAGAGGCGCTGACTCCGCCCATCGTCGGATCGGTAAGAACCGATATGTACGGCAGACCCTCCTCATCCAGTCTCGCCAAAGCGGCCGAAGTTTTGCTCATCTGCATTAGACTAAAGGTGCTCTCTTGCATTCTGGCGCCTCCGCTGGCGCTAACTATCACCAAAGGGTTTTTACGTTCAATCGCTCTATTGACGGCTCTGACGATCTTTTCGCCCTCAACGGAACCGAGGCTGCCGCCCATAAAAGAGAAATCGAAAACCACCAGCTCGGTCTCTATACCGCCGATACGGCATGTGCCGCTAATGGCCGAAGAGCTTCTGCCGCTCTTTTTTTTGCTCTCTTCAATCCTCTTTTTATAACTCTTTTTATCCACGAATTTCAAAGGATCGACTGGCTCCAGCGAGGCGTCATGCTCCTCGAAGCTGCCTTCGTCGCACAAAATGGCTATTCTCTCGTCGGCTCCTATTCTAAAGTGGTAACCGCATTTTGGGCATACATGTTTTCTGTTTACGACCTCTTTGTAATACATAAGAGCGTTACATTCGGGACACTTTATCCAGTGGCTCGGTTTTTCCGCTTCGGTAGGCTGAGATTTTCTGATTTTGTCGAAAAAGCTGCTAAATTTCACCTCTCATCCTTTGAAAATTGTTCCCTTTATGATATCAAATAATTTTCTGTTTTTACTCACTAAAAGAGCCTCTTTCGTAACGAGACAGTTCAAGCCCTCGCACTGATGGAGTCCGGCCGCAACGTCGTACTCTCTGATATCCCCCATAAAAAGAACGAAATCTACGTAATGGGCATAACCCAAAGATAGCGCAACGGCTCCGGGACTTCTAAACTTGATAGAGCTCTTTTGTAGCTTCGATACGGCCACGGGATTGGCGTAAGCCTTTTCAAAAAGTCCTATTTTTCCCGCCGGAGTGCGCGCAACATCGTAAAATTCATCCTCAAAAAGCGAGCCTCTTTTAAAAAAACCTTCCCACTTTACGAAAAAGTCGCCGTTTGCGAGATTAACGATAAAGGAAAATATGGTTTTGCCCTCCCGTCTTACCGCCACGGAAGAGCCGAAATAGGGAAAACCCGAAACCAGATTGTCGCTGCCGTCGATAGGATCGAGTACGATTTTCAGATCTCCCTCGCCTATCTCTCCGCTCTCTTCGGAGCTGATCATCCCGAACTTGCTTAGTCGCGAGATATATATCTTTTCCGCATGCAGATCTATCTTGCTGCTTCTATCTCCTCCGGCACCCACGCCTTCG
>Ga0256834_1000883_pt1 | contig 21222 bp, 19 predicted proteins | sample 4281140metaG_FD_190536 | JGI IMG/M metagenome (GOLD analysis project Ga0256834, IMG submission 190536) | Hydrothermal vent microbial communities from East Pacific Rise, Pacific Ocean - 4281-140 | ecosystem: Environmental > Aquatic > Marine > Hydrothermal vents | place: Pacific Ocean: East...
CTGCCGCATTTCGATACTCCATTGAGTCGGGCCAGAACCCAGATAACCCTGCGGACTATATCATTCGCCGAAGCCTTGAGTTACGTCCAGACTGGAATGCGCATCGTACTGCAATCGACAAAATATTTGAAAATGAGTTTGACCGTTTAGTTGTCGAGTTAGAGAAAATGGACAATAACTTTGATGATCTGGTCGACAAACTTGAAGACATTCAGGAAAGTCATGGGGGCGCTGTATCCGACGATGACCGCACAAACCGTGCCACATATTCGCGTGATGGCGTAATGTTTACATTTGATCTAAACAAACGCAGACTTGAAATCTCATTTGGTGTTTCTGGCGCACTTCAACTGATCGACGCAGCCCAAAAGCTTCAACTTGGCTACACTCATGAAAGTGTGATGTTAGCACGACAGATTAAATCCAATTAAGAAGTCCAATGTGCGTATAACTGGTCTAGGGTTTTTAATTCCAATGACAGGTTTGAGCCCATTCACATCATTCGTGTATTTCAACAAACGTCCGACCCTTGGCATGTTTACCTGCTAGCATGCGCAAGGTATGATGTTTTTAGAGGAATGGAAATTATGGATGGCCAATCAGCTAAGATTGTAACGGTTTGTGAGTGCATCGACCTCTGCATGGTGTTTGCAATTTGGTGTGATGACTTTGCGAACCCAGATCCAGATGATATGATAATGAGCTTAGGTAGAGGGTTTGATTTAGTTTCAAATGCGACCCGCTTACAAAGCTTCGTAGCATTGCGAAAGTTAGACGACTTCTTTGGTGGAGAGAATCCAAGGTCAGATGACTTGGTTGCCTCGAAGTTTGGTATAGATGAGCCTGCTGTGCTTGGCGGGGCTGGTAAAACCTTCTTACAAGATGCTGAACGCGAGGATATCAACAAGTGCGTGGTTCACCTTACGGAGCGTCTTTCTCTTGATCTTGACAGTGAGGTTGATCTCCAAAATATCATCAATCGCTCCATTCCAGTTTTTTTGAACTTAGTAGCGGAATTTCGTAAAGTTGATACCCAGCAAGGGGCTGCTGATTGGCTCAACCGCACTGAAGTTCTAATTAAGCGTATGCAGGCACACTAAGTTTTTGGTAAGCATGGGTAATCGCAGAATTTATTTTGTGTTGGTCTTAGAGCCGCTAGTTAACAGAGATCACTTTACCCGCATTGTTGCCACTCGAGTAGTGTAAAAAATATCCTTATTGAAACACTTAAGTCACTCAATCCAAAATGCCCTTCATTTTAAACCGTTTCAACCAATCGATAGCCACAGTCTAGCTCGTTGAGAGCTAGCAGAGTGGCATAGCGATCTTCCCATGCGCCGCTGTTTAAATCTGCTTCAAGCTTTTCAAGACCTTGCAAAATGTTGTCCAAGGCCCAGAATGATGACATTGCGGCGCGGACGCGGTCGTCTAAATAGGCTGCGGGTCGTCGCCAATATCCTGCTAGGAAACCATCTGAGCAATCATGTGGAATTGGCACTGGTGAGATTTTAACTGGCCCCAGCCACTTTTCATACACTGAAATTAGAGGCATTTGCGCATTGTCTAGCGTAATGAGTGCTGGAAAATAGTCAGCAAGCCAAAACCACTCAAAAAACGGATCAAAGGTTAAGAACACTACTTTGCCTCGTGTAACCCGCGCCATTTCTTTGGCCCCTCTTTCCTGGTCGCTCCAATGGTGAATGGTTAGAACGGCCATTGATGCGTCAAAGGAGTTATCATCAAAGGCAATGTTTTCTGCTCCACCTTGAATAACCGTTGCATTTGAAGCGGGTCGTTGGGCAATCATTTTAGTGGATGGTTCAATGGCTGTGATTTGCCTACCAGTTGGTTCATAGGAACCAGCCCCAGCCCCCACATTTAAAACAGTTTTCGCATCGCCTAGCGCCGTTTCAATGATCTTGGCAATTCTAATGTCAGGCTTGCGCAAATTTGCATAGTTCAGGCCGATAGTATCGTAAAGAGTATCCATACCGAAAACTAACATGAAGGTAATGAGCTGTCAGTATTGATTAGCCAGCAGACATCCACTTCGCCAAAGGTGACATTATCGCCGCTTGCTGTTTTCTCAATAGCAGTCTATCACCTGATCCCATGAAAATGAGAACTCGAAAACTTATCGGTGTCATTGTTGGCACGATTTATTTTATTGTCTATTGCTTGATCGCAATGGCAATTGGCGGTGCGTATTTTACCGAAATTCACGGCGGCATTCAATTTGTCTATTTTGTTGTTGCTGGCATGGCTTGGCTGCCGGGCATCATGATGATTATTCGCTGGATGTCGCGGCCCGATGAAGTTTCAGACTAATTCTAAGCCACGTTCAATTTCTTAAACTTATTAAATAACGCAAACGGAACACCTGACAAAAGCGCGTCGATGTAATGGGTTTCTTGATATGCTCCATTCAATGACAGCCGTGGCAACGCCGTTAAGTGATCGCGGTGGGCATCATAAACAACACCTTTGCGCGTCGTGACGGCAAGCTTAAAACCTGCGTCCTTAACAATATCAAAGTCACGCGGACCAGCTGATCCTTCGTCGCCATAAGGATAGGCGAAAAATTCTGGCCGTTTACCGATTTTTTTCTCAATGATGTCTCGAGATTGAATAACCTCGTCGCGTACTTGATTATCGGTCAGTTTTGAGACGGCGTAATGATGAATGGTGTGCGCACCGATGGTGCACAGCGGGTCGCTCGAAATTTGGCGCACTTCGTCCCAGTTCATGGCTTGCTCGGCACACATTTGGTCAAGGTCAATGCCATAGCCATCGCAAAAATTTCGTATCCATTTGCGCTGTTCAACTTCAGGCAAATTTCGTACTGGCCAATAAATTTGTGCAAAGCCCGCTTTTTCTTGCGCCGTATTTGATGTGTCAATTTTGTACTGCATGCCGTTGATTTCACATTCAACAACATCATTTTCCGCAATCACCTGCTCTAACCCACGCCACCATAGTTCGCTGGTGCCATCGGTAATTTGTGGAGCGATGAAAATCGTAAATGGGCAATTGTGTTTCTTAAACACAGGCAGCGCATGCTCAAGGTTGTCTCGATAGCCATCATCAATAGTAAAAACGATAAATGGCTTATCAATGGTCATCTCACCTGAGATTATTTTGTGGGATTCTTCAATGGAAACAATTTGATAGCCGCGATCTCTGACAAATTGAATCACCTCAGATAGAAATTCAGGTGTGACCTCAAGTCCCGCATTGGGCGCAAATCCTGTTTGCAATCCACCACCGGGCAAAATGTGATGTAGCATTAAAAAAGCGCCACAGCCTTTAAAAATGGGACTGGCTAACCTGCCAATTCCCGAGTAATGGACGGCGTTTAAAGCACTTCTGAAAATGGTTTCTTTGTTCACAATTGCCACCCAATCTAACAAAAATGGAAAACTCAACAAAACTTAACGTTATCGCTCTATAACAGCTAAGTCTTTACGTAGGCTTGACGCGAGGCTACAAAATTCTTGAATGGACTTTTAAAGGGGCAGCCTTATTGTGGGCGATGTTGTGGGAAACGTAGCTATTCGGCTTGAGATGTTTGAAGACTTCTCTCCTTTGCAAGAGCAATGGCGGGCGTTGCAAGAACGTGCCGATTGCACATTTTATCAAACTTTTGAATGGTGCCAATCATGGCAAAGTACAATCGGTGTTGTTCGCGGATATAAGTCACGGGTCATCGCAGGTTTTACCAAGGATGGCGAGTTGGTTTTTGTGCTGCCATTTGGGATACAAAAGCGTTTGGGGGCCAAGGTTTTAAAATGGCTGGGTACGGGTGAAATGACCTATGGTATGGGGGTTTTTTGCCCTGACTATCTGGCTCTTCGCGACCATAGAATTTCTGCTCTATGGCCTGAAATTTTAAAGACCGCTGGCTCGCCCGATTTAATCAACCTTGTGCGCCAGCCCAAGTTTTGGGCAAACCGTGATAATCCACTCGCATTCTTATTTTCTACGCGTTCAGCCAATCAGTCTTATACGATGGATCTGACGGCTAGCTTTGATGACCTGTATGAGAAAAAAAGGTCGTCTTCAACCCGACGTGGAAACCGCAAACGCGATAACAAACTGTTTGCTGCTGGCAATGTGGAATTTGGCTTGCCAACGACCCAAGAAGATACCCATATTTTATTGGAGAAAATGCAAATCCAGCAAGCGGCTCGGTTGGCAAAACGTGGTATTACAGGCTTGGATGCGCCAGAAATCAAGGCCTTTCTTTTCGCGCTTAATGCCTACTCCAAAACCAATTCGTCGGCCTACCTACTGCCGTTTAACTTGAAGATTGATAAGCATGTGGTCGCGGTTATGCTCGGCGCATCGTTTAAGAATTCTTATTGGGCACTTGTTGCGTCACTCACGAGTTCGGCTGATCTGCAACGGATGTCTCCAGGTAATTATGCGCTACGCAAGACCATTAACGCCTTGTGCGATGATGGGTATGCTCTGTTTGATTTTTCAGCGGGTGACAGTGATTATAAAAAGCACTGGAGTGATCGTGAAGTGCATCTATATGAATCTATTCGTGTTGCCACCATTAAAGGTGCCCCTGCTGGGTTGGCAAAACTAATGACGGCGATTATCAAACGATTATTAAAAAACAACCAGTCCGCCTTTAACGTATTGAGTAAAATACGTGCATCTATTTTTGGCAGCAAACTTTCTTAAATTCCGCATTCAATAATGTTGGCAAATAAAGCTGGTTTAAGCCTTACACCGCTACTTTAGAAAATAGCGGTGCATTTAAGTTTGCGTTCACTTGATTACCTGAGTTTGGTTGAGCAAGTGACGAAGCAGCGGCCATAGCACCTGCATCCATATACGTAACGTTTTCAGGTGCGCGCTGAGCACCACCATCGCCTTCGATGCGTACAAACTTGGTTGAACGCATACCAGCGTTCGTTAACTTCGTCATTGTTGCGGTTACGGCATGGGCTTGAGCATTGCCTGACAACAACAGTGTTGCATGACTTTTGGCAATCGCGCCGTTTTCTAAGTTGCCTTCAGCGGAAATTATCCCACCATGAACAATCACAACATCATGGTTGTCGTCACTTTCAAGTGCGCCCAAAATAGTTTCCATACGGTCCCCACCTAGCAACGGCATTGCAACTGTTACGGGTTGACCAACGCGCAAAATCCGCACATCAGAGACTTCATCTTTAACAATCACTTCAAGAAACGACGCGTGTCCTGTAATCAAATCGGCAAGCCCTGGAAGGTTTGCAGTATTTGTTAAGTTTGCAAATTGCGGACCTTGCATGGATGCATCAATAACAATAATACGCAGACCTTGCATTGCAAGCTGTCTGGCCAAGGCAAGTGTGGTGGCTGCAACATCTAGGCCCATTCCAGAAAGACCTGTTACTGCAATGCGCTTAACGCCAAGTGTTTGACGTGCACTTGCAACCCAAGAAACAATAGGACCTAAACCAGCAGCATAAGGGCTGTTGGCACTGTGCATCACCGACATAGCATTTGCCGCAGCAGCTTGAATGGACACGCTTGCAGGCAAGCGACTTAAAGAGGGAACGCCTGCGCTAACATTTGAAGTCGTAAATGGTTGAGCTACAGCGTGGTTCTCCGCTGGTTGCTGTTGTATAAACTGTGGCGACACATCAGCGCTTACTTGTGGGCTTATGGGCGCAAACGCCGTTGGCATAGACGGTTGCACATGCGGTTGTGGCGGCGATTGCGCGGCCACTTGCGGCGCTGCAGATTGGGCAACCATCTGATTTTGAATTGCGGCTTGCTGCGCGCTATTTTGTGGTTGAGCTTGGACCGATTGAGATGCGTGTGCTCGCACTGGCGGTTGGACCCGTGAACTTGCGGGCGCGCCACCTGTTACTGAACTCATTACCGCTGCCATAAAGGCGATACCTGTTGATAAAACAAAGCCACCAATTGTTGCTAAAATAACCGTTGGGCCAGGTTTTGGAAAAGACGGTTCTGGTGAGATGTCGGCTGCAGAAATGACCCGAGCAAGGCCAGGTTGGGCAACGGCATCTTCTCTTGCACTTGCATCAGAGTATTTAGTCAAAAAGGTTTCAAGCAACGTTCTATTGGCTTTTGCTTCACGCTCTAAGGCTCGCAAATTTACGTGATCGATATTGGAACCAGAAGCACGTGTTTTCAATCCGTTTAAACTTGCACGCAAAGACGCTTCACGGGTGGCAGCAACTTTTGCCTGTTGTTCTAAACCAGAAACAATTTTCAGCACTTCTCTACGCACTTGTCTGTTTAGGCCAGAAATTTCACGGCGTACTGATTTAATACGCGGATGGTTGGGCAAATACGTTGTCGATAGTTCTGCGACACGTCCTTGTAATGTAATTTGTCTTTCACGTAAGCGTTGAATAAGCGGGGAGTTTAAAACCTCTGTTGATGAGGCAACGTCGCCTGTTTTTGCCAACTGGTTACGCATCGCTTTTGCACGGGCTTGGATTTGCGCGCGTTGGGCTTCGGCCAAAATGATTTGGCTGTTGAGCTCTGAAAGTTCTTGATTTGACAATGTGCTGTTTTGATCCCTGCCCCGTAACAAGCCAGCTTTAGCGCGAAATTTTTCAGCAGCAACTTCTGATTCAACAACTTTTTTGCGTAATGCAGAAATTTGTTCGGCCAGCCAATTACGTGCCCGCCCAGTATTTTGCGATTGGGTTTCACGCGTGGAAGAAACAAATTCTTCTGCGAGCTTATTGGCGACATCAGCCGCAATTTTAGGGCTGGATGATTTCATTGCAATCACAATGACTTTTGATTCTGGAATTTGGTAAGCGCTTACTCTCTTATAATAGGCATTGAGCGCGCGCTGTTCTGGTGTATGTTTTCTGGGGTCAGATTTAAACCCGATTGAAATCAAAAAGCGACTGATGGGACCTATACCACTCTTTAATGAATCAAACTCACGCAAAGACGTTAAGTTTAAATCCTTAATCACCCGTTTTGCCAAATCACGAGAGTGCAAAATCTCAAGTTGGCTTTTCACCTCTTGTTGATCGACCGTCGTGACATTTCCACGTTGAACTTCTGCATTGGTAAAACGCGTTTCTTGATTATCAACTAAAACCTTGGCTTCAGCTTGAAATTCTGGCGTGGCGGTCATAACAAAAAATACAGAGCCCGCCATCGCAATGAGGGTTACTAAGACAATCCATAGTTTTCGTTTCCAAATACCTCGCAAAACTTCGGCAACATCAATTGCGCTTGCTGTGTTTTGGGGTTGCGTTTGGTTGTGACCAGTCATAATCAGGATTCTTTGCTCAAACTTACATAAATACACATATATATTGGCCACTTTGGGCCGATTATGGTTAGTTATCCGTTAACAAAGACAATTTACAAAAAATAAATTTCTCAAAATAGTTCGGTTTATTAAAGGTCTGCTAACCATGTTCGTGCATCTTACATCCTGAAAATAGTTAGTTGTACCTTTGTGCTTGTGCAAATTCCCGTTGAATTTGACCATTTATGTCCAGGGGTAATAAGTTAGGATTTGAGTTGTGCGTTTGCGTGTATTATTAGTCGGTGCTATTGCAATTTCCTTATCAGGTTGTGCAAAAACTTGGGAAACTACCCGTCCAGCCACCTTGCCAGGCGGTGTTGGAATGAACCATGATGGTTCCATTTCTGAAGGCCCGACCGCAACGGCCAGCATCAACCACCTGCCAAAATTTGATGCAAATCGCAAAATTCTGCCTCCTTTTGGATCTCAAGGAACAGCAGCTTCTTATGAGCATCGCAACGGATATTTAATCGGTGCAGGTGATCGTTTGACCATTCGTGTTGTCGGTGAACCTGATCTGACAGGTGATTATACAGTTGACGGGTCAGGGCTTATTTCCTTTCCTCTCATCAACTCGGTAAAAGTTGGCGGACTTTCGGCCCCACAGGTGCGCAGCTTAATTGCAGCGCGGTTGCGTCAGGGATACTTACGCAAACCTGCCGTTACCGTTCAAACAACAAACCTTCGCCCATTCTTTATTTTAGGTGAAGTTAAAGGCGCAGGAAACTTTCCTTACCAAAATGGCATGACCGTACAAAACGCAATCGCCATTGCTGGTGGCTATTCAGCGCGGGCCAATCACGGCTCTGTAATGCTGACCCGAAAAGATGCAACAGGTACGAAAACCATTAAAGTGCCTGTTACAACACAGCTTTATCCAGGCGACATCATTTTTATTCGTGAACGTTGGTTCTAAGGCTTTTTCAAATGCGTATTCTTCATGTCTTTCGCGCCCCTATTGGTGGTTTATTTCGCCATATTCGTGATCTGGCTCAAGCGCAAGCAGAACTGGGCCATGAGATTGGCATCATTTGCGATGCCAACACGGGTGGACCACAAGCTGACGACCTTTTTGCTGAATTAAAACCACACTGTTCTCTTGGTATCAAACGCATTTCTATGGGCCGATTGCCCGGATTTGGCGATATAATGTCAGCGCGCGATGTTGGCACGTTTGCCAAACAGGTTGGGTTTGATATTTTGCACGGGCATGGCGCTAAAGGTGGTGTTTACGCCCGATTGGCAGCCTCGCGCGCTGGTGCAAAAGCTGTTTACACCGCTCACGGTGGCACCCTGCACTATTCTTGGAAGTCGCCAACAGGTTTAATCTTTCTTGGCGTTGAACGCTTGTTACTGACAAAAACCGATGGCTTGGTTTTTGTATGTGACTATGAAAAACGCACTTTTGATGAAAAGCTTGGCATCGGTTCCACCAAAAATTGTGTCGTTCACAATGGCTTGTGGCCGCACGAATTTTCACCAACGAAGGTGTCTAAAACCGCCAGCGATGTATTATTCATCGGTGAACTTAGGATGCTGAAAGGTGTCGATGTTCTGATTGAAGCGCTGGCTGATATTGACGGTGCAACCGCTACAATCGTCGGCGATGGACCTGACCGAGGGATCTTTGAAACCTTGGTGAACAGCAAAGGCTTGTCAGATAAAATTAAATTTACTGGCGCCATGCCTGCCCATGATGCTTTTGGTCTTGGCAAGTTGATGGTTATTCCTTCACGCCATGAATCATTTCCCTACATCGTCCTTGAAGCGATTGCAGCACATAAACCTATCATTGCCAGTGATGTTGGCGGTATTGGTGAAGTTCTCGATGCTTCTTGTCTTGTCCGCGCCAATGATAAAGATTGCCTAAAAAGACACATTCAACGGTTTCTTGATGACCCAGAAGCGGCCCAAACCCAAGCCAATGATCGCGCTAAATTGCTCAAAGAGCACAAAAGTGTCCATGCTATGGCTTCGCAAATTTGTGCGTTTTACGACACACTTTAAGCCGCATAAACCATATCCAAACTCGGCGTTAATACTTCCTTAACCACCCTCTTATGTTTGCAACGGTTTAGCCTAAAATGGTTCGAAATTTGCGAGGTTTCCTTTTGAAATAAAACTTGTCTCAAAAGGACCCATCGATATGCGCCACTCCCCTGATATTGCCGCCAAGGTTATTACATCAGAAGCGTTGTTGAAACTCACACGAAACAGCGAAGATGCAAAGGTGTTCACAACACCAAACTCACACATATCTCGTCGGGTTATTGCAAGTTCGGCGCGGATTTTTGAAATTGTATTTATCGCTCTGTCAGGGGCTGGCATTTGGGCGGTGTATCTATCTGACTTTTCCCCGCAAGCCATATTGTTGTTCTTACCTGTGTTTCTTTTCGTTTCCATTTCACTTCCATTATTGATGCAAGTAAATGGCCTTTTTGACATGCAAGCATATCTGCGGCCATTTTCTAACTTTCATAAACATCTATTGATTTGGGGTGGTGTTTTTGCCGTCGTGCTTAGTTTTGTTTTCTTCACCAAAGTTGGCGAAAGCTATTCACGTTTATGGATTGGCAGTTGGGCCGTTGGTGGGTTTTTAAATATGTTTTGGGCGCGGGGCTTATTTTCCTTTTTTCTGGGGAAACTAAACTCTTCGGGCCAACTCGACCGCCGTGCGGTGCTTGTTGGCGGCGGCAAACCTGCTGATGATCTTCTCGCCTCACTTGAAGCAACACCTGTTAACGATGTTTCGATCATCGGTATTTTTGATGATCGCAGCGATGATCGCTCACCAACGCAAGTGCGTGGATTGCAAAAGCTTGGCACGGTTGATGAGTTGGTGGATTTTGCCCGGCAAACGCGCGTTGACATGTTGATCGTCACCTTGCCTCTCGTTGCTGAAAATCGTTTGCTACAAGTGATGAAAAACTTGTGGGTTTTACCCGTCGACATTCGTTTAAGCGCTTACAGCCAAAAACTTCGTTATAAATCTCGCGCTTATTCTTACCTTGGTAATGTGCCAATGCTGGATGTATTGGACAAACCTTTATCGGGTTGGAATGCCATTTTAAAAAGTGTCGAAGACAAGGTTATTGCGGTTATTGCTCTGGTGTTTTTGCTACCCGTCATGGGACTTGTTGCACTTGCCGTAAAACTGGATAGCCGAGGGCCCGTGTTGTTTAAACAAAAACGTTACGGCTTCAACAACGAGCTTATTGAGGTTTACAAGTTCCGCTCAATGTATGTCGATCAAAGTGATGCTACTGCCTCAAAACTGGTCACGCGTGATGATCCGCGGGTGACAAGAGTGGGTCGTTTCATTCGAAAAACCAGTTTGGATGAGTTGCCACAAGTTTTTAATGTGCTCAAAGGTGACCTTTCTTTGGTTGGTCCGCGCCCACACGCCACGCACGCAAAAGCGCAAAACCACCTCTACTATGATGTTGTTGATGGGTATTTCGCTCGTCACCGTGTAAAACCGGGCATCACAGGATGGGCGCAAATCAATGGCTGGCGCGGGGAAACCGACACAAAAGAAAAAATCGAGCGAAGAGTTGAGCATGATTTATTTTATATTGAGAATTGGTCTCTATTATTCGACCTATACATTATGGCAAGGACGCCATTTTCATTGGTCGAAACGGAGAATGCATATTGAGTATTGTTGATTCAACTCATCAATCACACCAAACTGAACAGTCAAAAATGCGCAAAGGATTCATTTCTCTTGATTTGGTCCAGCGGTTTTTGTTGTGGCTGACGCTTGCTTCAAGTTGGTTTGTTATAATTGAGCCAGCACCGTACGAAATTTTATTCATCACTACACTTGTGATAATGTTGCCAACTGGGCTTACCTTTCCCCGCGCAATAATGCCGTTGTTTTTGTTCTTGATCCTTTATAACCTTGGTGGAGCATTCTCAATGCTGCCTGTTTCGGGCAAAGAAAACGTAAAACAATTCTTTATCGTTTCAGTTTACATGGGCATTTCGGCGATCTTTTTTGCTGCGGTGTTGTCTGATGATACAGAGCGACGACTCGCAATCATAAAAAATGGCTATATTATTGCTGCGGTTCTTGGCTCTATCATGGGCTTGATTGGCTATTTTAACATTGCTGGAATGGCTGAAGCTTGGGCACCTATTCAACGGGCACAAGGCACCTTTAAAGATCCAAACGTGCTTAGTACCTTCATTATCGCACCCGCTATTTTCCTCATTCAAGACTTTTTATTAGGCAGGCAAAAATGGCCAATCTCGGCAGGCATCGGCTTGGTCATTATTATCGCTGCTCTGTTTTTTGCATTTTCCCGTGGCGCTTGGGTTAGTGCTATTATGTCTGGTGTTATGCTTGTCGGTTTGATGTTCATACTCACGCCCTCACCTAGCTTACGTAGTCGTATTGTGCTGCTTTGTATTTTCGGTGTGATTATGTTGGTGGTATTGTTTTTTATCGCCATGTCATTTGAAAGCATTCGATCATTGCTTTTAGAGCGCGCCAATTTAGTCAATTCATATGACGGAGGCGAACGCGGACGCTTTGGCAACCAATTGCGCTCCCTTCCCTTGCTGATGGAAAGTTACAACGGTCTTGGCCCGCATGAATTTGCCAAAAAATTTGGTCAAGACCCACACAATGTTTACCTAAATGGGTTTTCTGCGTATGGCTGGCTTGGTGGTTTCTCTTATATTTTGTTGATCGTTTCAACCATTATGATTGGCGCCAAAACCATGTTTACCCGTACCCCGTGGCAATGGTTTTCTGTCGCCGTGGGTGCGCCATTGTTTTTCACCATCCTGCAAGGAATCCAAATCGACACCGACCATTGGCGGCACTTTTATTTGCTGCTTGGCATGATGTGGGGACTGTATGCGGCGACGGTTAAGTATCAAAACCAATCTCGCTAGCGCGTGACGCGTTGAATTGAATTCACTTGCTTGAATCTTAAGTAAACGCGACGCACTCTAGAGGCGATTGCAATACAAAATCCGCCGCCTAATTGCATGGTGTTTGGGGAAGGTTGGAAGTGATAGCGACCAACATTATGCAGCAAAAAAACAGCGTCGCCAATGACCTTGGCAACGCTGAACTCTTGGAATTATCTGCGATAACCGAGTTTTACCAACACCTGACTAGAGCCATTGTTGCGGTCTTTTGCAGATACAATAACTTTATAAAAACGGGTGTCTCTTCTGACTAAGTCATTGCTAAATTGCCATTGAACATTGCCGTTGGCACCACTGGGTTTGTGCTTTGTTTCAATGTAGTAACATTGTTGAGCTTGGTTTGTTGGGTTGAATAACACTACCCCGCGCGCACCATATTGCCATTCTGGGCCAGCACCACGGCCAATATAATTATTAAACGTTGTTTGCTTTGTATAATTAGTTCCATAGGGAATTATTTTAACGCCGTGCTCCCAATTGCCTTTGAATGATACGAAAACACGCGCTTCCCAGCCGCGATAAACGCAAAACACTTTATTTTGATTCCAGCCTTGGGCATTGGCTGACATGTGTTCGCCACCAAACAGAACGGTTTGGGCGGTTAGGGCAATTGCGGATAATATAAGTGTCTTTTTAAACATATTTGAAGTCCTTGTTTCAACAGAAATGCCTCTCGTAACTGAAGCAATATTCCGTATGGGCAAATATGTCTTGATGCATATGCACTACAAATCCATTTTTGTTTAAAACAATCTTTGTACCTCTTATTTTTCCAAATAATCCCCGCACCGAGGCGCTGACGTTGTGCCCGCTGCTGTTGTGCCCCATGGCATAATCGGCACGGTGCTGGTTGAGTTTTTGGGGCTACCTTCGATGATTTTATCTGAGTACACCAAATAAACCAGCACGTTACGCTTGGCATCACAGCCCCGCACGATTTGCATTTTTTTAAAGAACAACGAGCGGCGTTTTTTATACATTTTTTCGCCTTGTTCAAACTTGCCTTTAAATTTTATTGGACCGATTTGGCGGCAAGCCAATGATATTTCCGAACGTTCTTCGGCCAACCCTGCCCAGCCTTTCCAGCCGCCAATTTCTGGAATGGTAAAATGACAGGCAACCCCCTCAACCAATGGATCGTCAATCGCAAATGTTGCCAATTTTGCGTCAGGAGAAAGGAGGCGAAATACTGTACTCTTTTCGAAAATCAGTTCAGGATCATCGGACGCAGCATGGGACAAACCTGAAACGCCCAATAAAATGCCGATAGATAAAAATATTTGTTTCATGACATTACTTCCTGATAGATGAATATAGGCTAATACTTGGGCGATCATTGCGGCGATTCAAGGCCGCATATATAATGCTTCTTAGGGTCCTGACCCTTAATATGGCTAGTTGTTTTCTGAGAATCTTCCAAACAAGAAAAATGCGGGAAATTAAGTAAACCTACATAAGCAGTGCCGAGCGCGCTGTTTTTGTCGGGATTTCTTTGGCATCAAGAAAACTTTAAAGAAAAAATTGGTCGGAGCGAGAGGATTCGAACCTCCGACCCCTACACCCCCAGTATAATACCCTTCTAGTTTCACAGTATTCCAAATTGTTTCATTTTTGGCTATTTACTCGTACAAATTAGCTGTTTATGTATATCATGTTGTTTCAACGTGCAGCACCTAATTTCAATATTTTGTGACCACAGTGTGACCACGACAGCGAATTTGTGACCACGAGGATAAAATGCCAAAATAAAAACTGACCGACGCATTCGTAAAGTCAGCAAAACCGATCAACGGTAAATTGACTGAATACTCCGACACCAAAGAACGTGGCTTGTGTCTACGTATCACGGCAAGTGGTGAAAAATCTTGGACATATCGTTATCGCCTTAAATCTGGCCAGCAAAGACGTGTGACCCTTGGAAAACTAATAGATGTACCGCTAGCAAGTGCAAGAGCGACAGTCATTAAACAACGGGCTTTGGTTGCTCAAAATGGCGATCCAGCTAGTGACGCTACCAAATCGCGCAAAAAGGCAAAAGAGCAACGAGATAAAGAAACCGTGCAAGACATTGGTGAGTGGTATTTCAGAGAATGCAAGGCTGGTAGGCATAGACCAAATTTAAAACAACCAAAACGACAAAGCACTATTGATTTAGAAACGTACTATTTCACCAATTGTATTGTGCCCGAATTTGGAAAGCAAAAACTTGCCAATTTGAACCGTGCAAACATTCAAAGCTTTATTGACGGGCTAGCGGATAACAAATCACTAAGCGCGGCCCAAAGGTCTCGCGTAATTCTGCATAGCATTTTCACATTTGCCCAACGCCATGAACTGACAGACATCAACCCTTGTCAGTTTGTGACCGTGGCGGCTCAAAAGGCTCGTGAACGGGTTTTAACTGATAGTGAACTCCAAAACCATATGGGAAACGCTAACCCCACCTGTCGACATTAAGGGCGCTACTATATCGGTTAGCGTTGCGTACTCAATATTGCTGGCAATGGTCACGCTGCAACGCCGAGGGGAAGTAACGGGAATGAACCTTATGGAAATAGACCGCGAAAGGCGTTTGTGGATAATCTCCTCAACCAGAACAAAAAACCATCGCACTCACACGGTGCCATTATCAGACTTGGCGCTTGAACTGATTGATAGGGCATTGTCAGTACGCAACCATGAAAGCGATTATATATTCCCCTCCCCACGTGATGCTGGCAAACCAATAAACCCCGCGGCAATGACAAGAGCATTTGGACGCATGAAAAAGGCTTTAGACCTTGGTGATATTCGGCCTCACGATTTGAGGCGTACAGGCGCAACAAATCTAACAGGCGAACAATTAGGTTTTCCGCGCTTTACAGTTTCCAAGATACTCAACCACACCAGCGACACGGGCGGAGCTGCATCAGTAACGGGCATTTATGATCAGAATGAATATTTAGCTGAAAAACGTAAGGCGTTGGATAAGTGGGCTTTGAGGGTGTTGGAAATTGCTGGAATGCAATCGGAATAATCTTCCATTCATCAAACACCTACTATTTAGCCTTTAGTAAGCAGGCTCCTTGCGGGTCATAGGTATAATTAGAGATTGAACCATCTCTTATTTTTTCGACAGCTTCATCAATTACAAACAGTGGCACAAGAAACCATTCTCGTGGTGTAATAGGTTTTCCAAAACGATCTATGATTTCAATATCAAGTCGCGCAGTGTCGAAAACACGGTGAATCAAATTTTCTAGTTTGGTGCGGTTTATGTTGAACAACTCATAAGTCGCCACGACATCAACATCAGCCATTAAAAATGTTGGATCAATTTTTGCATTTGCAATTCTGCGTTCGACTTTTCCACTTGTCACCCCTATTTTATGAAGTATGTCTCGGTTTCTCGAAACCTCAGGGTGTTGCAATTTGCTGCGAAGAACATAAATCGTTCCACTGGCTTCATCATCTTCATTTGATTGATCAGCAAACAATGGCCCAGCCGATGGATTAGAAACCCGCCTGCCCGCTTCATCTTTGTAGAGCGCTCTTTGTAATGAACGGCGTAATAGATTACTTTCGGTGCCATTAGAATAAATCACGCGAAGCCGCGCATCATATTGTCCATTTGGTGCTTTGAAAACGTCGCCTACTTCTGCCACATAAGCGGTTTGCCCGCCGAGTATGAAAAACTGCCCTTTTTCAATATCAGATTTTAAAAAACCTGCGTCTTTAACAAATTTTCGCGTTTCTCTAAGGCCTGTCTGCAATTCATTATTCATCTGCTCAAACACGGGTTTGAACTTTTCGAAGTCTTCACAGACCTGTTGATTTGCAATTTCCTCGGCCGCGCGTTTTTGCGAAGTTGAACGCACATGGCGCAACTGAGTAATGTCACTTGCAGCCTCACCCTCACCCAATTGGTTCAGTAATTCCTCATCGGTGAGTGGGGCGGGTTCAGGGCCTTCAAGCGTTAAAAGTGATTGATGGTCAAGTGGTTCAAGCAAAGAACGGCATTCGTCTAGTTCGCGCATACGATCTAAACGCACGGCATAAAGTCGCTCAAAAATATCATTTTCCTCGCCATGCAGCGGTGAGCGTTTGTGTTTTTCAACAAAGCGTTGAATTTCTTCAAAGCCAGCGATGATGCGTTCTTCACGTAGTGAGCGGGTTACTTTTTTTTCTGGCTCGATTGGCACACCCAACGCTTCAAGCAATTCGCTATCGGATATATCAGCCATTTTTAGCTTCCACTGTTTTGCGTTGTAAATATGCCACGCCCTCAGCCATTCTCTTTTCCCACTCATCAGCCGATGTGATGGATGGTAATCGCCCACGCTCTTGTTTGAACCTAAGTGCGCGCTTAGCCAAATCACGTGCTTCATCGAGAGAAAGGCTAACCTTTTTACCCGAAATGATCGTTGCAATTTGTTTGAGACTTTCTTCACTCATGGTTTTGGCCAAAATGGCATAGGCCTCACTAAACGGGTTAATCCTGTCGATCAAATCAATATCTAATTCGCGCACGTCCATCGCGTATTTACGCACACCATCGATTAGCGCTGTACTACCGCCGCCATCTGTCATATCTGTGTTGTTACCAGTTAGCACTATTTCTTTGGCCTTTTGAGTTAAGTTCAAGGCAGCGATGGCGTGCTGGCGAACTGCTTCACGGTCTTCATCATCAAGTTCGGGATATTTGTCTTTGACAATTTTTCCCATGCGCACTTGGGTCAATTCTTCTGGTACCAATTCATCATCAAACAGACCGCGTTCAATATTTGTTTTGTCTTGAACGAATGCGGTGATTACTTCATTTAAGTCTTCTTGACAAATGCGCGAGGCTTCCCCGCTTTTTGGCTCGGCGAGTCCTTTAATTTCAATTTGGAATTGGCCCGTTGATTCATTAAAACCAACATTGGTTTTTTCAGGATCATACCCGCCTTCGCCATATTTGAACCCATCAACGGGACCGCTTTGAGGTGTTTTGGGTGAGAAGTTAAAACGTGGCGCAAGAACTTGTTCCATCAACAGACTGGCCGCGATGGCCTTTAGCGTGTCGTTCACTGCTTCGGTCACAGCTTCTTCAGAGGCATCTGGCTCGGCAATAAGATTGGTGAAGCGGGTGTTTGTTTTGCCTTTGGCATCGCGGGTGGCGCGGCCGATGATTTGAATAATTTCGGTTAAACTAGAGCGATAGCCGATGGTTAATGCATGCTCGCACCAAATCCAGTCAAACCCCTCTTTAGCCATGCCAAGAGCGATGATAATATCAACATGATCGCGATTGTTTTTTTGCGCAGGGTCTTTTAAGGCGGCGGAAACTTTGTCGCGCTTATTGGCATCATCTTCAACCAAATCAGCAATACGGATCACCTGCCCATCTGGGCGTTTGACCAAATGAAAGCCTGTTTGCGGGTCTTCGCCCTGCCATTCGCCCAGCGCATCAAGGATTTCATTGACCTCTCTAATTTTATCTTTGGTGCTCTCGCGCGAGTTGACATTTGGAATGTGTATTATGGTTTTTTGTGTTGGGTCGAGCACTTGCAAAACATCGTCAAGATAACTGCCTGAATAGAAATAATATCCAATGTCGAGGGTTTTGAGATATTCATAACCGTTCAACTGCTCGTAATAGGTATAGGTAACCGTATCAAACTTTGCTTCATCTTCGGGTGATAATACGGGCACAGCATCGCCGCGAAAATAGCTGCCAGTCATGGCAACGATATGAGTTTTGTCGCGGGCCATAAAGTCGACCAAATGCGCGCCCAGTTTATTATCGGGGTTGGCGCTGACATGGTGAAATTCATCAATAGCAATCAAACGATCATCAAAGGCTTCAACACCTAATTTATCAATCGCAAAGCGAAAAGTGGCATGGGTGCAAACCAAAATTTGATCATCGCTGTTTAAAAATGCAGTGACAGATTTAACCTTGCCGCCATCTTCACCAGGCGCATTGCATAAATTCCATTTAGGTTCCACTTTCCAATCTGCCCAAAAACCAAATTTTGACAATGGTTCATCATTAAAGCTGGCTCCGATAGATTTTTCGGGTACCATAATAATCGCTTGTTTCACCCCTTGGTTTTCCAACTTATCGAGCGCGATAAACATTAAGGCGCGTGATTTGCCCGATGCGGGTGGGGATTTAATCAATAAATATTGCTCGCCGCGCTTTTCATAGGCGCGTTCTTGCATGGCGCGCATGCCCATCTCGTTTGATGAGGTCGAAGCCCCTGTTTGGGCGTAATTAACGGAAACGGACGGGACGGATTTGGTCATTATATCAGCCTTTAAAATCCTTGGAATAACATATCTAGGGCGTTGGTTATTTGATCACTATGAAGGGAAAAGTTGGCGGTGGGTGTTTTTAAAATTGTCACAGGAACAGCGGCCATGAACTGGGTGACCATGACATATCTTTTACCGTTTATGTCAAAAACTGGGTTCAAGCGGCTTGCGGGTTTGGGTGCGTTTTTGGCGGCCATGAGTGGCACAATCATTCGCGTGTTCATGGCGTCCAATATATCGGACTGAACATCAAGCAAGTAATCATTGCCAGCCGCATTGTCATAAACATCATAGCGCGCCATTAAAATTGCCTGTGTTTTACAAGCGGTAAGCCGTGCTCATCAACCCATGCATTAGAGCTTTCAATTGCGGCTTTATTGTCTTTTTTCCACTGCAAACTTCGCGCTTTTAAAACATCTTTGCGCAACGCAGATTCAAGGGTTTGAGACAAGTTTATGTTGAGCGATTTGGCTTCGATAAGCAAATCAGCATCAACCGATAAATTAGCAGCACGTTTCATAAAACCTCCGTTTATGCGTATGTATTATGCGCATATTGTAAGCGCAATTTCGATAATTAACAAGGTGAATTAGTTTGAGCAGCGTGAAACGCAAAACACACTCCACAAAATGTTACCTTGCTAAATTTCAGTGTTCTCCACGCTCTAAAAATTGCGGCAGAACTTTCGCAATAGAATTAAACTCTGACTGAAAATTATTCATTAGATCGGTCATTTTTTTAAAAATTTCATCTGAATTATGAATATCATCAATCCTTATGGAATTACTTTTAAAAAATTTTGAATACTTTCGGCCTTCGCTATCTGCACCTTTTTGGAAATTGATATTGTTTAAGTTTTCCTTTGTGCCAATTTCTTTAATTGCTGCTATAAGTTCTGCTCTAAAATCACTCGGCCCAACTTCTGCGACTAACTTCAACCACCCTTTCGATTCTTCTTTATCACTTGTAAGGCGAAGCCATGTAATAAGCGGATATTCTGCCCACCAATTCTCACAACCACGCCATTTGTACTCTTGTTTACCAAATGCTTCATACCAACTCATCGGTAAAAAACTAACTATGTTAGTTCCCAATCCACAAAATACATATTCATTCTTTCCTATGACGGCCTTAGCAAAGCGATCAGGATTGTCTCCAAAGTGCATTCGAGCAGCGATAGCAAAATCTGTACTTGCTCCATGTTCAACTATAAAATCTAGAACTTTCTTGTGCTCTCTGTAGAGCCGCTTTGCCAGTTCTTCCATATCGTTTAACTTTTCGCTCATTCCAGTTGCATCCTTCAAAATCTCTAGATAATGGTTTAAAAACACTGTCACCTCAGGGGAACATAACTGAGAATGATGTTTCAATATGAGTTCCAAAATTTCGCATACCGATTCATACTTTATTGGAGCATATTCGTTTTGAGGGTCTTCGGGTGTTTCATCCGATAAGGTTAGAAAAACACCCCGAATCTTTAGTTCTTTTTGTTCTTTAAAATGAGCCTTTATATCCTTGAAGTATTTTTCTAGCTGTCCCTTATGCTGTTTACTATCAAACTTGTTTTCAATGATGAACGCCCATTTGTTTGTTGGACTCAGGATAAAAATATCAATTTTTCTCCATTCACAACGCACTTCTGCATCGCGAAAATCACTTTGAGATATACCAAGTGCTGTAGGAATTTTGTCACTATGTCCACGAAAGGCTTCGCCAAGAAATGCTTTTAGAAAGCGGTCGCCAAGCCCGTGGGTTTCGGCGGGGTCAAGAAGCCATGCAAGGATTGCGGAATGGCGAATTTCCATACGCTCCATTTTCATAATTTTGATTGGATTGAACCTGTTGAGATAAGCCTCTATGCGTTCTAACGCCACGTTATTTACAAACAAGCTTTCCAGTTCATCATGGCTAGGTTCACGGCTTTCTTGATTGGATTGAGTCATTATTTGGTTTGCTCTCCCACCTTTGTTGTCATTTTTGTGTAAAGTTCAAATAGTTTTTCTAGGCGTTCGGTGTCGTTTTTGAAGTGGCGGCCGATGTAGATACGTTCTAGGGTTTCGTCGTTTTGGGCGTGGGCGGCGCGGAGGTTTTCTGGCATGGCGTCAGGCTTATAGAGGTCGGCGATGGTGGCGGGGAAATGGGCTTCGCGGGCCAGCAAAATATTTTGGGCGCAGGCGGTAAGATCGGCTTTGTTTTTTTTCGATAAAGCTGGCACGGGAAAGGTGTTCCAGCCAAGGATGTTAGAATAACGGAAATCCGTTTTCAGCTTACCACAGACGGTGGATATCCATACCAGATGAATGCGTGAAGCGATGAGGGCCATGTTCCATAGCGGAGCATCGTAAAGGGCGAAGGCACTATCGCCAAGGATCGAACCAAAAGGCAATAAACCCACAGGAAGATATTGCCGAGTCTCTGAAGATACACGAGGTATTGCGATTACAGTTTCATCTCCCTTTTGGCGCTTTTCATCAAAGCGATGAGAATATGAAGCACCTTTTATTGTAGCTTGTTTTGTACTTTCCAGCCGCATTGATCTTACACCCTCGATTCTTCTTAAAATTGAAGGGGTTTGAATTGCGCTTTGCACCTCATCGTCATCAATCCACAAACAGTAACGAGACAACCCTCGAATGAATTCCGCAGAACCATAAAATCTACGGGTATACTTCGCTTGTTGGTCTTTTGAGAGA
>Ga0256834_1000884_pt1 | contig 21213 bp, 17 predicted proteins | sample 4281140metaG_FD_190536 | JGI IMG/M metagenome (GOLD analysis project Ga0256834, IMG submission 190536) | Hydrothermal vent microbial communities from East Pacific Rise, Pacific Ocean - 4281-140 | ecosystem: Environmental > Aquatic > Marine > Hydrothermal vents | place: Pacific Ocean: East...
GGTTATTCTTTAAGAAACGACACCAAACTAAAAACATTGGTAGTAAACTTCCTAATATGATCTGTCCATACCAGAACAAACTCGTAAAGATACTATCGCCTGTAAGAATATAAAATTCAACAGCATGGTGCTCTGTAGCATATAAATTTGTTAAGTGACGTGTAAGCTCAAAAAACAATACAAGAGCAATGAATGTAGCCAAGGTGTAACGTAGTCTATTTAAAATAGAATCACCAAGCTCTCTACCAGTAAGTTTAAATGATGCCATTAGGACAAGAGTATAAATAGCTGTACCAAACACGTATGAAGAAACAATAAATAAAGGCGCTAATATTGCTGCATCATAATATTGACGAGCTACTAGGAATCCGAATATTGAACCTGTACCCATAGTCAACAAGAATCGCCAAACCATATTTGCAATACCTACTGGCTTGTACAAAGACTTAGCTACCTTTCTACGATCCATCATCGTCCATAGGTAAATTGCAATTATACCAATAAAACCAGAATACAGAATCATATTCCAAGCAAAAATCGATTTGAAGTTAAGTGCGCCTTTAGCCATTTCTATGACATGGCCAATACTACCTAAATCAAGCAATAAAACAATTAAACCTCCCACCAATAAAGAAGCACCAAGAAAGGCAGATAATCGACCTAAAGGCTGATAAATCTTCTTACCAAATACTGTGCCTATAGTGGCGATATTAGCCGCACCAGAGGCTGCTACAATCAAGAAAATTGCAAATACATGAGGTAAACCCCATACAACTTGATTGTTCATACCTGTTAAATAATGGCCTTCATGCATGTATAAAAAGGCATATACACCACCCAATACCAATAAACCAAAGAACCCTAGAATTCCCCAGTAACCTAGACCGCTATTTTTTACTTCACTAAATATTGCTTTAGTAGCCATGCTATTTTCCTTATATGCCCCAGTAACGAACGCCAGTGTTCAAACCAAGGTCAGCACGTATCTGCGTACCACCGAATTTCTTTAATATTTGACTTATTTCACTATCAGGATCATTTAAATCGCCAAATAGCATTGCTTGTGGTGCAGCATCAACACAAGCTGGATTTTTTCCGTCATCAACACGATTCACACACATATTACAAGACTCAACTGTACCTTTTCCTCGCGGTGTATCAGGACGTTGATCAACAATCGTTTCATGCACAAAACTACGTGCTTTATAAGGGCAAGCCATCATGCAGTAACGACAACCAATACAAATATGTTTATTAACTTGTACTATGCCGTCAGCACGCTTCATTGAGGCACCTGTAGGACAAACATCAACACACGGGGCAGTTTCACAATGCTGACACATTACAGGCAATGTTACCTCATGCCCTGTCATTTTTTCAGTAACCTTTACTTTGCGAATCCACTGAGCTTGTTGTGTATCATTGGATTTAGGATCATTTCCCCAACCATGTTCTTTCTTACAAGCTTCAATACATGCATCACCACCATCATCAAGCTTATTGGTATCAATCAACATTCCCCAACGAACTTTATCTGAAACAGCTTCATCTGCAGGCTTTGCTTGGACTTCTCTTAAGAAGATACCTGGTGCAATAGTAGCGACAGCGGCAGTTCCTGCTAGGCCACCTAAAAACTTACGCCGATAGGAATTAATATCATTCATTCCTTCTCTCCTATTACTTGTTTATGCTTACTCAAATTTTCTACCTTATATTCTGCTACGGTAGAAGGTAGGTGTTTTTTAGACGGTGTCCCTAGCTTAGCATTAGTATGAATAATATCATTAGGTGCTATCTGACTTACTTTACTGTTATTAGGATGATCAACATGGCATTGGAAACAATCTATTTTTTGAGCAACATAGTTATGACAAGTAGAGCAGAAATGTTCTGGATCTGTGCTTCTTAATACTTTGCCATTATATTGTTCTGGTATATGACAGTTAATACAAGATTTAAGGCTATGATCTTCGGTACGTATACCATTAATTACTGTCTCATCGCGCTTATGAAGCAATTCATCCATATGATTTATACGCATATTTTCAATATGCCTATCTCGTATTTCATCGCTTTTAAACTGATTAACCGCTTTCATTAGCTCTGGTGGTTTACTATTACTATCACAAGCACTAAGACCTGTGACAAGCACAAACATCAATGATGTGAGGATGACTGATTGTATTGATTTATGAAGCATATTCTGAATCCTAAACGAAACTAAAGTCTGTAAAACAGACTTTAGTTTCTTTATACATAAACGACTAATTAACCGCCTAGTCCCATTTCGATGTAACCCGTAGGACAAACATCAGAGCAGATATGACAACCTACACACTTATCGTAGTCAGTATCAACATAGCGACCCGTTGTTGCCTGATCTTTCTTAACACGGAAAACAGCATCTTGTGGACAGTAAATAACACAGTTATCACATTCGAAACAAAGACCACAACTCATACAACGCTCGGCTTCTTCTACAACCTGCTCATCTTCAAGTGCATTCATACGCTCAACAAAGTGACCTAGAACATCATCTTTACTTGGTACGTCTTCTGTACGCTTATTACGAGCAACTTTCTCGAAATGACCTAGAAATAATTCGCTAGACTCAACGATTTCATGCTCAGAACGATCGTCGTAGTTATGCACAGCGTAGTTGTCGCTATCAGTACCACGTAAATCTTCTTCTTTACCTTCATCGTAAGATACTGGGCTTAATTCATACTCTTTAAGCTTATCTAAAAGGTCAAAGTGATGTTTATCAACTTTAGGACGCTTATCCATCTTCTCGTCTTTCTGAGTTAAGAAGTGGTTAATAGTCTCAGCAGCTATAGAAGCTTGGCCGATTGCTGTTGTTAATAAGTGAGGACGGACGATATCTCCTGCTACGAAGTGACCTTCTTTACCAGGAACTTGGTAGAAGTTATCAGCATCAATTGCATTACGGTCATTCCCGTACTCTTCAACACCATCAAGATCACCAAACTGACCGATTGCAGATACAATAAGATCAGCTTCAATAATTGTCTCTTTTCCACCTTCTTTTGGTTTTGGTATGTTGCCTTCCATTACAGACTCAACAACCTTTAAACCAATAGCACGACCATTATCATCAACAAGGATCTCTGTTGGCATAACTTCTGTAAGAATTGTTACGCCTTCAATTAATGCATCTTGTACTTCGTGCTCAGCAGCTGTCATTTGATCTAGTGGGAACAATGAGGTTAGTGTTACTTCAGCAGGAACTTTACTTGCTGGCTCTGCATCGTGTTTGATAACACCTGTTGCAGAATCTTCACCTTTTTCAGTGTAATCAGCCAACGTACCAATACGACGAGATACAGATACAACATCGATAGAGGTATCACCACCACCTACACAAACAACTTTTGGTGCTGTGTATTTCATGTCGCCTAGGTTAAACGCTTCTAGGAAATCTACTGCAGTAATTGCATTTGGTACATCGTTCCAATTATCAACGAATAATCCGCGACCTTTTTTACAACCTAAAGCCCAAAGAATTGCATCGTAGTCTTTTTCTAAAGACTCTACAGATACGTCTTTTCCAACACGTGTGTTTAGCTTTACTTCAACACCATCCATGTCTGTAATACGTTTGATCTCTGCATCCATCTTATCACGAGGTACACGATAACCAGGGATTCCGTAACGAGCCATACCACCAAGCTGTGAATGATCGTCAAAAATTGTAGAGCCATGCCCCATCTTACGAAGTTGGTAAGCTGCTGCCATACCTGCAACACCACCGCCGATGATGGCAATTTTCTTACCTGTAGAAGGAGCTGAATCATCAAAACCTAGACCTAAAGCGATAGCTTCATCACCGATGTATTGCTCAACAGAGTTAATACCAACAAAATCATCAACATCATTACGGTTACAACCCTCTTCACAAGGTGCAGGACAAACTCGACCCATCATTGATGGAAACGGGTTAGCTGCAGTAGAGCGATGGAATGCATATTCTTGCATTGACATATCGCCTGTTGGCTTTTCTATACCACGTACAATCTGTAACCAACCACGAATGTCTTCGCCTGAAGGACAGCTACCCTGACAAGGTGGAGTTTTTTGTATGTAAGTTGGACATTTATAAGAAGTATCTTCTTGGAAAATAAGATCTTCCATACTATCCCATGTATCGTCGCCTTCTTCATAACGTCGAAACGTTAGGCCATTTGCTAATGATTTATCATCAGGTGAAGTTGCCATGCTTATTCTCCATGCTCAATCCTAAATGGATTGGATATTATCTAAATTTATTTTCGTTAACATTGGAATACACTAACTCTATTCCGATGTGTTTTTAATCATTTTTTGTCATCAGCTTTAGCTTTCTTTTCAGCTGCTGCTTTTTCACGCTCAGCTTTAGCAGCAAGACGTTCTGCTTCTTCTGCTGCATCACGTGCTTCAATTTCTTCTTCAGTTAGTTGACCCGTTAGGAAGATTGCAGTACTCACTAACTGGTGGACACTCACAATCATATCCATACTAAAACCATAGTAAGGAATAACTTTGGTAAATTGTGATTTACAAATAGCACAAATAGCAGCCATATGGGTAACTTGGTGGTTTTCAGTTACATGCTTTAATGCTTCCATGCGGGGTTGTGCACCCTTAACACGAATTTCCATCAAGTCATCTGTAAGGATTCCGCCGCCACCGCCACAACAGAATGTAGCGTCATTAATCGTATCGGCAGGCATATCAACAAAGTTGTTACATACTGCTCTTATTACATTACGAGGCAAATCAAACTGCCCACCAGGTTTATCACCCATACGTGAGCCACGAGCGATATTACAAGAATCGTGGAATGTAAGAACCTTGTCATCATTCTTTGACTTATCGATATTTAACTTACCTGCAGCCAGTGCTGGTTCAGTTATTTCAAGTACGTGTTGTGGAATTGGATAGTTTTGATCTAAGAAATCAAAAGGCCCTGCTAAAGTATTTAAGAAGCCATAAGCAACACGCCATGCATGTCCACACTCGCCAAATACAATACGCTTAACGCCTAAATCTTCAGCTGCTTTACGAATACGCAATGAAATTTTGCGCATATTCTCGTAGCTACCGATAAACATACCAAAGTTTGCACCTTCAGATGCATAAGAACTTAATGTCCAATCTAAGCCTAACTCATGGAATACTTTTGCATAACCCATTAAACCGTCAACATGAGGTTCAGCAAAGAAATCAGCCGAAGGAGTAATCAATAAGATATCAGAACCTTTTTTATCTAAAGGTAGTTTTACATCAACACCAGTCTCATCAAAAATATCTTCTTCAAGACCTTCTAATGTGTCGGCTAATGCTCCTTCTGGTAAGCCAAGGTTATTACCAATCTTATGAACCTTGCCCATGATCTCAGTACAATATTTTTGACCCATACCGATATGATCAAGAATTTCACGAGCTGCCATTGAAATTTCAGCAGTATCAATACCATAAGGACAAAATACTGAACAACGGCGACACTGTGAACATTGGTGATAATAGTTATACCAATCTTTAATAACATCTTCTGTTAATTCTGCCGCACCAACAAAGCCTGGCATACCTATTTTACCGAAAAACTTACCCGCAAAGGTAAAGTAACGACGGTATACTTTTCGTAGCAAGTCCTGACGTGCTACAGGCATATTCTTAGGGTCTGCAGAACCAATATAGTAATGACACTTATCAGTACAAGCCCCACACTTCACACAAATATCTAAGAAAACTTGAAATGAACGATAACGACCTTTCAAGTCAGACATTTTATCTAGTGCACGCTCTTTCCAATTTTCCACAAGCGTATCTGAATCGCCATAGTTCTCAACACCTTTTGGCATTGTGAAATCTGTTGGATAATGCATACCCTCTTGGAATTCTGGTTTTGAAATCCAAGGCCCATGACCTTTCATCGTATCAGGCTGAAGACTAGGAATATCTAGTAAACCATCTTCACCTGTTACTTTTGGTATTTCGTAATCAGCCATTGTACTACTCCTTAATCCAACTCATCGAGGTAGTTCTTGCCTTGCTTTTCAAGTTCAACAGCCCAAGGCGCAATGTGACGTTTTTCGCGTGGGTTATCAACTTGATTACGAGTCGGGCTAAAGAAAATACCAGGAGCATGTAATAATTTACTTATTGGGAAAATCAGCATTAGTGTTGCAACCAATCCAAGATGTATAAGTAATGTCAAATCAGCAGGCAAAGGCTGCAAATCAAATGTAATGAGCCCCCTGAAAAATGATTTCACCATAATAATATCGGTAGGGCTTACAAACTGCATCATTAACCCAGACACACCAATCAATATAAGCAACAATAACATTGCAATATCAGATGGAGCTGTTATATATCGAATACGATCAATAAAAATACGACGCGCCATCAAACCCAGCAAACCAATAATGAAGAGAAATCCAGCGTATATTCCAAATGGCTGTACAAACTGTATTACACCCCAAACTGGATCTTGAACATAGCGAAAATGACGAAGAACAATAATAAGCATGGTGTAATGGAAAAGCATGCCTAAAGCCCATAAGAGCTTATCTGCGCGAAACAAACTCTTAAACAAGAAAACTTCTTGCATCATACGAATTACAACACCACCTTGTGTAACAGGTGCAGGAGTAGTTGGTATTTTAAGTGGCGCAGGTGTTTTGGCATAAATACGTATTTTATTGGCAACACCCAATACTAACACTATCGTAGCAGTCCAAAATAAAACTGCGTATATTACGCCAATAATATCATTCAAACCCATTTGGGACTCCTAAATATACTTCTTTTTTAAAAACTTACAGAACTTATATGATTTACTTTTTAAGAACTAACAAGCCTATAAACTTTTGAAAAAGAACTCAGGAGTGAAACACTCCCGAAACTCTTAATGTTTCTTATCTACTAATAATACAGCTAGACTTAAACACAACCTGTTGGCTTTGGAAGACCAGCATACTTACATGCTTGCTTACCAGGACCGTAAGGGAATAGAGAGTAGAGGTACTTTGAGTTACCTTTATCTTTTCCTAAACGCTTACCAACAGCTTTAGTAAGAACACGTACCGCAGGAGCAATTTGGTATTCCTCGTAGTATTCACGTAGGAAGTTAATAATATCCCAGTGCTCGTCTGTCAAATCAACATCTTCGCCTTTTGCTAGCGCTTCACCGATTTCTGGTGTCCATGAAGAAAGATCAATTAAGTATCCTTCTTCGTCTAACTCAATTGACTCACCGTTTAATTCAAGTGTTGACATAATAATTTCCTCTTGTTTATATATTTAATATAAAAATAAAATTTAGCTAAAAATCGTACAACCCAATTATCTATTAATTAAGTTACATAGGTTTTATAGCCAGCTTTGCGTCGTCTCATTCTTTACAGCTAAGTCGACAAAACCTGCATAATCAACAGCTTTAATACCATCGATCATACGATCTTCACTTAGACCACGTGCTGCAAGATCACCACCTAAAACATACACAGACACGTCGCCCATTGCTGTTTTAAGCTTTTCAGAAAATGATGTACCTTCGATTGCGCCAACTGCTGCATCTTCGATCATCAAAACTGAATCACCTGCTTTTACGTGATTTAAACAACTTCTAAAAGACACCTTTTCAAACGGTGACTTGTTTACAATATGTAGCATTGCCATTTCAGTATTCTCCGTTAAATGTCTTAAAAACTTAAAGTAACTTCTTGTTCAGCCATAACATCAGCCATTTCAGAACGATCTACCATAATGATTGATGGCTTTTCTGCCCAGTCATCATCTTCGTCTTCCCAAACTAGATCCATAAGATCATCTTGCGTAAGACCACGCTCTTCTAAAGATTCTTTAGAAACATATAATTTCTTGATTTCATAATCACCAAGAGCTTTATAGGTATTTGAGAAATTCTTTTGACCAATACCTGTTGTATCTTGACCTTTAGTGATTTGGTAAACACCATCATCAATAAAAGCAAGAGATACATCTTGCTCAAAAGCAGCAGAGATTAATACAACCTCTAAAGACTCAAGCGCATAAGCTGTTCCGTAAGGTGCTTTGCGATTAACAAACATGAATTTTTTAGTAGCCATTTCTATTAATCTCCCTTAGTCGCCGAACACAATTGTACGATCAGACTCAATGCCACCTTCGATTAACTGACCTAAACCAGAAATACGAAAGCCTTCGATCATATTATGAGAATCAAAACCTTGACGTTTTGCTTCATCTTTATCCATAAGGCCACGACGTTGAGCCGCAGCAATACAAATAACTAAATCCAAGTCATTCTCTTTTGATAATTCAGACCATTCTTTTTGAATCAAACGATCATCGCCCGGAGGCACACTCAAACTAGAACCATTGTTTACGCCATCATGGTAAAAGAACACACGAAATATTTCGTGGCCTTGCGCCAATACTGAACGACAGAACTGTAGAGCCGAATCAGCAGATTGATGCTGATAAGGCCCTTCGTTAATCATAATTGTAAATTTCATCTATCTAATCCCTATTCGAATCGTTCTTAGAAACGAATGTGCGTTGATGAATTCAAGTTTGCACGAGCACCACGCCAGTTATCAATATGGTACTTAGTGAACGGTAGACCAGTCACTTCGAAGAAACGAGGCCATCCGATACGCTCAACCCATTCATTGATGCGCTCCCAATCACGTGCGCCTTCTTTATAACAATCAAGAATTTTCTTAACGATTGCTGTAGCTTCAGGCCAACGTGGTGGATTATTTGGAATACCAGCAGCAACTAAACGTTGGAATGTTGGCTTACCACGTGCGTTTGAGTGATTACCACCAATCCAAACAGCAAGCTGAGTGAATTCATGATCATTAATCTGCATTGGAGGGCATGGAGGGTAACAAGCACCACAACAAATACATTTCTTCTCATCAACTTCCAACGAAGGCTGACCATCAACCATCGCAGGACGAATCGCAGCAACAGGGCAACGAGCAACGACAGATGGACGTTCACAAACATTACCAACAAGAGAGTGATCTATCTTAGGTGGCTTAGTGTGCTGTACATTAATTGCGATATCACCTTGACCACCACAGTTAATCTGACAACAAGAAGTTGTAATATGAACACGGTTAGGCATATTCCAGTTAGTGAACTCGTCGTACAACTCGTCCATCATAGACTTAACTACACCAGATGCATCTGTACCAGGAATATCACAGTGCAACCAACCCTGCGTATGTGAGATAGATGCAACAGAGTTACGTGTTCCGCCTACTGCGTAACCTTTCTCTTTTAGAGCATCAACTAAAGGTTGAACCTTAGCTTCTGTATCTGTGTAAAATTCGATGTTACTACGGATAGTAAAACGGATGTAACCGTCAGCAAATTCATCAGCAATATCTAAAAGATCACGTAAAGTGAAAACATCTAGTATACGTTGAGTACCTGCTTTTACAGTCCAAACTTTATCGCCGCCTTTAGCGACATGAACCATAACACCTGGCTGTGTATCTTCATGAAAATCCCAAAGGCCGAAGTTACGACGCATTGTTGGGTGCATGTATTGAAATCCATCAGGACAGCCTGATTCTATCGGCTCGCGCATTTCTGGTTTTGCCATGACTTAACTCCTAAAAATCTGTTAGTCAGATAACACGTTCTTCCAAAGAACGTGCCACCATACAATTAAAGTGTGAATAAAACGAATGAATTAGCTAGCAGCTTTTTCTTCACGTTTACGGTTAAACCACTCTTCAGCAGCCTCATCCCAACCATCTGTACGTACATAAGATACGTTACGTGGTTGTGCAATCATGTTTGGATCAGGATCGATTCCGATTCCTTCTAGGTAGTTAACCAAACCAATACGCTCGATCATCTCACCTGTACGTTCGTGTTCTAGGCCATTTTCTGCCCAGAAATCAATCATCTCTTCTGCAAGCTCAACAATCGCTTCGTAGTCTTCAGGAGTTTCAAGCTTCATGAAAGGAACAAGTACTGTCCCCATCAAATCACCGATTTTAAGTGTACGCTTACCACCACAAAGAATAGTTACACCTTTGTCTTCACCAGGGCTAATCGCCTTAGGAACAACATTCATACAATGCATTGAACGAACACAGTTACTCTCATCACAAACCAAAGCATTATCTTCGCCTAGTGATAAAGAACTAGAAGTACAACGTGAAATCACGTTATCCATTACGTAATCAACACCTTTATCAGCAACAAATGCTTTCCAAGCGTCTTGATCAACTTTCTTATGATCTCTCCAAGTACCGATAACTGCAAAGTCAGCACGCTCAATTGCGTTTTGACAATCGTTAGGACAACCAGAAACCTTGAACTTAAACTTATAAGGAAGAGCAGGACGATGAACATCATCTGTAAAGCTATTTACAAGATGACGATGAATCGCATGCTCGTTACAATTAGACATTTCACAACGCGCTGCACCAACACATGACATCGCAGTACGAACACATGGGCCAGCTCCACCAAGATCCCATCCGTACTCATTGATCTCATCAAAGAAGTGCTGGAAGCTATCATTATCAGCACCAATAAACATGATGTTACCCGTCTGACCGTGGAAAGTTTGAAGGCCTGAACCCCATTTCTCCCAACTATCAGCAAGCTTACGCATCATATCAGTAGAGTAGTAGTTACCTGGCGTTGGCTGCACACGCAATGTATGGAACTCTCTAGACTCTGGGAACTTATCGCCCACTTCAGAGAAACGAGGAATGATTCCACCACCGTAACCAAATACAGAGATTGTCCCACCTTTCCAGTAGCCCATCTTAGTTTCGTAAGAGTGCTCAAGCTGACCTAGCAAACCATTAGTTACATTATTTATACGCTCATCAGGATGATTGTCACGCATATTTTTGATGCCAGTAATAAAGCTCGGCCATGGGCCATCTTCTAATACATCTAGCATTGGCGTAGGATACTTCTTAATGTCAGCCATTGTTGCCTCCAATTTATTTTCAATAATTGATGAATCAAATCAACTCACCACTAAAATTCTTAACTAAGCAAATCCAGTCTCAAATATGACCTGATTTACGAATGCGTATAGTCTAGTTGCAATCAATAAATTTAAGAATCTCACTCATGGGAGAGAGTGCAAAAATTAACCTATCCCATTATGGGTAGCTTAACTTATAACCCTATTTTTCTTATTTATTTTGCTATTTAAAGACTATCTGCACAAAGAGGAGTAGAATATTTAAATATACTTAAATAGCAAGCTGTTTTTCTGAGAAATATGAGCAACTCAATACAATCACCTTTCATGCTGGATGACATCAATAACGAAGATTTAAATTATAAAAACTGGCGAACTAAGAAACTACAAAGTACATTACGATATTCTCAGAGTAATCTAAGTTCATTTATTGTTAATATTGAAGATGCTACCAACCCGACTCCAATAGAACTAAAGCAGATTTTAGAATCTTGCGATAGAAATAATTTTTGCTTATATCGAATTAAAAATAAAACGACTGATAATAAAAATAATATTCACACACTTGCTAAATGTCTCGGTTTATTTCATTTAGATAATAATATTTGTGCTGATGAGGATAGTCTTACTTCGATTACTAATACATCACACCAAGGACAGCATGAATACATCCCCTATTCCACTAAACGCCTTAGTTGGCATACCGATGGTTATTACAACCCACCAGACCGTAATATAAACTCAATGCTATTACATTGTGCACAACCAGCGAAAACAGGTGGCGAATCACTATTAATGGATCACGAAATTGCCTACATATTGCTAAGAGACGAGAACCCAAAATTCATTGAAGCACTAATGCAAAAAGATGCTATGACAATACCTGCAAATATTCTGGATGGGAAAGTTATCCGCGAGGCTCAATCTGGTCCTGTTTTTTCAATCAATAGTGCTGGGCAACTTCATATGCGTTATTCTGCTAGAAAAAGAAATATTGAATGGGAGCAATCATCCCATACATTAGAAGCTGTGGCATTCTTAGAGAACTTATTAGGAAACAGCTCAAAATACAGTATCAATTACACTTTAAAGTCAGGTGAAGGACTCATCTGTAAAAATATCCTGCATCGCCGTACAGCTTTTGTAGATTTTGACGAGACTGACAAGAAGAGATTATTATATCGAGGACGATATTTCGATACCATTTCTTCGTACAAATCATCGAAAAACAGGGGAGGTGGTTAACTAAAAATACTCTTTTTAGTATCATTTCCATATATTTCAGGTCATTTCAACCAATGAAAGAACAGCTTTAGAATTGTTTTTTAATTTATATTACCCAATATTAATAAACAATTATATACAGTGACATAACACAGGTAACAACAATGCTTTCACTCAGCGAATTACTCTTAGAAGAAGGCGATAACTTCGCCACTTTTGATGAACTAAAAAAAGCTATACAAAGAACAGCTATAGACAGGGGCGAACTACACTTTCAAGTTGATATTGAGCCACCCGCTTATTCAGACCGCCCTTCTGATTGGCATGACCAGCTTAATCTTGCTTTCGAATCTGCACGATAGCCTCAAAGTAAGGATATAAATTATGTTCTGGGAAGAAGATGAAGATAAAACTTTACCATTCGAAGCGCCGGAGGATGTTATTGATCTTGTATTTTCAATAAGATGTAAAAACCTTCCATTAAACCATGCTTGGCCCCTATCAAGGGAAATTATTGATCGTTTACCATGGTTCGATGAAATACCAATAGCAGGTATTCACCAAATACATGTTGCTGAAAGTAACAATGGATGGATGCGACCTGAAGATGATGAGGATGCCCTGCTCTACCCTTCACGTCGTACAAAAATGACCTTACGCATTCCCATTGACAAACTTGAAGCTACAAAAGAATTAAGTGGAAAAATACTTAATATTGATGGCCATATATTGGAGGTTTTAAATTCCAAAAAGAAAGTATTCTCAAACAGCAGTGTAATATTTTCTCGTTACGTATTAAGTGATGCGAATGAAACTGAAAATACCTTCCTCACAAGAATTTCCGAGGAGTTAAAAAATACGGTTAATTTCAAAGTTAAAAAGATGCTTTGTGGCAAGAGTCATACCATCAAAACGCCGACTGGAATATTATCGACAAAACATCTCATGATTGCCGACCTCGACAGTGAAACTTCCATCAAAATACAACAACAAGGCATTGGAAATACCAAGGAATTAGGCTGTGGTATATTTGTACCACACAAAGGTATCAAATCCTTAAATGCTGGTGAATAACTTCTCATAACTATAGATATAAAGCCATTCGTCGGGTACCTCTTCCCTTTTATCTTTAATTAGGTAAAGTATTGACGCTACTGCATATGCATAAAAAGTACCTCTACGCATTTTTGCAGGGGTTTATAATAAAAATAAAAAAACATAATCTAATAAGGAAAATAATAATGAATGGAATACAAACCATACTAATCGCGGATGATTCAGATACTCAACTTACACATTTAAAATCTATACTCGGATCTGCAGGTTATAAAACAATTACTGCTAACTCCGGAAACCAAGCCGTAGAAATCAGTGAAAAAATGCAACCTGATGCCATTATGCTAGATATTGTGATGGATGATGGTGACGGCTATAAGGCTTGTAGAACAATCAAGAAAAATCCGAAATATGCTAATACTCCTATTATCATGGTTTCAAGTAAATCGAATCCTGTTGATAAACAATGGGCAAAGCAATTAGGGGCGACAGCATATATTGTTAAACCCTATGAAGATGATGAGGTACTAAAAAAACTAGCTGAACTTTAATAGTATAAATATCTAATAATAATAAAAGGTTTAATAAAAACATTACAATATTCAGGCAGCTGAATTTGGGGATAAAATGCACACGGTTATAAAAAATAATACAGGTAAAGCAAAAAAAAGATTAGACAATGATGTAAAGCCCTCTTATACATCCATTTTAAATTCAGCTATTGACTCTACACTACAGAAAAAAAATATAGTAACAAAGATTGACCGATTTTTTTATTCTGTGGGTGATTATAATTTCCTCTTTGAAGAAGATTTAAAGTTAGAAAATATACCCCAAAAAACAATCAATCAAGTTCCTCATGCTCCTGAGTGGTGTCTAGGAATTATCAGTGTTCGTAATGAAATCATGCCTGTTGTTGATATGCATATTATCCTACGTGACGAACTTAAACAAAAGCTTGATAAAGATTATAGTAAAAACTTTTGCCTTCTTATGATTAAGCATGAACATCATATGCCTATTATCATAAAAGTAGATAAGTTACCCAGGGTTGCAAACATCAAAGAATATAACCCTTTGATTGTTGAAGAAAATAGTCCTAAATGGCTGGGTAAAGCTTGGGAAAACTCTACAAATAAACTCTACGAAGTGGATCACAATAAACTATTTAACACACTCAGATCTATACTATAAAACTTACCATAATTAATAATAAAAAATATAAATCAAAGGTCATACCATGCTTAACAAAATATCAATCAATTCACGAATGCTGACACTAATCATAATACCAGCTATTGTATTACTTATTATCGGGTACGTATCGTATGCAGCTATCACTGAAAACAAGGCAACTTCACAAACTATCCTTGGTCACACTAAGACCCTTATTCATGCACAAATTATTGGCCAGAAAGTAAATGAGGAATACTTTGATCTTCTTAGTAATATTAACTCAGGTAATGTTGCTTGGAAAACAGCTTATTTAGCAACAAAGAAGGCGATAGACGACATCGAAGTAGTACATAAGTTGTTTGATGAAGAGGTTAATCAATACTTAAGCCCTGAAGAAAAAGAATATTTTGAAATAAATCAACTCTCTGAAAGATACAATCTTTTTATTAATTCTTACAAAACACTACAACCTATTTTTTCGGAAAGAGAGACAAAAGAAAATAGAGAAATATTAAGTACTTATATTCAAGAAGAAATGCATACATTAAGTAATCTATTAGTCTCACGGTTAAACGAATTAGCAAATAGAAACATGACTTCTGCAAACGAAAAAACTGAAGCTTCCATTAAAGATGCTGATGTATGGATTACAATATTTTTAGCTGCTATTTTTTCGGGTATATTAATTTCCTTAGTACTGGGAAAGGTGATTTTGAGTTCGATTTCTGTGCCAACACGAAAATTAACCAATGTTGTACATAGACTATCGAAGGGCGAATTTGATGCACGTGCTGATATAAAAGGATCAGATGAGTTTGCAGAATTAGGGGAAGCATTGAATACTTTATTAGATGATCGTGCTATCACCCTTAGTAAAACAGAAGATGAGCATCAAGAGTTAAATCAATCTGTATTTAAATTGCTAAAAGCCGTTGCGGAGTTAAGTGAACGTAATCTAACTGTTCGAGCAGCTGTAACAGAAGATGCTACTGGCCCTGTTGCAGATGCACTTAATTTATTAGCAGAAGAAACATCTGCAACATTAATACAAGTTCGTAATGTTGCCTCAGAAGTAAATGAGACTTCTAAAAAGGTAAATACTCACTTAATGACAGTAAACAAACTTGCGATGAAAGAACGGGAACAAGCCGTTGAGACAGCAGAACAAGTTGATGATATGTTGATACGCCTAGATGGTATCGCAAACTCAGCGGCAGAAACCAATATAATGGCTGGTAACACGGTAGCTTCAACCAACAAAGCCCATAAGTCGGTAACGCAAACACTAACTGGAATGTCAGAGATTCGAGACACCGTACAAGAGACTGGTAAACGTATTAAACAGTTAGGTGAACGTTCGCAAGAAATCTCACACGTAATAGACATTATCAATACTATTGCAGAAAGGACAACAGTGCTGGCACTAAATGCAAGTATGCAAGCTGCGACTGCAGGTGACGCAGGCAGAGGATTCTCTGTTATTGCTGAGGAAATTCAGCGTTTATCGGAGAGTTCACGGGAATCTACAAGTCAAATTGCAACCTTAGTTCGTAATATCCAACAAGAGACAAATACAACTATCGCAACTATGGACAAAACTATCGAACAAGTAATAGATGGTTCAACAAGAGCGGAAGATGCAGCGATTCAAATGAAAGAAGTATTGGAGACAACCTCTCAACTTGTTGAATCTGTAGATAAAATTGCATTAGTATCGCGTGAACAAGTTGGAATCAGCGAAGGTCTCAAACACAAAGCTCAAAGCATCTTAAAATCAACACAATCAACTGGACAAGAATTATTATCCTTAACAGGCTTGAGCCGTAATATGGGTGACTATGCACAACAACTAGTACATTCTGTAAATGTTTTCAAACTTGATGAGAAAAATGAAAAAAATATTGCTAAATCAGAAGCAGAGACATAAAAAAGAGTGGCCTGTTTTAACCAGTCCGTAGTAATGATTAGCTGTCAGGAGACACAACAGATGCAACATAATAATAACAATGTCATCGCCAATGAGCTTAATAGTATTGTATTAGGCCTTGCAGACGACACTGATACTAAAAATATCAATGTCTCTTTAGAAGTAATTGAGAAAAATATTTCTCATCTAGAAAACCTCTCACAGGAAATGAATATTCCAGAGTTAAGAGCCTTAACCCACTGGATGATGTTAAATACTGAAATAGATGATGAGAATGAAAAGCAAGTAGCTACACTTTTAGAAGACAGTAGTTATTATAACTGGATGGAAGTATTGTCTATGTTATTGCAAAGCTATGATAAATCACTACTCCCCACAATTTACAAAGCTCTAACCGAACCAAACTGGTTAGTAAAACCTTCCGTCCCTTTGCTTCGTAATCTTGCAAGTTGGATAGAGTCTGCAAGAGTATCAGTAGTTGAAAATGATAATAATCTGGACATTAAAACCAGTGAAGTTTTAAATGAAACGGACAACACTGGTACAAGCGAGAAACAGAGTTCAAGTGAACCTAAATTCTCAACAGATTTAGAATTTAAAGATAAATGTATTTTTGAAAAAGTTGAATCAACTATTTTAGAAAAAGACTATGAAAATACGGGTATATTTGAACACTTTAGTGAAAACCTAGAAAACAGTTCAATTGAACCTGCTACTGAAAAAACGAGTAATTATTACGATAATATTGAAGAAGAAATTGTTATTGCCCCCACCGAAGCATTATTTTCAGAAAGCGATGAAGTAACACTTGCGTATGCACAAAATATAACTTCAGCCCACGAGGGAAAAGTATTAGATGATACAAATACCAATATAGAAATTGAAAATATTAATACTAAATTAATAGAAGTAGATATTGAGATTACTGGAAGTGCAGACGAAGAAACTGATGACTTTAGTTTAGAAGTTGACGACATTGTAATGACATTAGCGACTATTAGTGCAAGCACTGATGAGCCACTAGGTAGCTTAGAAGAATATATTACAGAGTTACAGCGTTTTGAAATGTTGGCAGAAATATCAGGGTATTCACCATTAATATCAATCAGCCGCTGGTGTCAGAATAATCTTGCGCTCTTTTCAGAAAGCCCGTCAGATAGCCTGCGTCAATTTGTTGAAACGGGTGAATGTTGGACATGGATGGAATTAACTAAACTCGCTATTTCTGAACCTGATGAATTCTCTACAATTTCAGAATTAAACACGGAGTTAAATCGCGAAGAGTGGCTAGAACCCATAGCTATTGAAGATCTAGAGTCATTGATACTCTTCTTACAAGGCTCTACTGGCAATATCGAAAGTGATATACTTACAATAGAATTACCAACCAATGATATTTCTAAAACTATGGAAGAGCCTGTTGAATCTTTTGACACAAGTACAGAAGAAATATCAGATTTATCCTTCAGTTGGGATGACGATGTACACCCTGAACTTCTAGAAGCATACCTTGAGGAAACAGCTGAAAATATTACATCAATTAAAGAGTATTTAAGTAATATTGGGGGGGAAGATACCTCTAAAATACAAAGGCAAGATGCTAGACGTATTGCTCATACAATAAAGGGAGGTAGTGCTGTCGTTGGTATCACCGCACTCTCAACGTATGCATATCAACTAGAAAAAATTCTAGATTATGGTATTAACCATACACTTGCAACTGAGTCACATGAGTTACTGCACTCCGCAGCGACCTGCGTAGAATCACTTTATGAAGCTATCAAAGAAAAGAAAACTGCTCCTAATAACTTCTCTACAATACTTTCAAAATTAACACACTACGCTGAGACTGTTGAAGAGCTAGATGATGAACCACTAGAGCTTGGCACTCCTGTACTTCCAGATTTTATCACACAACAAAATGCAACTAAGAACTCCCTAGCTATAGAGGAAAAAGAAGAAAATATCATTGAATATACTAAAGTTGATAATGTTGTAGAAGAGATAGAAGAGATATTTGTAGAAACTAAAACTGAAGAGATTAAAGCTAAGCTAACTGAAGTAAATTTTGAAGAAACACCAGAAAATAATATAGAAAAAAGTGAAGAGGTAGAGATAGAGGCTGAATTAATTATAACTGAAGGGGCAGCTGAAGAGAAAGTGCTTCCAACACTTGATCAGAATGATGATCTAAGTGACTTTGTTGCAGAACTTGATGATATTGTAATGACTCTAGTATCAGCAGAGGTAGAACTAGAGAAAAAACCATTTAAATTAGATGCTTATTTTGAAGAATTGCAACGACTCGATATGCTAGCGGAAATATCTGGCTATCCAGAAGTAGTAAAAATTAGCAACTGGTATCAAAATAATTTGAAGCTTATCGCTAAAAAAGGTACAAAAAAGCTTGGAAAATTCATTTCCTCTGGAGAAAGCTCGGCTTGGATCGAACTCATTAGTGCTTGTTTAGCTGATCCTGAAGAGATATCACATCTTTCAGTATTAAATGCAGAACTTACACGAGAAGATTGGTTAGAGCCAGTAGATATTGTAGCATTACAATCATTATTATTAGTACTGAGAAGTCCAACTGACCTAACTAAGAATACTGAAGATACTATACTTGAAATAGAAAACATAGAATCGTCAATCTCTACAGAAGTAGAAGCTATTATCGAAGACTCTCCTTCCCCTAATAAAGACATTATCTCGTGGGATGAAGATGTACATCCGGAGCTACTTTCTGTTTACCTTCAGGAAACATCTGAACAAGTTACAAAAATAGCCGAATTACTTCAGCTTATTTCAAAAGGCAAAGCAGATAAAGAGCAGCAACAACATGCTGCCAGAATCGCTCACACTATCAAAGGAGCAAGTGGAGTTGTTGGAATTACAGAAATTGTAGATTTCACACATAAACTTGAAAGTATTCTCGATTATGCAGTTAATAATAAAATACCAGAAGATACTGCTGAATTGCTTGCAGAATCTTCTGATTGCCTAGAGAGCCTGTTTGAGGCTGTTCAAAATAAATCAAAAGCTCCTGAAGAATTTAAACCAGTACTTGCAAAACTAACCGCTTATGCTGAACTCATTGAAAGCGATATATTCGCTATTGATGAATCTCTAGAGCTAGAAATGCCAGAACTCCCAGAGTTTATTACTCAAGCTAAACCAAACTCGAAGCGAAAAAGTGATGATATAGAAGATGCTAGTCTTGATGATGTACACGTTGAAGACAATAGTGAAGTAAATAAAACAATAAAAACTGATACTGTTAGCAACAAAACAACATCACTTAACCCTGCTAATGCGCCTGTAACTGACTCTCATATTCGTGTCCCTACCACCTTGATAAACAAGCTTTTGAATCTTGCAGGGGAATTGGTTACAACATCAAGTCAAGTATCTGATAAAGTTGAAAAAACATTATTAACCAGTATGCAAATGAAAGAACAAGACAAACGTGTTCACAATATGCTTGATGAATTAAGCACAACAATTTACAAACAAGAAAAAGATCAAGTGCGCATGCTATCTAACATGCAAAATAAAGACTTTGATACGCTTGAAATGGATACCTACAACGAGTTACACAGTATTGCAGGCTTATTAACAGAAAGTATTCTTGATAGTGAAACTATTGAAAGTACATTAAAGCAGCAACTTGGCGACATCCACAATGAATTACGGTTGCTTGATAACTTAAATAAAGAACTTAGTGAAACCATACTAAATTCTCGCATGGAATCATTAAATACTCTAATTCCTAGGCTTGAGCGCATAGTCAGACAAACCTGTCGAAAAACAAATAAAAAAGCGGAACTGATAGTCACCGGTAATGATATTAATATTGATACAGAAATACTCAGTGGACTTGCCGATCCTCTTTTACATCTTTTACGCAACGCTATTGACCATGGTATAGAAAAACCTAGCTCACGAAGTAGTAAAAAGAAAAATAAAACTGGAAAGATTCAACTTGATTTCTCTCGCCAAGGTAACTTTATCCACATGGTACTCAGCGACGATGGTGCTGGTATTGACTCAGAGAAAATTTATCAAAGTGCTATAAATAAAGGCTTAATCACACCCAATCAAGAGTTCTCAAAAAGTGAAGTATTAAAACTCATTTTAGAGCCAGGTTTCAGTACACAAAAAGATGTAACTGATATTTCAGGTCGCGGTGTAGGCATGGATGTGGTCAACAAAGGTATTCGAGCCTTAAAAGGATCTTTGACCATTAATAGTGAACTTGGTAAGGGCAGTAGCTTTGAAGTGAAAATACCGTTGACCTTGGTAACTTCTTCAACCTTATTGGTTGAAACTGCGGGTAATAAAGTTGCTATACCGACTGACTCTATAGAGCAGTTATATTATTTATCACCCGAAGATGTTTTAGATCATAAAGGTAAAAAACTTATTCGCCACGAAGGTAAAGAGCTAGTCATTGAATCTTTAGCTGGAATTTTAGGTTGGACTGTGAGTGACGTTGATTTTGCCAAAGCACAAACTTTATTATTAGTTAAAGGCTCTCAACAATTACACGCTATATATATTGACCAAATAATTCACTCACGAGAGGTCGTAATCAAGAGCCTATCGCACTTTATTGATGGTACAAAAGGAGTTATTGGTGCTTGTCAGTTAAGTGATGGCGCTGTAGCTCCTGTGATGAACTTACCTCAATTATTAAGCCTCAGTGAAAAATCGAGCTACATTGTTAAACAACTAGACGACTCAAGTACTGACAAAATAATTGAAGATAAAACACCACAAATTTTAGTAGTGGATGATTCTTTAAGTAACCGTAAAGCATTAAGTTTAATAATTGATAAAACAGAATACGATGTAC
>Ga0256834_1000885_pt1 | contig 21204 bp, 23 predicted proteins | sample 4281140metaG_FD_190536 | JGI IMG/M metagenome (GOLD analysis project Ga0256834, IMG submission 190536) | Hydrothermal vent microbial communities from East Pacific Rise, Pacific Ocean - 4281-140 | ecosystem: Environmental > Aquatic > Marine > Hydrothermal vents | place: Pacific Ocean: East...
TTATTATTCATACAAGGCTATACAGCGGAGTCGGTGATGCAAGGAGTTAGACAACAAAACTAAACTTAAATTTATAAAAACTGGTGGAATCAGTGAAAAATTACATACAAGTAAAATCATCTTTTTTATTATTGGCTCTATTTATATTTGGCTGCAGTAATAGCAACAGCAACAACCCGACCATTAACGATTATATAATGCCGAAATCAGGGTTTCCGGGAATAAGCAAAATTGATCTGGATTTAATTATTGAAGATACAAGTAAACCAAAATCTAAAATAACAAAACTTGTTTCTCCTATATTAAAAGATGCAGGTGTGAATAAAGCAGCTAATGTGATGTATTATTTTGGGGATCCAAGTAAATTCATAACAATAGATTCAAAGATATTGATATATGAATCAAATGACAAGGCTATTGAAGCATTAAATAAAAAGTATAACGGCGCTGACACAACTGCTGTCTCTGATTTAGGCGACAAAGCATACAAATTCCAGTCCAATACAATCAGCTTTGCCAAAGGTGATGTCCAGGTAACACTCATAAGTCTAAACAAAGAGGTTGATTTACATAAATTCGCCATAGCATATGAAAAATGGCTATATCAGCCCGGAGGCATTTGAGGCACAATGAGTCGCTTAAAAAAGATGCCCACTGTTGGCAAGATCAGGAAGGATCAATTCCACAACAACCACTACATTTAAACCAACCCATGACTGCAACTTCCCTCTTTTCCTCGTTCCTCATGCCCTTTCACGGGCTTGCCCTGCTTTTTCGACCGGGGCTGCGGCGCTATGTTTTTGCACCCCTGCTGATCAACGTCCTTATTTTCAGCCTTACGGCCTGGATCGGCATCGTCTACTTTGAGGAGTTTATCAACTGGGCGCTGCCACCAGACAGTTGGATGCGCTATCTGGAGTGGCTGCTCTGGCCCCTGTTCGCCCTCACCTATCTGGTGATCGCCTTCTACAGCTTCACCATGTTGGCCAATCTGATCGCCTCTCCCTTCAACGGCATACTTGCGGCGCAGGTGGAAAAAACACTTACCGGAAAACTGCCTGAAGACCACAGCGGCAGCGTCATGGCGGAGATCATTCCCGCTGTTACCGGCGAGCTGGGCAAGATCTGGTATTTTGTATTGCGCGCCATCCCTGTGCTGATTCTCATGATCATCCCCGGCCTCAACGCCGTGGGCTCTGTATTGTGGCTGTTGCTGGGCTTCTGGTTCCTGAGCATCGAATATGTGGACTATCCCATGGGCAATCATGGCATCCGCCCCGCCGAACAGCGCCGCCGTCTGCGGCAGCATCCTCTTCAGACCTGGGCCTTCGGCGCGGCAGCCAATGTGCTGATGATGATTCCGGTGGTCAACTTTGCCGCCATGCCTGCTACCGTGGCGGGCGCAACACAATTGTGGGTGCAGCAGCAGTCAAAGAACAAATTTTAGCCTGGAAGGGGCACGGCAGGTGCCGGGCTGCACTGCGTTCCCCCAAGCATGCAGCTTCCTGGACGGGAGCCAGTCTCAGTCAACGGAAAGAGCCAAACGCGAGAACAACTCGCGCCGGGGAGAAACCGACAGGGCCACAGCAGTAACCCTGCCCATGACTTTTTCCCCATCCACGAACCCCCAGAAACGGGAATCCGCGCTGTTGTTGCGGTGATCGCCCATCACAAAATATTTTCCCCTGGGCACCTGCATGGTTCTGCCGACCCAAGGCACAGGAATTCCACGGGTCAGCTGGAAAGCATGGGTATTCCTGTCCAGCTGCTCTTGCCCCAGCAGGTATTTCTGCGTCGCTGCTATCTCGTGCTGCTGCAGTTTCTGCCCGTTCACATACACATCCATGCCTTCGATACGGATACGGTCACCGGGAACGCCAATCACCCGTTTGACATAAAGTTGATCCGTATGGGGCGGCACAAAGGTGATGATGTCTCCCCGTTCCGGCTGTCCCCAACTGAACAACTTCTTGTTGATGATGGGGATGGAAGGCCCGAAAGCCGTCTTGTCTATCCACACCACGTCCCCGGGATAGAGAGTAGGCTCCATGGATCCACTGGGAATGGGCGACCAGTCGGCAAAGCCGGTTCTGAAGGTGGCCAGAAAGATGAAGAACAGCAAAAAAGGACGAATGTTGCGCAGCCAGACAGTCATGGTGCTCCTCCCGAAAAGAGATTCAATAGTAAGGAAGCTCCATGCCATCCCCACCTTCACCGCCTTCGCTGCTTGGCTAATTGCGCTCCAGCTCCACCAGGCGTTCTGCTGGTTTGAGCCATTCCCGGCACAGAAGTTCCAGCTCCGCCCGCTGGCGGGCAATGGTGATGTTCAGTTCTGCGGGCTGTCTTCCCGGAAACTGATGAGGATTTGCAGGTCTTCGATTTCGCTCATGCTGGGGATTCCCCCTTTGTGATACGCCGCGCTATTTCCCGCGCTTCTTCCAGAGAAGGAGACGCGCCCTGCTCCGCCGGGTTCTCCGCCTGCTGTAGATGAATCGTTTGGGTGGGGAAGGCAAACTCCACGCCCAGCGCATCTGCAAGGCGCATGGCGTCGAGAAGGAAGCGATGGCGTTCGCGCAGCTCCGTGGTCCAGTCGGGGGTCTGCCAGAATACATAGATAAGGATTTCCAGGGCGCTGTCGCCCAGGTCGTTGAACCAGATTTGGAAGTAGTCCTTGCGCATATAGGGGTGCTGGCGCACGATCTCGCGCAGACCTTCGCAGAAAGCCTCGATCTTGTCCGGCGGGGTGTCGTAGGTGATGCCGAATTTCTGCTTGTAGCGCCGGTAGCGGCGCGCCCCCATATTGTCCACGTCGGCGGTGATGAAGCGGGAATTGGGGACGGTGACCAGGGAGTGATAGAAGGTGCGGATGCGGGTGCTGCGAAAGCCCATCTCTTCCACGCTGCCTTCGATGTCATCCACGATGATCCAGTCACCCACGGTGAAGGTGCGGTCCATGAGCACGGTGATGGAGCCGAAGAAGTTCTGTACCAGATCCTTGGCCGCCAGGGCGAAGGCCAGTCCACCCAGCCCCAGGCCGGCGAGAAGTCCGGTGACATCGATATTCAGGTTATCGGCAATGAAGATGATGCCGCCCACGGCGATGAAGATTTTGAGGGTGCGCCTTACCATGGGCACCAGCACATCGTCCACCCGGTTGTCGGTGGCGGCGGCTTTTTCCGCCAGCAGGGCAGAAACCACATCCACCAGGCGCCAGGCCGTCCACACGGCGGCAATGCTGGCCAGCAGCTTGACCGCCACCAGCAGCACCAGCAGCACGGATTCGGGCAGACCGAGGAGCAGGATGCCAATCCACCACACAGCAGCCATGAGCATCAACCCCAGGGGGCGCAGGCGCCGGTCGGCATCTTCGATGCGCCTCGCCACCTGCTGGAAGCGCCGCAGCCAGCGCTGCATGGCGAAACGCACCGCGATTTGCGCCAGACGATCCAGCAGCACACCCAGGGCAACGACGAGCAACAGCCCCAGCCATTGCCAGTTCTGCAATACGAAAGCCTGCCCTTTGAGCCAGTCGGGTAGTTGCTGGCGCAAGCGGATATGCAGGGGCAGCCATTGCTCATTGCCAGCGCTCTTCACCTTGCGCTGGTGCTTCGCCACTTCTTCGAGAATCGCCGGCAGGGCAGCGATGGTCTCCCGGTCAAACAGCCAGCGGCCATCATCCTGGCGGCGGATGCGTATTTCCCCTTTCTGGTAGCGGGCAAACACCCAGGGGGCACCCTCCTTGCGGTCGGGAACCCGCTTGAGATTGACGATCTTCTTGCGATCCATGATCTCCAGCAGCATCCAGGCCAGGTCTGCGCCCCGTTCCTTTTTCACCAGAGCGTTGACTTCACTCAGATCCAGCGCCTGCATGGCATCGGCAATGCGTTCCGGCTTACCACGCTTGATATCATTCATGGCATGCAGGAAGGTGCCCATTGTGGCTCGGGGGCTCTGCAGGGCAGCGGGCACTGGCGGCGGCGCCAGCTCGGTGGTTTTCTCCTGCGCCGGGGTGGATTCCTCCGCACCCGGGCTGCCCATGCAGAGCATCAGCAACAGCAGTGCGGCCATGGAAAAAGCTTGCCTGTATTTCATTGGTTTTCTGTCGCTCCCTGGAGAATCACCGGCCTGAGCCAGTTTTTTTGGTCAATAATGGGGTGGGATTTCGCCATGGTTTGCACTGGCATTGTGGTGGGGCTTTTGTTCCAGTTCCAGCAGCCTGCGCTGCACGGCATCGAGTAGCTGTTCCAGCTCAGCCATGCGGCGCTCCTGGCGCAACAGGCTGCGGGTCAGTTCCTCGATACTGTCTTCCTGAAATGCAATGCGCACCTGGAGATCTTCGATTTCGCTCATGTGATTTCCGCCAACAGTTTATCCATTTGTTCTTCATCGAGGATGGTAACACCCAGTTCCCGCGCCTTCTCCAGCTTGGAGCCGGCTGCTTCACCCGCCACTACATAGTCGGTCTTTTTCGATACGCTGCCCGCCACCCTGGCCCCCAGCTCCTGCAATTCGGCCTTGATTTCACTGCGCGGGCGGCTGAGGCTGCCGGTAAGGACAAAGGTCTTGCCAGCCAGGGCCTGCTGTTCTTCAGGCGGCACTTCCACCTCCGGCCAGTGTATGCCTGCCCCGAGGAGTTTTTCAATCACTTCCCGGTTGTGGGGCTGGCGGAAGAAGGCGGCGATATGGGTGGCGACGATAGGGCCGACATCCGGTGTTTCCTGCAACTGTTCCTCCGTGGCTTTTTCCAGGGCTTCCAGGCTGCCGAACTGCCGTGCCAGGGTCTGGCTGGTGGCCTCACCCACTTCACGGATACCCAGGGCATAGAGAAAATGCGCCAGGGTGGTTTCCTTGCTGCGCGCCAGTGCATCGAGGAGGTTTTGCGCGGATTTTTCCCCCATGCGCTCCAGGCCTGTGAGCTGTTCCCTGGTCAGGCTGTACAGATCCGCCGGATCACGGATCAGCTCCTGATCCACCAGTTGCTCCACCAGTTTATCCCCCAGGCCTTCGATGTCCATGGCGCGTCGGGAGGCAAAGTGTTTGATGGCCTCCTTGCGCTGGGCGGGACAGAACAGGCCGCCGGTGCAACGGGCCACGGCTTCGCCTTCGGGCTTGATGACGTCGGAGCCGCACACCGGGCAATGGGCGGGCAGCACCACTTCCCTGGCGTCCTTGGGCCGGCGTTCGGGCAGTACACGCACGATCTCAGGAATCACATCCCCGGCGCGGCGCACATACACGGTATCACCGATGCGCACATCCTTCTTGCGCACCTCATCCATGTTGTGCAGGGTGGCGTTGCGCACCACCACGCCGCCTACTTCCACGGGCTGCAGACGCGCTACCGGGGTGACCGCGCCGGTGCGCCCCACCTGGAACTCCACATCCTTCACCACCGTCAGCGCCTCCTGGGCGGGAAACTTGCGGGCGATGGCCCAGCGCGGCGCACGGGAGACATAACCCAGGCGCTGCTGCTGCTCCAGGTCGTTGACCTTGAACACCACGCCGTCGATCTCGTATTCCAGGCTGTCGCGCTTTTGCGCCATGGCCTCGAAATAGGCCAGACAGCCCTCCAGGCCCTGCACCACCTGCTGCTCGGGGGAAACTGGCATCCCCAGCCCCTTCAGCACTGCCATGGATGCGCTGTAGCTGTCTGCCAGGCGATCCACGGAAAGCTCGCCCCAGCCGTAGGCGTAGAAAGACAGGGGCCGGGTGGCGGTAATTTTCGGGTCGAGCTGGCGCAGGCTGCCAGCGGCAGCATTGCGCGGATTGGCAAAGGTCTTTTCGCCTTTATTCCGGGCGCGCTCGTTCAGTTCCTCGAAGCCTTGTTTCGGCATGAAGATCTCGCCGCGCACTTCCAGCACGCCGGGCCACTCATCGCCCTGCAGGCGCAGAGGAATGGCGCCTATGGTGCGCACGTTGCTGGTGACATCCTCGCCCCGGTGGCCATCGCCTCTTGTAGCGCCCTGCACCAGCACACCCCGCTCGTAGCGCAGGTTGATGGCCAGGCCGTCCAGTTTGGGTTCGGCGGCATACTCGATCTGTTCTTCTCCCAGCAGTTTGCGCACCCGCTCGTCAAAATCCGCCATCTCCTCATCACTGAAGGCATTGCCCAGGGACAGCATGGGCACGACATGGCGTACTTCGGAAAATTCCTTCAGAGGCTGGGCGCCGACGCGCTGGGTGGGGGAATCGGGGGTGATCAGTTCCGGGTGTTCCGCTTCCAGCGCCTGGAGTTCACGCAGCAGGCGGTCGTACTCGCTGTCCGGGATCTCCGGATCATCCAGCACATAATAACGGTAGTTGTGGTAGTTGATCTGCTGGCGCAGCTGCCCGATCTGCGCCTTGACACCCTCATCCTTACGGGTCATTTGTGGAACTTGGCCAGACGCAGTTTACGACGATGTTCCATGATGACATCCCTGGTGTGCTGGATGGTCTGCTTGCTCAGGGCACTGTGGGTTTCGTCCTGCAACACGCCGCCCAGAATGCCTGCAAGCTGATTGGCCGCATAGAGCATGTCGGTATAGATTTCCATGCCATCTCTCACACCGGGCAGCTGGGTGAACAGCAACAGCCCGGGGGTGGTGAAGTCATCCATTGCCTGCAGCGGAAAATGCCCGGGATTCACCATATTGGCAACGCTGAACAGCACCCGGTCAGGATAACGACTGTCATGGCGATGATAGATGTTCATGGCGCCAGGTTGCAGATTGGCATCTTCCATCGCCGCCTGGATATCCGTCCCCTGAAAATCCCCTTCCTTTTTTACCAGCGCAATCTGCACCACCATTTGCGGCAGCTTTTCACGCTCGGCGGGATCGGTATGCAGGTAGTCATCCCCGGTGTCGGCGCTGAACCCCCCCTCTGGATCGGCAACTGCAGCTTGCGGCCGGGTTTCCAGCTCCACCTCTTCTGCCGGTTCAGGCGTCAGCAGCACCGGTTCGGCATCTTTTTTCCCAACGGGGGCATCATTCTGGGCCACAACTGCACTAAAGCTGGGGATCTCCTCTTCGGCATTGCCGGTATCTGTCGCCAATTCCCGCTGTATCCGGCGCGCCTGACGCAGGGAAAGCCCTTGCAGACGGGAGCGGGAGCGCTTGTACCTGTCCCACAGGTAAATCACCACCACCAGCACCATGCCGGCAAGGAGCAATATCAGGCGTAACTGGTCTGCATCCATTTTGATTCAGGTCTGAAAAAAGATGGCGTAATTGTAATCATTACGGCGCATCTTTTATATCAGTAAAACCCCTATTTCCGGGGAAAGCGGGTGCCCGGGGAATACACTACCAGCGTCCTTGGCTGCTGTAGCAGATTCTGCCGGTAGAAAGCCAACAGATCTTCCTTGTCCAGCCGCCCTACCTCTTCCGCCACACGCTTCCTGAAATCAAAGCTGTATTGTTCGCGCTCCAGGTTGTCCAGATAACGGACTGCCCGAACCAGCATCATGTCGTCCTTCTTCAACAGCTTGGCCTGCAAACCGGCCTTGTGATTGCGAAATTCCTCCTGGTTCATGTCCTGCAGCTTTCCGGCGTATTCCTGCACAAAGGCCTCCATGCGTTTTTGCAACTCATCGGAGGAAACAGCGGAAGATTGCACCAGAAGCAACATGCCCGGCAGGTTTTCCGTTTCATTGAAACCAGCGGCGACGAGATAACCCAGCTGTTGTTCCGTACGCAGGGAGTGGAAAAAAGGATTGGCCAGAATATGCCCCAGAAGCTGCCAGCGGGCCTGCCCGGCAATGCTTTTATCATTGCCCTGGTAGCTGATGACCACAGCAGAATCCGGATGATCCACATCGTAACGGTAGCGCAGCGTCTTGCCCCGGGGGATGATGGTCAGGTGGGGTTCAGGGACGTCTGCCAGTCGGGAGGTAGACAGCAATTCCCGACTCAGCACGGCGTTCATGGCTTGCGCTTCTTTCGCGGTGATGTTTCCGTAGGCCAGCACCTTGGTCTCTACCTGATCGAAGAGCTGACCGGCATAGGTTTTCAGCTCTTCTCTGGTCAGGAGCTCCAGGGCCTTGAGTTTCTGTCCGGGACTCCAGGAAGGGCTGAGCAAACGGCGGATGCGCTCCCCCATGATCTGGTTATAGGGGGCTTCGAGCGCCTGATTGGCGAGGTTGCGCTTGAATTTTTCCTTGTACAGCCTGAACCTGTCTTCCGGCAATTCCGGATTTTTCAGGGCGGCCAGCACTTTTTCCAGCAATACGGATTGCTTCTCGTCATAGCCATAGATAAACAGGGTCAGCCCCTCCATCGTGGGGCTGATGGAATAGCTCAATCCCGCCAGCTGCGCAGGATAGGACCAGGCATTGAGTTCATCCTTGACCAGGTCTGCGAGCAGGGAAAGGCTCACCGCTTTTTTTGCCGTACTCCGGGCATCGGGCATTTCCAGCGCCAGCATGAACACGGCCTTGGGTACGCCAAACTGTTCGTCCTGCTGATACCACAGGGCGCGCCCGGATGCCTGTTCCAGAGCCACAGGAATCTCGCTGCCCTGTGCCAATAATTTGAGCTCTGCCTTTTCCGGCAGGAAGGGATTGGGTTGCGGCAGAGCCAGTTGCGGCATTATCGCTTTTGGCCGCCATTGCGCCAGCTGCTCTCCCGCTATCTTGCTGATGCTGTAGGAAACCTGATAGTAAGGCTCCACAGCATCCGTTTTCAGCGCTGGATCCACCAGGGTCATCGCCAGGTTGTCCGGGCGCAGATAACCCAGCAGGTCATTCAGCAGTTGCGGATCCCAGGTCTGCAGCAGGTTACCGCCGCGTAGTATATCCCGGGCCGGATAGTGCAGCAGCTTGCTGGAAAGCGTCGTGGCATAACTACCGGCAGGCATCTTTTCCTGGAAGCGGAAGTCCAATTCGGATTTGCGCCGCAGCTCATCGAAGCGCCAGCGCTCGATGCCCTTGCTGCCAAGCAGGTCTATGTACTGGAACAGATAACGGGTGATCTCCGGCACTTTTTGAGCACCGGATTCTGTCAAATCCATATTCACACTAAACACGCCCTGAACATCATCCAGATTCTGCCCGCCAGCACTGAGGGCAGTTATCCAGCCTTTTTCCCGCAGCAGACCATGCAGGCTGGCCTGGCCTTCATCCCCGATAAAATGCGCCAGATAGCTGACCGGCTTGACCTGGTAGTTTGCCCGCTGGGAAGGAATGGGGAAAGTCAGGGTCAGCGTGTGCAGCTTTTTCAATGGAACCACATCCACCTTTACCGGCAGTTGCGACGGCAGATACAACAATTCCTGCTCTTCCGGGGCATATGGGAGCGCATTCTTGTCAGCAACTGCGGCAAATTTCTCTTCCACCCAGGCGCGCAACACCGGCAGTGGCTCCTTCCCCACCACAGTCAGCCCCATGATATTTGCTGAATAGTATTTGTTATAGAAATCAATAAGATCGTCTCGGACCTTGCTGTCCTGACGGTCGGCAAGGCTATCCAGGTTGCCGACAAAAAAACGTGCATAGGGACTTGCCGGGTTATAGCTGCGCTTCTCGGCGGCATTGATGCGGCGGGAATCTTCCTTGAGCTTGAGCTGGTATTCCGAATGCACCGCATTGGCTTCCCGTTCGACATATTTGGCATCAAACAGGGGAGCGATAAAAAATTGGGCGAAGCGATCCAGGGCCGGCTCCAGTTTTTCCACCTTGATGTCAAAAAAATAGGTGGTCATACCGGGAGCGGTGAAGGCGTTGTCGCTGCCTCCATTGCGCTTGACGAACGAGGAATACTCATCTACATCCGGGTATTTCTCCGTACCCATGAACAGCATGTGTTCCAGAAAATGCGCCAGACCTTCCCGTCCGGGGGGATTGCTGGTGCTGCCCACCCCGATACTCATCGCTGCAGCGGCCTTGTCTGCCTGGGGATCGGAAACCAGCAGAATGCGCATGCGATTCGGCAATACCAGATATTCATACTGGCGTTTGTCATTATCACTCTTGATCACTTCTGTGCTGTCGCCGGCGAGATCCTGACCGGCCCACTGATGCGCGCAGCCGCCAAGGAGAAGAGCGAGGGCCAGCAATATAATGGTTTTTTTCATCGTTTGTTTTGGTTCCTGAAGTTGAACCCAAGATCCGCAACTGATGGCGGATTTTGGATTAAAAAACCTGTCCGGAATTTAATGTGACTTGATAAGAATCATCAAGTTCCTCTTGTTTTGAATATGTAATCTGGAAAGAAAACTCATTCCCAGTAGCACCTTTTCCGGCAACTGTCCTTGAATAACCACGGCTGCAACATTGTGCAACTCGATACTCCCTGCCCGCACTCTGGACAGCTTGACGGCATAGCCTCTTACCACGCCGGAAGCCGTCTGCACCATTACCGGCTTGCTGTTCCGGCGGTAGTCAAGCCCGATAGCCGCGGCCTGCCGGGCGCTCAATGCAACGGTATTTGCGCCGGTATCTACAACCATGGGAACCGAATGGCCTTCGATCGCTCCCTGAACAGAGTAGGCGCCATCATTACCAAGAACGATACGCAACTGCGTTGACTCAGGCTTTTTATACTGCGCTGCCACCCCCTTCCCCAGCTCCAGGGTACGCCTCACCCCATTGACTTCCACCACTGCCGCATGGGAATCCGCGCTGATCAGAAATATCCCTTCTGCACTGCGCTCGCCGACCTTCAGCAAGCGATTTTTGCCGTCGATGGAAAGCATCGCCTTGTCAGGAAAAAGCGCCACAACCTGCAGCTTTTCTACAGCAAATAAATGAGTAGAAACAACCAGTAACAGAAATAATATTATCCAGTTTCTCACATAAGAATCCTGTGCGCCAACTGCAACAGAACCAAGGCATAAACCCCTGCGAGCAGGTCATCCACCATAATCCCGAAACCACCGCTGACACGACGATCCAGTACCCGGATGGGCCAGGGTTTCCAGATATCGAACAGCCGGAACAGCAGGAACCCGGCAACAATCCATTGCCAGCCGGGCGGCGCTGCAATCATGGTGACAAAGAAACCCGCAAATTCATCCCAGACGATGCCGGGATGATCATGTTCTTTCAAATCGGCTGCAGCCCGCCCACATAGCCAGATACCTGACAGAATCACCAGCGCCAATATCAGCAGATAGGGAATCAGGGGCAATAATGAAAGGGGAAGATACAGCAGCACCGCCATCAGCGTCCCCCAGGTGCCGGGAGCCACGGGCGCGCAACCGGAGCCAAAACCAAAAGCCAGAAAATGTACGGGGTTGCGCAGGTTCGGTGCTGGCAGCTGGCTCATGAGACAAAGTGCTCCCAGGCCTGGGGCAAAGGCAGGTTGCTGCCATCCTCCTGTAGCAGCTCGACACCCTTTCCGGGTACTATCTCGCCAATACAAGTGACCTCGAAAGGCAGAGTTTCCAATAGTGATTGCGTGGATGCAGGAAGGGTAAAACAAAGTTCGTAGTCGTCTCCACCCGCAACAACCAGCGCCAGATCACCGCTTTCCTGAACATGGGATCTGACCCGTGACGACAAAGGCAGCCGTTCTGCATGAATACGGGCAGCACAGCCGCTACGCTCACAAATATGCCCCAGATCAGCCACCAGCCCGTCCGACAGATCAATGCAGGTACGCACACCCGCTTCCACAAGCGCCCTGCCCTCTGCAATCCGCGGCTGCGGCTTTTCCAGATGCTTTCGCAGTTCACCGGGGTCTTTTCCGGCGCGCAAAAGCTGCAGCGCCAATGCGGCGTCACCCAGGGTGCCGGTGACGTAGACCAGATCACCCGGTCTGGCGGTGGAGCGCAGCATATTGCGCCCTGGCTCCACGAATCCGGTAAGCTGCATGGTGATGCTCAACTCCCCCTGACAGGTATCGCCACCCACCAGCCGAACCCCGAAATGCTCGGCCAGGGTCTGAACCCCCCGCACGAAACCCTGCAACCAGTCATGGTCAATTTTCGGCAAGGAAAGAGACAGCAACGCCCAGGCCGGTTCTGCACCCATGGACGCCAGATCACTGAGGTTCACCGCCAGGGATTTATGCCCGAGGGAAACGGGATCGACATCAGGAAAAAAGTGTCTGCCGGCAATCAGGGTATCCATGGTCATGGCCAGCTGCTGCCCCGCTGGTGGCTGGAGCAAGGCGCAGTCATCACCCACTCCCAGCAATACATCCCGCCCCGGCGCAGACAGCCCGGAAAAATACCGCTGGATGAGGGCGAATTCAGCCACGCTTGCGGGCGGCAATTTCTACAGCGCGCAGCTCATGGGCCAGTTTGTCGAGCACGCCATTGATATAGCGATGCCCCTTGTCTGCGCCAAAAGTCTTGGCCAGTTCCACCCATTCGTTGATCACCACCCGGTAAGGCACTTCGGGATGCTTAAGCAGCTCGTAAGCACCAAGACGCAAGATCGCCCGCTCCACCAGATCCACCTCCTCCACCGGCCGGTCGAGCAATGGCTGCAGGTCTTTGTCCAGCACATCCAGCTGGCCGGGAACGCCGCTCACCAGATCCCGAAAATACTCGACCTGAAAGCTGCTGTTCTGGTGTTCGGTGAGAAACCCTTCGATAATCTCACCCACGTTTGCCCCGGCTACCTGCCATTGGTAAATGGCCTGGGTGGCGAGGCTGCGGGACTTACTGCGTTTTTTGCTCACAGCTGGCGCAGCAGACTGACCATTTCAATGGCGGATGTGGCCGCTTCGCCACCCTTGTTGCCGGCCTTGGTGCCGGCGCGCTCGATGGCCTGCTCGATGGTATCGACAGTCAACAGGCCGAAAGCGATGGGCACGCCATGATTCAGGGAAACCTGGGCCATGCCTTTTACTGCTTCTCCCGCCACGTACTCGAAATGGGGCGTACCGCCACGGATCACGGCACCCAGGGCAATGATCGCATCATAGTTGCCGCTGGCAGCCAGCTTGTCCAGGGCCACGGGCATTTCAAACGCACCAGGTACGCGCACGATGCTGATGTCTTCTTCACTGGCTCCGTGGCGCTTGAGGGTGTCCAGGGCTCCGGCTTCAAGACTGTCCACCACAAAGCTGTTCCAGCGCGCCACCACCAGGCAAAAACGCCCGCCTTTGGCAATCAGGTTTCCTTCGATGGTCTTGATACTCATACTCGCCTCACTCGCTCTCTTCTTCAGGGAGCGCAAAATCTACAAATTCGGTCACTTCCAGATGGAACCCTGCCAGGGCATGCAGGTGCTTGGGTGCACTCATCACACGCATTTTCTTCACCCCCAGATCCGTGAGGATCTGCGCACCCACGCCGAAGGTACGCAATTCCTTGCCCTTTACCTTTCCATGATCGGCAGCGGGCGCATCGGCGCCATGCAGTTGGCAGGCCTGGATGCGCTGCACCAGATCCCTCGCGGTATCATGATTGCGCAGGATCACCACAATGCCGCTGCCCTCGGCTTCGATCTGCTTCATGGCATTTTGCAACGGCCAGCCACACTCGGCGCGGGTGCTGCCCAGCAGGTCGCACAGGCTGTTTTGCACATGCACCCGCACCAGGATGGGCTGATCTTCCCTGACCACCCCTTTCACCAGAGCCAGGTGCACTTCGTTGTCCATGATGTCCTGATAGGCAATCACACGGAAATCCCCGGCAACCGTGGGCAGCAGGCATTCGTTGACACGCTCCACGGTTTTTTCGTTGCGCACCCGGTATTCGATGAGATCGGCGATGGTGCCGATTTTCAGGTCATGCTCCCTGGCGAAAACCTCGAGATCCGGGCGGCGCGCCATGGTGCCGTCCTCATTGAGGATCTCCACGATGACTGAAGTCGGACTCAGCCCCGCCAGCCGCGCCAGATCGCAACCGGCCTCCGTGTGTCCGGCGCGAACCAGCACGCCGCCAGGCTGCGCCATGAGGGGAAAGATATGCCCGGGCTGCACCAGATCTTCCGGGCGCGCATCGGACTTCACCGCAGCCTGTACGGTAATTGCCCGGTCTGCTGCGGAAATGCCCGTGGTTACACCCTCAGCCGCCTCGATGGAAATGGTAAAGTTGGTGGATTCCAGCTGATCAGCTGCGTTCACCATCAGCGGCAGGCGCAGTTGCTGGCAGCACTCTTTGGTAAGCGTCAGGCAGATGAGGCCACGGCCATATTTGGCCATGAAGTTGATCGACTCAGGCGTCACCTTGTCCGCCGCAATCACCAGATCACCTTCGTTTTCCCGATCTTCATCATCCATGATGATGACCATCTTGCCCTGGCGCAGATCTTCGATGATTTCTTCTGTAGTATTCAGTGCCATTGGCAGTCGTTTTTCATCGTATTGGAAGGAAGCAGGAGATTCTAGCATGAACCATGCCGGGGAAGGAGTCATCAAGTTCCATCTCACCCATGTCGATACCCCTGCCCTGTCCGGGGAAGAAACTGTGGCACTACGGGGCTGGTTTCCCATCTTCCGTCAGACCGGGCTGCTGGGGCAGGAACCTGGACGCTATGAGGGCTACGCCTGGGGCAATCTCAGCCTGCGCAGCAAAGCTGGCTTCATTATCACCTGCACCCAGACCAGCGCCCGGCAGCGGCTTGGCCCGGAGCATTTTTCACTGGTAACAGGCTTTAATACCAAAACCAACAGTTTGCAATCGAAAGGGCCGTGCAAGCCCTCTTCCGAAGCCATGTCACATGGCGCAATCTACCAGGCACTGCCACAGGTTACGGCAGTATTTCATGCGCACAGCCCGGACATCTGGCGGCAAGCGGAAAAACTGGGCTTGGCAGTTACGGATTCTGCAGTGGAATACGGCACCCCGGAAATGGCGGACTGCATCGCAACACTGCTGCAAAGCCGGAAATTTTCCGGGGAGCTGATCTTCGCCATGGGGGGGCATGAGGATGGCGTCATCGCCTGTGCCGATTCGGCAGACCGTGCGGCAAGCTTGCTGCTGCGCACCCTCGCCAGCGCCTATCAGCTTTCGATGAACCCGGCCTTGCGCAGCTGATCCCGGGTCACTTCCTTTGCCTCCGGCTCTGCTGCCTTGTCGCCCAGCAACAGACGCTCCAGATAGCGGCCGACAAGATCCACTTCCAGGTTCACCTTGCTGCCCGGCCGGTAGCTGCCCATGATGGTTTCCTGGAGGGTGTGGGGCACGATATTCAGCTCGAAGCGGGCGCCATTGACACCATTGACCGTAAGGCTAACGCCATCCACGGTGATGGAGCCCTTGTGCACAATGTATTTGGCCAGCTCCGCAGGCGCTTCGATGATGAACTGCACGGAACGCACGTCTTCCTGGCGGGAAATCACCTTTCCCAAGCCGTCCACATGACCGCTCACCAGATGCCCCCCCAAGCGGGTGGCCAGGGTCAGGGCCTTTTCCAGATTCACCGGGCTGCCGCCGGTCAGGTCTCCCAGGGAGGTGAGAGACAGGGTCTCCCGGGATACATCGGCAACGAAGCCATCCCCCGGCAGCTCCACCGCCGTGAGGCAGGTGCCGTTCACGGCAATGCTGTCACCTAACGCCACATCGGACAGATCCAGCTTGCCGGTATGGATGCCGAGACGGATGTCACCGCCCTGATCCTTGATGCTGGTGATTTTTCCTGTGGCCTGGATAATTCCTGTGAACATGAATAACTACTCCCCGGCAGGCACTGCCGAAATACGAAAATCTTTTCCAACCTGGCGGATATCCAGAATCTGCAACCCGACGCGATCCGCCATCTTCTCCAGCCCCGGCAGATGAAACAATCCCCTTGCCTGATGCCCCATGAGATGCGGCGCCACGTAGATCACCAGTTCATCCACGATTCCCGCCTGTATGGCGGCCCCGGCCAGGGTCGGGCCGGCTTCGATGAGCACTTCATTGATTTCCTGTTCGCCAAGGGCCCGCATCACCCCGGGCAAGTCCAGGCCGCCCTCCAGCTGCATTACCGCAACACCGGCATCTCCCAGACGCGCCACCTTCCCGGCATCGCCATGGCTGTGGAAAATCTGTACCGGGCCATCCAGGGACAGCAGTTTTGCGTCTTCAGGAATGCGCAGGCCAGAATCCAGCACCACCCGCAGGGGCTGGCGCAGGTCATCCGCCGCTTCCACGCCGGGAAGCACTTCGGCGGGCAAGCGCACATTCAGAGAGGGATCGTCCGCCAGCACGGTGCCGATACCGGTAAGCACGGCAGAACTGCGGGCGCGCAGGCGCTGCACGTCCCGGCGGGCGTCCTCGCCGGTAATCCAGACGCTCTCGCCACTGGCCATGGCGGTGCGCCCGTCCAGGCTCATGGCCAGTTTGCAACGCACCCAGGGCAGGCCGGTGGTCATGCGTTTGATAAAGCCCGGGTTGAGCTGTTCCGCATCAGCCTGCAGCAGTCCGGAGGCGACTTCCACGCCTTGTTCCGCCAGTGTTTTCAGACCCTTTCCGGCGACCAGGGGATTGGGGTCCTCCATGGCTGCGATTACGCGGCGGATGCCGGCTTCGAGCAGAGCTTCGGTACAGGGAGGGGTCTTGCCATGATGGCAACAGGGTTCCAGGGTGACATAGGCGGTGGCGCCGCGCGCCCTGTCGCCCGCATCGGCGATGGCAAGGCGCTCCGCATGGGGTTGTCCCGCCTTGCGGTGCCAACCTTTTCCGACGATCTCGCCATTATTGACCAGTACGCAGCCCACGCGGGGATTGGGATCGGTGGTATACAAGCCTTCCCAGGCCAGCTGGATGGCTCGTGCCATATGGCGGTGATCATCGACGGAAAAGTTCATGGGGCGATTGTACCGCAGGTTGGGCAAAGCGCAGCGCGCCCAACATGTATTAACCCCGGCTCTGCCTGCGGCTCCATACTGCCACCCGCTTGTCGGGCACGCCGTGCTTTGCCCGACCTACTCTTTTCCCAGCAGGTTCAATTGCTTGCGCAACGCTTCGGGATCAGGCTGCTGCTCCAGGCGCTCGACTTCCTCGCGGAAGGCCTGCACGTCCTGAAATTGCCGGTAAACGGAAGCAAAGCGCACATAGGCCACCTGATCCAGCCCCTTGAGTTCCTCCATGACCAGCTCGCCAATGCGTTCCGTGGGCACTTCCGGATCTCCCGGTGCCATGAGATTGCGGGTGATGCGGCTGATGGCGGCCTCCAGATCCTCCGTGCTCACCGGGCGTTTCTCCAGGGCGCGAAGCATGCCCAGGCGCAGCTTCATGTCATCGAAGGAGACGCGGCTGCCATCGGATTTCACCACCCGCGGCAGGTTCAACTCCACCTTTTCATAGGTGGTAAAACGCTCACGGCATTCGATGCATTCACGCCGTCGCCGCACCTGATCGCCTTCCCCCGCCGCACGGGAGTCGACGACCTTGGTGTCTCGGGCATTGCAGAAAGGACAACGCATGTATCAGTCGCCGTAGACCGGCAGGCGCTTGCAGATATCCAGCGCCATTTCCTTCACCTGGGCAATGACGGTTTCATCGCCCTTGGCATCGATGACATCACACATCCAGCCCGCCAGCTCTATGGATCCCTGCTCGTCAAAACCACGGGTGGTGATAGCTGGCGTGCCCACGCGGATGCCGGAGGTAATAAACGGCGACTGGGGATCATTGGGCACGGCGTTCATGTTCACGGTGATATTCGCCTTGCCCAGCCAGGCATCCACATCCTTGCCGGTCAATCCCGCCTCGATGAAGCTCACCAAAAACAGATGATCATCAGTGCCTTTGGAAACCACATCATAGCCGCGATCCATGAATACCGCCGCCATGGCCTGGGCATTCTTTTTTACTTGCTGTTGATAGGTCTTGAATTCCGGCTCCATGGCCTCTTTGAAGGCCACGGCCTTGCCCGCAATAACGTGCATCAGGGGGCCACCCTGGGTGCCGGGGAACACCACGGAGTTGAGTTTCTTCTCGATTACCTCATTGGCCTTGGCCAGAATCAGACCACCCCGGGGACCGCGCAGGGTCTTATGGGTGGTGGTGGTGGTGACATCGGCAATCTGCACCGGACTGGGATACTCACCCACGGCAATCAGGCCGGCCACATGAGCCATATCCACGAACAGATAGGCGCCGACACCGTCAGCAATCTCGCGGAAACGCTGCCAGTCCACGATGCGGGAATAGGCGGAGAACCCGGCCACGATCATTTTTGGCTGGTGCTCTTTCGCCAGAGCCTCCACCTGTTCATAGTCGATCTCGCCGGTTTCCGTATTCAGGCCATATTGCACCGCGTTGTAGATCTTGCCGGAGAAATTGGGTTTGGCGCCGTGAGTCAAATGACCGCCATCGGCCAGAGCCATGCCCAGAATCGTATCTCCCGGCTGGCACAGAGCCATGTATACGGCAGCATTGGCCTGGGAACCGGAATGGGGCTGCACATTGGCATAATCTGCAGCAAACAGCTCCTTGGCACGATCGATAGCCAGCTGTTCCACCACGTCCACATTCTCACAACCGCCATAATAGCGCTTGTGCGGATAACCTTCGGCATACTTGTTGGTCAACACCGAACCTTGCGCCTGCATGACCCGGGGACTGGTATAGTTTTCAGAAGCAATCAGCTCGATATGCTCTTCCTGGCGAGTTTCTTCGGCCTGAATGGCGGCCCACAGGTCATCATCATACCCGGCGATCTGCATGGATTTCTTGAACATGGGTTTTTCTCCAACAAAGGAATACGGCTCCGATAAGGGAGCATATTCTAGCGTTTTTCCAGGGAAGCTGCCCAACTTGAAATGGGCGACCGGTGGGTTTGAACAGGCAGCCCCCTGAACCCTACTATTTACCCGGCACCAATATATGCCATATTCAGCGCTTCAGGCATGCGGTGGATCAAGGCGCAGTGCGCAGGGAATGGTCACTACGCAGATCCGGTGCATGCCTGAAGCTCCTGACTTGTTGATATCGATGGACAGGCCGTTGCGAGCAAACCCGCAGGCTACGTTGGCAAAGCTTGCTGTAAAATCACTCCAGCGGCACTTCGCCGCCTTGCTGCAACTTCACTCGCAACGGCTGAATATGGCATATATTGGTGCCGGGCTAACAGGCAGTTGAAAAACGGTGTTTTTCAACTGCCTGTTAATTCATTTTCTGCTTTGTTGCGGTATATTCAGCCTGATTTCAGTTTGCAGCATTAAGCTGCATTGCAAGAAGACCCCTGATCAACCCGAAAGGAGGGAATGAAAATGAAATATGCCATGGCAGCTGCTTACGGCGCGATATTTGTGATAACAGCAGGATTCAATGCAACCGCAAGCGCAAGCACAGACGAGGAAGCGTTCAGCGCCCCCTGGGGAAGCAATTCCAAACCCGGCGTGGAACCGGTAACAGACGAATCCTATCGCCAGGAATGCGGAAGCTGCCATATGGCTTATCCACCGGGGCTGCTGCCGGCGCATTCCTGGGAAAGGTTGATGACGACACTGGATGATCACTTCGGCAAGAACGTGGAAATCCCGAAAAAACACTGGAAAACCATCATCAACTACCTGCTCAATAGCGCTGCAGGGCGCGTGGACTACCAGGTCAGCAACCAGATGATCCGTAATATAAAGGGCATACCTGTGCGCATCAGCGAGCTGCCCTATTTTCGCCACAGGCACCAGGACATACCCGAGCATCTTGTGAGCGGCAACCCCGAAGTGCGCTCCTTCAGCAACTGCAGTGCATGCCATGCGCAGGCGGAGCAAGGGCTGTTTGACGAAGGCCGGAAAAGTGGTGATTGAGAAATTTCCCCGTCAGAATCGGGGCAGCACCGGCAACAGAACTTTATCACCCAGGAAGTAACACTACTATGCTGAAAAACAAACCAGGAATTTTCCTGATCTTCACAGCCGCTGCATTGGTTTTTGTCGGGCTGTGGCTGTACAAGGAAATTGGAAATATTGAATCCACTCGCCAGCACCGGGCGAGCATGAAAACAACGATTCATGAACAGATCAAAGTGCAGGAGCCGGGAACCATCGTTTCCAGCAAGCTGGAAAGCCGTTGTGGTCGAGCCGTCTATACGCTGAAGATAAAGAACGACAAGGGGGCCAGCCATATTCTTCAATACGACATCGACAACGGCCTCCCGGTTGATGCGGACTGGATCGCCCGCTGCATGAGAAAGCCCTGAGCAGACCAAACCAGCGCATCCCGAAGTAACAATTTGAAATAGTTTCTTCTTGTACGGAAATAACCGAGTAACAGATCACGCCTAGAATATGAACTTGGCAAATCCGTACTTTACAGAGGAACATACCGTGAAACCTTACTTGAACAAAGTCTTTGGAATTCTGGCCTTGGCTGCAGGATTCGTAAGCTTTTCAGCAGCAGCTGAAACCCCAACAATAGAGTTGATCGATACATACCCACAACCCGCATTGGCATCCCAGGAAAATCAAAACAGCTATCGTGCTGAATTACAGCACAGAATGGCGTCAATGAGCGATGAAGAACGAAAATTGCTGCAATCGATGAATGAAATGCGCCAACAAGACAGAGCCAGCCAAAACAATGAATCCGGAAAAAAGAACCGGCAAGGGAAAAAAGACGGCAAAGGCTCTGGCAAAAAGCACCGCAAGGGGCAAAACAGCGCCCAGGGCTACAAGATGGGCTATGCCAACGCAAGGCGTTAATTTTTACTATTCACCTGGAAAAGGAAATACTTTAATGACTATTACCAAATCAGGTAGAAATACTGGAATATGGGTGGCGAGCATCATCGCAGTAGTATTTGGCCTGCTTACCATCAAATCCGGCGGCTCGGTGTTGTTTATCGATGGCCTTGCCCGAAAAGAAGCAGGCAATTATGTCCCGTTCGTACTCTGGTTCAACTTTCTTATGGGATTTGCTTATCTCGCCGCCGGCGTCGGATTGCTCATGAGGAAAACATGGGCTATGTGGCTGTCCATCTTCATTGCAGCTTCCACTGCTCTCGTGTTCCTTTTTTTTGGAATACATATGCTCAACGAAGGCGCATATGAAACCCGCACAGTCGTGGCCATGACGCTAAGAACAACCATCTGGGCATCAATTGCGGTTTTTGCATACCTTACATTCCAAAAGAAAGCGCGGTAGCCACAGGTAAATATCCTATTAACGCGGCGGCTGAATAGGACATGTATTGTTGTCGAGTTAATAATCTACAAACAGAAAACAAAAAAAAGGTTTGCCGCAAGTGGCAAACCTTTTTTTGTATGGGGTGGATGACGGGGCTTGAACCCGCGACGACCGGAATCACAATCCGGGACTCTACCAACTGAGCTACATCCACCATAAACTTTGCGTATTTGGCACGCCCGGCAGGATGATTCGCCCCATCCCTGGAGC
>Ga0256834_1000886_pt1 | contig 21194 bp, 16 predicted proteins | sample 4281140metaG_FD_190536 | JGI IMG/M metagenome (GOLD analysis project Ga0256834, IMG submission 190536) | Hydrothermal vent microbial communities from East Pacific Rise, Pacific Ocean - 4281-140 | ecosystem: Environmental > Aquatic > Marine > Hydrothermal vents | place: Pacific Ocean: East...
ATTGTCTTGAAATTGGTAGACGCATGCAACAACAAACTTTAGAAAAAGTAGCTTAAAAAGGTAGTTTTATACAACTTCTATAATAGGATAATTACCTCTTGTTTTCACTTAAATTGATGATTACACTTCAAATACAAGGTAAAAACAAAAAAAACCTAATAATCAAAAAAATTATCAGGCTTTTTTTATGAATTTTTAAGAAAGTAGTCTACTTCTGAAAGTGCCTATCAATTCATATAGATTTTTGGCTATATAGAACTCACGTTAAGTAGTTTTATTTTCTGTAAAATTCAAATCCAGTACATTAAAATTATTAGCAGCTTTTACGAGAAGCGTAGAGCCTATGGCTTCAAAAAGATGGTTTGTTTTTAATATAAATTCAGCCTGTTTTTCAATTTGATAATTTGGTATACCCAATAATGTCAAATTGGTAGTTTTAGATTGTTGCTTAATAATATCATAAAAAGGCTTTTGCTCAACGGCATTGTTGATGATTTTTATTTCAACAATTACGCGTAAATCTTCGACCAATTTAGTGATTTTTGAGCGTATCAATTTGGTGTCAATATTGTTATTATTTACATATAGCACTCTAATATTTGTATTGTTCCATTTTGGTGAAGCAATGATAAATCGAGCTATATTCAACATCATTTCAGCATTTTTACTGTCTGTTTCTCGCCACCATAAGTCTACAGTTTCATAATTACCAAATTTTGTCTCTCTATCAAAATCAAGATATAGTAAATTATAATCTAAATACAATAAGGTTTCTGTCATTTTAGCATATTCAACAGAGCTTTCTAATCCTTTTGGCCATCCCATCATTACGGTATTGGGTTCAACACCAGAAAACCCAAATGTAGAGGCTATATTGGTGATACCAGTATAAATATTGTCAACTTTTAACTGTCTTGCAAAAATACCGAGTTCTCTAAAACTATCATCTCTAACAATTTGTTCTGTTTTTCGTAATGGTGGTTTACTATTATCCTTATCTAAAATCAATTTAAAATTGGTTACAATTCCCGTACGTCCAGATACCGTTTTACCAAGTTCTAATAAATACGACTGATGCTCACTTTTACCACTAAAAAGAATAATATTCGGGTTCCAATTTGCTTGCTCATCAAATTCATTGTCTATTCTTTTTAGGCCTTTATTGACAACGTTTTCCCAAACGCTATGCCAAACATCATTAGATTGCAAATGCACTTCTTTACGTTGTAACCAAAAGTACAAACTTCCAACAAGTGCCAATGCTCCAAACATGGCAATCATATCTAGTTTAAACATCACTCCAAAACAAGCTACAAAACCCAATAAGCCAATCCACCGTTTAATTTTAAAAGTAGGTTGAAAATCAGGATTAGCCCAACTTTCTAAGAAATAAGAAATATTAATAAAGCCATAGGCTGTCAGGTAAAACATTGAAACTACACGAGCAATCACATCTAATTCCCCGATTAAAATACCAGCTTCAGCAATAATAAAAACAAGAAATAAGGCATTGACAGGTTCATTATTGTCTCCTTTACCTATACCAAATATTTTAGGCGTTACTTTGTCTATTGACATGGCCTGTAATATTCTTGGGCCACCTAGAATTCCTCCTAAAGCAGAAGAAAGGGTAGCACCCCAAATACCAGCAACCACAGCAGGAGCAAATATTGCTATTTTCATTAAAATATTAGTATCTGTCTTTAATAAGTCAGTATTGATTGTATAAGCCATAAAAACGGCAAGTCCTAAATAGACAATCAATCCGACTCCGATAGCTGTCAATGTTCCTATAGGAATTGATTTTTTAGGATCTTCTAAATCGCCACTCATTGCAATACCCGCAGTAAACCCAGTAACCGCAGGGAAAAATATAGCAAAGACAACTTCTAATGATACTGAACCTTTGGTAGAAAATAAAGGCACTGTTTCTGGAGCAAATTCACTAGTTCCTAAAAATATAGAAGCTAAAGATATAATAATCGCTGCAAGAATAAAGAACTGAGCTTTCATAGCAACAGAAGTACTTATTAGTGCCAAGCCTGTTAGTAAAATTAATGCTATTGATCCTGTGGTTCTAAAATCGTTTATTGACATCCCAAAGCCAAAATAACCATTAAAACTTTCAGCAAATCCGATCAAGTATAAGGCAATAGAAAAAGCAGTACCTACATATAAAGCAATACCAATAGAGCCTCCAATAGGAATACCCATACTTCTTGAAAGTACATAGTAAATACCACCAGCACCAATTTTTTTATCTGTAGCTACAGAAGAAACACTTAAACCTGTCGTAATCGCAATAATATGAGCTATTAATATGATGCCAATAGCACCTATCAAACCAGCATTACCGACCACCCAACCTAAACGCATGTACATAATTACACCTAAAATGGTTAGAATAGAAGGTGTAAAAACACCTGCAAATGCTCCGAATTTGTTTTTTCCTGCCATGAATTATTGGATTGGTAGCATGCTTTTAATTTTGGGAGTCAATATAGAAAATCTTTTTTAATCAGCAGAGAAGTTCTCTATACTAAATTTTCTCATAAAGTTAAAAATATCATTCGAACTGACACTGCATTTTAATAAAAAAGCCTTAAATAGACTACAAAGCTCTATACTAGAATAGGATCGAACACCTTAAAAAAAACAGGAAAAACCCTGTCTGTTAATTAGGCGATATAGCGTACCTTTGCCTTTCCAAATTGATTGAATATATTTATTCTAGAACTTTAAATTTACTATAGAATTATCGTTTTATTTTGGCAAAAAAATAATTGTTTTATGAAAAAGATAGTGTTAATTCTCATCTATTTTATAAGTGTTTTTTTAAATGCTCAAACGCTACATACAGATGATAAGGGAGTTGTGGTCTTTTATAAAATTCAGCAAACCAGTAAATCTACCTTCTGTAAAGGTAATCTTAATAAAAAAATAAATATTTGGAAAGTAACCTTAGGTATTGAAAATGGATATTCTGAGTCTATTGTACCTAGAGGTGTAGGTATTGCAGATATAAGTGTATATCCAAACCCCATTAAACCTTATTCACATGAGTATTGCAATTATAAATATGTCAAAGGTTTTGAGCCGAACTCTACACAACGTCATTTAGATCAATCCTTGTATGTTTGGCCAATTTTAAACTATAAGATTAAGGAGATTAAATCTGGAGAATCTATAATTAATACAACTTATCTTTATTTATATGAAGGGCAACAACCCAAATTAACCAATTGGGAGTTTTTAGGATATCGATTAAAAGATGATTTTAAAGTTAATGATCCAATATTAAGTGATGTGAAAGCAGTGAGTACTACTTTTGCTCCTAAAGTTACTGTTATTAGAGATGATAAATTGAAAGAGAAAGAAGCTATTGTAGTAGTTCCAAAAGATTTAGATTCGATTAAAAATATTTCAATTGATAAAATAGATGTAAATTCATTGGCTACTAGCGAAATATCAATTGATAGAGATCGTAAGCCAATAGAAATTATTCGTCAAGAAAGCGAACCAAAAACAGCTTCAATTGAAACTAAAGAACCCGTATTAAAAACGACAACTACAGATGAGCATATTAAAGTAGTTGCTAATTGCCCAGGAGAAAAATCACTTGAATTTAGAGAGAAATCTAATGCTTCATCAGAAAAAGAAGAACAAAAAGCATATAGCTGGTTGGCCTTATATTATTCATATGTATGTGAATGTGAATCTGGTTCGCAAAACTCAGACCAATTGGTTGCTGTAATTAATAATGTTGTAGATAGCTTTATGTATAATACAAAAGGGAAGTATGGTGAAATCCCTAAAGTTGAAAAATGTAAAGCTCCAGTTAGTGATTAGTAGTATATTTTCAATATATGTAAAATAAGAGAGCCCTAAAATAAGAATCTCTAATTTGGGACTACAAGCTAAATATTCTAAATCTGCCAGAAATAATTGTTAATTATTTTTACGAACACTTTGCCTATAAAATATTATTACAACTATTTATCCTATTCTCGAAAACGGTATCCTTACCTTTGCCAAAATTTTTATTTATGTCAAAAGATTTTTCCGATTTAGGAATTAATGATCAGCTCCAAAAAGGCTTGGCTGATTTACAGATTTCTGTTCCCACAGATATTCAAGAAAAAACCATTCCGGTGGTATTACATCAAAAAGAAGATGTCGTTGCTTTAGCAAAGACAGGAACAGGAAAAACAGCGGCATTCGGACTGCCTTTGTTACAATTGATAGATGTAGAAAATTCTACAATACAAGCCATAATCTTAGCCCCTACAAGAGAACTTGGGCAACAAATTCATGCAAATTTAGTTTCTTTTTCGACACATCTTCCTTTGGTTTCAATAGCTTCTGTTTGTGGTGGCATTCCTATCAAGCCTCAAATAGAACGTCTGAAAAATACGACTCATATTGTGGTAGCAACACCTGGGCGATTGGCAGATCTTGTTAAACGGAATGCTGTTAACATCAAAAATATCTCTTATTTTATTTTAGATGAAGCAGATGAAATGGTGAGTGCCTTAAAAGAAGGACTGGATAGTATTATCAAAGAAATTCCGAAATCTAGAAGAACATTATTGTTTACAGCGACCATGCCAGGCACCATAAAACAATTGGTTCAAAATTACATGTCTAAGCATGTCGTACATATAGAAACAGATATGTCTACTATTGGACATCAAGGCATAGAACATCAATATGTCGTGGTAAAGCCGATAGAAAAATTAGATGTATTGCTGCACTTTTTAAGTTCTAAAGAAGGCAAACGAGGTATTATTTTTTGTAAAACAAAAGCTGCCGTTAATAAATTAGCGAAAAACTTAGCCATCAATAAATTTTCATCTGGTGCAATTCATGGTAGTTTGACACAAGGTATCCGTGATCGGATTATGGGGCAATTTAGAGAAGGTTATATTGATGTTTTGGTGGCAACCGATTTGGCTGCTAGAGGTATTGACATCAAAGAAATTGAATATGTTGTCAATTACCATTTGCCTGATACCTATGATGCCTATGTGCACAGAAGCGGTAGAACGGCTAGGGCAGGAGCAAAGGGACTTTCTTTAACCGTTCTTCAGCAGGAAGAAGTTGTAGATATTGCAGATTTTGAGGCTGCATTGGGAATTGTTTTTAATCAATTCAAAAAAGCTGACGCTCAAAGTATTGAAGAAAACAAAGGTTTGTTATGGGCTAAAAAAATATTTAAGACCAAACCCAATCGTACTATATCTGAAGATTTTAAAAAACAAATAAGCACAGTATTTCATCATTTAACAAAAGAAGAATTGATAGAAAAAGTATTGGCAAATTATATCGCACAAAAAAAAGTTGGAATCCCAACATCTGAAGCTTCTAAAAAAGCAAACAAACGAAAGCACTAAGAATTGATAAATCTATAGTGATGAAATTAGAAATGGTTATTGTGTTACGAAGTTCGTTCGTCTGAATAATACAATAATCAATAGTTTATGTGGCTAAAATTTTAATAGAAACTAAAAGGAACTCATAAAATTTCAAGGTTTTAACCTTAAACTTGATAATAAAAAATAAATATGGCAAATAATATCAAAGAGCAACAAGATATTCTTGAAAAATTAAAGATCTATACGCTAAATCCAATGCAAGAAGAAGCCATAGAGGTCATAAAAACAAATGCAAATACGATATTGTTGTCTCCTACAGGAACCGGTAAGACTTTAGCGTTTTTATTGCCATTGATAGCACAATTAGATCCTGAATCTAAAGAAGTACAAGCATTAATTATAGTGCCTTCTAGAGAATTGGCTATTCAAACAGAGCGTGTCATTAGAAATATGGGGTCTGGTTATAAAGCCAATGCCATTTATGGTGGTAGAGCTATTTCTAAAGATAAAATAGAACTCAAACATACACCATCTATCCTGATAGGAACACCAGGAAGGTTGTTTGATCATTTTGAGCAAGGTCGTTTTACTACAGAAGAAATTAAAATATTGGTTATTGATGAGTATGATGTTACGTTTGAAGTGGGTGCAGGCGGAGAAATGAAAAATATCATCAATCATTTACCAAATATTACCAAACGTATTTTGACTTCTGCAACTCAAGGAACTTCCAGACCAAATTATCTTAAAATGGGTAATGCAGTCGTTTTAAATTTTATCAATGAAAAATCGAGTTCAAAATTGGTCGTAAAAACAATTCTTTCTCCTTCTAAGAATAAACACAACACACTGGTTGCTTTATTAAATCAGTTGGGAAGTGATTCTAGTATTGTTTTTTGTAATAAAAAAGAACGTATTGAAGATTTAAGTCGCTTTTTAGATAAAAAGGAGATTGCACATACTTGTTTTTATGCAGATATGGAGCAAAGAGATCGTGAGCGAGCTTTGATACAATTAAGAAATGGAAGTGTTTCTGTACTTGTTGCAAGCGACTTAGCTTCAAGAGGAATTGATATTCCCGAAATGAAACATATTATTCATTATGAAATTCCAGATACTTATAAAGCCTATACACATAGAAATGGTAGAACAGCGAGAGTCAATGCAAAAGGAACTGCGTATTTGATAAAAGGAGATGCAGAGGAGTTTCCTGAGTTTATTGAAAAATCGAAAATAGAGACCCTTTCAACAACAGTAGAGCGTAAACCTAATTTTTGGACAACCTTATTTATTTCTGGCGGTCGTAAAGATAAAATTTCTAAAGGAGATATTGCCGGACTGTTTTTTAAACAAGGTAAAATTAATAAAGACCAATTAGGAATTATTGAATTGAAACAAGACTGTGCTTTTGTAGCCGTTCCTGTGAGTATTGCTGATATGTTAATTGAAAAACTAAACAATACACGATTAAAAAAGAAAAAAGTAAGAGTTACTCAACTCTAAATAATTCACCTTTCCTAGGTGAGGTCGTAATTGCATTTCGCAATTAATAGCTAAGAGAAAACACATTTCATAATGATTAAAGTAAATGCATAAAAAAGACAAAGAAACAAACATACCACGCAAAATTTCATCAGAAGAAATAGACAAATGCATTTCAATATTAGAACTATTAGTTACAGATACTGATCAAATATTTGACATTCCAAAAGAGAAAAGAACGGCTTTGTTAAAAGCTTCAGGAATGCTTTCTAGACCAAGTAGAGAAGAGTTTTCTCGGCGAAAAAAAGATGGAAAGAAAGCTGCAAAGCGTAAAATTGCAGCAAGAAATAGGTTAGCTCGTAAAGAAACAGGAATTAGAAGTGCTCGTGAAGCTGTTGTGTTTGTAGCACCTAAGTTATTAGGCACTTCTGAATTGTCCAATAAAGAACAACAAGAATTAGCTTCGCCAAGAAACTGCTATGTCTGTAAAACAAAATTCACAAAACTGCATCATTTCTATGACACGATGTGTACTGACTGTGGTGATTTTAACTATGCCAAGCGTTTTCAGAATGCCGATGTAAAAGGTCAAGTCGCTATTATAACAGGCTCTCGATTGAAAATAGGCTATCATATTACATTGATGCTGCTTCGTGGTGGTGCAACTGTGATTGCAACTACGCGATTTCCTGTAGATTCAGCCTTACGTTATTCAAAAGAAGCTGATTTTACAGAGTGGGGACATCGCCTAAAAATTCACGGACTTGATTTACGTCATATCCCAAGTGTAGAGATTTTTTGCAATTTTATAGAGCAAAAGTATGAGCATTTAGACATTTTAATAAACAATGCTGCTCAAACAGTGAGGCGTCCCGCAGGTTTTTATTCCCATTTAATGGAAAATGAAGAAAAACCTCTAGCATCCTTACCTCAATATGCTAAAGATTTATTGAAAGACCATGCAAATTGTTTGGATGAGCTAAAAGTATTGACTTCAGGAGCATCTTCCAACAAAAACATGCCTGTAACATGGCATGGTCCAGAACCGGGTATTGGATTAAGAGCTTCTGCAAAGCTGTCTCAAATTCCATATAGTTTTGACAATACACTAGTTGCTAAAGAAGTTTTTCCTGAAGGGGAGTTGGATGCAGATTTACAACAAGTAGATTTAAGAAAGACCAATAGCTGGCGTTTAAAATTGGGTGAAATAGAAATAACCGAAATGATAGAAGTACAACTTGTGAATGCCGTTGCACCCTTTGTGCTATGCAATCGTCTTTCAGAACTTATGAAAAAAAGCAATACGGGTAAAAAACATATCATTAATGTCTCTGCCATGGAAGGTAAGTTCCACCGATTTTTTAAAGAAAGCCGCCATCCACATACCAATATGGCAAAAGCTGCCTTAAATATGTTAACGCATACTTCTGCACGGGCATTAGCAAAGGATGGTATTTTTATGAATGCTGTTGACACAGGATGGGTTACGGATGAAGACCCTATAGAATTGGCTAAGAAAAAAGAAGAAATTCATGATTTTCAACCACCGTTAGATATTGTTGATGGAGCTGCACGTGTTTTAGACCCTTTATTTGAAGGTATAAATACAGGAAAACATTGGAGTGGTAAATTTCTAAAAGACTATAAACCTATTGATTGGTAGAAGCCTTTGAAAACCTAACGCGAATAAATTTATCTATTTTAGACAAAAAATGAAGGTAACATTCAAAATATTGATGAATTTTTAACAAAAAAGAGGTGAGTTTACACCATAAATACTTCTACAATAATGAGTAAAGAACAACCAAATAATCCGTTACACGGTGTAAAATTAGTTGAAATTTTAGAAGAGCTGGTCGATTTTTACGGCTGGAAAGAATTGGATGAACGTATTAGAATTAATTGTTTTCATTCAAATCCTTCAATAAAATCTAGCTTAAAGTTTTTACGTAAAACTCAATGGGCAAGAGATAAAGTAGAGCAGTTGTATTTGGAGACTAAAACCGATTTAACATCATAATATCACATTAAAATTGTTTGATTTTTACTTAAATAAGGCGAAAAAATAAAGAATAGTTATAATTATGGTTGCTTTTTTAATATAATAAAGTGAAAAAGAAACAGTTGATTAGACTAGTTTTATGGCTAAATGGGTGTAATTAGCCTAGAAATTCGTAATAAACTAGAAATTAAGTCAATTATTATATTGTATGTCAAAAAAATGGCATCATATTTGCAATTCAATTATTATTATAAATTAAATTACATTACAATGAGTAAAGGAACAGTAAAATTTTTCAATGAATCTAAAGGATTTGGATTTATCACTGAAGAAGGAGTTGACAAAGATCACTTTGTACACATCTCTGGATTAATAGACGAAATTCGTGAAGGCGACCAAGTTGAGTTTGATCTACAAGAAGGTAACAAAGGATTAAATGCAGTTAACGTAAAAGTTATCTAAAAAAATAAACTTCAAGTTTTATATAGCCCATCAATATTGATGGGCTTTTTTTATGATTATTAACGCACTAAAATAAACACTTTTTTTACAGGTTAATAATCACATAATAAGAGTACTTTTGCGTCCAATTATTAAATAATTTCTATGAAACGTATCAATCAATACAAAAAACTTTTTAAGGTAGAAGGATCAATTAACCTTAAAGAACTCAAAAAAACCTACAGAGGGCTGGTAAAAGAATGGCATCCTGATAAATTTCAAGAGGAAGCTAAGAAAGAAGAAGCAGGTCTTAAAAGTTTGGAAATTATTGATGGATATCATTTTCTAGTGAGTATTTCTCCAGAAAAAAAAGAAGTGAATTTAGACGATTATGCGATTACTATTTCACAATCTCAAGTGGCAGACTTTCATCACAAAAGCATGTTGTTAGAAGTTACCTTTACAAATGGCAATACCTACGAGTACTTTGGCGTAAACCATAAGCTTTTTAGTAAGTTTGTAAATAGCAAGTCCTTGAATAATTTTGGAAAAAGAAATATTTTCAACTCTTTTCTTTATAGAAAAATAAAGAAAGCCGAAGTCGTGGCCTAATTCTTATTCGTTTTTAGTGGAATTCATAAATCTTCGATTTCTTCATTTCATTTTTTATTTCTGAGCTCATAAATTCCTATTTATAAATGACCTTTTCGTACATTTTTATACTTTAATGTCGCTGGGCAAATTTCAGGATATTTACTTATTCTTTCGATAAGTTTATTAATATTATACTCTAAATTTAAAATTTCTTTTTTAGTCCAATTTATTTCTAAATAATTAATAACTTTCACTAAACCCTTATTGGCTTGAGATGTCCAAATAACTTTTAGTGCCATTTATTAAAATTATCCATTACTTGATTATGTGAAACAAAATCTTGATTATCGGCTTGTTTTAACCCAATTTCTATCTCTTGTTGTTCTTCAGAATTCATGTCATTATACCAATCTGTTTGTTCTTCTTCAAAGACTTTTTTAAGCTTATTTAATAAACTTTCTCTTTGAGTTTGCAACAGGAGATGCATTAATTCTAATTTTGCAGCTTCTATATTCATGATAATTACTCTATAAAACAAATATATAAATATTATTTAATTCAAATTTATTTTATAAATTTTACATAATGTCGGATTATAGAATATTTTGTCCTTTAATCCTCCTTCGCTATGCTTCGGTGGACAAGTTGTACAGCGTGGAGTTTACCCTGAGCGAAGTCGAAGGGTTATTTTGCTCTATTCATCTCATTTTTTTTAAAGGAATTATGGTGAAATAGAGATGTAGTTTTAATTTTATATATTTGTGTATAAATTACACATAATGAGCAAACAAGCAATTAAACTTTCAGTAGATGCCGTTGTTTTTGGATATGAAGAAGGAAACATTTCTGTTTTATTAATAAAAAGAAAATTTGAGCCTTTTAAAGGTCAATGGGCAATTCCTGGAGGTTTTGTTGAACATGATGAATCATTAGAAACAGCAGTAGAAAGAGAGCTATTAGAAGAAACTGGAATTAAAATAAATTATCTTGAACAACTTTATACTTTTGGAAAACCCAAAAGAGATCCTAGAGGTAGAGTAGTGTCAGTAGCTTATTTCGGATTAGTAAGACCAAATACATTTGATATTTTTGCAGCTACAGATGCAGAACAAGTTCAATGGTTTAATAGTAATGAATTACCCAAATTATCTTTTGACCATAAAGAAATTTTAAATACTGCAATAGAAAGATTACAAGGAAAAATCACCTATGAACCTTTAGGTTTTGAATTGCTAGATAAGAAGTTTCCTTTTTCAGATTTAGAAAAATTATACACTACACTTTTAGGAAGAGACATAGACAGACGAAATTTTAGAAAGAAAATTATTGGCTTGAATGTGCTTGATGAACTTAATGAAAAGGTGTCAAAAGGCTCTGGGAGACCAGCCAATTTATTCCAATTCAATAAAAAACGATACTTCCAACTCAAAAAAGAGGGCATTATTTTTGAAATTTAACACACTGTAAATCAGCATGATAATACATTTGCGTAAAAATAACGCAAAATATATTTGGTAAGTATTTTATTTCATTTTACATTTGTGTCATAATTACGCAAATTAATAATTTAAATTCAAAAATTATGTTAGGAATAAATTATATCAAATTCGATTCAATGAATTATGTGATTCATTACAAAAATGGAAAAATTAAGAAAGAGGGAAGAGGATTATCATTCTTTTATTTTTCACCAAACTCATCAATTATTTCAATTCCTGTTCAGAGTAACGATTTTCAATTTGTATTTAATGAAACCACAAAGGACTATCAAGAAGTGACTTTGCAAGGTCAAATAACGTATAAAATTGAAAGTCCAAAACAATTAGCAGAAGCATTAGATTTTACAGTAAACAGTAAAAAGCAATATTTGAAGAGTGATTATGAAAAAATTCAGCAACGAATTATAAATGAAGCACAAACAGCAAGTTCTTCAATTCTACAACGCTTAAGTTTAAAAGAAGCTTTACGGCAATTGGAAGAGATTGAAAGCGAAATTTTTACGAATGTACAAAAGTCTAAAACGGTACAAATGTTAGGTTTAGAAATTTTAAGTGTAAATGTACTTGGAGTAACACCAAACCCAGAAATGGCAAGAGCTCTAGAAGCTCAAACAAGAGAGTCTTTACAAAAAGAAGCTGACCAAGCGGTATATGAACGACGTAATTTTGCTGTAGAGCAAGAACGAATCATAAAAGAAAGTGAGTTAAATACTGAAATTGCCGTTGAAGAAAAGCAAAAGCAAATTGTAGAGAAGAAAATGGAAACAGATGTTGTAAAACAAGAAAATGACCAAAAGCTTAATGAAATGGAAATGACATCAAGTATCTCTCTTGAAGAGCAGAAGAAAGATCTTATCGATATACAAGTTACCAATGAGAAGAAAGAAGCTGATGTAAAAGAGTATGTATTAAATGCAAATCTAAAACCATACAAAGAGTTAGATTGGAAAACCTTAATGGCTATTAGTAATAATGGTAATGATCCAGGTAATAATATCGCTCTTGCTTTTAGAGAATTAGCTGAAAATGCTGATAAAATTGGAAATCTTAATATTTCTCCAGAGTTATTAGATTCTATTGTTAGACATAAATCATAACAAAAATGAAATTTGAAAGCGTTATCATAATTAGAGATAAAACTAGGCTTGAGCAATTGATTGAAAGATTTAATTCCAAGGCTCAAGCCAAGTTTTATATTGAAAGTTCTGGCGGAGACTTTGCTTTTTTTGAACTAGAGCATAGCACTTTCTATGAATCACTTTCAAAAATTAAAGAAGCTATTACTAGAAATTTTAAGCTTAAAGTTATAAATCGTTCGTTTTTGCCTACTTATATTTTTACTGCAAAAGATTTAGTAGTTGTTATTGGGCAAGATGGCTTGCTTGCAAATACGGCTAAATATGTCAATGGATTGCCAATTATTGGTATAAACCCAGATATTGAACGTTATGATGGTGTTTTATTAAAGCATTCTCCAGGTGATTTAAATCGTCTCTTAAAAAATGTAATTAAAGGTGATTTTGATACCAAACAAGTTACAATGGCAAAAGCGACTTTAAATGATGGTCAAGAACTTTTAGCATTTAATGATTTTTATATTGGAGCAGATTCTCACGTATCTTCAAGATACAGTATAGCGTTTAATGGTGAAAAAGAACATCAATCTTCTAGCGGAATAATTGTATCAACAGGAGCGGGTTCAACAGGTTGGCTAAGTTCTATTTTTAATATGACCAATAATATCAATACCTATCAAAATAACAATACAGAGGATTGTGGTCTAACTTTAGATTGGAATGCGAACAAACTCGTTTTTGTAGTAAGAGAACCTTTTTTAAGTAAAATGTCGCAAATCAAAATTGGTTACGGAATCATTACCAAAAACAATACCTTAAAAATAGAATCTAATATGCCAACTAAAGGCGTTATTTTTAGTGATGGTATCGAATCTGATTTTTTAAATTTTAATTCTGGTAGTATTGTAGAAATTAGTATTGCCGCTGAGAAAGCGAATTTAATGATATAAATTTTTTTTAATGATTCTTTTACCGATGATATGCAACTAGCCTGCTTCCCAAAGCTTTTAGCGTAGGTAGATAGGAGAGAAGCGAAACCGATTTTATGAGGTTCATGAAATCGAAAATTTGCAAGCAAATTAAGATTCGGCGGAGCCAATTCCTATTTATAAAAGAGTAGCTACTGAATAAATGTGTGTGTGGAGTGTAAACAATACAAAAGATTAACAGGTTAATAAAAACATCTTTAATTATTCGTTTATGGTGCGTTAATGCTGTGTATTTACACCGTTTAAGTGTGAAATTATGACTAGACAAAGTATAACATTCTCTAAACCTAATAATGAACGGTTACACTTATCTTTTGGGTTAAAATTCTAAATTCAGTGTACAAAATGGTGACTTAATTTATTAATTAACTTGTAGCCATATTTTAGGATTAGGCAACTAGACAGCTTCAAAAATAAAGACATATATTTTATAAAAATTTATCTGATTTTTGGTTTTTATCACGTTTTTTTCGCTTTAGACTACTCCCTTTACTACCCCCAAATCTATACGAAAACCCTACATATATATTTTGTGCATCACGTTTAAATTCACCTACTTGCTTTATTGTTCTGAAGGCTTCAAAAGCAAAACGTTGCGTTTTAAATATATCATTAAAATTAATACTAAACGTGCCTTTACCTTTTGCAAAATTATAGCGTGCACCAGTATTAACAAATATGTTTTCTTTAAGTTCATATTGTAATATTTTTTGTGCCCCCTTATATACTGTAAGCACCTGAAATGTTAACGCTTTAGTAACTTTAAAACTATTATTTACTTTTAAATTTAATAAAGTATTATTTACTTTCACATTCTCATCTTCAATAACGCCTTTCTGCGTTCTAGAATACACATCAAAGCTACTGTTAAAATTCCACCATTTTAAAGGTTTGTAGTTTGCAGAAAATTCAAATCCATAAGCATCGTTACTATCAAAATTGGCATAATCAATAACCAACAATGTTGGGTTATTAGTGTCAAAGTATCCGATCCTATTAATTTCATCTTTAATTTTTCTGTAAAAAACACCTATTGAAAAATTTCCTTTGTTTAATTTTCGATTATAATTTAACTCTATTGAATTCGTAAATTGCGGATTTAAACTAGGATTACCAACAACAATGATTTGGGGTGTACTAATTTGCCTAATTGGATTTATTTGATTTAAAGAAGGTCTGTCAATACGTCTACTAAAACTTAGTTGATATGATTTTTTATGACCTTCATCTGGAGTATATTTTAGAAATCCAGATGGATAAATATTGAACAAATTACTTTTAAAAATTTCTGGAGCATTTCCTACTTCAGAAAAAAGTGCATTCACATTATAGTCTTCTAATCGAACACCTACATTGTATGACAATTTCTCAAAATTCTGACTCCAAGTGACATAAAAAGAATAGATATCTCTGTTATAAGAAAAGGTAGAATTATTTAAATCAATGTTTGATGTTTCATAACTATTATCAGTTCGCCTTAAACGTGTTTCGATGCCAATTTCTATATTAGAGTTTTCGTTTATTGTGTTTACATAATCTAAATTTATAGTAGTGTTGGTACGCACATCATCAACAGCTTCTATGTAATTGTTTAAAGGGCTATTTCCTGTAAAGGTGAAATCATTATCATTATTACTATCTAATTCATTGTAATCAAACTCCAATTCAATATTATGTCCTTCTTTTGCAAAATTGTGCTTAAAATCAATATTATATGTACCACTATTATTGTTTCTAGTAGCATTATCTAATTGAGCAAAATTTGAAGGTAAGTTGTCAAAAAAAGTAACAGCTTTACTTCCGTCAGCATTAGTTTTAAACAAATTTTGGTTGGTATAAGCAGAAAGCGTATTTTTTTCATTTATAAAATAATCAATTCCTGTTTTAAATAAATGTGAGGTTCTTTCGTTCGTAATTTTAGTTAGTTGATTTGTATTTTCTTCTAATCGTGTAACTGTACCATCAATTATTTGCTTGCCAAAACGATTTCCGTAACTGCCATAAATATTAAATTTTCCTGTTCTATAATTTAAGCTTACCGCATTATTAAAACGTGTTTTTTTTCCAAAAGTAACACCACTACTTATATTGCTATTAAAACCCAAATTAGTGTTCTTTTTTAAAATAATGTTAATGATACCGCTCATACCTTCCGGGTTGTATTTTGCTGAAGGGTTTGTAATTAATTCTATCTTCTTAATTGAATTTGATGGTATTTGTTGTAGTAAATCTGCCGAACTTATATTTGTCGGTTTTCCATCTATTAATATTTTAACATTTTCATTTCCTCTAAGAGAAATTTCTCCATCTTGATTTATGCTAACGGATGGGATGTTTCCCATTATATCACTGGCAGAAGCCCCTAAAGTAGTTAAATCTTTACCTATATTAATAACTTTCCTATCAATTCTTTGCTCAATAGTTGAACGTTCTGCTGTGATTTCAACACTCTCTAAAGCTATTGCATCTTCTTCTATTAAAACCTCTCCTAGATTCACAATTCCCTTCCCTTTCGAGATGGTGATCTGCTTTAAAACAGTTTTGTAACCTATAAATTGGACTTCTAAAATATATGTACCTATAGGGATTTTATCGATTAAAAATAGCCCGTTATCATTTGTAATTCCTCCTGTAACTACTTTAATTTTTTCTTTTATTGCTATAGTTACATAAGGTATTGGTTCTTGAGTGTGAGCATCTATTACTGACCCTTTAATACTTCCATCTAATTCACTTGTGTTTTGAGCATAGTTAAAGTTGTACTGAAATAAAATACATATTAAAATTACCCTAACTAATGTATTCTTAAAATTGCTATTCATTATGTTTATTATTTTTTAGCAATATTAAATGTTAGTATCAGAGAACAATAAAATTATCTAGTCATAAAAGTTCAAATACAGTAAATGCACTTGAATTAACAAATATTTTTGAATGTTTGGTGCTTGAATAACTTTATTCAAATTGAAAAAGGTAGATATACTTTTCCTATTGGTTATTAAAATACTCAGAAGGTGTAGTTCCTTTTAAATTTTTGAAAGATTTAATAAAAGTGGTTTTAGAATTAAACCCTACTTCTTGGGCTATTCCAAACAAGGTTAGTTCAGACTTCTTAATTTTGGCTACTTCAATAAATTCTTTAATGCGAAAATAATTTACGTATTCAAAAAAATTCATCCTTATGCGTTCGTTTAGTAATCTTGCCAGTTCTGGATTGGATATTCCAAGCATTTCTGCTAATTCTGCTTTTAAGAGTTTATTGTTTAAATATGGTTTTTTGTCTTGCATTAAATTATTTAGCTGCTCTTTTAAATTGTCTAAATCTAGATTGGTGAATTTTGATTTATTGTATTTTTTTACAATTTCTAAAGGCTTTTGCAAATATATTTCTGTGGAAACCATACTATAACTGGCTATAAATAAAATAACGAGAGATAGTATTAACCAGATAAAAATTCTAAATTCTCTCTCAATCAAAACTGGACCAAAAAGACTTATGATGTAAACAGTTATCCATACTAACAAACAAAAACCAATAACTAGATGAAAGTTGAAGAAAAAATTGTCTTTTACAGAAAATGAGAGTTCCTTTTTTAACTCATTTCGAAACCTAAAAAGCTCACGAAAGCTAATTCCCCAATATGCTGTATTTACTAACAAACCAATAGCGTGAAACAAATAAATAACCCGATTACTTTCTCCGCTATTCACTCTTTGCCGCAGTATTTCATCTGAAGGTAGTATAAAATAGAACAGTATGAGTAACGTATAGAAAAATGCAGGTATATAGTGCACTACATCTAAAGTGCGTGGCTTTTTACCTATAAGTGAAGTTTGAGTAAATAAATAAAGGGTTGTACCAAACAAAAGGCCTGCAAGCTCAGAAATAAGAATTAATCTAAAATTTTTTTCCAAAAAACCGTTAAGATGTAGCATTTTACCAGCTAAACCTAAAAGAATAGCAATTACAAGAAAAATCAAATAACCATTAACCTGTTTTCTTTTTTTTGCAGAAAACAGATAAATCATAAGTAATAATATGCTTTGTAAAAAAGCAAAATACACCAGTTGGTTATAGATTGATTGCATTGATTTATATATTTTATATCATCGTATAAAAATTACCTAAGAATAAATTGATTTACATTTAATAGCCCTTTTGTATCCATTTTGATATTCTTTTTATAGAATTTTTCAAAATCAACTTTGCTACTCCATTCGGTAATTACAAGATAGTCTGGCAAGTAATAATACTTAAAAGGGGATTTACCATTTGTAAGCTCAATTATTGTTTTCCCTCCATTTTTATTAGATTCTTTTTTTAATTGTTTAATGAATTTTTCAAACAATGTTTTATCTTTTTTCCAATAGGCAGTTACCACATTATACTTTTCTTTATTAATGCTAAAGGTAATATTTTTTTGCATTTCAAAATAGGTTAAATTAAGAATTGAAAATAAATCTCTACGTTGCTCATCAAAATCGGGTACATCTTTGTATATATCTTCTAAAAAGGCTTCACGTGTTATAAGGTTATCCCATTTTCCAATAATAAACACATTGGGCTCAAGGTTACCTTGTACGTTTTCTGCAATTCCAAGTGCCTGAACTATTTTAAAACTTTTTTGCATCGCAACCTTAACTGCGGTTTCTCTATACCTTTTATATTCTCCTTCTTTATTAGGTTTTCTACCAATCAATAGAATATCTAATATTTCTCCCTTATTAAAGGTATGTGTTTTAATATTATCTTGGGCAAAGAGACTATGACTAACTAATAATGATAGTAGTAAAATTGTCATTTTTTTAATTGTTTTCATAAATGATTATAGTTTAAATTTTTTTTGGCTAAAATATATTAGAAAGATAAAAAACTATCTTAAAAAAAAAGAAAATACAAGTCCAGATACCGTTATTGAACTCATTATCTCTATTCAATTATTATGTATAAATAGCCTGAAAAACGACTATACACGAATTACTCACAGCCGCATCAGCTTTCTTGATCATTGTTTCAGCCACTGGCTAAAAATTTCACAAAAAAGTTTAGATAAAATTGTAATTTTATAGCCAGTCCACCGAAGCCTTTAAGCGTAGAAAGATAGGAGGGAAGCGAAACCGATTTTATAAGGTTTATAAATTCCTAGTTATAAAATAGTAGCTAGTGTACGGAGTGAGACTAACCTCCCTCTGCTGTTGAAAACCTAATGCATTCTATAAAAGCAAGACCTACGGCAAAGCGATTAGAAGATTACCTTGCCCAAAAAGCAAGGTTTTTTTAAGTGAACTAAATTTTAAGTGAGTCGTTTTATTTCTTTATAAATTTTACAGTATGTTTTTTTCCTTTAGACCAAAGAGTAATCAAGTAAAAACCTTTTGAAAGTGCAGTGATATCTATTTTTTTATTCTCTGGAATAGTTTCTAATACGATTTGCCCTAAAGTATTAAATATCTGTACATTTTCAATTTTATCGATATAATCAATAGTAAAAGAGTTTGATGACGGATTGGGATAAATAGTCAAAGAAGGCATGTTTTCTGATGCTACAGATAAAACACCTTCACCAGTTATTTTATAAGCAACCAAGCCTAAATTTGCTAAAGAGACATCTTTAGGAAAAGTATTTCCAGAAGCATTTTCAATAGCACCTTCAGCTGTAGGAGTGATCTCTTGAATGGTTAAATTTCCTACCAACCCATAATCTTCTTTATTGAAATCAAAGCTAAAATCAATATTTCCGCCTTCAACTCCTATTGGAGATTGAATTCTTCCATTTGCAAAAAGTACGATGACTTCATTTTTATTTTGCCATACTGTTTTGCGAATGGCTGGATTTGTTATCGTTATTATTCCTCTACTACCTCCCCAGTCTATAACATCATAAGTAATATTAGGGATATTACCATTAATTTTTAGGGGTCTTTTCATTTCACCATACGACATGAAATTACGTAATTTGTACCGCATTCTACCTAAAGAACGCGTATAATTAGCTGCCATTTGTTTCTGTGGAGTTGCATTTGGTCCGATAGGTAAAAATAGAGATTGTCTCCCTGTCTGAACACCATAGGCAAAACCTTGTGAGAGTCTTCCATAAAATGCTTGATTATCATATAAATTTGTACCTGTTTTGGTAGCAATTAATTGAACTTTACCTGTATAAATAACTTGCCAAGCAGGCACTTGATCTCTTGTCTGCCAACCTCCAATCATAAAGCCATCAACTTGATCTACTAAATAATCACAGCCTCCCTCTACAGTAATAAATCGATCTATTGGTACTGTTGTATGTATCTTTTCTAGCATTTGTACATATCCATCACGCCAATAAGAACCTCCACCCAACGTATGTCCGTGAGTTTTATCCATACATTGTATAGCACCCGCAGCAGCAACCATATCAAGATATACTGCTTTAGAACCAATACGGTTATCATTCGTTATTTTATCAGCAGCATCAATAAGTATATTTTGCCAATTTGTCTGTGTCGGACACATTGTTGCCCATACATTATTTGCGAAATTACCATCTTTACGAAAGCTACCATCACTATTTTTTACTGCTGCTGCAAGTCCTTCGTTATTAAAATACACAGCAGCTTCTGCATCACCAGGGTCATTACCTCCAATACCTGTATCCCAAATTCTTCCATTAATATAGGGCATAACGACTGTACCTTCATTATTATCTTGAATATTGGCAACCATATTATCTAAACCGTCTATTTCTGGAAAAAAATTAGGATAAAAATGATCAAATTTATAAGCATTCCATTCATAAATATGCCATCCAACAGGAAAGTCATAAAAATTAACAGCAGTTTGCATATAGCCTTGATTTTGTGCAGGTGTTCCATCAATAGCGATATAGTTCGTAAGCCAAATACCAATATCACCTATACTATGTTGACGCTCTGTTCTAGCTGCACTTTCAGTAGGCCAATATTCAGCTGAAGTAGAAGCCCATTCTTTATAGATTAATGCAGCATCATACCAATCGCCATTGTATAAATCTAATTCAAAATGACCAGGCATTTCCCAATCATTTCCTTTTTCAGTTTTATCTGTAGCAGGGATAGTACATTTAATTCTAACGCCACCATTTTCATTTTTAATGTTAAAATCTTTAATTGAAGCATTTGGATCATGAAACCCAAAATACATACCATAATTTGCATTATAATATGATAAGAACTGCATGGTAGTAGTCCACCCTCTAGGGTAAATACCATTAGAATAATCAATTCCTGCTCCTGGGTTTTTGGTTAACTGACCAGAATATAAAGGATATAAAAAGGTGTCATTCCCATTGGCTCTAATATTAAGTTGAGGAAAAACAACATCCATTAAAGAACAAGTATTCCCTAAGCCCGTAACTGCCAAATCCCATGAAGATTTTTCGTTATCAGTAGAAATAGTAATTATTGAAGTCAAGGTAGGAGCTAGGTTTACATTGGTAGGATTGCTTAAGGTAATTGTGGCATTACCTCCATTCGTAGAAATAGCAACAGCACCCCAATTAGACAATGCTGAAATTGTTTCATCAGAATTTGTGTTTGAATTATGAATAAACAATGTAAAGAGAGCTGGGTCTTGTGTTGTATTTAATAGTTCTATACCATTATCTTTTATACTTGAGATACTTATTCCGTTAGCATTCTTAGCAATACTTATTCGTATTCTTCCGCTTGTTATTATATCTTGAGCAAAAAGGAGGCTTATGTTTAAAAAGAGG
>Ga0256834_1000888_pt1 | contig 21186 bp, 24 predicted proteins | sample 4281140metaG_FD_190536 | JGI IMG/M metagenome (GOLD analysis project Ga0256834, IMG submission 190536) | Hydrothermal vent microbial communities from East Pacific Rise, Pacific Ocean - 4281-140 | ecosystem: Environmental > Aquatic > Marine > Hydrothermal vents | place: Pacific Ocean: East...
CTAGCATAAGGAGTGTTGATTTTGGTAGGTGAAAATTTGTTAAAAGATGGTTGACTCGGATTGGTCTGTTTTGTGGATGTAAAAATAGATCAGATTCACCACTTGTTTTTTTCTCTCTTTGATAATATTCAATAGTTCTAGTTACAGTTGTACCAACTGCCAATATAGGTTTTTTGGAGTCTATTATCTCTTTTGTAATCTCTGGTATATTGTAAAACTCTTTATGCATCTTATGATCTTTTATATTTTCATTTTTAACTGGTTTAAAAGTTCCAGCTCCAACATGTAAAGTTATAAAAGAGCTTTCATGATTTTTTTGTAATTTTTCTAAAAGCTCTTTTGTAAAATGAAGAGATGCAGTAGGTGCTGCCACGGCTCCTATGTTTTTTGCAAAAAGGCTTTGGTAATCTTTTGTGTCGTTTTGATTATCTTCTCTTTTTATATATGGGGGCAGGGGAGTGTGTCCTATCTTTTCAAGGACTATGTTTAGCTTATCAAAGTTAAGCTGTTTTTGGTTTTGATAAAACTTTACTACTCTTGTGCCATCAAAATTTATAGCTGTAACTATAGCTGAAAGATTTTCTTCAAAATATAGTAGAGTGTTTAGTTTTACTTTGCCTTTGATATAGACTAAAAAATAGTCATTTTCAAGGGGTGTATTTAGAAGTAGTTCTATCTTTCCTTCACTTTTTTTAACTCCAAAAATTCTAGCTTTTATAACTTTTGTATCATTTAAAACGATAGATGCATCTTTTGGAATATACTCTAGTAAATCTCTAAATATAACATGCTCTATCGTATCATTTTGGCGATTGTAGACTAAAAGTTTTGCACTATCTTTTGGGTTAGCTGGAGTTGAAGCTATCAGATTTTGAGGCAAAAAGTAGTCATACGAGTCTACTAAAAGAGGATCTAAGTTACTCTTGTTCGACATGTGGATTTACTTTTTTAGCTATTAGTATAGATGCACCATATAAAACTATCATAGGTCCTGCCATTAAAAATTGTGTTAAAAGATCAGGTGGTGTCAAAAGTGCTGCTATTAAAAATATCAAAATAAGGGCATATCTAAAAAAATCTTTCAATGTCTTATCAGTAACAAGACCAATAGATGCTAAGAAAAATGTTATAACAGGAAGCTCAAATGCTAAACCAAATCCAAGCAAAAGTTTTGTAAAAAAACTAACATAATCCCCTATACTAGGAAGTGCAGTAAAAAGTTGTGAGCCAAAATTTATAAGAAACTCATACCCAAAAGGGATAACTATATAGTAGCAAAATGCACAACCGATTAAAAACATTATAGTTGCACCACTCACAAATGGGACAACCATCTTTTTCTCATTTTCATAAAGACCAGGAGAGATAAATCCCCAAAGTTGCCAAAATATTACAGGAAGTGATGCTACAAACCCTGCAAAAAATGCAACTTTCAGTGCTGTAAAAAATGCTTCTGGTACTTTTGTAAATACTATCTTGCTATCTTCAGGTAATACTTCTACAAGTGGAGCAGTCATCCAATCTAAAAGAGGCTCCCAAAATGCAAACATAACAAAAAATAAAACTATAATAGTTCCTATAGAGATAGCTAGTCTCTTTCTAAGTTCTGCAATATGTGGTTTAATCTCCTCAAACATCTTTGGAGTCCTTTTTAGCTTTAGCTTTTTTCTTTGGCTTATCAAGTTTTACAGACTCTTTAATATCTTCAATATTTTCATTTAAATCATCAACTATATTTATATCGTTTTTAACGTTATCAACTGATTTTTGCAGATCTTCTTTATACTTTAGTGCCTCTTTTTTTATATCTTCTAGATGCATCTCATGCTCAATTGTATCTTTTGCTTCATTGATACTCTTTTTAAAGCTTTGGAAAAATTTAGCAATTTTAACCATTGCATCTGGTAATTTTTCAGGACCTAAAAATAGTATAGCGATGATTGCAATAACAAAAATTTCCCCAAGACTCATTCCAAACATTAAACACCTTCACAAATTTTAAATAATTGTATCAAAAATTATAAAATATAAAGAGCAATTTCGTCACTTAAAAAATACTCTGTGTTAAAAAGATAACCATTTTTTAAAAAAAGCTTTTTTGCATCTACTAGATGCATGGCATTTTCAAGCTCTTTTTCAGTTAAGATATCTTTAGAAAAACCAACCTCACTTCTGCATCCAAGTAGAACTTTTTCACTCTTTATAGACTTTGCATCTAATCTCTCTTTAGTAATTTTTGTAGGCTCTTTTATATAAGAGCTAATATCTGTTTGTGTATAAAATCTACAATCTTTTAAAAACCCAACCCCTCCACTTCCAATACCGATATAATCTTCTCCTTTCCAATATCCTAAGTTATGTTCTGATTTTTTTTTCCCAAAATTAGATATCTCATATTGAGGGAAACCTCTTTTTATAATCTCATCTGTAAAAAAATATGCTAAATTTTCATCATCATTTTGTACATTTTTGGTAGAAAAAAATGGTGTGTTCTCCTCAAGTGTCAAAGAGTAAGCACTTAGGTGATTTATAGGGAGAGAAAAAGCTAACTCCAAATCATTCATCAAAAGCTTTTTATTATCTTTTGATGTACCATAAATAAGATCAAGTGAGATGTTTTTAAATCCTACAAGATTTGCATTTTTTATAGCCTCTTTAGCCAGTTTTGATGTGTGGTTTCTTCCTAGAAATTTTAACTTTTCATCATCAAAACTCTGGATGCCAAAACTGATACGATTTACACCAAGCTCTCTTATGCCTGCTAGCCAGATTTTTGAGGCACTATTTGGGTTTGCTTCAATAGTAATTTCTGCATCTTGGCTCATAAATGGTTTTATAGTTTCAAAGAAACTTTTATACAAACTTGGCTCTATTGTTGAGGGTGTACCTCCTCCGATAAATAGAGTTTTTATAGAGTTTTTTTTGGCTTTAAATCTTTTTAATTCATAGTTTAATTGTTTTAAAATAGCTCTCATGTAAAGCTCTTTTAACTCAAACTTATCTACATATGAGTTAAAAGCACAGTAATGACATAAGCTATCACAAAAGGGAATATGTAGGTAAAGGAGTATAATTTAGCCTTTTTGTATATTTTTTTGGATATTATATCAAATTATTATAGGAGGAGAGATGGCAAAACAAAAAACATACAGACCAAATGTTGCGGCTGTTGTCTTATCTTCTAAGTATCCTGATTGTTGTGAAATTTTTATCGCAAATAGAAGTGATAAAAAAAGTAGTGTATGGCAATTTCCTCAGGGTGGAATTGATGATGGTGAGACAGTTAGAGAGGCTCTTTTTCGTGAGTTAAAAGAAGAGATAGGGACAAATGATGTTGAGATTGTGGCTGAGTATCCTAAATGGATGAGTTATGATTTTCCAAATACAGCATCAACAAAGATGTACCCATTTGATGGACAAAAACAGAGATATTTTTTGGTAAAGTTAAAGAGCGAAGCGGTTATAGATTTAAATACAAAAGATCCTGAATTTATGGAGTATAAGTATGTTTCATATGGTGAGATTTTTGAATTTATTGCACATATGAAGAAGCCTATATATAAAAAAGTATTGGAGCATTTTAATAAAAATGGATATATTTCTTAAAAACTTGGAGAATTTATGTTAATTGTGCAGAAGTTTGGTGGCACTAGTGTTGGCGATTTAGATAGAATCTCAGAGGTTGCTGATAGAGTTTGTAGGGCTAAAAAAAATGGAAATGATATCATCGTTGTAGTCTCTGCTATGAGTGGAGAGACAAATAAACTCATAGAGTATGCTGAACATTTTTCTAAAACACCCTCAGCCAAAGAGATGGACATGCTTTTAAGCTCAGGTGAGAGAGTGACAAGTGCTCTTTTGGCTTTGGCTCTTGAAGCAAGAGGGCATGATAGCATATCTATGAGTGGCAGAAAAGCTGGAATTTATACAGATGACATACATGCAAATGCCAGAATCTCAAATATCGATACTGCAAATTTGAAAAAGAGTTTAAAAGAGGGAAAGATTGTTGTTGTTGCTGGTTTTCAAGGAGTAAACTCTTTTGGTGATGTAAGTACATTAGGAAGAGGCGGAAGTGATCTTAGTGCGGTTGCAATCGCTGGGGCTATGGGTGCTGATTTGTGTGAGATTTATACAGATGTTGATGGAGTTTATACAACTGACCCTAGAGTGGAAAGACGAGCTAAAAAGATAGATAAAATTTCTTATGATGAGATGTTGGAGTTTGCTAGTCTTGGTGCAAAAGTGCTTCAAAATAGATCAGTTGAAATGGCAAAAAAATTAAATGTAAATTTAGTAACGAGAAGTAGTTTTAATGAAAATGAAGGCACATTAATCACAAAGGAAGAGAACATCATGGAAGAGCCGATTGTTAGCGGTATAGCACTAGATAAAAATCAAGCAAGAGTAACATTAAGAGATGTAAAAGATGAGCCAGGAATTGCTGCAAATGTATTTTCAACATTGGCAGAGAAAAATATCAATGTAGATATGATTATTCAAAATGTTGGTCAAGATGGTACGGCAAATCTTGGTTTTACAGTGCCTGAAAATGAGCTAGGGATTGCAAAAAAAATTATGCAAGAGTTAAATGCAGCGGCTGATTTGGAGTTTGATAGTAATGTTGTAAAAGTTTCAATTGTTGGAGTTGGTATGAGAAGTCATAGCGGAGTTGCAAGTCGAGCTTTTACAACTTTGGCAGATAATAATATAAATATCGAAATGATAAGTACTAGTGAGATTAAAATCTCTATGATTGTTGATGAGAAGTATGGTGAGTTAGCAGTTAGGTCTCTTCATGAGGCTTATAATTTACACCAAAGAGATGAGCTGTAGTTTTGAAAGATTTCTCCTCTTGGACACTGGAAAAAATCAGAGAAGAGGGTAGCTCTATGAGTTGGATGGAGGAGAGGAGGTTTGATTGGGTTCCACTGGTTGCATCTTCTATAGATAGACTTATAAATGCACAAACTTTTCTCCTTGTTACTGATAAAAAAAGAGAGTGGTTTTCTCGTTATATCTTGGGTAAATTAAATAAATATGATGGAGATAGACCACTTCTTCCCATCGTTTCACTTGGTACAGTTTTCCCCTATATTGATAATTTAAAAGATGAAGAGCAGATGAGTATTTTAGAAGATATGCTCTCTTTATCGTTTCCAGCAGGTTATACTTTTTTTTATATAGGTGAGGGTAGTGATAAAAGAGCAAAGATTGCAAAGAGAAAAAACGATAGCTTCTCTTGGCTTCTTGATGAGAAGGTTCAAAATAGTTTTTTTCTAGATGGAAGTGACGAAAATTTAGATATCAAACTAATCCAACTTATAACTCTTTTTGATAAGAGTATAGATGCTATTTTATTTTCAGAGGTAGATGTTCAAGGAGCATTATGATAAGTTCTTGTATTGTTACAGCTGATGATTTAGAGTTTGCTAAAGATGATGTGATAGGAGGAATTGATTCAAAACTTATAAAAACATTTTTTGTAGATGAGTTTAAAGTTGAAAATGCAAAAGAGGTAATTTGTGAAGCTTATATAGCTGAAGAGAGAAGTAAATATCTCATTATTTGTGCGAAAAATTTTAATATTTATGCACAAAATTCACTTTTAAAACTTCTTGAAGAGCCACCAAGAAATATCATCTTTATAATTATAGCAAAATCAAAAACCTCTCTTTTGCCAACAATTAGATCTCGCATGAGTGTCAAACATCTAAAATGTGATAAAGAGCCGTACGATTTAGGGATGAGTTTGGAAAGCTTAAATCTTAATGATATTTTTACCTTTTTAAAAAAGAGTAAAAACATATCAAAAGATGAGTTAAAAGAGATAATCTCTACACTTTTAAAAGAACTTAGTAAAACAGATATAAAATTGAGTGCAAGTGAACTTGATATGTTTGATAAGAGTATGGAGCTCTCCCAATTAAACTCACGCCCACAAAATATCTTATCATATCTGCTACTTATGATATATCAGGCAAGGGGGCGAAAAAAGTGATGAAGATTATCAAACTTGACTCAAATAGTGATAGAGATTTGATTTTAAAACTCATCGGCTCTACCAAAGAGGGAAATGTTATATTAAAAGATAAGATGAGAGTTAATCTCTTCTACTTAAAAGATATAAAAACTCCAGCTGCAAATATACTAAAACAAGATGCACTCTCAATTGGGGCAGATTTTGCAGTTCCTAAAGATACTATACTCTATAAAGAAAAAAGTGTAAATGGACTTTTAATTGCAAGTGATAAACATCTAAAAATTCTTAGTAAAAAAGAGCTATGTCAACCTTTTGGATTAAAAGAGTTTGCATTGGAGTTAAAAAGTCATATAAAAACTAAACACTTTGACAGGCAAATCATGGGAGTGTTAAATATAAATGAAGATAGTTTTTATAAAGGTAGTAGATTTGTATGTGAAGATGCTAAGTTAAAGATAGAATCTATGATAGAAGATGGTGTTGATATAGTTGATATAGGTGCTTTATCTTCTGCTCCTTTTAGTGAAAAAATATCAAAAGAGCAGGAGCTTAATCGCATAAAGCCTATTATTGATGAGATATATTCAAAAAAGCTTTATGATAAAGTTCTATTTTCTTTAGATAGTTATACTCCTTTAGTTTTGGAGTATGCACTTGATAGAGGTTTTAAAATTGTAAATGATATCACAGGGCTTGCAGATGATGATGTGGCAAAGATAGCTTCAAAATACTCTGCAAAAGTTGTCATAATGCATATGTTAGGAACTCCTAAAACTATGCAAGAAAATCCTAGTTATGAAGATGTGATTTTAGATATTGAGGAGTTTTTTAAATTAAGAGTTCAAAAAGCTGAAAGTTTTGGAGTAAATGATATTGTGTTAGATGTTGGGATTGGGTTTGGAAAAACTTTGGAGCATAATTTGAAGTTAATTAAGCATCTCTCCCATTTTAAAAAATTTTCACTCCCTATCTTAGTTGGTGCAAGTAGAAAATCTTTGATAGACAAGATAACTCCTTCAAAACCAGACCAAAGGCTAGCTGGAACTCTTGCTTTGCATCTAAAAGCATATGAAGAGGGAGCAAATATTATCCGCTGTCATGATGTTTTTGAACATATACAGGCATTTAAAGTTGTAGATGCACTAAAGGCTACTACTATATGAGAGTTGGTTTAGTTCAGCAGAGATTTTACGGTACAAAAGAATTGACAATAGAGGCTAGTTTAAAATCTATTAAAAAATTGAAAAAAGATAAAGCAGATCTTATTGTTTTACAAGAGCTTCATCAAGATAGATATTTTTGTATCAATGAGAATGTTGATAGTTTTGATTTAGCTGATGATTATGAGAGTGATCTTGTTTTTTGGTCTAAAGTTGCAAAAGAGGAAAAAATAGTCCTTGTAACATCACTTTTTGAAAAAAGAGCAGCAGGCTTGTATCATAATACGGTAGTTGTTTTTGAAAAAGATGGAGCTATTGCTGGAAAATATAGAAAGATGCATATACCTGATGATCCTGGATTTTATGAAAAGTTTTATTTTACTCCAGGAGATTTAGGATATGAGCCAATAGAGACAAGTGTTGGGAAACTTGGGGTGTTAATATGCTGGGATCAGTGGTTTCCTGAAGCTGCTAGAGTTATGAGTTTAAAAGGGGCAGATGTGTTAATTTATCCTACTGCTATTGGTTGGTTTGATGAAGATAGTGAGGAGGAAAAAAAGAGACAATTAGATGCTTGGATAACGATACAAAGATCTCATGCCATAGCAAATGGTATACCTGTGATTTCAGTAAATCGTGTTGGAAAAGAGTTAGATGATGCAAAAGTTATTGATGGTATCTCTTTTTGGGGTAACTCTTTTGTTGTAGATAGCCAAGGTGCTTTTATCTTTCGTGCTTCTGTGAGTGAAGAGGAAATGGTTGTAAATATTGATTTAAAAAAGAGTGAAGAGATTAGAAGAATATGGCCATTTTTTAGAGATAGGCGGATTGATAGCTATGAAGGGCTTTTGAAAAGATATATTGACTAAAGTGAGTTAAATTTACACAAATTATTTACTTTTTATCTTTAAATGGCATATAAGTCTATTTTTTATTACCAAAGTGCCGATTATATTTGTATCTTAAAAATAAAAGGGTACAAGTTTATGAAAAAAATATTATCTTCAATTTTAGTATGTGGAACGCTTCTTTATGCAGGGAGTTTTTCTAAAGGTTTAGAGCTACTTGGTGAGGGAAAAGAAGTAAAGGCGTATGAAACATTTTTTACAGCAGCAAAGGCTGGAAATATAGATGCACAGATGTTTTTGGGTCAGATGCACTTAGATGGAATAGGTACAGAAGTAGACCACCAAAAAGCTTTTTTTTGGTTATCTAAAGCAGCAAATTCTGATGATGTTGAAGCACAGTATCTACTTGGTTTTATGTATGAGAATGGTTTAAAAGTTAAAGTAGATATAAAAAGAGCAACACAACTATATAAAAAAGCAGCAAAAAAGGGTGATATACTCTCTCAATACTCTTTAGCGATAATCTATAAAGAGGGAAAAGGTGAAGTAAAAAAAGATATAAAAGAGGCTTTTAAGTGGTTAAATATGGTACAAAGTGCTAGAGACAAGGTTGAGTTAGTAGCTAGTAGTTAAATAGTTTTAACAAGAGCTAGATAAGTGGACTCTTATCTAGCTTAAAGAGGAGTTTTTATTAATCCATCTGTCTTCGTAAAAATGTAGGATAATCTAAATCATCACCTTCCAAGATGTATCCACCACCACTAACTTTTTTAGCTCTACTGATAGATGGCATTTCCATTTTTGGTCTTTGGACAACCTCATTTTGGTTTGTAGCTCCAAGATTATTAGCAGGAGGTGTGATAGCTTTTTCATCCTCTCGCGCAAAGCCAGTTGCAACAATAGTAATTTTTACTTGATCTTCTTCTATAGACTCATTTGTTGTTGTTCCAAAAATTACATCTGCTTCTTCATCTGCACTATCGTAGATTATATCCATTGCATTTTGTATCTGAGTTAGTGGGAAGTTTGGATGTATATTAAAATGTACAAGTACACCCATTGCACCATTTATAGATAAGTTATCAAGAAGTGGTGACTCAATAGCATTTTTAATAGCTTCAACCGCACTCTCGTCTCCATCTGACTCTCCAACACCAAGTATAGCCATACCTTTATGACTCATAATAGTTTGAATATCAGCAAAATCTACATTTATATCATTGTCTCCACTTGAAAGAACAACAGAGCTCATGCCACTTACAGCTCTACTTAGTATATTGTCAACAAGTTTGAAGCTATCTTTTACACCTAAATCTTTATCAACAATAGATAGTAGTTTATCATTTGGAATAACTACTATTGAGTCACTCTCTTTTCTAAGCTCTTCAATACCGATATCAGCAAGTCTAGCTCTTTTTCTTCCCTCAAAGCCAAAAGGTTTTGTAACTACCGAGATAGTTAAAGCTCCAATCTCTTTTGCAGCTTGCGCTACAATAGGTGCAGCACCAGTTCCAGTACCTCCACCAAAACCAGAGGCGATAAAGACCATATCGGAACCCTCAAGTGCATCTTTAATATCATTAAAGCTCTCTAGTGCAGAATTTTTTCCAATCTCTGGCTTCATTCCAGCACCAAGTCCTTTTGTCTCTCTCTCGCCTAGTTGGATTTTTTTAGTTGCATTTGAGTTACCTAAAGCTTGTGCATCTGTGTTTGCTACAATTAGCTCTATATCACTTATGCCTTCACTTATCATATGGTTTACCATGTTTCCACCGCCACCACCAACACCGATAACTTTTATTTTTGCACCCATTTTTAAATTGTTGTCCATTTCTTCTCCTCTTTTTGTTAAAATAGTTGTGTTATTCTGTTCCAAAACTTTTTGAAACCATCTTTGATACTAGGGTCTTTTTCTAAGAAAATATCGATATTTGGATCACCTTTTTTGTTAGTTACATTTGTATCGATAGTAAAACCATCATCACTTGTTTCTGCTTCATCTGGCATAGTTAAGTTATTAGAACTAGGCTCAATCACTTCATCTTTATATCTAAGCTTCTTATTTGAATCCATCTCATAAGGGGTAAATCTTCCTGCACCGTAAAAGATTAGACCTAAAGATGTAGAGTATTCAGGACCTTTTAGAGTATCAAACATTCCTTCAACTCCATACTCATTTGGTCTAGCAATTCTAACTGGCATGTTATTAAAAATTGCTGTTGTCAAATCTCTCAAACCTTCCAATCTTGTCATTCCACCTGTTAAAACTATACCTCCTCCAAGTTGATCTTTGAAGCCACTATCTTTTATCGATTGTGAGATGATGAGTAGAGTCTCTTCCACTCTTGCATAAATCACATTTGTAACAATCTCCAAAGAGACCTCATGAGAGTTTCCTTCATCTCCAATTGCAGGGAGGTCGATTATGTCATTGCTATTAAGCTTTAGTGAGCCATAATCGATTTTTACCCTTTGAGCTGCATTTATTGGTGTGTGAAGAGCCATTGAGAGGTCATTTGTGATATTGTTGCTTCCTACTCCCAAGAAGTCATTGTATCTTATAGAGTTACCAAGATGAATAGCTATATTAGAAGTTGCACCACCTAAGTCAATAACCGCGACCCCAAGCTCTTTTTCATCTTCATTTAAAACAGCTATACTTGAAGCATATGAGTTTAATACAATGTTATCTATCTCTAAAGATGCAGATTTAACTGCTTTTTTTAGATTGTTTAGGCTTGATTTTAAAACTGTAATGATATGAACTTGTACTTCAAGCCTTGCACCATTCATGCCAAGAGGATCATCTATATGAGCTTGATCATCTACTTTGAAATTGTATGGAAGTACATGAAGTTTCTCATACTCATTTGGTATATTTGCATTGTGGTCAGCCATCTGCATGACCCTGCTTATCTCAGTTATACCGATGTCACTATTTGGAACATTAACAACTCCATAACTATCAACACTTTTAGTATAAGCTCCTGACATTGAGACGATTACTTTATCAAAGTGAGTACCAGCAACTCTTTTTGCATCGTTAATTGCATGTTTTATAGAGCGAGATGCAAGTTCGATATTTGTAATAATGCCTTTTTTGACACCTTGTGATTTTGCAATTCCAGCACCTAGTATCTTAATGCCTGCATTATCTTTTTGTGCGATAATAGCACAAATTTTTGTCGATCCGATGTCTACACCCAAGATAATAGTACTCAAATCTTAATCCTTTTTCATGTAATTTTCAATTTTGTATTTGGACTCTAATCGCTCTATGAGTGCCATCTGTATAGCTTGGTTTTTAACAGATTTAACTGTTTCTTCTAGCTCTTGTTTATCTTCTTGTGTAATATCTTGTGAAAATAATCTCTGCTCAGTTATCTGATAGACAATTGATTTATCATCAAAGATATAGTACCCTTTTTCACCAGAGGTTGAAAATAGCCTCTCTAAAAACAAATTAGCTTCCTCTTGTGACAACATATCAAGTTTTTGGCTATCTTCCATTGAAATGAAGCCTATATCTTTCAGCTCTTTTGATAAGTTTGCTTCTTGAATAGTTTTTGTTTCAAGAAGTTTTGAATATCTGTTTTTAAACAACTCAAGCTTTGCATCTTCTTTTGCATTTTCAAACTTAAGTGGCTCAGGCATATTTATAGATACTAGTTTAGCTGCTATATAAGCATCTTTTAGCTCAATTGATTTTATAAAATCTCCAACTTTTGCAGTTTGAATTTTATCAAGTGGAATATCGCTACTACTATCTGTTAAAGTTAAAGTTTCATCTGCATCTATTTTTCCATTTTTAAATGCAAGATATTTTTTAAGAGCCTCTTTTTTTGCAATTTTTAATTGCAATTTGGCTTTAACTTTATCTTTTGCGTCTTCATAGCTAACTATCTTATCTTCACTATTTTTAAATAGATGCTTACTCTCTTTGTAAAATTCTCTACTAGCATTTTCATCTACATCTATACCATCAGTCGCTACTTTGACAATTTCAACTGTGTAGCTTTTATCGCTCATAAAGTTTGTTTTGTTAGAATTCCAAAACTCTTTTAACTCTTCATCGCTGATTTTTATATCATTTTCATCTATCTTGACTATCTTTACACTTAGTTTATCTTGTAGATAGATAGCGGATGTTAAAGTCTCAATCTCTAACTTTGTTGGAGGTAAATTTAATGCTTTTGTTAATTTATCTATAATAATCTCTTTTTTAACACTATCTTCAAACTCTCTTACTTTTTTGTTTACAGCTTTTAGAGTTTTAAAGTATACATCTTTACTAAATACTCCGTTTTCTTTAAAGTTATCTATGGAGTGTATTTTAGAGGCTACTTCTGAATTTAGTGCTGTAATGCCTAACTCATCTGCATAGTTTAATAAAAGAGACTCTCTTATGAGTTGGTTTAGGGCAATATCTTGAAGTTTTAACTCATCAGCTTTTTCTTGGGTTAATTTTCCATCTAAAATTTGGTTATAGTAGCTGTAGACATTGTTGTATGAGTACTGTAACTCTTTACCTGATATGACTCTCTCTCCAACTTTTGCAACTTCACCTACCTTGTTAGAGCCGAAGCTATAAGCTCCCCAACCTACAAAGCCAGCACCAACAAATGCAATTGTACTTATCCAAATAGTTGGTATTAGGTATTTTCTATGTGTTTGCATCCATGAAATCATCTTAAGCCTTCTGAGTATGTTTATGACAATTATATTCTAATAAGTTTAAACTGAAGAAATTTTTACCTAAATCTTGATTTAAGTTTAAATGCTTGCAAGTTATTTCAGTATATATTAAGTTTCAAGAGAGAGAAAAGTTTCTTCTGTTTTCATCATTTTTAGAAAAATGAAGCAGTTTTACACTATTTTCCAGTATTGCAATTTTTTTTACAAGGTCGTTTAAATCTCTACTATAAGCATAAACTCCATACCCTTTTATAATCATTATGTTTGTATCTGTTTTTTTCATATGGGTAAAAATCTCAATATATGCTCTATTGTACCAAGTTTCAAAATCCCCTAGATTATAAACCTCTTTTTCTCCAATTATCGTACTTCCAAAATAGTCTTTAGGAGTGATTTTGTTATTCATAAGAGAGTAAGCTGTTGTAAAAGGTGGCATTGTGTAGCAGATATATTTTGCTTCACTTATGTTGTTGTAGATGTGAAGATGTATATCTGAATCCAAGCTAGCTTGATTCCAGCGATAATCTTTTTTTGTATAAAGTTCAACAAAATCATTGTCATCTAAACCATCAAAAATCGAGTTTGACTTGTTAATGACAAAAACATTATCTTCAACTTTTGCAGATAATGAGCCGTGAAAAATTCCTATAAAATCTTTTCTAAACATAGATAAAGAGACATTTTTTAACTCATTTACAAGATGCTTTTCTAACACTTTTTGCCTTTTAGGTATTTAATTTTGATATTATTACATTTTTTAGTTAAAAGGATTGATTTGGATATACCTCATGTTAGTGTTTTGCCCCAAGAGATTGTAGATGCTTTTAGCACAATTGATGATGGGGTTATTATAGATTGTACAGTTGGATATGGTGGTCATAGTGAGCTTATTTTAGAAGCAAAACCAAATATCAAGATGATATGTATTGATCAAGATATTGAAGCTATAGAGTTTTCAAAAAAGAGATTTGAAAAGTATGAAGATAGAGTTTCATTTTATAAAGGTCGTTTTTCAGATGTCATATGTGAGATAGAAAATTTAGGTGAAATTAGGGGTGTTTTGGCAGATATTGGTGTCTCATCTTTGCAACTTGATAAAGAGGAGAGAGGTTTTGGATTCTCATCTTCTTCATTAGATATGCGAATGGATCAAAATCAGAGCTTAAGTGCTAAAGAGGTTGTAAATGAGTATAAAAAAGAGAATTTAGAGTATATTTTAAAAGAGTATGGAGAGGTTAGAGAGTGGAGGAGGGTTGCTAGCTTGATTGTAGAGGAAAGACCGTTTGAAAGCTCTTTTAGTTTAGCAGAGTTTTTGTCCAAACATCTATACAGTAAAAAGCTACATCCTGCAACTTTAGTTTTTCAAGCTATACGAATTGAAGTCAATGATGAACTTGGAGAATTAAAAAGATTGTTAGATTCTATAAGAAAATTAAATATTCATAAGTCAACTATAGCTATAATCTCTTTTCATTCATTAGAAGATAGAGTTGTAAAAACTACTTTTAAAGATTGGTCAAAAGATTGCATCTGTCCAAAAGGTGTGTTAAGATGTGCATGTGGAAATAATCATTCATTTGGAATGGTTGTGACTAAAAAGCCAATTATACCAACAAAAAAAGAGATTTATGAAAACCCAAGAAGCAGAAGCTCAAAACTTAGAATATTTAGAGTCAAATAGTATAAGTGCTAGAGATTCTCTTTTAGATGATTTTGCTGATGAGATAAATCGTTCAAAAGATATCTCTGTTAAAACTCTTTTTTTAACATTTATATCTATTTTTTTAGCACTTCTTGTTCTTTTACCAAAAGTTTATATTGGCAATCAAATCTACTATAATTCTAAAGATATAAATAAAATGTACCACAAATATACAGCTTTAAAAGAGGAGCAAGCTTACTTAAAAAGAGAGCTTGAGAGATTAAGGTATCAGACACTTATAGTTGATGATATAGATTAAACTCTTTTTACTTCTATTAATCTTGGATAGTTATCATAATTTGTAAGTATCTCTTTTACTCTTTCTTGCCAGTATGAACCAAAGAGTTTTCTCTCTTCATCTGTTGCAGTTTTTTGCATTGTTTTTTGTAGAAGTGGTTGCATGTTAGGATTGGCAGGTACACTTTGAGGGTTGTAAAAAACATCTACACTCTCATCTGTATCTGTTCTTGTAAATCTTGCATTTGCACTAATTTGAGCTTCAAAGTCCATCAAAGAGTGTCTTGCAAACTTACCTCCTAATCCTTTAAATCCACTTTTGTCAGTTGCCCCTGTAATGTTTGAGATAACATTTGAGATAACTCCTGCTACACCATCTTCTAAAGATTCTTTAAAAGATACTTTTATCTCTCCTCTAACTGGTAGTGTATCAGGATAGAGTGTTTGAAGGGCTTTTAAAGTCATCAGATATGCACCTCCTACAGTTGGACAACTATGTCCTGCAATTTGTACAACTTGTAGATATGAAAATGTTATCTCACCTTTTTCAAAGCTACCTAAAATTTCTGCTAATGGGTCGTAAAGCGTTATGGTTTCTACTTGGTCGTAAAATGGTGGGTAAGTCATAAATTCTCCTTGTTTTTAAAATTTTAGCATAAGTTTACTATTATGTATTATAATGCGAGTTATGAAAGCTTTTATATTATTGATTTTTATCACCATCTCTTTAGATGCAAAAGAGGTTAATTTTGTCAAATTAAAAGAGGTTGGGGAGTTTGTAAAGGAGTTGTCACTTAGTGAAAATTTGGATAAAGATGAGCTTTTGAAAGTATTTGAAGATACTAAGTTTTTACCAAAAGTTTTAGAGATTTACAATATCCCTTTTAATAGATACAAAACAGATGCATCTTGGAAAAGATATGAGAGTAAAATCATAACTTCAAAAAGAGTAAAACAGACACATAAGTTTATAAGTAAACACCTTGAAGTTCTGAAAAAAGCTGAAGATTTATACCAAGTTCCAAAAGAGTATATCGCTACTTTTATCGGTATTGAGAGCCATTTTGGGAGTAATACTGGTAAGTTTAGTGTTCTAAACTCTCTCTCCTCTTTAGCATTTTTTAAAAATAGAAAACAGAAGTTTTTTAAAAATGAGTTAAGAGAGCTTTTTATATTGGCTTCAAAAAAGAAGATAAAACCAAATAGTTTAAAAGGTTCATTTGCAGGAGCGATGGGATGTGTGCAACAACTTCCAAGTGTGCATAACAGATATGGAGTTGATTTTGATAATGATGGCAAAAAAGATATGTGGGATATGGATGACTGTATAGGAACAATAGCTAATTTTTTACATCAAAATGGTTGGGAAAATGGTAAAACAGTTGCAGTAAAAGCTAGATATGTTGGGAAAAGATATAGAGGATTTAAAACAGGATACAATCAGATATATACAATAGAATTTTTAAAAAAACAAAATATAACTCCAATAAAAAAATTCCCACAAACCCAAGCATCTCTTCTTCAACTTAGAGGTGTTTCAGAAGATGAGATTTGGCTTGGTGCAAAGAACTTTCAAATCTTAACAAAGTATAACAATAGCACAAATTATGGCATGGCTATCTATCAGCTTAGCCAAAGAGTTATGGGTTTAACTCTCTAGCCATTTTTTAAGTGGGGTAATTTCATCTAAACTTTTTGGTTTGGTTTTTAAAATATCACTCATACTTTTTACACCCATAGAGAGTAGATACTGCAAGTTGTCATCAAAAGTAGCCTCTTCAATAACAAAAATATTATCTTTATGAACTTCAAAAAGATAACCACCATTTGGTATAGGTGTTTGTGAAAGTGTTACAGTATAGTGGTCTTTGATGATACTCTCTTTTTGTGAATACATAAGTCCTATGTTGTATCCCTCACTTGCAAATCCTCTAATAGCAACTACTAAAACTTTTGTTTTACCATCTTTTGAAGAGCTAAATATACTAAAAATATCTTTGATAGTTGAGTATCCTGGAATCTTACAAAAGAGTCTTTCAAAGATGCTAGCTAACCTAGTCTCAACAAAGTTACCAATAACATAAAGAAGTGATAAAAATATTAAAATAACTGCTAAAAACCATAAAAATTCATATTTTTGAGGATCAAAACCAATAAATCCAAAAACTGAATTTACAACTGAGTGTATCTTGTCATAAATCCATATTATTATCATAATAACAGCAACCATAGGCAGAAGCCATAATAGTCCTTTTAGTATTATTTTTATAGATTTTTGTAAGAGTGTTTTGTTTTTGTCAGTCATGTTTTCTCCTGAGATAATTTATATATCATAAAGCCAAAAAAGGCTTTATGAAGTTTTTACATCATCCCTGGCATTCCGCCCATGCCACCCATATCAGGCATTGGAGGCATTGAAGGAGGTGTATCAATCTTTACATCACTTACAGTTGCTTCTGTAGTAAGAAGTAGACTTGATACTGAGATAGCATTTTGTAAAGCTACTCTAGCAACTTTTACAGGATCTATAATTCCAGCTTTGAACATATCTACATATTCACCACTAGCTGCATCAAATCCATAGTTGTCATCTTTGTGTATCTCTACATTGTTAGCTATAACACCTGGATCAAATCCTGCATTTAAAGCTATCTGTTTTAGAGGAGCTGTTAATGCTCTTTTAACGATATCTGCACCAATTGCTTGATCTCCTTCAAGAGATAGTGAAACCTTTGAACTTGCAAGTAAAAATGCAGCACCACCACCGATAACAACACCCTCTTCAACAGCAGCTTTTGTAGCAGATAAAGCATCATCTACTCTATCTTTTTTCTCTTTCATCTCAGTCTCAGTAGCAGCACCAACTTTGATAACCGCAACTCCACCACTTAGTTTTGCTAATCTCTCTTGGAGTTTTTCTTTATCATAATCACTTGATGTGTCGCTGATTTGAGTTTTTAGTTGAGCTACTCTAGCCGCTATCAACTTTTTATCTCCAGCTCCATTTACGATAGTTGTGTTATCTTTATCGATTACTATACTAGATGCTGTTCCTAAATCTTCATCAGTTACACTCTCTAATGTTCTGCCAAGCTCTTCACTGATAACTGCACCACCTGTTAAGATAGCTATATCTTCAAGCATAGCTTTTCTTCTATCTCCAAAACCAGGAGCTTTTACAGCAGCTATGTTTAAAATGCCTCTAAGTTTATTTACAACAAGTGTTGCTAATGCTTCACCCTCTATATCTTCAGCGATGATAAGAAGTGGACGACCACCTTTTTGAGCTTTCTCCAATACTGGAAGAAGATCTTTTAAGTTAGAAACTTTTTTATCAAACAGAAGAACATAAGGGTTTTCTAAAACCGCTTCCATCTTTTCAGTATCAGTAGCAAAATAAGGAGAGAGGTAACCTCTATCAAACTGCATACCTTCAACAACATCTAACTCATCTTCGATACCTTTTGCTTCTTCAACTGTGATAACACCATCTTTTCCAACTTTATCCATAGCATCTGCTATAAGATCTCCGATTTTAGTATCAGAGTTTGCAGATATAGAAGCAACTTGTGCAATCTCTTTTTTACCTTTTACATCTTTTGCTAATTTTTTAAGCTCTTTTATAATTGCTTCAGATGCTTTGTCCATACCTCTTTTTACTTCGATTGGATTTGCACCTGCTGTGATATTTCTAAGTCCCTCTTTAAAAATTGAGTGAGCTAAAACTGTAGCTGTAGTTGTACCATCACCAGCTTCATCAGCAGTGTTTGAAGCAACCTCTTTTACAAGCTGAGCTCCCATGTTTTCTAGTGTATCTTCTAGCTCAATCTCTCTTGCTACTGAAACACCATCTTTTGTGATGCTTGGAGCTCCAAAGCTCTTTTGAATAAGTACATTTCTTCCTCTTGGTCCCATTGTAACTTTGACCGCATCACTTAACTTTCTTACACCTTCGTAAAGTGCATTTCTAGCACTATCTGAAAATTGAATCTCTTTTGCCATTTTTTCCCCTTTATAATTATTTTAAAATTCCAAGTATATCGTTTGTATCCATAACTAGATGATCAACCCCACCAATAGCAATCTCCGTCCCAGAGTACTTACCAAAGACAACTGTATCACCCTCTTTAATCAAACCTTTCTCTTTCACTTTTTCACTAATGGATATAATCTTTCCATTTGATGGCTTCTCTTTTGCATTATCAGGAATGATAATCCCTGAAGCAGTTTTTGCCTCTTCTTCAACTCTTTTTACTAAAACTCGTTTCCCTAATGGTATAAAGCCCATAGTTCTCTCCTTAAATTGTTTTTAAATATATTAAATTTATTTTATAAATATATGCCTCAAAACCTATGAAGCAACGGGGAGTATACAGTTTTTTTAATAAATTTTTAGTATTTCAAGAAACGATAAGGATTAAAAAGCTAAAATCCACTTTCAAATTTGTGGCAAGGTAGCTCAGCTGGTTTAGAGCGCTGGTCTCATAAGCCGGAGGTCGTGAGTTCAAGTCTCACTCTTGTCACCACTTTTAAAGTCCACAAATTTGGCACTTCAAAACACTTTCCCTTAAAACTACAAACACAACAATTTAACATGGGTAACACCTAGGGTAACACTTATTTTTTTCTAACTAACAATAAAAAGTTTTTTAAATGGTTGTTGAAAATTGATTCTTGTGATATGATTTGGATGTATTTGAATTAATATTAGAAAAATTGAAGATAAATAGCGCTCTTTAAAGCTATTTAGAATGTAAAAACTTTGTATAAAGCTATAAAGTTTATAAAAGAAGAAATTGTATTTGAATACAATTTTAGATATTTCATATTTTGTGTATGTGAAACTGTATATTAAAAGCCAATTTTGGTGATTGGTAAAATCTCTTGTTTGAGATAAATTAAAAATGTCTGTTAATGGATATAATTATAAAATCAACTTAATCGTTGATATGTTTCTGATGTTTGCAAATGCATAAAAAATATGCAGGAAAAAGATATGCAAGATATATATAAAAAAAGATGGCTCTCTCCTTTTGAGCTTGAAAAAGAGTTTGGAATTAAAGAAGGTACTCAAGCGACATTGAGAATGAATAAGAAAATACCTTTTTCAAAGGTTGGAAGGTTTATTCGGTATGATAGGCATGAAATAGATAAATGGTTAGAAAGTCACAAGGTTTGTTAAAAATAATTGCAAACATATAATACTATGTTTGCAATCCTATTCTACGCTCTTTTTAGATAATACATAGTCATCGTTGGCCGATAATGATTAATCTCCATAGAAACCTCTTTAAGCGCTTGTTTGTAAAGTATGCCTTCCGCTATTTTTTTATGAAATAGATTTTTAGCATAAGTGTATCTTAAATCGTGGGTTTTAGTTTCATTGCCAAATACTTTTTTGAGGTGTGCTCTGTAAGTGTTTTGATGTTGTAAGTTCTCAATTTTATTTATTTTAGCTGCCAATTCATGACTTATTGGTTTTTGTTGATAATAATGATTTCCTTTGCCACGTATATTTTTGACACTACTGTCTATGATACATGTAGCTGCATTTTTTATAAGATTGTAAGCTTCTGTTACCCTCAGACCAAGTTCGACTTGTATCTCTGCTAGAACACCAGTAGTAAAATTTTTGATATATAATTCATCTTTTTTCATATCGAAATTTGAAATAGCACGATCTAATTGTACCGTATCTTTATCTCCATTTTTTAGATCTTTAACTTTTCTATTAAAAAAATTTTGATTTATTTTGATGGTAACATTAGATTTCTCAAGACCTTTTATCAGAGCTGAGAACCCTCTAATATAGTCCTCTTTAGTAGAGGTTTTTTTCATACTTTTTAGTCTTTCGTTAATGAATTTATCTATCTTAATTGTATCACTCATAATGAGATTTAACTTCTCTGTGTAACCTTCTTTTTTTGAGAAATTTACAATGTCAGTAAGGTACATATTTCGTTTCTTAGAAAGTTCGTAGCTATGTGTTTTATAATCATCTCGACCATGCCTTTTTTCGCCAATTGCATATATACGGTGGTATCCATCTATCGCCTGCTTTTCATGTGTTCCTCCTCTAAGATTTGCCATTTTTTCTCTCCTCATCTAAGTTGTTAGTTTTAATAAACCTTTCAATCGTAGATTTTGGAATTAAGATATTATGGTCGAGCTTTATTTGCTTTGATATTTTTAAATATCCATATTTCTTATTCATGTATAAGTCCACTATTTTTTCTTGATATTTAACAATGTAAATATTTCTACTATTATATTGCACCTTTTTTACTTCTGCTAATTCTTCTGCCTCTCGTTTTTTTATTTCATCTAGAATGAAAAAACATTCAAGAAAATTTTTTTGAGAAAAATTATTTCTTGCACTTAAAAACCCACTTGCTCTTTTTAAAAACTCGTTACTTCCTTTTATACTTATCCCTAAATTTATAATGCACCCTTTTTTCAAGACCAGTAAATCAGATTTTTTAATTCCACCAAATCATGATACCTTCTGTAACAGTTTTTCTCCTTTAGAATTTAAATTATTGACAGCTTGATAATAAACTT
>Ga0256834_1000889_pt1 | contig 21145 bp, 18 predicted proteins | sample 4281140metaG_FD_190536 | JGI IMG/M metagenome (GOLD analysis project Ga0256834, IMG submission 190536) | Hydrothermal vent microbial communities from East Pacific Rise, Pacific Ocean - 4281-140 | ecosystem: Environmental > Aquatic > Marine > Hydrothermal vents | place: Pacific Ocean: East...
TAGGGGCCGCGATCAGTGACTACGGCCTGAACCATCTCTCCCGTGCTGGTATTTTTCAACTCCACCCGGGTGCCCAGGGGGATGTCCTTGTGGGCAATGGTGGCGCCGTTCATATCATAAATTTCTCCGTTGGCCATGGGCTTTCCGTGGAAATCCTTTCCGTACCAGCTGGCCACAACAGCTTCTTCACCGCTTTTCTCAGGCAGATAAATTTTGATCTTCCGGCCGATCTGCAGGGTTTTGGGGTCGGTGATGTCATTGTCTGCCAGGATATCGCTGAGGTTGACATGGTACTTCTGTACGGCCAGCTCCCAGAGGGTCTCCCCGGCCTTCAAGCTGTGCTCCACCAGTTGTCCTTTTCCTGCTGCTGCGGTATCGCTTTCTTTTGCCGCAGGTTCGGCAGGGGGAACGGGTGCTGGATCACGAAAGACGATCTTGCTGTGACTTCTCGGGATGGAAATGGGGGCAGCTGCGGCGGGAGCACTCCCCTGTGACGACTTCCCTGCAGTCTGCAGGGATTCATCAAAGGAGCTGCTGCCCAGCTTGAGGGTGGCTCCTTCTTTTAAAAACCAGTTGCCGTTTTTTGTGGAACGGCCCACTGCTTCCGGGTTGTTACGGCGCAGATCGTTCCAGTTTGTGTTGAATTGCTGAGTGACCCTTGCAATGGTGTCACCTTTCTGTACCTGATATTCTGACATTTTGCTGTGCCTCCTGATAAACAGTAAAGCAAGTTATGTGCCATATGCTTAACTGGCTGTTGTTGCGTACGGAGTTCTGGGGTGCATGGGGACTCCCTCTGTTCTCTTCGTCATTTTATTGACTTTTGTTGAGGGGCTTTTAGCAGGACAGGCCGAAGTCTGATTGTTCCAGTTCGTAAACTTTCATTTTACGAATCAGTGTGGAACGTGAGATGTCAAGTATTCTGGCTGTCCTGCTTCTGTTGAAGTTTGTGCTGTGGAGAATGCTCAGGATGTGTTTTTTTTCCATCTCTTTCAGGGAGGCATGGTCGGAGCTTACCGGCTCTGTATCGCTTCCGGGTGCTGCAGGGGCCTGGGAGTTCCTGAGAAACTGTGATGGGAAAATGCCGTTTTTATCGGCAAGCAGGGAGGCCCGTTCCATAATATTCCGAAGTTCCCGGATATTTCCGGGCCAGTGGTAGGCGGCCAGGGCGTTCAATTCATCAGAACAGATATTTCCGGTGCGGCTTCCTTTTAAAAAGTGACTGCAGAGCTCGGGGATGTCTTTTTTTCTTTGGATGAGAGCGGGGAGTTCTATGGTGAGAACCGAAAGCCTGTAGAAGAGATCCTCTCTGAACTGTCCCTGCTGTACCAGTTTGACAAGATTTGCATTGGTTGCAGTGATTATGCGTACATTTACCTTCAGGCTTCTTTCTCCTCCCAGCCTTTTTATCATGCCATCGTCAAGAACTCCGAGAAGTTTCGCCTGCAGCTGAAGCGGCAGTGTCCCGATTTCATCAAGGAAGAGAGTTCCTCCTTCTGCCATTTCAAAGATTCCTCTCCTGCTGTTTCCGGCATCAGTATAGGCTCCTTTCTCAGTGCCGAACAGTTCCGCCTCTATGAGGCTTTCCGGAAGAACGGCACAGTTTATTGAAAGGAAGACCTTGTCTGCCAGGTCGCTTCGGGAGTGGATGCATCTTGCCAGGAGCGTCTTGCCGGTTCCTGTTGAGCCGGTGAGGAGGACGGGAGCCCGGGATGTGGCCGCGATGGCTGCGGCATTTCGCACGGCCTGGGCCGCTTTGGAGGAACCTATAAACTCGGCTTTTTCCGCTTCCTGCCTGTTTTTCCAGGAGGATACCTCTGCAAGCTGTTCAAGTTCCAGTGCTTTGAATGCGCGATTAATGGCAAAACAGAGTTCGTCAATATTAAAGGGTTTGGCCAGATAGTCAAAGGCACCGAGTTTGATGACTTCAACAGCGTTTCCCAGGTCGGGATAGGCAGTGGCAAGGATGATCTTTGTTCTGTCATTGCAGGAGAGGATCGCCAGACAGATATCTGAACCGTTTTTATCGGGAAGATGCTGGTCAAGCAGCACAACATCCATTTTAAACTCGTGGCAGAGAGCAAGACCCGCTGAGGCACTGTGGGCGGTATGGATGGTGAAATCGTTTTCCAGTCCTGCATTGCTGATGGCGTCACAGAACAGGGCGTCATCGTCAATCACCAGAAGATGTCTGGCTGCCGCCTCTTGATTTGTCGTTGTTTTGCAACTGTCCATACCTGTCGTGTTAATCATGAAGAGATTATATGTTAATTCTTCTCAGGAAAAAAGAGAAAATGATGTGAGAAGAAAAATGTTACTCCCACGATGTCTGTTCCAGTAACGGACCTCTCCGGGGGAGAAAGCTGAAATCCCGCGCCCTTGGGCGGTGGGAACTGCCTCCTGTTATCTTGCTGGAGTAGCGGTGAAAAAAATATCTGATCCAGAATGCTTGTCAGAGAGGGTATCTGTTGCGGACCGTGGACTCAGTCATCGTCCATGGTGAAATATTCTGTCAGAATACGTATGATCTGCGGCTCACTTTCCTGGAGGAGTAATCGTGCTTTTCCAAGCCACTCTTCGCGACTGGTCATAAGGAACATGAAAACCGGCTGATCCTGCAGGTCCCGGATCAGGTAGTAGGACTGGTCGGTGGTGACGAGAATGTCATCGGTTTTCTGGTTGCCGGTGAGAAGCTTGATGGCCTTGGAGTTTGATTTGACGATGGATGCCAGATAGGCGGCAGCGGCTTCGGTTTCAATACTGGTGCTTTTACTGAATTCGGCAACTGCCAGACCGTCGTCAATTGCAACCACGGCTGCTGCCTGGTATCCGGGGAGGTCTGCCGCGATGTTTTCAAGGATTGTCCGAAGTTTTTTTCTCATGGCGTTGGGGTGGTGATGAAATGAATGTGAGTACTGTTCATATCGCTGGTTCCTGATCAAGCATAGCATCCTGCTGAGCTAAAGGAAAGCATAGAATAGGGCGTTTGCCCCGGTTTGTAATCAGAGTTGAATCAAAAACAAAGCCCTGCCTTGAGGGAAGGGCCTCGGTGATGACGGATCTGCCAAATGCCTTTCTGAGGAAGATATATCTCGAAGAGAAAAACAGGCCCTGATGTTCCGGGGAGTAGTGAACAGACATGGGATTGTTGTATTTCAGCAGGTAGAGGCGAAAAGGGTCTGCGGGCCGGGTGTAGATCGTTGTGTAGGAACCATGCAGCAGCTGTGACATCTTTGATAATCTGTCGCAATAGTGTTCCATGGCACTGTTCCTGCCGATCTCGTCAATGAGGGCAAAAATAGCTTCGCTGTCCACTGCTCCAATTCTGCTGTCTTTTCCTGCCTTGAGGTGCCGCAGAAAGATTTCATCGTCGTTTGACAGGGTCCCGTTATGTACACCGATGGTGTCCCCCACGATTATGGGGTGATTATTGTTGTTGTCGCTGGGAGAGCCTTTTGTGGGGTTTCTGGTGTGTCCCAGGAGGAGCACCGTGTTTCTGTCCGCCCTGGAAAGCAGGCTGGTGTACGCCGAGGTTTTTGTGAATTCAGATGCGGGCAGCGCTGCCTTTTCGAGAAACCAGCTGCCGTCATTCTGGACAATGAGTATTCCTGCCGCATCTTTCCCCCGGATCTCATTGGCAACGAGGTTGGCAGTGAAAAGATCCTGTATCTTGCCGATATCCCGTGTTGCTGAATCTGCCAGGAGTATTCCCGTTATTCCACACATCTGCTTACCTCGAGAAGACCACTGCACCGATTTCACTGTTCCAGACCGGAGTTCTGTCTGTGTGAAACCGGAGGAGTTGTCTGACTTTTGCCGCACTGAGCTGCATTGTTTCCGCGACCTTTCTGTACCAGCCCTCTTCGTCCCGTATAGCTGTTATCAGGCCGAGTTCGATGATTTTCATCAGTTCGTAATCTCTGTTGTCAGGGTCACGCGAAGCCGGGATGAGGCCGGCCAGTTCTTTATTGATTTCGGCCCAGCTCCTCTCGTTGATACGACGCAGGGAGACCGGATTTTCTGCAAGGTCCTGTAAAATAACCTCACCGGGAGTATCCAGGGTGAGGAATATGGATTTGAGAAATTGCAGTAACGACCTGCTGCTGCGCCTGAATTCATCAAGAATTTCATCGGAAACAGCAGATGTGTCACTTGATGCCAGTTTCCCGTTATTGTTTGATATCATGTCAAGCAGTTCCCCGTTTCTCTTCCAGTCCGGGTGATTTTCCACATCCAGAAGACCAAATTTTGAAATTTCCACAGCCTTTAAGAGCATGGTGAGAAAGAGAAATGTTTTGGCCGTGATTGAAAGAGGGCAGAGGTCACCGTCGGGAAAACGCAGCTCTATGTGCAGATTGCTGATGCTCCCGTCTTCATGGAACTCCATGTGCTCAAGATTAAAGAAGTTCTGGTGCTCCGGCACGTCAAGGCTCTTCCTCAGGCTGTCCCGGATTTCAGGCATTGACATCCTTGTGGGGCAGAGTCTGATGAACTCCTGATGGGCGTTATGTTGACGTCTGCGACACAGCGCATCCCGGGTCTTTCCGCCGCTGGTGAGAAATTTCAAGGCCGGTGCAAACAGTCGTGACATGTTCCAGAAATTGGCCAGAATGATCTCTGGAATATGTTCTGCCGTTTCCGCCTGAAGCAGGTGGAAGTGAAAGCCGCAGGTGGGACGCATGCGGATTTTATGCCTTAACAGGGGCACAATGATCCGGCGGTACTGATCAACCAGAGTGCTCCAGTGCGGGTGACGGCCGGTGATCAGGATTTCAATGCCGCAGTGTTCCTTGATGACATTGAAAACCCCCAGCCTGCCCAGCTGTTTCATGTCACGTGAGGGTTCCAGGAGGGCTTCAATTTTATGTTGAAACTCCTCCCGGAGCACGCCTCTCGGGAGTGCAAACTCCAGTTCTGTTCCTATTTTTATTGTCCGATAGAGCAGGTCCTGATAATACCTGGCTTCCGTGACGGAAAGAGAATCAGCTCGCGGAGAGAATAGCGGGGTGTTTTCCATGGACCAGGAGACCGGGTTCTGATTGTATCGGATGGCAGAGTTACTGTAAGTCAATCAGGGTAAACTGAATATTTGACCCCCGTGTTTCCGGTATTGGTGAGATCGTTTTCTGAACCGGGTGTCCCATCCGGCTCAGTGCCGCCTGACAGACGTTCATTATGGGACAGGTGAAGGGGATTTCCACACCGGTCTTGAGAATCGATTGTGTCAGGTTCCAGCCCTGACAGTGGTTGACTGTGAGGGTGAGGACATTGTTCTCCTGGCTGGTGGAAAATGATTCGATAAATCCCATCTCATCCGTGAAAATACGGCCGATTTCCGTGAGCACATCCCTGGGGTCCTCACCATCGATTTCGAGTCCCATCTCATTTTCCATGATTGTCAGGGTGGTTTTTCCGACTTCACTCATGGTGGCGAATGCAGTTTCACCAAACAGGTCGTAGAGGGCTTTCGCCATTCCGCTGATCATGAGAGTCATGAGACGTATAATATTCTGTTTCTTCTGTTCCTCTGTTGCCATTCCGGGCTCTCCTGTAATGGGTGGTTTACTGGGTGAATAGTGGGGTGGATTTTATAAAGCCTTGCGCAGTCTTTCCTGGTATTTTCCGGCAACCAGTCTTACATTGCCAAGGGTTCCGTCACGACTGACGGCAATGCCGACGTAGTATTCTTTTCCAATGAATCGGGTGAGTATCCAGGCGTTCTGGGCCTGAACAAGGTTCTCTTCAAAGTCTCCCAGGTTGTTCAGTGCCTCAACCGATTTGTCGATGAGTTTCATAACCATGGCGAATTTTGCCGAAAATGCATCCACGTCAGCTCCTGTCGGATTGTGGACCGCTATGGTGATACCATCCATTCCCGTTACCTGAATGGAGAGTACGCCATCCATCTCATCTGCCATCTCTTTGAGTAATTCCTTTAAACCGGCCATAAAAACTCCTCTGTTTGTGGTTTCGGATTCCTGTTCTGTCTCGGACTCCAATTCGTCAAAGCCTTTTATGATCTCTTCAAATGAAGAGATGGAGGCCTTTGTTTCATCTTTTAGTCGTGCGCCTTCCATGAGCAGGAGCATGAGCTCCGATGTGATATGTACCTCTTTGGGATCCGTGGCAAGCTTATGGATGGAAATCCTGACACTGTCCCATGTAACCATTTCAATGACGGCCTCTTCCGCGGTGAGTGTCCCGGTGCTCGCATCGAGGATTTTTCCTTCCGAGAAATGGAGAATGCCTTTGTGCGCTGATTTGTTGTAGACGTGGAGGGTACAGGTTTTTTGCTCCGCCTCTATGAGCTGCATGAAATTGGAGAGTGAGAGTCCTGTGATGCTTCCCTTCTGTTCATCCAGGGTGTCAAGCGCTGAGATGATGCATTGCTCCAGGGCATCAAAATCAAGGGGTTTGTCAAGGAACTGATAGGTCCCCAGTGACTTGAGCTGGTTCTCGATTTTGGGAGTCCCAAAGGCGCTCATTACCACATTGGGGATGTCCGGGAATCGTGAGCTCATTGTCGCAAGGAGCTCAAAGCCGTCCATGACGGGCATGTGCAGGTCCGTGATCACCAGGTCGATGGTTTGTCTCTCCAGTATTTTCAACGCCTCTTTGCCGTGTGCCGCTGTGACCACCTTGAAGCGTTCCTGCTGGTCGACAAAACCGGACTCAATGCTGAGCAGAAGCGATGGCTCGTCATCAACGATCAAAACATGTCTCATGGTTGTTCTCTATCTGTGTGATATCTGAGACCGAGACGAAAACCCGGCAGCAGATACATATATCCGTATCAGAAAATGCAGTGGAACTTCCTCGCCGGAGTGTTGTAGCAAGGAGTGTGCCCGGCTGGGGGAAAATCTTGTGATTCTTTGCATCTTGTTGAATATACTGGAAAACAGTTGCTGGTTCCTCCGATGGTTTGCGGGTCTCTGCTTGTCATTCTTGTGGTACTGTCCTGTTTTGCTGTATCGTTTCAGGTCATGTGTCCTGGAATGGGACAAGTGCTGCAGGGGATACCCGGCAGCTTCTGATGACTTATTTAGGAATGGCATTGACAGTTGAACTCGTTCGAGTCTATCCTGTGGCCGGGATATTGAAGCGGCCGCACTGTGTGCTGAGAAATACATTTGGACTGGAAAAATGAGTGAAAACAGTAGTTTGGTTCTTGTTGTGGATGATGAGCCGGTGACATGTGTCATGTTGAAGGGCATCCTTGAAAAAGCTGGATATCGGGTGATTACAGCAAATAACGGCGCTGACGGTGTTCGTTATGCCATAAAGTATGAACCCGATCTCATCCTTTTGGATATTATCCTCCCCGATATTGATGGCTATGAGGTCCGTCGACGAATCAGGGAGATAAATACACGTCTGTTGATTCCGATCATATTTATAACGGCTCTTGATGAGAAAACGGTTATTGATGACTCGAAGATGATCGGGCGGGAAATCGATTATATCCAGAAACCCATACGGTCAGAGATACTCCTTGCCCGCGTGGCCAACCTGCTTGACATTGTTTTGAGCAGGAAGCAGCTTGCCAGACGCAACGAGCAGCTGAAAAAAGAAATCGTGGAGCGGGACCGCCTTGCTGCCGTGGCCAGACAGAGCAGTGATTCTGTTTTTATAATTGATCTTGAAGGTACCATACTCTATGCCAATCCCGCCTGTGAGAAAAACAGCGGTCACCCCGTCATGGAACTTGAGGGACGGAAGTTTCATGAAGCCCGGTATGTGGCGGCAAAGGACGAAAATTTCCGGGAAATGATGGAACATGTCTTTTCCGGAAAAGAATGGCGGGGGAACATCCACAGTCTCAGAAGCAATGGCAGTTCCTATCTTGAGGAGGTTGCCATCCTTCCGTTCACAGGTGAAGGGGGCTTTGTGGAAGGGCATGTGGTGATGAAGAAAGATGTTACTGAACGCCGTCGTCTGGAGTCCATTGCCAGTTCGGTAAACCTGATGGACAATGTGGGGTTTATCTTCTCGGGTATCAGGCATGAGCTTGGAAATCCGGTGAACTCACTGAAGATGACCCTCAGTGTGCTGAGAAAAAGAATCGATGATTTTTCAATGGAGACCATTGTTGATTTCCTTGAACGGTCGCATCATGAAATCGGCAGGATAGAATATCTCCTGCGCTCTCTGCGCAGTTTTTCGATGTTTGAGCGTCCTGTTCCGGAAATAATAAGTATGCCGGATTTTCTGGAAACCCTGCTGGGTATGCACCGCAAGCTTCTGGATACGGCCGGGGTGGAAGTTGAAGTACGGGTGGAGGAGGGCGCGGAGGAGGTCTTTGCCGATCCCAGGGCACTGCTGCAGGTGATGCTCAACATGCTGACAAATGCACTGGCGGCTCTTGAGGGCAGAGAGGAGCCTTTGATTGTCATCCGTGTCAACAGGAAGTCTGATTCCCTGATTTGCCTTTCTCTGCAGGATAATGGCTGCGGCATCTCAGAAAAGGATCAGGAGATGCTTTTTAAGCCTTTTTTCACAACCCGGCCGGGAGGAACAGGTATGGGGCTGGTCATTGTGAAGAAAATGCTTGTGGAGATGAACTGTTCCATACACCTGGAAAGCCGTGAACAGGAAGGCACAACCTTTTTTATTCTGCTGCCCTGTGGGGAAAACCACGGGGATGCTGAGGTCAGCGCTGCTCTGTAGTCCTGCGCTCAGCCACCTTCGGGAAGAGGCTGAGGTCGGTGTGCGGCAGGAAGATTGATGCCACATACTGATCTTTGAAACCAGGTACTTCAGAGAGTTCAAAGCTTGTCATCTTTCGGACCACTGCCACCACGTCCTGCCGGATATGATTGGAGAGCTCACTCATCCAGGCGCCCATGAGCGATCCGTTCCCCACATAGATAATCTTGTCCGGATCCACTTCCGGAAGCAGTCCCACGGTCATGGCACTGTCAAGGTCAATGAATGAGCCGAAACCGCCGGCGAGAATAATCTGCTCCAGGTCACTGACCTGCAGTCCCACCTGTTCAAGGAGGGTGGATACTCCTGCAAAAATTGCAGCCTTGGCACGGATGAAATTTTCGATGTCCACCTCATTGAGAACAATGTCATGGTCGGTGCCGCACTCATCTTCCCAGGCCAGGACATATTCCATGCCGCTGCGACCTTTCCGGATGCGTGGAGTGTCCAGGTCGTTGAATTTTCCGTCGGGGTTGATGACACCGTTTTCAAAAAGGGTGGCCACAATGATGAGCAGCCCTGAGCCGCAGATGCCGATGGGGGCCTTGTTGCCTTCGGTGACATTCATGGGTTCGAGGGTTTCCGGGTTTATGCTGAAATCGCTGATGGCCCCTTCCACGGCGCGCACTCCATGGGTGATTCCTCCGCCTTCAAAGGCGGGACCCGCTGAGCAGGCGGCACAGGCAAGCCACTCTTTGTTGCCGATGACGATTTCGGCGTTGGTTCCCACATCGATGAAAAGGGTGAGGAGATCGGTCCTGTACATTCCCGAACCCATGACTCCGGCCACTATGTCTCCGCCCACATAGCTTGAGATAGCGGGATAGAGAAGGGCGACACAGTGTCTTTTCAGCTCCAGGCCAAGGTCTGGCGCCGGCATGGGAGGGAAGAAGGTGGAAACCGGCACATAGGGTGAGCGTCTGATATTGTCGGGTTCCAGCCGCAGGAAGAGGTGAGTCATGGTGGTGTTTCCGGCAATGGTGATGGAGTTGATCTCATCCCGGTCGATGGGACTGCTCTTGTCGTCATCGGGCAGACGTGCCTGCTTGAGCATGTCGCTGATGAGGGAGTTGATGGCGTCCACCACCAGTTCCTGCATCATGGCCAGTCCTTTGGGCTTTTCGGCGTATATGATTCGTGCAATGACGTCTTCCCCGTAACTCATCTGCGGATTGTAGCAGGATGCCTTTGCCAGTACCTTGCCGCTGTGGAGATCGATGAGAACCCCGTAGATGGTGGTGGTCCCGATATCAACTGCCAGGCCGAAGTTTCGATGATCCCATCTGCCCGGCTGGATATTGAGGAGGTGGCATTTTGATCTGTTGTTGACGGGGAGTTCCAGGGTTACAGTGACCAGAAAATCTTTTTCCCGCAGGGCGCGGCGGATCTTTCGCAGTACCGGAAGGTCTGTGACCAGGCGATGCTTGTTGTGCTGGTCGGCCAGTCCCTGGATAAGACGGCCCACATCTGCCCGGTTGTCGGTTGCGGTGGGCGGTATAAGCTCAAGGCGCAGCTTTTCAACGGGTGGATCGAAAAGACCTTCTTTTTTGAGGTCATCTATGTTGAAGACATGCATCCGGGCGCGGTGTCGCGGGGGGATGTCCGTGTCGAGTCCTCCCTTCTGGCGTCCAGATTCTTCAGGAATCCTGACAGTGACGTCTTCAATGATCTCTGTGGTGCATGCCTGTCTGTAGCCGCGTTCAAAATCTTTCGGGCTGAGTTTTTCGCTTTCTCCGCCGTGTACCCGGCCCTCTTCCACAATGATTCTGCACTTGCCGCAGACCCCGGCTCCGCCGCAGGAGGCGTTGATGTGGAGTCCGGCTTTGCGTGCCGCCTGGATAAGGCTGCTGTTTTTTTTCACCGTGACAGTTCTCTCTGCCGGGGCAAAGGTGACACTGCAGGTTGAGAGGGTATCGTTCATCGGGAAAGCTCCATTACATCCATTGTGTTTAACTCGCTCACACTAAATACCGGACCATCGAGACAGACCAGTCTGCCGTCAAGATGGCAGTGGCCGCACAGTCCCATGCCGCACTTCATGTGGCGTTCCAGAGTGGTGAATATGTTTGTGTCATCACAACCCATTTCCGTGAGTTTTGCAATGACAGACCGGATCATCACGGGGGGACCGCAGATCAGGGATATGCTGTTGCTGTCCAGGGTGATATCTTCAAGGAGCTCAGTGACCAGCCCCACATGATCTGTCCAGTGCTCATCTTTTTCATCCACTGTCAGGCGGACGTCAATGCCCTGTTCCCGCCACAGTCCGATGGTCCCTGTAAAGGCAATATCCGACGGGCTCCTGCTGCCGTAGAGCAGGCGTATGCCGGACACCGCATCATCGTCCAGACCACTCTGGAAAAGGCAGTGGTCAATGACACTTTTCAAGGGGGCAAGTCCGATGCCGCCCGCCACGAAGAGGAGGTCGCGGCCGGAAAATTTCTCCACCGGGAAGGCTTTGCCAAAGGGACCGCGCAGACCCAGCCGGGCACCTTTTTCCATGGAGTGGATGGCTGTCGTGAGCTCTCCGGCACGTCTGATGGAGAGATCGATGAGCGGCAGGGCATCGGGTGAAGATGAAATGGAAATGGCTGCCTCGCCGCAGTGGGGTACGGAGACCATGAGAAACTGACCCGGAAGAAAACTGAAGGGTTTTGTCTTGTCGATGAGTTCCAGCCGGAATGTTGAGATCTGATCATTCTCCCGGATGATCTCCCGGATAATGGCCCGGGCAGGGATAAATGTTTTGTTCATGGGTTCTCCTGCCTGGTTAAGAGATCAATAAAGCGTGTGATATCCACTCCGCCAAAACAGATATCGACGCAGCGGCCGCATCCTGTACAGGATGCCTTGCCGTGGCTTGCAAAATCATATTTAAGTTTATGGAGGAAGCGTCTTTTCAGGGCATGTCTGCTTCTGTCCACCGGATTGTGGCCACCGGCCATGCGGGTGAAACCGCCACTGGTACAGGCGTCCCAGCTTCTGACCCTTATGCCGGAATCTCTGCTTTGAGGCTTGTCATCCACGGAGAAACAGGTGCAGGTGGGGCAGACGTATGCGCAGCCGCCGCAGTCATAGCAGCGTTCGGCAAGCTGTTCCCATATCTCTTCGGGGACTTCTTCCTTCTGGAGCTTGTGACAGGCGTGGGCAAGCTGAATGTTTCGGTTGAACTGTCCCCGGGCCTCCAGGAAGAGCTGGTAGCGTATCCTCTGGTCCTCTTCCTGGACTTCACAAAAGAAATAGCCCCATTTCTTCAGAAGGTCCGCCCCCTTTCCCCGTCCTGCTGAAACGTAGTAGCGATCACCGAGATCAATGAACTGCAGGCCGTAGCCATATTCGAGGTAGGGTCCGCTGTTGGTTGCCTCACAGAAGCAGTTGGCAAAGGGCTGGTTGCAGCCGAGGGTGATGATGAGTGAGTGGCTGCGCCGGTCGTAATAGCTGGTATCTTTAGCGGGTTTTGAAAAGATGAGATCCATGTAGAGCAGGGCCGTGAGGTCGCAGGAGCGGACGCCGAAGAAGATGGTGTCTTCTGCTGCCTTCGGGGCGGTAAACTGATACGTATCTCCGCTGATCTGGTAGTGGGCCAGGGTTTCCTGCTGGGGAAGGAAAAAGGGTTTCAACGAGGCCTGAGGCTGATTTGCAAGGTCGATCTCTGTTGTGTCAAGGTCACTGATTGCAGTGAACAGGGTGTCGCCGTGGTCATTCTTCACCGGTGCGACCAGCCGGGCGTCTTTGCTGAGTTTTCGCAGCAGCGGGATGAGGTTGTCCTTGGGGAGTATCAGCTCTTTGAGATCAATCATGGTTCACCTTCTTTATGGCGGCGGAGCAGACTTTGAACTCCGGGCATTTTGATTTGGGGTCCATGGCGGAAACGGTGAGCTGATTGATGGGGACCTCGAAGAAGTGAAAGGAGGAGAAGACGGTGCCCGGTTTTACCCTGTCGGTTATCTGGGCGGAAATCCGGACGATCCCCCGTTTGGAGTGCAGCTCCACCATCTCCCCGTCTGCGATATTGAGACGCCTGCAGTCATCTTTGTGTATTTCCAGTTTTGCCTGCGGGTATTCACGGACCAGCCGTCTGGAATTTCGGGTCATGGTTGCGGTGTGGTAATGATGGTAGGAGCCGCGTCCGGTGACCAGAGTGAAAGGATATTTTTCAGCTGCTTTTTCGTAGGGTTCCTGGTGCCTGGTAATGGTGAACTGCCCCTTGCCCCTGGCAAAGTAATACTTGTGGAGAAATTCTGTGCCGGGGTGGCTGCGGTCCGGGCAGGGCCATTGCAGGCCATGGTTTTCTGCCAGCCGGTCGTAGTGCATGCCCCCGTAAATGGGGGTAAGCAGGCTTATCTCTTCCATGATCTCGGCATCTGAATCAAAGTCCATACCGGGGCATCCCATGCGGCGGCCGAGTTCCATGATGATCTCACTGTCCGGGCGGCAGTCGTGGATGGGCGGGATGGCGCGGCGGCAGAGCTGCACCCTGCGTTCCGAATTGGTGATGGTACCGCCTTTTTCAGCGAAGGAGGCGGCAGGGAAGACCACGTGGGCCAGTTTTGCCGTTGCGGTGAGAAAAATGTCGGAGACCGCCAGAAAATCGAGCTGCTCCAGGGTCTCCTCGACACGGTGCAGGTGGGGATCGCTCAGAGCCGGGTTTTCTCCCATGATAAACATGGCCCTGATGGGGCCGTCTTTTCCGGCGTGTGTCATCTCGGTGAGACTCTTTCCGGCATTTTCAGGGAGGGGACGCTGCCACACCGCCTCAAACCTGGCGCGGATGCTCATATCCTCAAGACTCTGGTATCCCGGGAGTACTGCGGGGAGTGCGGCCATGTCACAGGCACCCTGGACATTGTTCTGGCCGCGCAGGGGGTCAACACCGCTGTGTTTTTTCTCCACGTTGCCGGTGAGCATGGCAAGGTTGGCCACTGCCTGGACATTGTCGGTGCCGCAGGTGTGCTGGGTGACGCCGAGACAGTAGCAGATGACGGACTTGCTGCTTCTGGCGTAGATACATGCCGCCTCACGGATGGTATTGATGTCTATTTCCGTGATTGCGGCAAGCTCTGCCAGATCCAGACGATGGAGATAATCGCGCAGCTGAATAAAATTTTCAGTGCGCATGGAGATAAAGAGATCGTCAGCCAGATTTTCATCCAGGATCACCCGCATCATGGCGTTGATGAGTGCAATGTCGGTTCCGGGCCGCAGGGCCAGGTGGATATGCGCCTGTCTGGCAATGTCCGTTCTGCGGGGATCAATGACCAGGAGTTTGGCACCCCGGTCCACGGCTCTGAGTATGTTACGCCCTATTTGAGGATGGGTTTCAGTGGTGTTGGAACCGGTGATAAGAAGAACATCAGCCTCTTCAAGCTCGGCGATGGAGTTTGTCATGGCACCGGATCCGAAACTCGTGGCAAGACCTACCACGGTGGATGAGTGTCAGAGCCGTGCGCAGTGGTCGATGTTGTTGGTGCCGAGTCCCGCCCTGGTCAGTTTCTGGAGGAGATAGTTTTCTTCATTGCTGCATTTGGCGGAAGAGAGGACTCCGATGCTGTCGGGGCCGTACTGCTGTTTTGCAGTCATGAGTGCTGCGGCGGTGAAGTCAAGGGCCTCGTCCCAGCTGACTTCCTGCAGGCTGCCGTTTTTCCGCAGCAGCGGGCTGCTGAGCCTTTTGTCCGAATGGATGAATTCATGAAGCTGCCATCCTTTGGAGCAGAGGTTGCCGCGGCTGATGGGGTGGTTTTTGCTTGGATATGAGCCGACGACCTGGTCATTATCCACGGACAGGTACACACCGCAGCCACAGCCGCAGTAGTTGCAGATGGTTAGAATGTCTTGCATGTGGTTCACTCATCTCCGGCTGGGGGGATTTGTTTCTTTTCTCTCGTGTCTGAAGCCCTGACGAAAATCTGATGATAAGGGGAGGGATGTCTTTTGTCGACGCCTCTCCAGACGTCCTGATGAGACAGGCTTCGTCACCAGCGAACGTTCATGGATTCAGGTCTTAAGATTACGGGAGAACAGGGAAAAAATCAAGAAACTCACTGTAAATCTCCCCGCCGGGGAGTTGCGAAAAGGGAAATGGATCGGGAAAAAGAAAAAAAGTCTTCCCTTGCAGGGTTAAATAGAGTATTATTTATGGTTTTTCTTGCCTTGAATAATCTGGTAAGGAATTTCGAAGTACCTAATATCCTGATTTTTTAGTGCTTTGCCGATTGTCGTCTCTGTCCGTGGCTTGCTGCTGTCCGGGGACGAACATTTTCTTTCAACCTGTTTTTTTTTCTGACGGGTCTGGGGCAGGGTGGCGGGTGGTTTCGATTGGCTAAATTGTTGAGTAAGGAGTTGCAGAGTGCTGTGGCTCCTTATTTTTTTATTTCATATTAAGTCCGCTTTGGGTGGACTGAGCCGGTTTTCCGGCAGGAAGAATCTGGTAGAGGGTAGCAGACATGAGTGTAGATTTAAGCAATGTGCGAAATATCGGGATCAGTGCCCATATTGACTCAGGGAAAACAACCTTGACCGAGCGCATCCTGTTTTATACCGACAGGATCCATGCAATCCATGATGTTCGTGGAAAAGATGGAGTCGGTGCAAAAATGGATTCCATGGAACTTGAGAGAGAGCGTGGTATCACCATTCAGTCGGCCGCCACCTACTGTAACTGGAAGGGAATTGATATCAATATCATTGATACTCCCGGCCATGTGGATTTCACAGTGGAAGTTGAGCGTGCCCTCCGGGTGCTTGACGGCGCTGTACTTATCCTCTGTTCCGTTGGTGGCGTGCAGTCGCAGTCCATCACCGTAAACAGGCAGATGGACCGTTATAATGTTCCCCGTATCTCCTTTATCAACAAGTGTGATCGTACCGGTGCCAATCCTGAGCGTGTAACCGAACAGCTTCAGGACAAACTTGGTCTGAACGCCCACATGCTGCAGCTTCCCATTGGTCTTGAAAGCGACCTGGAAGGTGTGGTTGATCTTGTTACCATGAAGGCTCTGTACTTTGATGGAGAAAATGGTGAGATCATCCGTGAGGAAGAGATTCCCGCAGAGCTTCAGGACGCTGCAGATGAGAAACGTGAGGAACTGCTTGATGCGGTTTCCATGTTCTCCGATGATCTGATGGAGGCCATGCTTGAAGAGACAGAGATCACCACCGATATGGTGAAAGATGCTGTCCGTGCCGGAACCCTTGCCCTGGAGTTTTCTCCGGTGTTCATCGGTTCCGCCTATAAGAACAAGGCTGTACAGCCACTCCTTGATGCTGTTCAGTACTATCTTCCCTGTCCCACCGATGTTGAGAATCTTGGTCTTGATCTTGAAAAAGATGAAGAGGAGTTTCCGGTAAGCAACGACTCGAATGATCCGCTCATCATGCTTGCCTTTAAACTTGAGGATGGCAGATATGGTCAGCTCACCTATGTCCGTACCTACCAGGGTACCTTGAACAAGGGTGACACTGTCTACAATACCCGTACCGGCAAGAAGGTGAAAGTCGGTCGTCTGGTTCGCATGCACTCCGATGAGATGGAGGAGATTGATTCCTGCGGTGCCGGTGATATCGTTGCCCTCTTCGGTGTTGACTGTGCATCAGGTGATACCTTCACCGATGGCAAGATCACCTGTTCCATGAGCTCCATGCACATCCCCGAGCCTGTTATCTCACTTGCCGTTATTCCAAGTGACAACAAGGCCCAGGTGAACATGTCCAAGGCGCTGAATCGTTTCACCAAGGAAGATCCTACTTTCAAGACCTTTGTAGATCATGAGACCGGTGAGACCATTATTTCAGGAATGGGCGAGCTCCATCTTGAGGTGTACATCGAGCGCATGAAGCGTGAGTATGGTGCAGAGGTTGAAGTTGGTGCCCCGCAGGTTGCCTATCGCGAGACCATCACCCAGCGTGCCGATTTTAACTACACCCACAAAAAACAGACCGGTGGTTCCGGTCAGTTTGGTCGTGTGGCAGGTTACATGGAGCCTCTTGAAGAGGGTGAGTACGAATTTGAAGACAAGATTGTCGGTGGTGCCATTCCCCGTGAGTTTATCAGCTCCTGTGACAAAGGTTTCCAGAAGAGTCTGAAGAAAGGTACCCTGTGCGGTTCTCCCGTCACCGGTGTCCGCTGTGTTATCAATGACGGTGCTTTTCATGCGGTGGATTCATCCGATGTTGCCTTCCAGCTTGCTGCTGTCGGCGCATTCAAAGAAGGGTACATGAAGGCGAAACCCACCATCATGGAACCCATTATGAAAGTTGCCGTGGAGGGTCCTTCCGAGTTCCAGGGTGCTGTCATGGGAAGTATCAATCAGCGTCGCGGCATGATCATTGGAACGACTGAAGAAGGAAACTACACAGTGGTTGAGGCTGAAGTACCTCTTTCCGAGATGTTTGGTTACTCCACAACACTGCGCTCCCTTACCCAGGGAAAGGCGGAGTTCACCATGGAGTTCGCAAGCTTCAAGCCTGTTCCAAAGAGTGTCAGTGAAGAGCTGGTGAAGAAATATCAGGATGAGAAAAAAGAAAAGTAGAGTTTTCTTTTTTGAATAAGGTACAATAAATTTTGTTTCGGACAGTGCTCCTGTCTGTCAAGGTGGCTTGGACGGCCACCGCAAATGACTATATAAAAGAGGTATTACCATGGGAAAAGAAGACCTGGTAGCAAACAATCCGTTACAGGCCCTGGGCCTGGAGAAAGAAGATGGTAATAACGGCCGTCGTGTCGGTCTGGTTATGGCTCGTGCCGGTCTTGGGAAAACAGCAATTCTTGTTCAGATTGCCATGGATTCCCTGCTCCGTGACAACAATGTTCTGCATGTCGCCATTGGTGAAGGTGTGGACAAGACCAGAACCTGGTATGACGATATCCTCACTCTGATGAACGAAGAGAGGAAGGTTGATAATTTTCGCCAGGTGGTCGACGAGGTCATGAAAAAACGCATGATCATGACCTTTAAAGAGAACAGCTTCAGCCCTGCCACCCTTGAAGAGCGGATGGAAGATCTCTCGCAGCAGGGCATCTTTAAAGCTGACTGTCTGGTCATTGATGGTTTTGACTTCACCGGAGCTGACAGTGCCTCCGCCCTTGGTGAGCTGAAGGCCTTCATGGAGAAGAACGATCTGAAGATGATCTGGTTTTCTGCTGTCAGCCATCGTGACGATGACCGTGTGAGCGCCAACGGCGTTCCTGCACCATGTCATGAGCTTGACGAAGTGTTTGATACTGTACTTCTTATCTCTCCGGAAGAGAATGATCTCAGATTGAAAACCCTGAAATGCACCGAGGCCTGTTCCGTGGATGCAGGTAAATCTCTTGTTCTTGATCCCGCAACCATGCTGATTAAGAAGGTCTGATTACTGAGATTTAAGTGCTCTATTGTAGCGTGTAGTGGGTAGCAAGGCGGGTATTTCCGGATCGGGAATTACCCGCCTTTTTTTGTGATTTTTCCGCATGCAGCGGGAAGCACCGGAGTGCCATAATGCAATTTCGTCCCTGTATAGATCTCCATAATGGAGAGGTGAAGCAGATCGTCGGCTCAACTCTCAAAGAGAATGACCCGGAAGGGCTGCAGACCAATTTTACGGCAAGTCATCCATCCTCATGGTTTGCTGATCTGTATCGTCGTGATGATCTCAGAGGAGGTCACATCATCAAGCTCGGGCCGGGAAATGATGAAGCCGCAGCTGAGGCACTTGCTGCGTGGCCCGGCGGAATGCAGATCGGCGGCGGGATAACTGCTGAGAACGGCAGGGAGTGGCTGGAGTGCGGTGCCTCCCATGTGATTGTTACCTCTTATGTCTTTTCGGACGGCCGGATCGATCACGGGCGTCTCCGCAAGCTGGTTTCTGCCGTGGGGAAGGAAAACCTGGTGCTGGATCTCAGCTGTCGCCGCAGGGGAGATGACTACTGTATTGTCACCGACCGCTGGCAGAAGTTCACCGATGTTGTTATCAGCGCCGAGGTCCTTGAGGAATTTGCAGAGCTCTGTGATGAGTTTCTTGTCCATGCAGCTGATGTGGAGGGGCAGTGCAGCGGCATTGAGACAGAGCTGGTGAAACGACTTGCGCGCTGGAGTCCCATTCCAACAACCTATGCAGGCGGCATAAAAGATCTTGGTGACATGGAGCTCATCCGCGAGCTTGGCCGGGGCCGTCTTCATGCAACCGTAGGCAGTGCGCTTGATATCTTCGGCGGCACCGGGATCAGTTACCGGGAGGCTGTGGCCTTCCATCAGAAACACTCCTGAACAATGACTGCAGAGAAAGAAAAAGGGACGGCCATGGAAGCTGATCTGGTGGAGCTGAAACTGAAGATCCCCAGGGATCTTTACCGTGCCTACCAGCGCTGCTCATGGATCATCACCCATGAAACCGGGCGTGATCAGCTGGAGATCATGGAAGAGATGGTTCTGGATTATCTGATCAAGAACGAGTGCTGAGCTGCTGCCCGGATGACTCCGGGGCCTCTGTCAGGTGCAGGATCACCATATTGGCCAGGGTGAGCCCGAATATTCCGGTAAGGGTCGGCAGTGAGCCCAGTACGTTTCGTTTTCTGCCCCGTTTTTCATAGGGATTTGCCATCTCGTCATTCTCTTCGGGTCCCGTGTAGGTAAAGGTGACAGCCTCTGTCGAGTAGACACACTGTATTCCCCCTTCAATTCCATGGCGACGCAGACGGTTGCGGACATGCTTTGCCAGTGGACAGCGGTGTGATGACATGATATCCCCGCTTCTTACCTGTAACGGATCTGTTCTCAGTGCTGCTCCCATGGATGAGAATGTGGCAATTCCCCGGCTGTGTGCTCCCACCAGGAGCTGAATCTTGGGATTGAGGGAGTCGATGGCATCAATGATGACATCAGGCTCTGGAGTCAGGATGTTATCCAGAGTGTCTTCCCCGGCAAATATCTCCAGGGCCTCCACCTGACAATCGGGATTGATCTGTTTTATCCGCAGCCTGGCAGCCTCAACTTTTGCCCGGCCGATGTTGCTTTCAAGTGCCAGGATCTGCCGGTTGATATTTGAGGTCTGGATGGTGTCAAAATCCACCAGCCGGAGCTGTCCCACACCTGCCCGTGCCAGCCCTTCGCAGGCATAGCCGCCAACTGCGCCAAGTCCCACAATTGTCACCCGTGCTCTTTGCAGAACCGCAAATTTTTCCTCGCCCAGAAGGCTTCGTGTTCTTGAGAATCGTTCCATGGCACCTGCTTACCATATACTGTTATTTTTCAGCAACCGGATTATCATTTTATCTGCTTTTGTCTGGCGCACCTCTTTCCTTGACCTCCCATTCCGCTTGCTATACAATAAACGATAAGAAAGAATTGTCGTCTATGTATGTTTTTGATTTTAAAATGTTTTTTATGCGGATGAAGTGATGGAAGAAGCTGGCGCAGCCAATAGAAAAGCCATAACAAGATTTATTAAACGGATGCCTAGTCTTTCCACAACCGTGGGAAAGGTAATGGAGATCTGCAGTCGAACCGATGCCTCTCCAAACGAGTTGAATAAGGTTATCTCCCTTGACCCTGTACTCACAGGGCAGGTGCTGAAATTAATCAATTCAGCCTACTATTCTCTGATGAACAAGGTGACGTCGCTCACCCGTGCCATCACCATGCTCGGCATGAACACTGTGAAGAATATGGCGCTCAGTACGGCCATTATCCGTTCAGTTTCCGGTGCCAAGAAATCAAGAGCTCTGCCCACCAAGAAGTTCTGGGCCCATTCCATCGGAACCGGGGTTTGTGCCAAACTGCTGGCAAAGGCCAACGGCGTTCCGGTGATGGAGTGTGAGGAGTATTTTGTGGCCGGTCTGCTCCATGATCTCGGGAAGATTCCCTTTGGTGACGAGTACATTGAGGTTTTAGGTAAAGTCACGGGTGAACAGCTTCCTCTTATCACTGTGGAGCGCGAGATGCTGGGTGTGGATCATCAGGAAGTTGGAAAGATGATCGCTGAAAAGTGGAAGCTTAACGAGGCCATGACCTGCGCCATCAGTTATCACCATAACGTTGAAGATGCTCCGGAAGAGTATCAGGTTCGTGTGGCCTACGTGGGACTTGCCAACATGTATGCCAACATCCTTGACCTTGGCTATGCCGGAGATCCCTTTCCTGAAGAAGGGTCCGAGCAGAAGATGCTGGAAATTACCGGACTTACCTGGGAGATGTTTGGAGAGATTGCACTGAGTGTTGAGGAAGAGATCGAAAAGGCACAGGTTTTTCTGCAGACATAAAGGGGGATCAGGAGATGATGAAAATCAGATTATGGGGTGTTCGGGGATCCATTCCCTGCCCCGGCTCTCACACCATGAAATATGGCGGCAACGGCGCCTGCATGGAGTTGCGGGTTGACGGCCGGGAAGAAATTATTGTAATTGATGCGGGCTCCGGAATACGCGAACTGGGCAACAGTCTGGTGGCCAATGATCTTCCAAAAG
>Ga0256834_1000890_pt1 | contig 21139 bp, 4 predicted proteins | sample 4281140metaG_FD_190536 | JGI IMG/M metagenome (GOLD analysis project Ga0256834, IMG submission 190536) | Hydrothermal vent microbial communities from East Pacific Rise, Pacific Ocean - 4281-140 | ecosystem: Environmental > Aquatic > Marine > Hydrothermal vents | place: Pacific Ocean: East Pacific...
TTATAGAGTACAAAATGATGGTTTTGGAAATAGAGAGTTTGTAGATAGTGTTGAAAATATCATAGGAACTGATCAAGTTGATATTATCATAGGTGATAATGCAGATAACTCTATAAGTGGAGGAGCTAGTGATGATACACTAAGTGGTAAAGGTGGAAGTGATACTCTCCTTGGTGGTGATGGTAATGATACTTTTAGTGGGGGAGCTGGTGATGATATCATTGATGGAGAAGCTGGAAGTAACAATGTTTTAGATTATAAAAACTCTAACCAAGCCATAAAAGCTGATCTTTCAAACTCTATTGTAACTGGTGAGGGAGCTGATAGTGTTAGCAATATTCAAGATATTTTAGGCTCAATCTATGATGATACTATCATAGGAGATGCTGGCGTTAATACTCTAAAAGGGGATGATGGAAGTGATACTATAAAAGGTCTTGATGGAGTTGATACTCTTATGGGAGAAAATGGAGAAGACTTTTTACAAGGTGGACTTGATGGTGATAGTTTAGATGGTGGAGCTGATAGTGACTGGGCTGATTATAGCTATATAAGTGATACAACTTCGATAAATGCAGATCTTTCAAATACAAGAGTAGAAGAGTTAACAAATACTTCAAACTTTGATACAACTATAAATATAGAAAATGTTAAAGGGAGTAAAAACAGTGATATTATCAAAGGTGATGATAATTTTCTTATAGATAACACACTTGATGGTGGAGCTGGTGATGACACACTTATAGCTTCACAAGGTAAAGATATATTTGATGGTGGAGATGGGGCTGATGTGCTTGATTTTAATCTTGCTACAAATAGAGTTATAGTTGATTTGGCCTCTGGAATTATAAGTGATGATGGATATCAAAATGCCACAGTTGCTGTTGAAGATACCATCACAAATATAGAGCAGATAATAGCAACAGACTATAACGATACTCTTTATGGAAATACTCTATCAAATACCCTGATAGGTGGAGCAGGAGCTGATGTCATAGATGCAAAAGAGGGTGATGATACTATAGAGGGTGGAGCTGGAGTAGATATATTGACAGCTGGGGCTGGAGCTGATGAGGTGAGAGGCGGAGATGATGGAGATACTATTTATGGCACAAGTGGTGCAAACCAACTCTTTGGAGATGCTGGAGATGATACATTTTTTACAGGAAGTGGAAATGATACTATAACTGGAGGAGTTGGAAGTGATAAGCTTGACTATGCAGGAAAAACTGGTTCAATTGTTGTAGATTTAAAAGATGGGGCAGGAAATAATTTTGGAGATATAAGTGCTGGAAGTGAAGGAGTTGATAAGTTAGAAGATCATATAGAGATCATAAGTGCTACAGATAAAGTTGATATCTTAAAAGGATATGACGGTACAGCAGTTGGATCAAATGATTATTATAACGATACTTTTTATGCACAAGGAGATGATGATACACTCTGGGGTGGAATAGGAGATGATAAGCTTTTTGGTGGTGGTGGAAATGACACTATCAAAGGACAAAAAGGAGATGATACGATAGATGGTGGTACAGGTGATCATGATACTTTAAGTTTTGATGAAGAAGGAATTGTTAATGGTGTTGAAGTCTATCTAGATCAAAGTGGTGGAGATATGAGTGCTGAGGTTATAAATGATGGATATAGCACAAAAGATCAAGTTATCAATATTGACGATATTTTAGGGTCAAAATTTTCTGATACCATCAAAGGTGATGCAAATGAAAATACTATCAAAGGAAATGGTGGAGATGATACCATAATCGCAAGTGCTGGAAATGATGTAATAGTTGGTGGTGAAGATGGTGAGAGTGTTGGTGATACAATAAGTTTTGCTGATAACAGTGTCAGAACTATTGTAACTCTTGGTGGAGGGGCTACTGACATAGTTTCTATCACAGAGATAGAAAATGTAGTTGGTTCAGAACATAATGATACTATTTTTGGAGATGCAGAGGTAAATATACTTGATGGAAGTAGTGGTAATGATCTCATTTACGGTGATGCTGGAGATGATACTTTAATCGGTGGTGCTGGAAATGATAACTTACGAGGTGGAGATGGAATAGATAGTTATGATGGTGGAGATGGTAGTGATACAATCAGTTTTTTGTCTACCGCAAATGTAGTTAAAGTGGATTTAGCTGGTGGTGATGTACAAAATGATGGCTATGGAAATGAAGAACTTAACTCTATAACAGATATCGAAAATATTTCAGGCGGTGGTTTTAATGATATATTGCAAGGAGATGATCAGGTAAATATTATTAGTGGTGGTAATGGTCAAGATTTTTTAAATGGTCGAGCTGGTGCTGATACACTAAATGGTGGAGAAAATGAAGACACTCTTGTAGGTGGAGCAGATAATGATATATTAAATGGTGGAGAACAAGATGATACACTCTATGGTGGTAAAGGAGCAGATACTATTGATGGTGGTAGTGAAAATGATACGGTAGCATTTGATAATCTTTATGGTGAAGATGGTTATACAGACAGTATTATAGTGGACTTATCTCAAAACAAAGTTTTAAATGATGGTTATGGAAATATTGACACTCTAAGCTCAATAGAATATGTCCAAGGTTCAGATAATGGAGATACATTAATTGGAAGTGCTGGTGCTGATAAACTTTTTGGAAATGGTGGAGATGATACTATCTATCTATCAGATGGTTTAGATGAAGTTGATGGAGGAGCTGGGAGTGATTGGCTTGGTTTAGAAAAAGTTAATTTAGGTGGAGCAACATTTGAATTAAATTCTGATAAAAACACAGCCAATTTTGAAAATATCATCGGTGGAGTAGATGGTGAAAATGTCACTGGAACTGATGAATCTAATATCTTTTTAATGAATGGTGGAGATGATAGAGTTTATGCAAAAGGTGGAGATGATATTATCGTTTTAGGTAATGGAAATGATAGATTTACTAACTCTAGTGGGTCAGATACGATGATCGGTGGAGCTGGTGTTGATAGATTGTATACTACTGGGAGTACAGCAAATAGTGGAATTAATTTTCAAATTAGAGACTTAAATGGAAATTTTACAACTACAACTTTAAAAACTGTTGATGGAGTTAGTTATGATTTTTATGAGTTTACAGATGCGACTGGTGCTACTGATCTTATTGCAAAAGGGGATGAAAATGGGGCTGATTTTGAAAATATTTACACAAGAAGTTACGGTACATACAAAGATATAATTAGTTTTGATGATAACAATAATGTTATCTATACATACGATGGAGATGATACTGTTTATGGCTGGGGTGGCAGTGATAGAATCTATGCAGGTGGTGGAGCGGACACCGTTTATGGAGGGGATGCTAATGATACTATTTATGGTGGAGATTCTACAGATATTCTTTATGGTGATGCAGGTGATGATACACTTTATGGTGGAAATGATGTAGATACACTTTATGGTGGAGATGGAGCTGATACACTTATTGGTGAACTTAGCAGTGATACACTTTATGGAGGGTTAGGAGATGATACCTTACAAGGTGGTGCAGGGGATGACACAATCTATGATGAAGATGGTATAGATGAGATAGATGGTGGAGCTGATGAAGATACGGTTATATTTTCTGAAGGCTTACAAGGAGTTGTAGCTACAATTGGTGGAAGTGTTACAGATGCATTTGGAAATAGTGAGAGTGTTACAAATGTTGAAAACTTCACAGGTACTTCATTTAATGATACTTTCACTGGTGATGGAGCTAAAAATACTCTTATCGGTAATGACGGAGATGATACATTTAATATCACAGCAGGAACTGATTATATAGATGGTGGAGATGATACTGATAAAATTGTTTTGGAAGATATCGCTACACAGGTAAATTTATCTCAATCGTTAAACAATTTAAATGGCACTGATACACAGACAGTTATAAATGTTGAAAATGTTGACGGAGGTACAGGAGATGATGACATTACTGGAAATGAATTTGCAAATATTTTGATTGGTAATGATGGAAATGATATTTTAAAAGGAAATCAAGAAGATGATACTTTAAGTGGTGGAGCTGGGTCTGATACACTTATAGGAAATAGTGGTACAAATACTCTTGATGGTGGAGCTGGATTAGATGATTGGGCATTTTATGATGAATCAAGCAATGATGTAACAGTAAATCTTGATACAGGAGATGCAAGTGGTTATGGGGTAGATACTCTAACAGCTATTGAGCATATTAAACTTGGAAGTACAAATGATATAGCCATTGGTGATGGAGAGGCAAATACTCTGATTGGAAATGGTGGAGATGATACACTATCCGGAAATGGTGGAAACGATGTTTTAGAGGGTGGAGCTGGAAAAGATATTTTAAGTGGTGGAGCTGATGTAAATGTGCTTTTAGGAAATGGTGGAGCTGATACTTTTATTATATCTGGAGGTACAGATACGATAGATGGTGGTGGTGCTAGTGATACAGTTGATTTTACTTTTACTACATACCCATCTATAAATTTAACTTTAAATGGTTCTACCAATGCTACAACAGGAACAACAACAGTTAAAAATATTGAAAATGTTATAGGAACTGCAAACGGCGATACAATCAAAGGGGATAGCGAAGACAACAAATTAGAAGGTAAAGGAGGAGTTGATACACTAAGTGGAGGAGCTGGTACAAATATCTTAGATGGTGGGGATGGAAGTGATTGGGTTGATTATAGTGGTAGCGATGCAGTTGTAGTTGATTTAGGAACTGATATTGCATCTGGTGTAGGAACAGATACTCTAATAAGTATCGAAAATGTCATAGGTTCTTCAAGTAATGATACATTTAAAGGTCAATCAGGTGAAGCAAATAGTTTTATCGGTGGAGATGGAACTGATACTCTCTCATATGTAGATGCTACAAATAGTGTAACGATAGATTTAACCAACCAGAAAGCTACAAATGATGGTGGAACTGCAGTAGATAATTTTTCATCAATCGAGAGTTTAATTGGCTCTGGTTATGCTGATGGTTTTAGTGGTAATGTAACAGGTATTACAATAGATGGTGGAGCTAATAATGATACTATAGATTATAATGGTGAGAGTGCATTGACAATCACTTTTGATAGTGCATCTGATACGGTAACAAATGGCACAAATACAGATACAATTTCAAATGTCGAATCTTTTATAGCTTCAGCCAATGGTGACACGATAAATGTAAACTCTACTACAAATTTAAAAACCATAGATGCAGGTGATGGAACTGATACACTAAACTTTACCTCTACAACAGATGGTGATACACTAACTCTAACTACTGAACAAACAAATATCGAAAATATTATATTGACTGGAACTGCTAATACAAATATAGATATATCAGCATTAGCAAATGTTGTAACAGTAACAGGAAATAGTGGTGCAAATATCATCACAATAGATAGTGAAAGTGACACTATAAATGCTAGTGGTGGAACTGATACTCTAAGACTAAATGCATCAGATTTAGACCTTGCACGTATAACCTATGACAGTATAGAGAAGATTGATGTAAATGGCAATAATGCAACTATAAGTAGTGCAAAATTAGATGGACAGACTTTAGAGTTTATTGGAAATGGCAAAGTAACTTTTACAGCAGGAACAAGTGGTAACAACAACTATAAAAATATTACAAGCTCACTTACGGCTGGACTCATCATGATAGTATCTTCAACACTTGCTTTAGCAGGAAGTGATGATTTAGGAGGTATTAACAAGATTGATGTAACGGCTGGAACTTTTACACTAGATGCATCTAAGCTAGATGGTAAAACGATTGAGATAGCTGATGGAGGAGCTGTTGTAATAAATGCTCAAAATGGAGAAGATTTATCAAATCTTAAATTAACTGGAGATGGTAGTGGAAATGTTACTATAAATTTAGCAGATGGTACAGCTACATTAGATGCAAGTGGTATAGATGTATCAGCTTTTATAGGTTCAATAACTATAAATGATGGAAATGGAGCTGATAATATAACAGGCTCACCATATGGAGATACAATTGCTTTAGACACTGCACCAACACTTATAAATGGAAGTGGTGGAGATGATACACTTATTATAAAAGAGAGTATGGATTTAAGATCTATAGCACTTGATAGTATTGAAGATATAGTTGTAAATAGTGGTAAAGTTTTAACTCTCACATCAACTCAAGTAAATGTTTTAACTTTAAACTCACTCACAGGAGATGGTAGTGTCTATGTAGATGTTGTGACTGATAATGCTAACTTATCAAAAGTTACTACAACAGGAGCAGACAACACAGCTATCTTTACAGAAACTAGAGATTTTACATCTGGAGATTTTGGAACTATTAATACGGTAGAAGTCCAAGCTGGTACCTTAACTCTAACTGATGATGTTTTAGGTTCAAGAGCAGTTAGTGGGAGTGGGGCAATTGTAGTAGAGGTTGATTCAAACTCTACACAAGATTTTAGTAATCTAGCTCTTGATACAGCATTAAAAGAGACTATAAGATTCACATCTGATAGTACATTTAGTGGTGATTTTAGAGATTCAAGTGTAGAGGTTGTAAGTGGAGTGACATTAACTTCTAAAATTGCTACACTAGATGGCAAGAGTATAAATAATAGTGGTACAGTTATAGTAACAAACCTTGAAGGTCAAACAACTGCTGATATCTCTCTTATAGATGGGGTTGTAAAAGTAGATTCAGCTACTGATGTGACATTTAATGGAAACTTTGGAAGTGCTGAAGTGACAGTAAGTGCAAATACTCTTACACTTGGAAGTAGTGTTACATATGGTAGTGGAGCTAAGATAGTACAAACTGGTGCAACACTAAAAGGTGAAGCTTCTATACTTAGCAATCAAATAGTTACAAATAGCGGTAGTGTAGATATTACCAATTTAGATAGTACTTTAGATGCTAATTTTAATAATATAGATGGAGTTAAAATAGCTACTTGGGATAGTGCAACAGCTGAGTTTACAGGTAATTTAAATGGTGCAAGTGTAGCTATTAGTGCTGGAAAGATGACGATAACTGAAACAAAACTTGGTAACTCAGCTATAACTGGAGCTGGTAGTATAGATGTAGAAGTTACAGGCAATTCAAGTAAAGATTTTGCAAATTTAGCTTTAACTACTGCAACAAATGAGACAATTATATTTAAAACAAACAACTCTACATTTACTGGAAATTTTCGAGATTCTAATGTTAGTGTAGAGGGAGTTACTCTAAATGTTAACTCAACGATAGTTGATGGAGTAAATGTAACAAATACAGGAGTTGTAAATGTTAGTAATTTACAAAGCTCTCCTGCAATTGATTTAACAGGTATTAGCGGAGGAGTTGTAAATGCTGATTGGAGTGGGAGTGCTACATTTACAGGAGATTTAAGTACATCAAATTTGACTGTAAGTACTGGTGTTATGACAATTGATAATGGTGCTACAATAGCAAATGCTTCATCTATTGTTGTAGATGCTGTTATGCAAGCAGATGCTACCAAAGTAAGTGGTGATACAATTTCAGGAACAGGTATACTAAATGTCAATAACTTAGATAGTAAATTAGATGCAACTTTTACAAACTTAACAACAGATACTCTAAATGTTGATTGGAGTGGTGCGACTGCCACATATACAGGAGATTTAACAAATGTAGATAAGCTTACTATATCTGGTGGTGTGATGAGTATTGCTGATACAGTTTTAGGTTCTACAACTGTTAGTGGAGCAGGAGCTTTGAACTTAACTGTAAATGATAACACTTTAGCAGATATCTCTAATGTCTCACCTACTACACTTACTCTCACTTTGGCTGAGAGTATAGATTTAAGTACTAGAGGCGATTTGACAAATGTAGACACTTATAATATAGTAAATACTAAAGTTTTAACTCTTAATGATGAACAAGTAGGTACAAAAGTAGTTGACGGTACTGGTAGAGTTTTTATAAAAGTAGATGATAGTTCACTTGATAGTGATTTATCTGGAGTTGATAATGCTACTTTGGTTACTTTGGATTTGGCTCAAGATATTAATTTAACAACTGCTACTAATATGAATAAAGTAGATACTTTTAATATCGCAAATACAAAAACTCTTACTATCAATGATGAACAAGTAGGCACAACTGAACTTAGCGGTGGTGGTGAGATGCTTGTTGTTATGAATGATAGTGTTGGTTTTGATTTGACAGGTTTAACTAAAACAGCAGGAACTGTAAAAGCATCAGCACAAGGAAGCGTTGATTTAAGTGCCAAAGATACTACAAAAGTAGATAGTTTTGAGATAACAGGAGCAAATACTTTAACACTTACAGATGCACAAACTGGTACAAAAGCAGTTAGTGGGAGTGGTAATTTGATAGTTAAAGTTGACGATACATCACTTGATACAACTTTTGTAGCAGTTACAAATACAGGAACACTTACTTTGGATTTAAATGATGATATTTTATTAGATGCAAAAGATATTACTAAAGTAGATATTTTTGATATAGCCAATACAAAATCAGCAACCCTACTTGATACCCAAGCACAAAATATCACTCTTGAGGGTGGTGGAGAGATAGTTGTAAAGGTAGATAATGAAGCTGAGTTTGATGTAAATACCATTACAAAAACAAGTGGAACAATCAAAGCTCAAATAGATGCAGATGTTGATTTAAGTAGTAAAATCACTACAAAAGTAGATAGCTTCGATATAGCTGGAACAAATGAGTTAACATTAACAGATGACCAAGTGGGAACAAACACAATCATAGGTGCATCTGGTGGACAATTAACTTTGAAAGTTGATAATGGAACTTTAGCAACTGATTTTTCAAATGTAAGTAGTAGTGGAGATATAACAGTAGATTTGGCGAGTGTGATTGATTTGAGTCTGAATACTAACTTGGCAAAAGTAGATGTTTACAACATAACAGATAAACTTACCATCAAAGATAGTGATGTAACTGGTAAAAGTGTAACTGGTAGTGATTTGGTTATAGAGACCTCTTTGGATGATGTTGATTTGACAAATGTTGCAATTGGAGTTAATACAACTATGCAGTTTGTAAGTAGTGTTACTTATGTAGGAGATACAACAAATATAGATGAGATTTTAGTAGATGGTGGACAAACTTTAACTATCTCTATAGATAAAATAGATGGTAAAACTGTAACAAACAGCGGAACAATAGAGGTAACAAACCTTGATACAAAAGCAGATGCAGACCTATCAACAATAGGCGGAACAGTTCAAGCGATATCTAACACAAATGTAACTTTTACTGGAAATTTAGGAACAGTTGCATTGACAGTAGATGCTAGCACAACATTCACAGCAGATGCAAGTATTGTAGGTGGTAAGAGTATCACAAACAGTGGAACTGTGGCTATCACAAATCTTGATGGAACTCTAGATGCAAATCTATCAACGATAACGGGTACAAAAACAGCTACATGGGATGGTTCAGGGATATTTACAGGAGATTTAAGTGATACTACAGTTACAGTAGGTAGTGGAACACTAACAGCAGATGTAAATAAACTAAGTGTAAAAACTATTAATGGTGCAGGAACTGTAGTTGTAAATGACCTTGATACTCTCTCTAGTGCTGATTTATCAACAATCACAACTACAACTCTAAATGCAAAATCAAATGCCAATGTAACATTTACAGGAGATTTAGGAGCTTCAAACCTAGAAGTAACAGCTGGAACATTTACAGTTACCGATGATATCTTAGGAGCAAACAGTGTCACAGGAGTTGGTTCAATTGTTGTGCAAGTTGATGGAGATTCAGCTCAAAACTTTAATACAATAAATGCAACACTAAATGAGACGATACAATTTACTGCAAATTCAACATTTACAGGAAATTTTTCTAATGCAGATAGTGTTAGTGTAGATAGTGGAGTAACTTTAACATTAACTGATGATAGAGCAGCTGGATATACTATCACAGGTAATGGTAATACAAAAGTGCAAATAGATACAAGCACATCAGATACATTTGCAAATATTCAAACTCTAGGGACAAATATTGCAGAGTTTACGACAACATCAACTTTTAGTGGAGATTTGACAAATTTTAATTTGCTAGAAGTTAGTGGAGGCACTTTAACTATAGCTGATAATATTATAAATACAAAGTCTGTTAGTGGCATTGGAAATATTGAAGTAACAATCAATGGTAACTCAGCAATAGATTTAAGTAGTATAAATGTAACTGGTAGTGAGAGTGTAGAGTTTACAGCAGATTCAACTTTTACAGGTAATTTTGCAGATACAGATACAATAGAAGTATCTGCAGGAACTATGAGTAGTGATGTCTCAAAGGTAGATGGTAAAACAATCACAGGAGTAGGAGCAATTGTAGTAGATAATCTTGATACTATATCAACTGCTGATTTATCAAATATTACAACTACAACCCTAAATGCAAAATCAACTGCTGATGTAACATTTACAGGAGATTTAGGAGCTGCAAGCTTAGAAATAACTGCTGGAACTTTTACAGTTACAGATGATGTTTTAGGTGTAAATAGTGTTGTAGGAGTTGGAAATATAACAGTTTTAGTCAACTCAAGCTCAAGTGATACATTTGCAAATATTTTAACATCTGGAACAAATATAATTGAGTTTTCAGGAACATCAACATTTAGTGGCTCATTAGCTAATTTTACAACAACCGTAAATAGTGGAGCTTTAACACTAGATGCAGCTATAGCTGATGGTAGAAGTATTACAAATAGTGGTACGATAAATTTAACAAATCTTGAAACTCAAACTGCTATGGATTTGAGTGTAATTGGCGGAACTTTAAATGCAGATTGGAGTGGAACAGATACATTTACAGGGAACTTAAGCGATGCAAACTTAACAGTAAGTAGTGGAACTATGAGTGTTGATGTTTCAAAAGTAGATGGTAAAACTATCACTGGTGCAGGTGCTGTGACAGTTTTAAATCTTGATTCAATACCTGCTGCTAATTTATCAACGATAACAACAACCACTCTAAATGCTGTATCAGATGCAAATGTAACTTTTACAGGTAGTTTAGGAAGTGCAAACCTAGAAGTAAGTGGCGGTACTTTTACAGTTGTTGATACTATACTTGGAGGGAATAGTGTAACTGGTACTGGAAATATTGTTGTAAATGCAAATGATGCAAGTGCTGATCTTTCAAATGTAACTGTTAATGGAACAGTAACAATAAACAGTTTGGCTACTAGTGATACAATAACAGGTAGTGGACAAAATGACACTATCAATATAGATGCCTCAAATCTAACATCTGCTGATACTATTAGCGGAAAAGGTGGGGATGATACACTATATATCATTACAACAGGAACAAGTGACGCAACTAATGTAACGGTAGAGACAATTAATTTAGCAGATGGAACAAATGATATAACACTAGGTACAAGTGTAGATACCGTAAATGGTGGTACAGGAGCTGATACATTTACACTTGATTTTTCAAATGTTACAACACTAAATGCAGGTGGAGGAGCTGATATAGTAAATCTAACAGGAAGTGCCGCAGTAGCGGTTGATGGTACTCTTTTTAGTGGAGCTTCTGGTGCAAATGGTATAGAAGTATTGGACTTAACAAGCCTAAATAGTGGTGGTGGGTTTAATGCAGATAATAATATAGAGTTTGAATTTACTACTAGTTTGATTGAGAGTTTGGTTGGAAATAGTGCAGGTGATTTGACAATAAAATTAACAGCAGCTCAAGCTGAAGATATACAGTTTATTGACAGTGACGGACAGGTACATGATACTACAGTTTCTGGTGCATATGAAATTGTAGATAATGAAACATATGCTTTGGATGTGGATACAAATATAATTATAGATATTATATAGGAACAAAATGTGCTAAAACCTTTAAAAAATATTCAAAGGTTTTAGTGATGATACATCTTCAAACAGGTTTTAATAAACTTGTAAAAGCCAAGCATGGCTATACCCTTTATAATAAAAATGATAGATATATTGGACGATCTATAGAAACTTATGGAGAGTTTTCTGAGTTAGAGTTAGAACTCTTTAGGCAAATTTGTAAAAAGGGTTCTATCATAATCGAAGTTGGTGCAAATATCGGTACACATACTATGGCACTTTCAAATTTTGTTGGAAAAAGTGGAAGAGTCTATGCTTTTGAGCCACAGCGAATTGTATTTCAAACTCTTTGTGCAAATATGGCGTTAAACTCTATCACAAATGTAGAAGCCTTTCAAGTAGCTGTGTCAGATGATGAGGGTTCGCTTTTGATTCCTGATTTTAACTATGAGGTAGAAAATAATTTTGGTGGAATTGAGCTTGATAAGTTTACACACGGTCGAAAGATTCCTAAGGTAAAACTCGATAATTTTTTAGAGTTAGATAGACTTGACTTCATCAAAATAGATGTAGAGGGAATGGAACAGTCGGTAATAAAAGGGGCTATTAAACAGATTAAAAAGTTCAAGCCAATACTCTATGTAGAAAATGATAGAGTAGAAAAATCAAAAGAGCTACTAACAATCATAAGAGAGTTAGGGTATAACATCTATACACATAATCCAAGCCTTTTTAATCCAAATAATTTTGCCAAAAACTCTGAAAATATCTTTGGAAATATCGTCTCTAAAAATATCCTTTGTGTGCATCATAACAGCACTATAAAAGTTGATGGTTTTCAAGCTATTTGATTCTTTGGCACAAAAATTGCTTATAGTTTGAAAAAGGAGTTTTTATGCTAGTTGCGAGTGTGGGTATTGATAAAAAGTTTCAAGATGCAGTAAAAAATCATCAAAGAGGCGATGTAAATGAAGCAAAAAGACTATATCAAGAGGTTTTAGAACAAAATAGCTCGCATGTTCAATCGCTTTGCAATTTGAGTATAATTTATAAATTGGAAAAAGAGTATAACAAGGCACAAAAGAGTTTAGAACTTGCTATATCTTTGGAACCTACAAATATTATCGCACTAAATAATCTTGCAAATCTTTATAGAGAGAGAAGAGATTTTGAAAAAGCTATAGAGATAGGTATAAAAATTACTTCATTGCATCCAAATGATGCATCCTCTTTTAACAATCTTGCTATCACTTATGAATCTTTTGGAGATTTTGAAAAAGCATTTAAAACTTATCAAAAAGCTATAAAAATAGATGAAAAATTTATAAAAGCTTATAATAATATCGGGGTTTTACTCTATAAACAAAATAGATATATTCAAGCAATTTCTGTATTTGAACTGGCTTTAAAACAAGATTTGGAAGATGTACAAACACTGTGTAACTTAGGTGCATCTTATAACAAAGCTAAAAGATATATAGACGCACAAAAAGTGTTGGAAAAAGCGATAACGATTGATATAAATAGTTCAGGAGCCTATGTAAATCTTGGAAATGTTTACAATAAACTAAATAGACATATGGATGCATTAGCTTGTCACAATGAAGCCTTAAAACATGACTCCAACTCTGCTTCAAATTGGGCAAATATTGCAATCACTTATAAACATTTAGAACAGTATGAAAAAGCTATCTCCTCATTTGATAGAGCTTTGAGTATTGATAAAAACTTTGTAAATGCACATTTTGATTTAGCAACTACGCATCTGTTACTTGGGTATTATGAAAAGGGCTTTAGTGAATATGAGTGGCGTTTTAAGAAGCCTCAGATGCAAGCACTGTTAAATGACCATAGCTATATCTTTAAAAAACCAAAGTTTGAAAAAAATAGTGAAACAAAAGATAAGACACTTCTTCTTTTTAGTGAGCAGGGTTTTGGAGATATTATTCAGTTTATTAGATTTGTAGAGCTTTTAAAACAGAAGTATTCAGAGTTGAAATTAAAAGTTCATTGTAGAAGTGAGCTAAAAACTTTGCTTGAAAATAGTGACTTTATAGATGAAGTTGTGAGTCGTGATGAAGAGGTAGGAGAGTTTGATTATCATCTCTCAATTATGAGTTTACCACATTTTTTAGAAATTACACTAGAGACTTTACCAACAAATACTCCGTACCTTAAAACTGATCAAAAAGCACTTAGACTCTACCTCTCAAAAAAGAGATTAAATATCGGGATAGTATGGGGTGCAAGTAACACTGGTGAGAGTTATGATGATAAAGTTTTTTCGCTAGAGTGGTTCAAACCTTTGATGGAGAGTGATAATATAAAACTATACTCACTTCAAGTTGGAGAAGATGCAAAAGAGATTGAGATGTTAGGATATAGTGAAGATATGATTGTTGATTTACAAGATAACCTTAGTGATTTTGAAATTACAGCATCTGTTGTTGAGGAGCTTGATTTGGTTATCAGCTCTGATACTTCGGTTGCTCATCTTTGTGGAGCATTAGGAGTTGAAGTTTGGGTTCTTTTACAAAAAGGTGCAGATTGGAGATGGGGGCTTGAAAGCCAAACTACTCCTTGGTATGAGAGTACAAGATTGTTTCGTCAAAGTAAAAAAGGTGATTGGGAGTCAGTTTTTAAAGATGTTACAAAAGCATTAGAGATGAGAAAAAAGTAGATGACTATAGCTTTAGGAAAACTACAAAACAACTCTCTTTTAGACTCTTATAGGTTAATTTTAGAGTTTTATTTTGGAAATGTAGCACTATCAACCATCAGCAAATTATCATCTGGGAATTTGGACTCTTTTTCAACCTCTGATATAAGAGCAGTCTCAAAAGAGCTTAACTTACAGATGAGCTACCAAAAACTTTCACCAAAAACTATTAAATCTCATCTTTTACCAGCTATTGCTATAGATGCAGACAATAGAGCTGTTATGGTAGTCTCATTTGAGGGTAATCTTGTTAGAGTAAAAAGTGGATTAGATAATAGAGCAAAACTTATCTCAAGAGCTGAATTTGATAGTAGATTTACAAGGTTTATATTTTTTTCTAAAAATGAAAAAGAGATAAATAAACTTGGTATTGGTGATAAAAAAAGCAAAGATTGGTTTTATACACCTATAAAGAAAGCTTGGAAATCATATGTTGAAATTGCCCTTTTAACTGTTTTTATAAATATCTTTGGTTTAGCTCTTCCTCTATTTACTATGAGTGTTTACAATAGAGTAGTGCCAAATTTTGCGACGGAAACTCTTTTTGTATTGGCTTTTGGAGTTGTGATTGTGCTTTTGTTTGATGTAGTATTAAAAAGTATCAGGGTTAAAATACTTGAAGGTGTTACAAAAGATATCTCAAATGAGCTTGAAGAGGAACTTTTTAAAAAGACTCTAAGCATCCAGAGTAAATATGATCGTTTTTTAGTTGGTACAAAGACTAATCTTTTTAGAGAACTCTCAGTTGTCAAAGATTTTTTTGCGACTAAGATTATTCATCTTTTAGATTTACCATTTTTTATGACAGCAGTTTTGGTTATCTATCTTATCAATCCTGTTATTGCGATAGTTCCTGTTGTGGCTGCTTTGTTATCACTTGGCATAAACTTTTTGTTCCAATATCCTATATCAAATCTTCACAAAGATAGCTTTGAAGAAGCACAAAGTAAACATGGGTTTTTAGTAGAACAGTTACAAGGACAAGAAGCTATAAAACTCTCAAATGCTTTACCAAAAAGAGTCTTTAAATGGCGAAAGATTATCAACTTCTACAATCAGATACAGGGTAAAATCCAGATGCTAAATGCTGTAAGCTCATTTGTTTCACAAGGGCTTTTGCAATCTGTATCTTTAGTTACAATTATCGTTGGTGTATATTGCATCCACAATGGAACATTAAATGTTGGGGGTTTGATAGCGGTTACTATTTTGGCTAGTCGTGCTATGGTTCCAATCATCAGTCTCTCTTCGGTGCTTGTAAGATATAAACAGACAAAAGAGGCATTAGAGTCACTAAATAACTATTGGCATTTGCCTTCTGAAAGTCAAAAGTATAATGAACTTGGTATTGGAAAAGCTGATGGGAAAATAGAGTTTGAAAATGTATCGTTCTCATACCCAGATGCAAAGTACCCTTCAATAGAGGGGGTAAGTTTTACTATAAATCCAGGAGAGAAGATAGGAATCATAGGACAAACTGGAGCTGGAAAAAGTACAATTCAAAAGCTTTTAACAGGTATTGAAACTCCAAGTAGAGGAAGAGTTTTTTTAGATGACAAAGATATATCTACTATGCATCCTGTTGAACTTAGAGAAAATATAGCACTTATGCCTCAAGAGCCATATCTCTTTTCAGGAACTCTAAAAGAGAACCTTGAACTATCAAGTAGCATCTCAAAAGAGAAAATGAGTGAAGTTCTTAAAAAAACTGGTCTTGAAGAGTTAGTGAAAAAGAGTGGCTCTAGTGATACTCTTGATGTTGGAGAGAGAGGGTCAAATCTATCGGTCGGTCAAAGGCATCTTGTAGCACTCTCTCGTGCATTACTTAGTGATTCACCTATCATAATACTAGATGAGCCTACTACTGGTTTAGATGTTGGGCTTGAAAAGAAGCTTGTTGGGCATCTAAATGAGACACTAAGAGATAAAACAGTGATAGTAATCACTCATAGATTTGCAGCACTTGATCTTGTTGATAGGGTGCTTGTTGTGAGTAATGGAAAAATTGTAGCTGATGGTAAAAAAGAGCAAGTACTAGCTATGCTTCAAGGGAGAAGTTGATGGATATAAAAAATAGTTGGGATCATAAAATAGTTACTGTACCTATCATGCTTTTTGTAGTGTTTTTTTTAGTTTGGAGTTACTTTAGTGAAGTTGATGAGTTAGTAAGAGGTGAGGGTAAAGTAGTGCCATCTTCTCAGACAAAAGTTTTACAACATTTTGAAGGTGGGATTATAGAGAAGATTTATGTCAAAGAGGGAGATAGAGTAAAGAGTGGAGATGCAATATATAAGCTCAAAAATGCGTCCTCTCAATCAGATTCAAATCAAAAAGAGATACAAATAGAAGCTTTAAAATACAAAAAAAAGAGGCTTGAAGCTCAAATAGAGTTAAAAAAAGAGCTTGTTTTTGACTCCAAAAATAGAGTGGGTATAGAAAATGAGAAGGAAGTTTTTAAATCTGAAATAAAAAACTTTTTTGAGCAAAAGAGTATTTTACAAGATAAATTAGATCAAAATAGATTAGAAAAAAAGCAGCTAAATTCAAAACTAGCCAATCTTCAAGTAGAGTTAAGAATTGCTAGTGAAAATTTAGCAATCATAGAAAAGTTACTTAAAAAAGAGGCAGCTTCAAAAAAGCAGTATCTAGTTGAACTTGCAAAAAAACAGTCACTTGTAACCGAAGTATCAAACATAAAAAGCTCTATCCCAATAATACAACAAAAGATAAAAGAGTCTCTTACAAAGATAAAAAGTTTCAAAAGTGAGAAAAAAACACTTTGGCTAAAAGAGCTTACAGAAGTAGATGTTGAGATAAAAAAATTACAAGAGAAAAATAGAGCAAATGAAGATAGAGAAGATCGAAAAATAGTCACCTCTCCTACAAATGGCATAGTAAATAAGCTATACTTTCATACTCTTGGAGGCATCATAAAATCAGGTGATAAATTAGCAGAGATAACCCCTGTTGAAGATTCATTAATAATAGAGGGTAAAATAAAAACGATAGATAGAGGACAAATTTTTAATGGGCAAGATGTCTCAATAGAAATAACCGCTTATAATTATGCAAAATATGGTCTTCTACAAGGAAAATTAATTTCCATAAGCCCTGATAGTTTTATATCACAAGATGGAATAAACAGCTACTATAAAGTAAAAGTAAAAGCAGACGACTACTCATTTTCTAGTGATAAACTAATACTCCCTGGAATGATGGCAAATATCAATATCTTGACTGGCAAAAAGACAATAATGGAGTATATAATCAAACCTTTAAAGGATATAAACACCTTGGCATTGAGTGAGCAATAGGTTATTTTGTTTATTAGATAGAAAATTAATTATAAATAATTACTTACTTAATCAAATTTTTCCTATAATAAGAAAAATTTATTATCAGAAAGAGTAAAATGAAGCCAAGCTATCTACCAGAAAAAGAGGGACTGTATGACCCAGAGTTTGAACATGATGCCTGTGGTGTTGGATTTGTAGCCCATTTAAAGGGTGAAAAATCTCACTATATTGTTAAAAAAGGAATAGAACTTCTTATCAATCTTGAACATAGAGGTGCAGTTGGTGCTGAGAAAAATGCTGGTGATGGTGCAGGTATTTTGACTCAAATGCCAGATCGATTTATGCGAAGAGTTGCAACAGAGCAGGGAATTGACCTTCCTCCCTTTGGACATTATGGTGTTGGAGTTGCTTTTGTTCCAAGAGATTTAAATGCGGGGATTGAGTGTCAGAGTATTGCTGTAAATGTTGTTGAAAAGTTGGGGCTTGAAGTTCTTGGATGGAGAAAAGTTCCAACAGAAAATGAGTCACTTGGTGAGAGAGTAAAAGCTGTAGAGCCTTATGTTTATCATCTTTTTGTCAAAAGACCTGAAGAGTTAGAAGATGCACAAGCATTTGAGCGAAAGATGTATGTAGCTAGAAAACATATACAGACATTAGTTACTAAATCAAAAATTCCAGGAACAGGATACTTTTATATGCCCTCTTTCTCTTATAAGACAATCTCTTATAAAGGGCAGCTAATTACCGAACAACTTCCTCTATATTTTGCTGATTTAAATGATCCTGATTTTGAGTCAGCTATCGCTCTTGTGCATAGTAGGTTTTCAACAAATACCTTTCCAACTTGGCCTTTGGCTCAACCATTTAGGTATCTTGCACACAATGGCGAGATAAATACCCTAAGAGGCAATATCAACTGGATGCGAGCTAGACAATCAATGCTAAAATCAAACCTCTTTAGTGAAGAAGAGCTTGATATGATCTATCCATATCTCATAAATGAACAAAAAGGTTCAGATTCTTCAGTTTTAGATAATGTTGTTGAGCTTTTAACTCTTGCAGGCAGAGAGCTTCCTCATGTACTTATGATGATGATTCCTTCAGCCTGGAAAGATGAAGAGATGAACCCAGATTTAAAAGCATTTTATGAGTATCACGCAACTTTTATGGAGCCTTGGGATGGACCAGCTTCAGTTGCATTTACAGATGGTAAATTTATCGGAGCGACACTTGATAGAAATGGATTAAGACCTTCAAGATATTCACTCACAAAAGATAATATTTTAGTTATGGCAAGTGAGCAAGGAGCATTAGAGTTTCCTTCTGAAGATATAGTTTTAAAAGGGAGACTGCAACCAGGGCGAATGTTTTTGGCAGATTTGGAAGAGGGAAGAATTATCAGTGATGATGAGATAAAGAGTAGACTCTCAAAAGAGTTTGATTATCCTCAGTGGATTGATACACATAAGATAAATATAGATGACCTTCCTCTAAACAATGAAGTAAAACAACCAAACCATAAGACAATCCTTCAACGGCAAAAATGTTACGGCTATACACAAGAAGATCTTAAAATGATTCTTACACCTATGGCAAATGAGGCATATGAGGCGACTGGTTCTATGGGTAATGATGCAGCACTTTCTGTTTTATCAAATCGTTCACTTAATCTTTATAACTATTTTCATCAACTTTTTGCACAAGTTACAAATCCACCAATTGACCCAATCCGTGAAGAGTCAGTAATGTCTTTAACATCTTATATAGGGCCACAAGGAAATCTATTTCAAAGAGCTGATGAGAGCAGAAAGTTTATAAAACTCTCTTCTCCAATTTTAACAAATATCCAATTAGAAAAACTTCGAGGAGTGAGCGAGCTTGATTTTAAAGCCAAGACAATTAAAATTCTTTTTGACACAAGAAAAAAGGGTGCGATGCAAGATTCACTTGATGAAGTTGTCAAAGAGGCAGTAGAAGCGGTCAATGATAATTATCAAGTTATCATCCTCTCAACTAGGGGTATTGGAAAGACAAAAGCAGCTATTCCTTCGCTTTTGGCAATAAGTGCAGTGCATCACGAGTTAGTAAAAAAAGGGATTAGAACAAATTGTGGTTTAGTTATAGAGACCGCAGAAGCTAGAGAAATTCACCATTTTGCAACACTTATAGGGTATGGAGCAAATGCTATAAATCCATATCTTGCATTTGAGACGATAGAGGATATGAGAAAACGAAAACTCATAAATGAAGATATCACTCACGAAAAGGCAGTGGAAAATTATATCAAAGCAATTGGCAAAGGTATTTTTAAAGTCATGTCAAAGATGGGCATTTCAACTATCAGATCTTATACAGGTGCACAAATCTTTGAAGCACTTGGGCTAAGTTCTAAGCTTGTTGATAGATACTTCACAGGAACTGCGACAAGGATTGAGGGTATCACTATGGATACACTTGAAGAGGAGACTCTCATCTGTCATAGGGTTGCATATCCTAAAGAAAATTTAGAATCAAATGACCTTAGTGTTGGCGGACAGTATGCTTATAGGCAAAGGGGGGAAAGACATCTATTTAGCCCTGAAGTTATCTTCCTGCTTCAAAATTCAACAAAAACTAATAATTATGATACATATAAAAAGTATGCAAAACTTATCAATGACTCGGGTGAAGAGTATATCACACTAAGGTCACTGCTTGATTTTACAAAAACTAAACCTATTGATATAGATGAAGTTGAAAGTGTTGAAAAGATTATCACTAGATTTGCAACTGGTGCTATGAGCTATGGTTCTATCTCTGAAGAAGCACATACTACACTTGCAATCGCTATGAATGCAATCGGAGCAAAAAGCAACACAGGGGAGGGCGGTGAAGATGCAAAACGATTTGGAACCGATAAAAACTCCAAAATAAAACAAGTTGCATCTGGAAGATTTGGTGTAACTGCAAACTATCTTGTAAATTCCCAAGAGATTCAGATAAAGATGGCACAAGGTGCAAAACCAGGTGAAGGTGGACAACTGCCAGGTCATAAAGTAGATGAGATAATCGGAAAAACTCGTCACTCAACTCCAGGGGTTGGACTAATCTCTCCACCGCCGCATCATGATATCTATTCGATTGAAGATTTAAAGCAGTTAATTCATGATTTGAAAAATGCAAATACAGATGCAAGAATAAATGTAAAACTTGTTTCAGAAGTTGGAGTTGGAACCATAGCCGCTGGTGTTGCAAAAGCACACTCTGATGTAGTTTTGATATCTGGATATGATGGAGGAACAGGAGCAAGCCCTCAAACTTCAA
>Ga0256834_1000891_pt1 | contig 21127 bp, 14 predicted proteins | sample 4281140metaG_FD_190536 | JGI IMG/M metagenome (GOLD analysis project Ga0256834, IMG submission 190536) | Hydrothermal vent microbial communities from East Pacific Rise, Pacific Ocean - 4281-140 | ecosystem: Environmental > Aquatic > Marine > Hydrothermal vents | place: Pacific Ocean: East...
TTTTAACTGTGTTGAAAATTTAGCCATCTTTCTACTCATCTTATCCCCTTGTTCTTATTGTCTAATTTTACTCTCTTGAGAATTAAACTTTTGAAAAAATTGTTTGATTTCCTTGGGGTAGTATAATTTCAAATTGAAATATTTATTTACTTATTTAAAAAAAGTAAATAAAATATGAAGGTGTGGTGAGAACCATAGCATACTAGACTCTCATTGTATAATACCCCTATATCGAATAATACAAAGCCTCTTTATGATGAACAACCAATGCACTTGTACTCTGTTCTGGATGCATCTGAAATGCTTCACTTAAAGTCACCCCAAACTCTTCAGGTTTTAAAAGATCAAATATTATTTTATTATCTTCTAGGTTTGGACAAGCTGCATATCCAAAAGAGTATCTTGCTCCTTGGTAGCGAGTTAGTTTTACATCTCTTAGTGAGTTTCCTTCATCTGTTGCAATTCCTAACTCTACTCTTATCTGTTTGTGTAAAACTTCTGCTAAAGCTTCTGCTAAATCTACACTTATGCCGTGAAGATGATGATATTTGGTGAATTTTCCTTCATCGTAAAGTACCTTTTCATATTCGCTAAATTTTGCTCCAGCACTTGCTAGTGTAAATCCAACCACATCGTGACGGGTACTCTCAAAATAGTCACTCAAACATCTATAAGGTTTTCTTCCTTGTCTTGGGAATTTTATCTTATGTATCGCTCTTTTTCTTACGACTTCAAGGGGTTCTCTGTTTATCTCGTTTTTATTGAACCAGCCTTCACTCTCATCAAATATCAACAAAGTATCTCCGTCACTTCTACATGGAAAATATCCATAAAGTTGCACGGGTTGATATAACTCTTTTTTTAAGATTTCAGATTTCAGACTCTCATACAAAGGCCAAAGTTTTTCATCTATCTGTTTTTGTTTCTCTTCTTTACTTAACTTTTTTCCACTATATCCCCATCTTGAAGAAAAAAGCAGTTTATGATTTATCCAATCAAATGAGAGTTCTCTTACATCAAGATTTAAAACTCTCTTTCCCCAAAATGGAGGGTTTGGTATATCATTAGTGCGTGAGGGCATTTTGATATCAGCAAAGTTAGGTATAAAAATCTCTTTTTTCTCTTTAATTTTTATCTCTTCTTCACTCTTGTCATCTCCCAAATTTGTATCAAGTTCTCCACCCTTTTCTATGCGACCCATTGCAACTATACCATCAAATGCATCTTTACAATAGAAGATATCCCCAGGATAATTTGGACGACAATACTCATCAACAAACTTTTTATTTAGTGCAGCTCCTCCTAAAAGTATCGGTACATTTATATCCTGAGCTTTAAGCTCTTCTAAGTTTTCCATCATTATCGCAGTTGATTTTACGAGTAATCCGCTCATGCCAAGTGCATCTGCTTTGTGCTTCTTGAAGGCTTTTATAAACTCTGATATATCTGCTTTTATTCCGATATTTATAACTTTAAATCCATTGTTTGAGAGGATGATATCTACAAGATTTTTTCCTACATCGTGGACATCTCCTTTTACTGTTCCTATCACCAAAGTTGTGAGAGTCGCTTTCTCTTTTTTTGGTAAAAATGGATTTAGATAATCAACACTAGCTTTCATAGTTTCAGCAGATTGAAGGACAAACGGCAGTTGCATCTGACCACTTCCAAAAAGTTCTCCCACCTCTTTCATAGCATTTATCAAGATAACATTTACAATTTTTTCTGGCTCTATCTCATCTTTTGCACTTTTTAAAAGTTCTAAAATCCGCTCTTTATCTCCATCTATCAAAAGAGAATGAAGTTTTTCATCTGTACTTTTTGCATTAAATACGGCATCTTCAGCCTCTCTATCTACCTCTTTTGCATCTGCAAAATAGTCTATAAATTTAAAGAGTGGGTCGCCCTCTTCTCTTTTGTTTAAGAGTAAATCATTGCATACTTTTATATCTTCGTCACTCATTTTATGCATAGGAAGAGTATTTTTAACATTGACAATCGCCATGCTAAGTCCTGCTTTTACACAATGGTCTAAAAATACAGAGTTTAGATACTCACGAGAGAGTTTATCCAATCCAAAAGAGATATTTGAAACCCCTAAAACAAAACCAACTTCTGGATGCATCTTAGAAAACTCAGCAATTGCTCCTAAAGTTTCAATTGCAGCTGTATAAGAGTCACTATCTCCACTCCCAACGGTAAAGGTAAGCAAATCAAAAACTAAATCTTTAGGGTCAAGTCCGTGTCTTTTTGTGCAAAGTTCATAAATCCTTTGGGCAATTTTTACCTTTTCATCTTTGCTTTTTGCCATACCTTCTTCGTCGATTGCAAGACAAACAAGAGCAGCTCCATACCTCTTTGCCAATACACAAACTTCATCAAACTTATCTTCACCATCTTCAAGATTTACAGAGTTTATGATAGGTCGTCCACCGATTTGTTTAAGTCCAACTTCGATTATCTTAGTAACAGTAGAATCTATCATCAAAGGTAGAGTAATCTTCCCAGCATAAAGCGAACCTACTATCTGCATATCTTTTGTCTCATCCCGTCCAGCAAATCCAACCGAAACATCGATGCCGTGTGCTCCACTTCTAACTTGTTGTTGAGCAACCGACAAAGTTCCCTCATAATCTTCTGCTAGTAGTAGTTCACGAAATGCTTTTGAGCCAGTTGCATTACTTCTCTCTCCAATAAAAAAAGGTGCAGGGTCTTGGATAAGTTCTCTTGTTTCAAACAAAGATGCTAGAGCTTTTGGATGAGAACCTGTTGGAGTTTTTGGAACTTTTCCACAAACTGACTTACTAAGTTTTAAAATATGTTCAGGAGTAGTACCACAACACCCTCCCAAAACAGAAACTCCATCATACTCTAAAAAGCTATTTTGAAACTCAGTAAACTCATCTTTACCCATAGGATAAAAGGTTACTCCACCTCTGTTTTGTGGAAGTCCTGCATTTGCGTGGACAGAAATTGGTTTATCCCAAACTTCACTAAGTGTTTTTATATGTTTTTTAACTTGTTCAGGACCAGTACCACAGTTAAAACCTAAAGATAAGATATCAAATGGCTCCAAAATTGTAGCGATAGTCTTTGCATCTGTACCGATGAGCATTGTGCCTGAAAGTTCGATAGTCACCGAAACCATTATAGGAATTTCAACATTTTTCTCATCTGCACTATCAACACAGGCGTGAAGAGCTGCTTTTATCTGAAGTGGGTCTTGGCAGGTTTCAAGCAAAAAGAGATCACAACCTCCATCTATCAAACCAAGAGTTGCTTTTTTATAACCATCATACATCTCATCATAAGAGATATGCCCCAAAGAGGGAAGCTTAGTCCCAGGACCTAAATCTCCAGCGACATATCTAGGCTTATCTTTTGTGCTATATTCATCACACAACTCTTTGACGATCTTAGCACCAGCATATGCCAACTCATAAGTCCGCTCACCTATATCATAATCATCCAATACCCAAGGAATTGTCCCAAAAGTATTTGTTTTGATGATATCAGCTCCAGCATTTAAATAATCTTTGTGAATTTTTGAGATGCCCTCTTTGAAGGTAACATTTAAGAGTTCATTGCACCCTTCATTTCCTTCCCACGCATCCATAGGAATTTCGAGATTTTGGATTTGTGTTCCCATCGCCCCGTCTATTATGAGAACTCTCTCTTTTATTAGTGATTTTAAATCAGTTTTATACAAATTACCTCGTTTATATTATCTGCATTCAGGACAGATACCAAAGAGTTGTATGTTGCTCTCATCTATACTATAATTACTTATCTTTTTAGCATCTGTTATAAGAGTTTTAGTCTCCAAATCAATATCCTCAACTTTTCCACACTCATTGCATATCATATGTGAATGATCCTCTTTTACAAGCTCATACTTTGAGTCGTGTCCTACTATTTTTAACTCTTTTATAAAGTTACTCTCAAGCATAGCATTTATATTTTTATAAACAGTAGCTAATGACAATGTAGGGAAATTAGCTTTAATTTTTGCAAATATATCCCTCACTGAGATATGCCCATACTGATCCATAAGCTCTATAATCGCTATCCTTTGAGGAGTTACTTTGATATTGTTTGTTTTTAAAAAATCTATATATTTATTCATCTTTCCATCTTTTTTTTCGTTATTATACCATATATAATAATTTTCGTCAAATAAACTATTTTAATTAATAATAGTTATTATTAGATATCACTCTCTATAACTTCTCTAAATCTATTAAAATAGACATCTTGCATCTTAGAGAGATCTCTTTTTATATCATTACAGATAAACTCCTCTGCGCCAACTTTTCCTATACGGTCTATCTTTATATCATGTTTTTTAGCAAACTCTTCAAAAGCGTTATTGTCATCTACTTCAACGATCGCTCTGGAAAAACTCTCACTAAAGATATCTCTCTCATCTTCTAACCTAACTCCAACAGCCATTCCTAGACCACTAGTACAAGACATCTTTGCAAGAGCTATGACAAAGCCACCTACACTTACATCTTTTGCACAATTTAAAAGTTTTTCTCTGTTTGCAGAGATTATAAACTCCCACAACTTCAACTCTTTTTCAAACTCTATAGTTGGAAGTGTACCTTCTACTTTTCTATACATCTCTTTTAAGTATAAACTACCGCCAAACTCACTTTTTGTCTCTCCTATGAGATAAAGAGATGCTCCCTCTTTTTGAAAAGATGATGGCAAAATACTATTTTGATTTTCATTTAACCCAACCATAGCGATACTTGGAGTTGGGAAAACCCCTACACCATCAGTTTCATTATAAAGTGATACATTTCCACTTACTACTGGAGTATTTAGTGCTGTACAAGCTTTTTTTATACCCTCACACCCTTTGGCAAATTGCCACATAATTTCAGGATTTTCAGGATTTCCATAATTTAAACAATCAGTAATAGCCAGAGGCAAAGCACCACTCATCGCAACATTTCGTCCACTCTCCATAACAGCTGCTGCCGCTCCGCCTTCAGGGTCGATATAACAGTATCTTGGATTACAATCACTACTCATCGCCAATGCTTTTCCATTCTCTTTGATACGAACTACACTTGCATCCAAGCTCCCTGGTGCCTTTATAGTGTTTGTCTGCACAGTTGAGTCATATTGTTCATATATCCAAGCTTTGTTTACCACTTCTAAAGAGCTAAAAATCTTATCAAATGCTTCATCATTGTCAACTTTTTCAAAATCATCTATCGTTGTATCTTTTATCTTTTCCAAATAAGTAGGCTTTTTGATAGGACGATCAAGCACTGGAGCCTCTTCTGTTATAGGGTCTATTGGTATCTCTCCTACTTTTTCTCCATGCCATAAAAGCTCCATGTTTCCACTATCGCTAACTTCACCGATAACTGCAACATCAAGATCCCATTTTTCAAAAATCTCAATTATCTTATCTTCACACCCTTTTTTGGCACAGATAAGCATCCTCTCTTGTGATTCACTAAGCATAAATTCATATGGTGTCATACCCTCTTCACGAGCAGGAACAAGTCCTAAATCCATCCGCATCCCACTACCACTTCGCCCAGCCATCTCAAAAGAGCTAGAAGTTAGCCCAGCCGCTCCCATGTCTTGAATACCAACGATATAATCATGTTTAAAAAGCTCCAAACAAGCTTCTAACAAAAGCTTTTCAGTAAAAGGATCACCAACTTGAACAGTAGGACGAAGGGATTTGCTCTCCTCTGTAAAACTATCACTACTCATAACAGCTCCACCAAGCCCATCTCTTCCAGTTTTACTACCTACATAGATGACAGGATTTCCAATCCCCTCAGCTCGTCCATAAAATATCTCATCACTTTTACAAGTACCAAGAGTAAAAGCATTTACCAAAATATTTCCATTATAAGCATCATCAAAAAAAGTCTCTCCACCGATAGTAGGAACTCCCATACAATTTCCATAATCCCCAATCCCAGCAACAACACCTCGCACAAGATATCTCTGATGGCGACTCACTTTATTATCCTTCGTAACATCTCCAAACCTTAAAGCATTCATATTTGCAATAGGTCTAGCCCCCATCGTAAAAACATCTCTTAAAATCCCACCAACTCCAGTAGCAGCCCCTTGATAAGGCTCTATAAATGAAGGATGATTATGACTCTCCATCTTAAAAACAGCCGCCATTCCATCACCAATATCTATAACACCAGCATTTTCCCCAGGCCCTTGTATAACCCACGGAGCAGTTGTTGGAAAACCGACAAGATATTTTTTGCTAGATTTATAAGAGCAGTGTTCACTCCACATAGCTGAAAAAATACCTATCTCTAAAAGATTTGGCTCTCTGTTTAAGATTTTTTTGATGTGTGTATAATCTTCTTGTGTTAATTTATGGGATTTTAGCGTCTCGTCTAAGTTTTGCATTCTCTACCTTGGATATGGTTTTATATCATTCTACTAAAAATGCACTTATATTTATGATACAATAGCACCATAAATTTTGGAGGAAATCATGAAAACATTTATTTTTACACTTTTTTTAGCATCAAATCTATTCTCTTTAGGCTTAGATGCAATACCACAAAAAGTCATCTTACAAGGCGACGACGGAGGCAAAACAGACGGAACTCTGTGGGACTCTTCTACTCTAAAAGATAAAGTATTTGTAGTTTTTTATGTAGATCCTGATGAAAAAGATACAAACAACAACTTTTCTGAGGCTTTAAAAGAAAAAAAGTTTGATTTAAACAATTATGGAAGCGTGGCTATTGTAAATATGGCTGCAACTTGGATGCCAAATATCGCAATAGAATCAAAACTAAAATCCAAACAGAAAAAGTTCCCAAATGCTTTATATATCAAAGATAAGAAAAAGGTACTTGTCAAAAAATGGAATCTTGAAGATGATGCATCTAATGTTGCTGTGTTTGGAAAAGATGGGAAAGTTTTATATTTTAAGAGTGGAAAATTGGATAAAAATGAGATTGATAAGGTGCTTAGGTTGATTGAGGATAATCTTTAAAATAGTCTAATAAAGGTAACTGTGGTTAAGTTTCAACAACCATAATTCATCGTTTGTCGAAGCTAGGCGATTGTAGTTTAGAGATAAGTTTAAGTAATCACTTCCGATAAACTTTCCTGATATACCCAACTCTCCTGCAAAAGATAGACCAAAATGGTTATGATATGCAGTAGATATATCAAGATAAGGTTTTAAACTGCCACTATATCTGTTTAATGCACTCATACCTATTTGCATCCCGATGCCTCCTTGGAGATAATTTTGTGGTAAATTTTCTATGCCTTTATCTCTAAAGTTTGCAATCGATATATACTCTCTAAAGAGAATATCAGGATAGCTAAATTTTATCTTTTGTTGTGTTTGAAAATAGTATCTACTTCCACTACCTAAACTATCTCCTTCGTGTAGTTTATAGTTACTATTTGAGGCTTCTGCTTCAAATGAGAATCTATTGTTGAATTGATATTTAGCTCCAATTGAGGCATAATCTTTTTTGCCGTTTAGGCGTAAATTTATAGTCTCTGTTGCAAGTTTGTTTTTTTCTAGCTCTAATTTTATGCTTAATTTATTGGTTAAATTATTGTGGAGATTAAAAAAGTATTGAGGATAGTTATCTCTAAAACCGCCCCCTGCTTCTATGTAACCATTGTTCATTAACATTTTAAGCCATAATTTTGCTGTAGAGTTAGTTTTGTTATCATCAGCTATATCATAGGAATTTGAACGATTCTCTCCATAATGCAAAGAGCTTCCAACATAATATCTACCTGTAAAATGGTGGAGATTATCAATCTTTACATAAGTTCTTTTTAAATCTCCTTGATTTTCATAACCTATCTCACTATTTAATCTATTGCCATATTTTGTATCTATCTCATATTTTGTACGATAGAGTGACTTATTTTGGGGTGTCTCTTCTAAACCTTCAAAGATGTTTTTTCTAGCCATTGCAATCTGTTTTGTCTTTAAGTTTATACTTATCTTATCTTCAAGCGGTAGTATTGTGCCATATCGATATAGAAGCTCTCGCATCGCATATGTATCGTTACTTTGTATTGTCAAGTACGTTTGAAGCCAAAGTTCAGGCTCTTTTAGCTTTTTACTCAAATACAAAACATAATCGCTATCGCTAGTATATAATTTCCAAGCAATGTTAAAATTTATATAACTCTCTTTGTCTAAAGTTCTTCTAGCATGCTTCATCAACTCTTTATAGTTTGAATAGGGTATAAAATAGATAGAAGCTCTTAAATAGTGTTTTAAAAATTGTTTAACTTTAAGCAGTTTTGGCTCTTTTTTCATCTGTGCTTGTAGTTTATTATAGATATTCTTTGTGATTTTATCTGCTTGGGCTTTATCTCCTAAAATAATAAGTAAGTTTGCATAATCTAGGTTTAAGTCAATATTGTCAGGTTCATTATTTAATGCCATTAAATAATATTGACGAGCTTTTTCTCTCTTGTTGAGTTTATAGTTTATTGCAGCTGCTAAAATATATAATTTTTTATCCTCTTTTGCTCGCATCTGTATAGTTTTAATTATATTTTGAAGCTCAATTGAGCGATTTTTTGCCATCAAAAACCAGCTGTATTGACTTAAAATTTCTGTAGATTTAGGATCTAAGGAGAGTGCTTTTTGATAAGAGAATAGTGTCTTATCTACAAAACCTAATTGATCATTTACAGATGCAACTATAAGCCAAAATAGCGGAAGTTTTTTATAAGCTTTCTCCTCCTTTTTGTTTAAACTATTTATAATTTTTATAATCTTATTTGGTTTTTTCAGCTCCAAATTAATTTGTGCAAATGAGAAAAAATATGATTTTTCTCTAAGCTCATTAAATGCTTTTAGTGATATTTCTAAAGCAAACTCTCTATCTTTTTCAATGTAATATGAAATCAACTTATCATAATCATATTTTCTACACTCACTTTTTATACACAATGCTCTTAATACTTTAGCTGCTTTGTCATCTTTTTTAAGGTAGGAGTAAATATCACTTAGTAGATACCAATACTCTTTATTTTGTCGTTTTGCCAGATACTCAACACTCAAAAGTGCTTGTAATGAACGATTAAAACTCTTCTGTTCAAAAAATATTCTAGATAATATCATCGCTGTCTCTATATCTAAAAGCTTCTCTCTTTCTAAAACTTTAAACCGTGCTATCGCCTCTTTCTTCATACCTAATCTATAACATAATTTTGCACTCTTTTTTAAAGCTATAGCACTTTTTGTTTTAAAGTATAGTTTGTCTAAAACAGAAATAGCCTCTTTAGAATTGCCTAACTTTTCAGCCTCTTTAATAAACTGTTCAATACTATTTTCATCTTTTGGATTAGAGAAAATCTTTCCCAAAAGCATAAAGTATTTATCATAACTACCATATCTTTTACTTGAGTGTTTTAAAGTTTTTCTCTCTTTATCTACATTGTATATATAGATATAGTGTTTAAAAGCTTCTTCACTCCGACCACTCCAACTAAGAGCATCCGCTAAATATTTTCTCCATTTAAGATCTTTTGGATTTTGTTTCAATGCTTTTCGAGCGACTTTTTGTGCATTTTTCAAATCACTATTGTAGATAAATACTTTATACATCAATTCATTTAATGTTTCACTCTTTTTTTCAGTTTTTAAAACTACATCTTTTTTAGCTGGAGCATTTAAAGAGTGTTCTATTTTTGTTTTAGTTAAGAATGCATCTGGAACATTTTTTTTGTAAAAAGGGAGTTTTTTTCGTATATTTGCTTCTGTGTCACATTCACATACTATTGCATATGCTTTTGCTTTTTTAACTATCTTGCACTCTTTGGGAAAAGATAGTTTTTTAATATCTTCAAAAGTTGAGTTATAAAAAGAGCCTATTTGGATACTATAGCACAAATCTTTGTTTTTTTCTGCATAGAGAGGTATAGTAAACAACAAGATAAGTAACACAACCAATCGCATCTAATTCCTTCTTTATAATCACCGCAAGTGTAGATTAAACCACACTTACGAATATTCTTAATAGGATTAAATCGTCACTAAATTAAAATTGTTTAATAATTCTCCCTTTTTAAGATATATTCTCTAGCTTTTTTTGAATTATTAGAAGCTAAATAAAATCTGATTACTTGTTCAAAGATCTCTTCATCTTCTAAAAAGAGATTTTCATACTTTTGTACGATTTTAACTCCTTCTTCAAAAAAGCTTCCAAACATCAATATCTCAACTACTTTTGAAAATACTATTTTTTTATCTTTATATGATGTTTGGGCATAGAGCATCTCTTTATATAGAGTTAATGCATCTTGGAGGTTGTTATGCTCCACATAATATTGTGCAAGTTTCTCTTTCCATATATTGTCAAGTTTAGAGAGCTTTTTTAAAAGTTTTGCATATTCATCTTTGCTGTAATTTTCTTTCAGATAGATAAGAAGATCATTTTGAAAATTTTTATCTTTTGAGATAAATATCATCTCTTGGATAACACTCTCATACTTTTTTAGAAGTTTTTTTCTATCTTCTTGTTTTTCTAATAAAAAATATTCTCTTTTAAAAACCTTTTCACCAAGAACTGAAGCACTTTTTTGAATCTCAGGATTATCAGATTTTAACAATATTTTAACGATATCTCTTACAGAATCAAAGTGATCTTCTTTAAAATGGATATCAGCATAATGGAGTAGTAATTGATAATTTTTATAATCAAAATTAATCATATTCTCAATATAAACCAATGCCAAATCATTGCTCTTTGTCTCTTTTAAAACTTTCTCTTTGAGTGTCTCTTTGGGAAAAAGCATATAGAGTACAAAGGCAAAGATAGCAAATAAAAAGATTATATCTTTAACTCCAACGGCATTTATCCTGACTAGGGATTGCGAAAACTCTTTTGACTCCTCTCTTGAGATTAAGTCATCTAGTGCTATCTTCATCTGTATGATACACCAATAGCTTGTAAGTATTTATCACCGATGTAGGGAATTATATTTAAATCGTGAATCTTTTTTGCAACAACTTTTGCTTTTTTCATCTCTTTTGGAGGGAGATAATCTAAAGCAATCACAGGTAATTTATACGATTGAATCATCTTTACTTTTGCTAAAAGCCATTCTCTATCTTTATAAGGTACTTGTCGATAATCTAAAGTTTTGTGATCTAATCCATAAAATAGTGACTCAAATAAAACTCCATTTATATATGGATAAGCTCTATCTATGATTTCAAACCCTCTGTTTAAGATTATCTTGATATTTGGGTATTTTGTTTTTAGTTTTTTTAAGAAGTCAACTATCTCTAACTCATAAGAGAGCTTCTCTTTTTCAGTTAATGGCAAGAGATGATAAGAGTCTACCGTATCAAAAAAGAAGTTTTTATACCCTTTTTTTATAAGATCTGTGATTACACTATCAATTAAAAAGTTTTTATACCCCTCTTTTGATAAATCCAAAAGTTTACTTTTCCATAATTTATTTTCACCCCCAAGCCACTCTTGTTTTATTTGTGAATAATAAGATCTATTTTTTTCCACTTCCCCAATGCTTACATAAGTAAATATCTTTTCTCTATTTTTTTTAAAACCCTCTGTGTTTGTATCTACATTTCCAGACTCTAATATAATAATGTCAAATGTTTCCAAGCGATCAGATGGATGTTTATCCCCATAATACACAACAGCACTTTTTGGATTAAAAGATGTTAAAAATTTAAATATAGCAACTCCTATTATAGATAAGGCTAAAATATATACTAATATAAATAACCTATTTTTGCAACATAAATGTCTCATAATCAATCCTCCAAAATTTCTCCCGCACGATAACAAGTGCGATAATAAATACTATCAAAAGAGATACGGCATACCCATAACCAAAATATTCAGGACCCAAACCGATAGAGATATAAGTAAAAACTGCATTTAAAACAAAAAATAAAACTGACAAGATAAGCGTCTCTATCCGTTTATCGATATAAAATAGAAGTGCTAACATGGTCATAAAACATAGTTGAAGTGTTGCCCCTATGAGTAAAACATAAAAGAGATCAAGATATAGATTTGGGATATATAGTTTTTCGAAAATATAAGGAATACTATTATAAAGCAAGATATTTATAATAGCTTGTATAATAATTATCTCTTTTATAATTGTTCTAACATTGCTATTCATTGCATTTTTATAATACTCTATAGTAGAGAGCGGTTTTCCTTCAGTGATAGAGTTAAAAAAACCCTGAAAACTTCTAGTAAAATCAACTTCTAATCTATAAAAAAAGATAGCCATTCCAGGGATAATAGCCAAGTAAGCTAAAAAAATTGGCAAATCATAAACAATAGATGCTTTTAAATTTCCAATGACAGTGTAGCCTGTCATCGGATGATACCAAAAGATTATCTTATCTATCCAAACTCCTAAATTGTAGAAAAATCCAGCTAATGCAAGTCTCCAATAGAAAGTTTTTATCTTAAATATATCAAAACAGATTAACTTTTTTGAAGGATACTCTTTTACAATAAGCATCGTTAAAATAGTAAAAAGTATAAAATTACCAATAAAAAAAGCACCCATTAATAAAATAGTATTTTCACCATAAAAGTAAGCTAAAATGATGATAAATAGATATGTTATAAAGTATGAAAACACAACTGTTCTATATCGCTTGAGACTAGATGCTAATACATTTGCAATCCAAACAAGACTTACTACCATAAAGATATTTAGTGCCAATATCTTAAAAATCAAAGATTGTTCTGGCAAAAGGTAAAATGTCAATGGAGTCATGATAAACAATCCAGCACCCAAAATAATAAAAATTGTCGCAAAATATGCAGGCAATACCTCTTCAAACCTCTTTTCATATACTCTATCAGCTATAAATCTTGTCAATGGCAACTGTAAAAACCCCGAAAGCATAAAACTTGAAGAGAACATAAAAGCATAAGTGATGATAAGTTGAAACTGTGTTGTCTCTTGTATATTTTGGTGTAAATTTAGACTAATATACCCAATCAAAATAATAGATATGATAGAAACCATCCAAGCCCCAGCACTAAGTATTGCAGAGTAACCATACACTTTTATATAAGAGAAAAGGCTATCTTTTTTTAAAGATTTTTCTAGTTCAAATCCTATCCCTGCCAATTTAAAGCCTTTTCATAAACTTCTCTATACTTTTGAAAAAATATCTCTTGAGTATAAAACTTATTTACTCTTTTGAGTGCGTTTGCTTGATACTCTCTCCATAAATCTTCATCTTCTAATAGTTTCATATAAGCATCTGCTAACTCTGAAGGGTTTGAGACTGAAACTACTTCCCCTGCTTTTGATATGGCTATATCCTCTTCATTTAACGCTCCATAAATTAACTCTGCACAACTTCCAACATCAGTTGCGATGCACGGAAGACCCGCTGCAAATCCCTCTAAAATTGTCAAAGGCATACCTTCACTAATAGATGTTAGAGTTAAAATACCTGTTTTTGGCAAAATATCATCTATCTTTTGAAACCCTAAAAATTTGATATTATCTTTTAAGTTCATAGACTCAACCATTCTCGTACACTCATCAAAATAGAGTACATCTTCATCTGTAGGACCTACTATCCAGCCTTGTACATCGAGAAGAGTATCTGCTACAATTCTAATAGCCCTTATAAATGTTTTTATATCTTTTATAGAAACTACTCTACCTAAAAGTGTGATTACTTTTGGAGGTTTTGCATCTCGAAGTTTGACTAGTTTATTTAAACGATGTACATCAACGCCGTTTGGAATAACACGACAAAGCTTCTTATCAGCCCCAAACTCAATCTGAAGCTCTTTTGCTCCATTAAAAAGAGAGAGAATTTCCATAGCAGATTGATAAGTTAAAAATCCCATCTTTTCAAAAAAGTTAATCCACATCTGTTTGATATAGTCACTACTCTCTACACTCTTTTGCAAAGAAGACTTGTAAAGCTCAAAGCTTGAATTTGTGTGCATATCCATTTTTCTTTCTCGTATATAGATTCCGTGTTCAGTTAAAATAAATGGAGTATTATGAAAGTTTGAAATCATTGTTGCTAAAAATCCTGCATATCCAGTAGAAGGAGAATGTATCACTTTGGCAAAATTTATTTCTCTAGCAATAGATGCAAGTAGCCATATAGGTCTGTGAATACTTCTAACTGTCCAAAAATAGTCTATGAAGGATATATCTGAACAGTTTTGACGATATTTTTCTTTGATAAATTCCCAAGATTGATAAGAGTATAAAAAATCATTTATAGTAACTTCCTTTGAGAGAAGCTTATTGTCAATCAATTTAGCAAAATCAAATTTTTCATTTTTTTGAAGTTTTTGATAAAACTCTTTGACTCTATCCATACTCTCTTTTTTTATATTTCTAGCTTTTGGTTCTTCTACATCCATAGGATCAAATAGAAAATACTCTTCAAAGAAGTGTACATTTTTTGCTAATTTATATTTTTTTTCTCCATATTCTTCTCTTTTACTCCCCAAAAAAAGTATACCAAAACGATATTCTGGCATACCATTTATGATTTGATCTATCCAGCTTGATACTCCACCTCGTATATAAGGATAGGTTCCTTCTGCAATTATTAGAATATCTATTTTCATTTCTTACTCCACAATGATCTCATAATCAATATCTTTGGTGTATACTCAATACTTTGCATCTCATCGAGTATCTCCCTAAATTTTTTAAAATCTCTTTTTTCAAAATATAACTGCATCAGATAAGGTAAAGCACTCTCTCTAAGATATCGATTTTGAACTGTTTTAACTAAAGCATCTTCCGCCTCATCATATAGATTCATTTTTAGGTTTATCTTTCCTAAAAGAAAATATAATTCTACTTTATCATAATCACTATCTAATGCTTTAAATGCAAAAGTTTTTGCATTCTCCAAATAAAACCCTTGCAAATCTTTACTAACAAGTTGATAATAGATAAATTCCCAATACAGATGGGCAATCTCTTTTTCATAAACATTTATTATAGAGTTATCTTTACAATTTTCAATAGCATTTAAGTTATAGTTTATTTGATCATTTAACCTTTTTTCTATTTGATTGATAGTTCCAAAACATAACAGCCTACTCTCATCACTTTTACTTGAGAGGGTACTATGAATAAGCCTCATATCATCACTTTGTAGTTGGCTAGTGATATAAGATAAAATCTTAACTTTTCTATCTTCTAGTACCTCTTTATCTCTTAAAAGATTTTCCAAAGGACCCTCTCCATATAGCTTATTTACAATAGGATAAGAGAGAGTTAATTGAGGTAAATCAAGCTTATGAATTTTTAACTCTCCTACCTCTTTTTTTTCACGAGATATATAAAAATAGAGTAAAATTGAAAAGATAGGTCCTACAATAATTATAATAGTGTTAAAGATAAATAAAAATATAAATGCCCAAAACTTTTTAATCTTCATCAAATCAGCCAAGATATAAGAAAACAGAGCTACTACTAAGAGATATGATATTATCAACATTAAATATTATTCCAACAAATTTTCAATTTTATTTTTTTTGATATCCCCTATTTTATAGGAAAAATCTTTTGATTCTATATATGTAAATTTACTTTTTAATCTTGATAAAAACCCCTCTACATTGGAAGTATTTGAAAAAGGAAAGAGTACAATTATGACATAATTTGTTTTATTGACTGTTAATGTCTGAATTAACTCAATAACTCGTTTCTCTTTTTTGATAATAGATAATAATTTTTTCATAAACTCTCGATTTGTAGATTTTATAGTTATCATAGAAGATGGTATATCATAGAGTTTTTCAATTTGCTGAAGTTTACACAACTCAAAGGCAAACATCTCATCAAGATATGGACGATTGCATCCGTGTAACTCCATAAATCTCTTTTTTTCTAAGCTTTGAACAAAGTAAGTAAAAATAACTGAAATTTGAAGTAGTGTATCTTTATTAAATGAGCTAAAAAGCATATCTTTAATAACAAGCAAGGATATCTTCTCTCTCTCTTTAGATATCACTGGTATTACCGCTAAATAGCTACTTTGATTATTATCATTGAAATCTATATAAACAGGTATATTTTCACTTAATGCTCTTTTTATTAAGATATCATTTTGATTAAAATTATCGCTTTTATCCAAAGAGTAAAATTCTCTAATTTCACCTTTTTCATATGTAACCATCATAGATTTTCTTACTTGATAAATCTGAGATAGAAACTTTAAAAACTCACTTTTTGCCCCTCTGTTTTGATTGGTGGTAAGATTGATAATCTTTTTTAGAGAATCTTTTAAACTAAATGGTTTAGTTATATAATCCTTTTCTAATCTATCATACGAAGCTTTTAATGTATAAAATGCACTAGAGTTTTCACTAAGTTTTTGACTTAAGTACTCCTCTTTGACTATCTGCTTTTTTATTTTTGTATCCCAGACATATTGAAATAGATATAAAATTAATCCTAAAATTGAAAGTTGCAATAGTTGATATACATCAAAAGTTGTATATAGTGTTTTCATCGCCAAAGAGTAAACAATGATAAAAGACAATAAACCAGTCCATCCAAAAAATAGAGTTAATGTGGCAAGAAAAAAGAGTGAAATATTTATCCTATTTTCTAAAAAACATGGGTCTTGACTATTCAATATATAACCAACAGCGATAAAAAGAGCAGACATTATAAAAGCTTCTGCATATTTTAAAAAGTATAAATTATCTATATTGTTCATTAATTGCTTGTCAATTCCAATATTAACTTTTGTGCAACAGAACCAACAGATTCTTGTCCCCATCCATTTTTTGCACCAACAGCACTATATACAACTTCACAATTTAACCTATCTATAACATTGAAGTTAATTGCAACCGCAGGCTCAGCCTCGATACCTGTTTTATATCGCCACTCGTTTATATTTCCAGATAGATAATATCTTGTACTAATTGCATTACTATTTGCATTGCAAGAGATATTATCTCTTTGATTTGCAGAGCTAATTTGTACTGAACGATTTTTAGAAGCTAAAACACCTTCCATAATATTTTTTGCTTTTTCTCCTGCTTGTGGAGAATTAGTATTATTTTTAAATGGTAAAACTGTTATAGTTCCATCTGCCGGAATTTTATTAAAATTAGAATAATTTGATACTGTAGAGCAGCCAGTAAATAAAAAGATGGAACCAATAAGTAAGATATTTTTTAATTTCATTTTGATAATCCTTATGTTTTTATTAAAGTCTAATCAAACTATAGTTTAATTCTTATTAATTATAATATTTATTTTACTTTGACAATTAAAAAGTAAAATAAAGTAACACTTACTCTACTTTAGGAGTTATCTTGCTAATATATAGCGAAGGAGTTTAGTATGAGAGTAGTTTTTACATTAATATCAATTTTTTTAATTGGCTGTGGAAGCCGTAATTCACCTTCACAAGAAGAGTTAACAAAAGTTTTTGATTCTTCAATACCACCAATCGCCGTAGGAGAGTGGTATAAACCAGATGCAAACACATCTTGGCAATGGCAATTGCAAAAAAGTATCAACACATCATACAATGTAGAGATTTATGATATAGATCTATTTGATTCAAATGCAACTTTTATACAATCATTAAAAGATAGTGGTAAAAAAGTAATCTGTTATTTTAGTGCAGGAAGTTATGAAGATTGGAGAGAAGATATAGATGATTTTCCACCAGAAGCTTTAGGTTTTAGCATGGATGATTGGGGGAATGAAAATTGGCTTGATATATCAAATGAAGATTTAGCACCTATTATGAAAAAAAGACTTGATTTAGCAGTAAAAAAAGGGTGTGATGGTGTAGAACCTGATAATGTAGATGGGTATATAAATAAAACAGGGTTTAACTTAAGTGCAGATGATCAATTGGCATATAATATATTTATAGCAAATGAGGCTAGAAAAAGAGCTCTAAGTGTTGGGCTTAAAAATGATGTCGATCAAATTCTAAAACTAGAACCATATTTTGATTTTACTGTAAATGAAGAGTGCCATTTCTATAATGAATGCGAAAAACTCAAGCCATTTATAGATGTTAATAAACCTGTTTTACATGCAGAATATGCTAAAAAATATATTGATAACAACAATAGTGAACGAGATCAAATGTGTGCTGAAACTATGAATTTAGGATTTCAAACTCTAATATTGCCAATCGATTTAGATGATAGCTTTAGATATAGCTGTGAATAAGTAAAATTTCAAAAATTAATCTGACCAAGTAATCTTTTTTTATATAATTGTTTGTTATTTTATTGCAAAAATTATTAAGGGTTTAGATACAAAATGAAAGATAGAATTTTTCTCTTTAAAAAGAGTATTTTAGTTGCAGCACTACTGCTATCGGTGAGTAATGTTTTTGCAGAGGTTAGTGTTGATGGTGATGTAAGTGATTGGGAAGTGTTAGAACAAATTAACCTTCCTATGGATTTACCCCCTTATTTGGCTAATGGAGATGCTATTTATGGTAAATACACAACTTCACCAGAACCAGCATATGTTTTTGCAATAAAAACAACAGGAGTAGAGATAGGTGCAAACACAACATTTTGGCTAAATACAGATAACGATGTCAATACAGGCTTTAAGGTATGGGGTACATATGGAGGAGCTGAGTTTTTTGTAAATATCTACAGTGAGGATAATTTACCATATCTTTATGATAGTACAGGTGCATACATAACAGGTCCTTTAGAGTCTAGCTACAATGAAGATAAAACTATTTTAGAGTTTGTTTTACCAGCTTCACTTATCGGTAATCCACAAGAGAAGATTGGTTTAATTGGTGATATCAATGACCAAACATTTTTCCCACAAAACTATGCTTTAGGACAATTAAGCGTCTTAAATGAACCTCTAAATCTGCCTAGTCGTACAGACTTTAGTAAAAGAGTGGGAATTGTCTACTCGCAAACAAGTAAAAATCACTTTTATGACGCAAATTTGCCAATTCAAAAAGCTTATTCACAACTCTTTATGGTAGCACAACACAACTCTATGATGGCAGGAATTCCGTTTGATCTATTAAGCGAAGATGATCTTACTGATATCTCAAAGTTGGTAAATTATGATGCACTCATCTTTCCTAGTTTTGCCTATGTTCCAAATGATAAATTGGCTCAAATTCAAAAAACACTCTATAACGCAGCTTACCATTATGGTATAGGAATGATAACCGCTGGGGATTGGATGACAAATGGTTCAGATGGAAATTCTATCGGTGGAGATGCTTATAGAAATATGAAGCAAATGCTAGGAATTGGTAGAGTTACAGGAAATGGGCCTGCAGCAATCACACTAAATGCATCAGATGTAAGTCATATGGCCATGAACTCTTATGAAAATAACGAGGAGATTATCAAATATGATGGAAACAGGTGGTATAGTTATTTTACCCCTGTTAGCAATGGTGAAAATATACAACCTGCTACTGTTTTAGCAACCCAAACTGTAGACCAAGGAACAGGCGGTACACAAACTTATGACGCAGTAATGGCGATAAAGACAGGCGGAAGAAATGTACACTTTAGCTCATTAGAGTTTATGGGTGATACAAATCTATTATGGTCAGCCTTACAATGGTCAGTTTTTGGTGAGAATAGTCCTGTTGGATTGAAAATGGGTCGATATAACAACCTTTTTGTCTCTCGTAACGACATGGATCAATCTCAAGAGATTGATGAAGTAGCAGACAACGATGGTGCTTTACTTCCTATATTAGAAGATTGGAAAAAGAAGTATAACTTCCTTGGTAGTTATTATATAAATATCGGTGATAATCCACCCCAGCAACAGACAGATTGGTCATATTCAGCTCCTTTATACAATCAATATATTGCATTAGGAAATGAGATAGGAACTCATTCAAATACACATCCACACGATACAAATATACTCTCAAACCAAGAGATAGAGTTCCAATTCAATCAATCTATGGATATCATAACATCAAATCTTAATCCTACTTGGAGAGGTCAAAATATTAGAGGTGGTGCAGTACCAGGAGCCCCTGAGGGAGTAGATACATCAAAAGAGATTATCCAATATCTTGACTATTTGACAGGAGGATATTCTAGCATTGGAGCTGGATATCCTGGTGCATTTGGATACCTAACGCCAAATAGCAACAAAGTCTATTTAAGTCCAAATATGGCATTTGATTTTACCTTGATAGAGTTTGGCATTCCAGTATGGGATGAGGCAAGTGGACAGTATGTACCAGTACCATTAAGCACATCAGAAGCCCAACAGTATTGGCAAGATGAATATCATAGCTTAGCAAAACATGCATCTAATCCGATAATTCACTGGCCTTGGCATGATTATGGTCCTACAACTGGTGCAGAATCAGGACTATACACTAAATCCATGTTTGAAAACTTAATCAAAACTGCCTATAACGATAAAGCAGAATTTTTAACAGGAGCAGATATAACGCAACGAATAGAGACATTTAGAGATGCAAATATAGATGTCCAATATGAGGACGATACAGTTTATATCAATGTAGATTCACAAAATGTTGGTAAATTTGCACTAGACTTAAAAACAGATAAAAAGATAAAAAGTGTTGACAACTGGTATGCTTATAGTGATAAAAAAGTATTTTTAGATCAAGATGGTGGTAGCTTTACTGTAAACCTTGGAAGTAGAACAGATAGAAAAACACGCATTACAAAATTGCCAATGCGAGCAGAGCTCTTATCTTTAAATGGCAATGGCAATGAATTAAAATTTAGTTTTAAAGGTGAAGGAGAAGTAATTATAGTTTTAGCAAATCATAGAGCTAGATATAAAATTACAGGAGCAGATACAATATGTTACAAAAGAGGAAATATTGTAGAACTTACTTTTAAAAACTATGGTGTGCATAATGTTAAAATAGAAAATAGGAGCAGAACTAGAGGTGGTCATGACCACCACGGTAGAAATCATAGATAAGAAAATTCCACTCTAATTCCCATCATATCTGATGGGAATTTATATCTTAGTTTTCTATCATATCTAAAGTAAGAATTTACTTAACTCTATAACCTCTATATCATCCAAATCCAAACCAATAAAACAAATATTTTTATCCCATAATGTTAAAATAAAGATAGAAAAAGAAGAA
>Ga0256834_1000892_pt1 | contig 21110 bp, 13 predicted proteins | sample 4281140metaG_FD_190536 | JGI IMG/M metagenome (GOLD analysis project Ga0256834, IMG submission 190536) | Hydrothermal vent microbial communities from East Pacific Rise, Pacific Ocean - 4281-140 | ecosystem: Environmental > Aquatic > Marine > Hydrothermal vents | place: Pacific Ocean: East...
TAATATTCCACAACACCTGTTTCCAATATGGCAATCGGCTTTTGTGTTAAAGTCAAAACACGGCTATAAACCTGATCGAGTTTTTGGTCAAAGGCTATTAATTCGTCTTTTTTTGACAAAGCACCATAAACACTTATGCCTACCCAGTCGATATAATTGTCGCCCGGATAGTAATTTTCAAACCGGTTCCAGTCTTCTTGAGGTTCTTCATCGGCATCGAGATGAAAAAACCAAGTGATATTATCGGCACCTGCTTGTCGCGATAAATCGATAATATGTCGGTAAGCATCTACAAAACGTTCGGGACCGTCCGGTTTATTCGGATCGCCGTAAGCGGTAGTCGTGCCGCCCCCGTTATGCACACCGTTCCACGGAAACCATTCGCCGTTTACTTCGGTGCCAAACTCAATCAACAACGGATATCCTACTTGTGCCGCTTCGGTAAACCACTGCAATAAATCATTGTCAAATTGTCCGTCAATGATGTTTTGCATGCTGTAATTGGGGTCGGTTACGTTTTCTTCAAATTGTGAACGAGCCATCATACGTATATAAGGCACGCGTCCCAATTGGTGAATAGTTTGAACTTCTTGTTCCGGAAAACGAATGTCGCCCATCCAATTATCTGAAAAAAAAGCCCAAGTAATTTGTTTTTGTGCCAGGTTTTCAAAGTCCAAAATTCGTTGTGTCGTAATGATTTCTTCATTCCCGCCAAAATCGGGAAAGGCGGCAAAATAGATACCTTGTGGCGACGGAACCAGTTTGTTATTATCAAAAACCGGTTGATTAACAAAAACCGAAGGAGCAACACTACGACGAAAAGCTTCCAAACTTTCGGGTGAACTGTCAATGCGAAGTTGTACTATTTCGCCGTCTTCTTCTTCCCAGTTTTCATGCCACCACGATATGGCTTTGATGCGGTCAAAACGACTTTGTTGCACCGCTTCAAAAGCTTGTTCAATCCAGCCGGGTTTTAAACTGACGGTTTTTTCTTTATTGTCTTTTGAACAGGATTGTATGCCCAATAAAAACAAAGCAACAATTGCTATAAGTAGATTTTTCATTTAATTGTGTGTTTATATATAAAAATATTAAACGAATAAGTTACAAAAAAAATTGTAGATACCAAAATCAATCTTTTTTAATTTTAATAAAAAATTATCCTTCCTTGCATGAGCAGGGAAGGATACGTAGTAAACCAAATATAATGCAATAATTCTTCAACTTGACATCAAACATCTACTTCTGTCCAATCGTAATCCATGCTTTCGAGCATCTCTGCCGCCTCAATCAACAATAATCCGTTTTCACTGACGGTATCTTTTCCTATATAACGAGCATGACGTAACAAGGTTAAAGTATTTTCGAAGGTTTCCAAGTCCATTTTTAACAGTTTTAAAGCTTTTTTCCAATTATCCGGCAAAATACGCACTTTTCGTTCCTTGACGTGCAAACTTCCCACTTCTTTTAAGGCTTTTAAAACATTGATTATATCGGGTGTTACGGGATATTTGAAATGTCCTGCCAATCCCGATGTGGCGTGTTTTATTTTTTTGCCCGGTTCGGTCAGCACAATCATATCATTGGGATAAAAATTCACAATACCGCGGGCATCTAATTTTTCTAACAATTGAATAACTTCCTCTTCGGCATAGCCTTTCAAGTAAGTTATTAAATCGGACAAATACATACCGGTGGTATAAGGAAGCGGTTTGATTACTTCCAGCCCGAATTTGGTCATGTTGGGGGTTTTGTTATTGTAAGCCAATCGGGCAAAAAAGCGTCCTGTTGGTGTAGGAGCCGTATCAATGGTTTTGGCTTTTTTGGCTTTTTCTATCCAACGTCCGTCGGGCGACAAAAATACATGACGACTTATGGTAATGGCTTTGACGGCTTCGGCGGGGATTTCTCTCGGGTTGGATTTCAATAAATCATAGAGTTTTTTTCCATCATCGGTCAATTGATAAAACATTTTGCCGTCTTGCAATTCGGGTTCAATCAATTGAAAACCTTGCAAACCGAACAAAGCGGCATCAAAATCATATACTTTGTTAAACCATTCTTCGGCTGTTTTGGTATTTTCAAGTTCTTCAACATATTTTTGTTTGATTTTCGGAAGTTCTTTTATGCGTCTTCCGTATTGTTCTTTGAGTTTTTGAGCTTCTTTAAATTTTTTATCTATAAATTCTTTACGAATATTGTCTTTGGTTGCCAAAAAATCGGCATTAGCTTTATCGTTAATTTCTTTAATAGTTGCCAAAACACCGAATTCGGTTTCGTCTATATCAATACTCATGGGCTCGTCATAAAATCCGTAAAAATACAAATCGCCGGCACGCAACAGGTGTTCACCTGCGGGCAGTATGTTATTTTTTTCGTCTATAACGGCTTGGGCTATTAAATCTTGTTTGAGTTGATTATCTTCAATATCTCCTCCTGCTACCAGTTCAAATAAAGCTTCAAAGTATGCTTGTGTAACGGGTTTAAAGAAAGCTCCTTTGAGCAAAGCGGCTCTTATTTGTTGTCCGATACCGCTTAAGGTATAATATTTGGCATCGGGTGCCGAAAAAGACAACAAACGCAAAGCTTCGGCTTCGAGTATTTGAAAACGGTCGGCATCGAGCAATTCGCGTTTGGGAGCCGGACCTGTTAAAGTTTTTTTCAAAAATTCTTGCAAAGTTTTGTTGATATAAAAGTAAGGTTCTACTTCTTCATAAACTTCCAATACTTTTTTGCCGAATTCACTCAACATACCATCTACAACCATACCTCGTTTTTCGAGTTTGGAACGGATAATGTCATTTACTTTGTCCTTAGCCGTTTCAGCGGTATAAAGCATGTTGATGATATGGCTTCCTACAAATTTAAAATCATCGTCATATTGATTAATATCGGGCATAACTCCCTTGAGTTGTGCCATACGGTAAGCTTCCATCAACATCATGCCCGGATAGGTCAAAAAGAAATGATCTTCGTCCTCACGAAGCAATCCCATTTGAACCAATTGCACATAATATAAATAATCCTTGTCGTCGTTCAATATCTCCAAGGAATCGATACTTTCCATTTTTTTATCGAATACCGCTTCTAAGATATTCAGGTGTTTTTTTGTCAAAATCATAGTTTATTATTTTTTAATTTTCAATTTGGTTACAACAAAATCGGAACCATAATTTTTTTTTTTGACAGATTGGCAAAAACAAGATACAATTTGGCAGAAAATCATAACTTATGTCAGGTTATATTCAAATATGACATATACCGATTTGTAGTTACCGATAAGTCTATTCCGAAAAATTGAAAAAAAATAAAATTTGTGCCTTGACATTTTTCATTTTTGATTGTCATTTTATTTGTAACTTTGAATTTTGTCTTGATGTTCAAGAGTTATCATTAAAAAATCAATGTATGAAAAAGATATTTTTTATTCTGATTGTATTCATATCTGCAAACGGTATTTCGCAACAAATTAATCCGCTATATAAAAATCAAGCCCAGCTCAAATGGGTTGATTCCATATACCGGCAAATGAGTTTGGACGAACGTATCGGGCAGTTGTTTATGCCTTATATAGCTTCGGACAATACACCCGAAAACAAAATAAAAATAAAGAAACTGCTTGATAGTTTGCATATTGGCAATTTTTTCTTTTTAAAAGGAAAACCTTCCGACGAGCAAGCCTTGAACAATTTTATACAACTCAACAGCAAATATCCTGTTATTACGGCAATTGATGCCGAATGGGGTTTGTCCATGCGCCTGGATTCAACACCAAAATTTCCATGGAATATGACTTTGGGTGCCATTCAAAACGACAGTATTATATATCGTATAGGTCGTCAAATAGGTAAAGAAACTGCCGCTGCCGGATTTCAAATGAATTTTTCGCCGGTTATCGACATCAATACCAACCCCGATAACCCTATCATAGGCAATCGTTCTTTTGGCGAAGACAAAGAAAATGTAGCACGTAAAGGTGCCATGATGATGAAAGGACTTCAAGACGAAAAGATATTGACAACTGCCAAACATTTTCCCGGACACGGAGATACCAGTCAAGACAGCCACAAAACTTTGCCTTCGGTTGATTTTGACTATCAACGTATTCAAAATGTTGAATTATACCCTTACAAACAACTCATTCCCAAAGGATTAACAGGTATTATGGTGGCACACCTCAAAATTCCCGCAGTTGAATTCATAGGGCTTCCCACAACCCTTTCTTACAAAGTGGTTACCGAATTGTTGCAACAAAATTTGGGTTATGAAGGGCTCATTATAACCGACGCCATGAATATGAAAGGGGTAGCAAATTACACACCTTCGGGTATCGCCGACTTGCAAGCTTTCTTAGCCGGCAATGATATTTTGTTGGGGACTATTGAAATTGAGAAAGCTTTTGATGAAATCAAAAAAGCATACCGACAAGGAATTATTTCGGATAAACGACTGGAAAAATCGGTCAAAAAAATATTGATGGCTAAATATTGGGCTAATCTGCATCGTTGGAAACCGGCTGTCGGCAAAGGTTTTTTGCCGAGTTTACAAGATAGTTTACTCAATCAGGAAGCCTTTGAAAGTGCCATTACTTTGATAAAAAACGAAAATAACATTTTGCCTGTAAAAAATGTGGCTCAAAAAATAGCTTTCGTAGCGCTCGGCGATGCTTCTTCGGACACATTTTTTCAATATTTGAACAAATATACCCAAGTGGATAAAGTGCCTGTCAATTCGGTGAATGAAGTTGAAAAAAAATTAAAAAATTATGATTTGATTATTGTAGGTTTTCACAAGTCTTCCGCAACACCTTGGAAATCTTTCAAATTTTCTCAAACCGAAAAGGACATCTTGCAAAAAATAGCAACTCTCAAACCTACGGTTGTTGATGTTTTTACATCGCCATACAGTTTAATCGGTATTGCCGATACTTTGCCGGCAAAAGCTATTGTTGTATCTTATCAAAACGATTGGTATGCACAAGAGGTTAGTCCGCAAATGATTTTCGGAGCTTTACCTTTCAAAGGAAAATTACCGGTAAGCATCAGTTCGGCATATCCGGTTCATACAGGTATTGCAACACACGATATTAAACGTTTGTCGTATGGTTTTCCCGAACAAGTGGACATGGACAGTCGTAAATTTAAACGGGTTGATTCGTTGATGCAATTCATGATGGATACCATGGCGGCACCGGGGGGCGTTTTATTGGTAGCTCGTAACGGTAAAGTGGTTTATGAAAAAGCCTACGGATACCAAACTTACGACAAAAAACGTCCGGTAAAAACAACCGATTTGTACGATTTGGCTTCGGTTACCAAAGTTTTGTCGGCAACAACACTTATGATGAAAGCCTACGACTTGGGCATGTTTAAACTCAATGATAAATTGGGAGACTTGATGCCCATGCTCAAAGGTTCCAATAAAGATACCATAAAGGTCAAAGAAGCCCTGTCTCATTATGCTCAAATCAAATCATGGATACCTTTTTATTTGGAAACCATTGACAAAAAAGGACGTCCCATGCGAAAATATTATCACAAAAAACCTACCGACATTTATAATATTGAAGTGTGTAAAAATCTTTATTTAAACAAAAATTATTTAAATCATTTGTGGGATACCATTTGTAAAGTGCCTCAATATGAACAACGCAAATATGTTTACAGCGGATTGCCTTTTTATTTGTTTAAAAAGTTTATAGAGGACAATACCGCCAAAGGTATGGACGAACTGGTCGATTCATTGTTTTACCGACCTATCGGAGCTGTTACGGTAACCTACAATCCGTTAAAGAAATTTCCGGCAGATCGTATTGCTCCCACCGAAAAAGACAATTATTACCGGCATCAAATACTGCGGGGCTATGTGCATGATATGGGCGCCGCTATGTTGGGAGGAGTCTCGGGTAATGCCGGATTGTTTGGCAATGCCAACGATTTGGCAAAGTTGATGCAAATGCACCTAAACAAGGGCTACTACGGCGGTAAACGTTATATTTCGGATACAACCGAAACCGTATTTAACAAACGCTATTTTGCACAAGACAGTGTGCGAAGAGGTTTGGGGTGGGACAAACCCCAATTTAAGGATCAACCGGGACCGACTTTTGAAGAAATTTCACCCCAAAGTTTCGGACACCAAGGTTTTACCGGCACTATGGTTTGGGCAGACCCCGAAGAACAAATTGTGTATATTTTCTTGTCTAACCGAACTTATCCAACCATGAAAAATCGCTTGTTATACAAATTAAATATTCGCAGTGAAGTGCAACGACGTATTTATGAAACCATAAAACACCCTAAACATGACTATCATTATCATAAAGGCAAAATAAATCCTTATGAATATTGGAAAAAAGAAAAGAAAAATATCGATCGGTAATTACAAGATGTTGTTAAATAAACTGATACTACCGGTTAAAGACATAATATAAAAATCATTATCTGTATGACAATTAATAACCACACCAAATGAATTGATTTCAATTTTGCAAAAAGCAAAAAAACAAGCAAAAGAAAATAAATCGTTTTTCATGATAAAGGATTTCAAAAAATACCAAGCACAAACATCATTACACCCCATCGGTTTGGAAGTTTCGCATGCACAAGGCAGCTATATATTTGATATTTACGGAAAAGCATATTTGGATTTTGTGGCGGGTGTTTCCGCCAATGTTATAGGACACCGACCCGAAAGTGTTATCAAAGCCGTCGAAGAACAATTGCATCGTTATATGCACGTTATGGTTTACGGCGAATTTGTGCAAGAACCACAAGTTCGACTAACTCGAAAATTAGCACAACTATTTCCGGGTGATTTATCGGTTACATATTTGGTCAATTCGGGTACCGAAGCTACCGAAGGTGCCATAAAATTGGCAAAACATTATACCGGAAGAGCTGAGATAATAGCGGCACACAATTCTTATCACGGCAATACACAAGGGTCCATGTCCGTTATGGATTATGCAGAACGAAAAAATCCTTTTATGCCACTCATTCCGGGGGTTCGTTTTATCGGGTTTAATAATACGGACGAAATAAATAAAATAACCGAAAAAACTGCTGCGGTTATTTTGGAAACCATACAAGGCGGAGCCGGATTTATAGAACCCGAAAACAATTTTTTACAAAAGGTAAAAAAACAATGTGAAAAAGTAGGCGCTTTGTTAATTTTAGATGAAATTCAAACGGGTTTTGCTCGCACCGGTAAAATGTTCGGATTTGAACATTACCATGTAATTCCCGATATTGTTATTACCGGAAAAGCACTTGGAGGCGGTATGCCGATAGGAGCATTTACTTCAACTCCTCCGATTATGAAAACTTTAACCCAACCTGCCATGGGACATATTACAACCTTTGGCGGACATCCGGTTATTGCAGCTGCCGCTTTGGCTACTGTTAATTTTATTGAACAAAACAATTTACATCAAGAAGCCTTACGAAAAGAAAAACTTTTTAGAAAACATTTAAAACACGATAAAATAAAAGAAATTAGAGGGCGCGGTTTGATGCTTTCGCTGATTATGCAATCACCCGAACAAGCCAACAACTTAATTTTAAAAGCTTTGGATAGTGGTTTAATACTATTTTGGTTGTTGTATGAAAAACGCGCAGTTCGTATTACACCACCATTAACCATAAGCGACGATGAAATAATGAAAGGCATAGAAATAATTCTAAGCCTGTTATAATTTTTTGAGCGATAGATATTTTTTAATTCGTCCAATAGCTTTTACTTTTTAATTTTCAGATAGTAAGTCTTTTTATTTTTATTGGTTAGTTTATTACTTCGCAACCAAGGGTTTAAAAGTTTTAACTCTTTGTAGGTGATATTCATCTTTCGGGCAAAAATTGCCAAATCACCAATACTGCTATCGACGGCTACTTCATAGTAGTTGTAAGGCGTATATAAATCTTCATGACTGTAAACAAAACCAAAATCTTTGGGGTGTTCCAAAATATGTTTTAAGGCGATAATACGCGGTATATAGCGCGACGTTTCTTCGGCAAGTAACAGGTCATAATAGTTTTGTACTTTTTGTTTATCCAATTCGGTCGAAATTTTGTTCATTCCGGCGTTATAAGAAGCGGCTGCCAATGTCCAAGAACCATATTTTTGTTTGGCTTTTAACAGATATTTACAAGCGGCTTCGGTTGCTTTTTCCAAATGATAACGCTCGTCCACTTCGTTATTGACTTCCAACCCGTATTCTTTGGCGGTATTTTTCATCAATTGCCAAAAACCTTTGGCACCGGCAGGCGAAGTTACATTTTGCAATCCGCTTTCGGCAACTGCCAGATATTTAAAATCATCGGGTATGCCGTTGCGTGCCAGTATGGATTCGATTACCGGAAAATACTTGTTTTTTCGTTTAAGCAATAACAACCCGTTCGATTGCCAATAAGTATTAACCAAAAGTTCTCTGTCTATACGTTCTTTAACGTCTTTTTGTTCTACGGGTACTCGTTCGTCCACCAAATACAAACTATCCGGAATAGGCAAAGCATACACCCGGTAGTCGTTAAGAAAACCGTTCTTTACCGCCGTTGCGGTATAGGGATCGGATTTAAAATTATATCCCAAGATACCAATAAAAAACAAAATAAAGGTATAAAAGAAAACTTTTTTGAACATATTTAATTATTTAATTTACAGCAATATACAAATATAAAAAAATATCAAGGTAATTTAAATTAAAAAAATCCTATTTTTTCCTTAAATGATATAAAATAAAACCATAAACATCGGCTCTTTCTCTAACATTACCTACATAATTGGAAGCACCATAGTGTCCGGCACTCTTTTCCACCTTTAACAAAACCGGATTGCTTTGCATGGGATTGTTCTGCAATTTAGCAACAAATTTATAAGAATGAAACGGCGGAACTCTATCATCATTTTCAGAAGTCAGAACCAACATTGCGGGGTAATTGACACCTTCTTTAATATTATGATAAGGTGAATAATGTAATAATCGTTTAAAACTCAAACTGTCATTCACGGTTCCATATTCATCCAAATGAAAACGTCCAACTGTAAATTTTTCAAAACGCAACATATCCAGTGGTGCCACAACAGGCACTACTACCTTAAATAAATCAGGTCTTTGAGTGGCTGCAACAGCTACAACTAACCCTCCATTTGACGCACCGGTGATAGCCAAATTGTCGGGACTTGTGTATTTATGTTTAATAAGAAATTCGGCGGCAGCAATAAAATCATCAAATGAGTTCTGTTTATTCTTACCTTTTCCTGCTATTGCCCATTGAACACCTTTATCTCCACCTCCTCGAATATTGGCAAATGCAAAAATACCGCCTTTATTGATAAAATGAACAATACCGGGATCGTAATATGGCGACGAAACAACCCCAAAACCACCGTAGGCTTTAAGAATAACTGGATTGTTCCCATTTAATTTCATTCCTTTTTTATAAACCAATATCATTGGAACTTTTGTGCTGTCTTTTGAATAATATTCAATATTTTTGTAAACAATATTTTTATAATCAAAACTTACTCCCGTTTTTTTAAGTAACTTTCTTTTAAAAGTTTTTATATTAAATTTATATACAACTTTTGGAATCGTATAAGATTGAATGTAAAATAATAACTCTTCATCATTTTTGCTACCGCTAAATCCCCCGATAGAAGTGCCATGAGGTAACTCAAGTTTATACAATACTTTTCCCTCATAATCATATACTACCAAAATAGGTTGCTGATTAGATTGATACACTGCAACAATTCTATCATTAAATGGTATTACCCGCAACATTACCGATTGCTTATAAGCAGGTGCTATTAAATGCCATTTTTTGGGATTTTGAGGAGAAAATTTAAATATCATACCGTTAGTTTCATCTTTGTATGAAACCGCAACAAACTGATCATTTTGATTATCTAATATATCAATATCATCTTTAATTTTATACAATAACGGTTTTAAAACCGGATTTTGAGAAGTATAATCAATGTAAAATAAGTTAATAAAACCTTTATTTTCGTTAATTTCTTTTAAAATAAAAAATCTTTCATCCGATGTGGTTAAAAATTCAAAATCAGCAAACGGATCATTTCTACGAGCAAAAATAAGTTTATCAGCCGACTGAGGTGTTCCTAATTTATGATAATAAACCTTATTGTTTAAAGTTACTCCAAATTTGTCTATCTGATCATAAGTAGCATAAAAAAAACCATTACCCAACCAAGCTATATTTGAAAATTTTACTCCTTTGATATGATCACTGTGAATTTTTCCCGAAGGCAAATCAATAACTATTATTTCAGACCAATCACTACCTCCACGCCCAAACAAAACCGCCAAATATTTTTCATTTTTTGATATCTCAAACGATTTAATATTGATAACTCCCGTAGCCGAAATGTCTGCCGGCTCCAATATCTGTTCATAGTCTCTTTTTAAATCTGTTGTATAATATAAAGCCGGTCTTTCGTACAAAGAGGGATAAAACAAATTAAAATAATAAGAACCTTTTTTTATGGCATAGCTGTATTTAGTATTCTTTAACTTGTCAATTGACAAAAAGGAGTTGGTTTTATTGGATGTTTTCTTCAAATACCTTTGTGCCATTTTATTTTGCGCTTTAATCCATTTTATTGTTTCCAACGAACCGATGTTTTCCAACCACCTATATTCATCAACAATAATAGTATCAAAATACTTATCTTTTACAGGCTTTTTTGATGTTTTAATCGGATAATAATCTTGTCCGAAAAATAATTGAAAAATAAAAAGATAAATGATAAACAAATATTTTTTCATAAATAATTTTTTTTGAACTTTGCAATATACCAAAAAAAATTCTTAACGATAAATTGTTGGAAAATTTTTTATATTTTTATACTTCACTACATCATTTTAATCTATTTTAATTAAACTCAAAAAAAAATTCTTACTTTTATCCAAAATTAAAAATACATAAACCATGAAAATAAAAAACATCAAACATAAAGACATTAATAAACCGAAAAATGCAATTATCTTGGCTGAGAAAAAAGCGGACATCAACCAATTGCCATGCGATAAAGTAGTGCCGTTTATGAAAAAATCTTTTGACAAAGAAAAACTGCAATCGATTAAAACACCCAAGCACAACATGTATGTTCTCAATGTCAAAAATACCGACAATGAAACCATACGCAAACATGCCTATCAAATACACAAAGAACTCAAAGACAAAGAAACCGAAATACATGTCATAGGTATTGATGACCAAAAACTTATTGCTTTTATCGAAGGTATTTATTTGTCCGATTATCAGTTTCTCAAATATTTTTCCGAAAAAGACAAAAAGAAAAACAAACTTCGCTCAATAAAGGTTACCGGCTTGTCACAAAAGAAAATCGACGAATTGAAAAACGTAATAGAAGCTACCCTTTGGGCACGCACATTGGTCAATGAACCGGTTTCGTATCTTGATGCCGTGCGATTGGCAATGGAAATACAAAAAAAACGAACAATTGACGGTTTAAAAATTAAGGTTTTGCACAAAAAAGAAATTGAAAACTTGGGTATGGGTGGCTTATTGGCAGTCAATCAAGGTTCCGAAATACCTCCCACATTTACCATAATGGAATGGAAACCCAAAAACGCCAAAAATCAAAAACCTATCGTGCTGGTAGGAAAAGGCGTAGTTTACGATACCGGTGGTTTGAGTTTAAAACCTACCCCGCACTCCATGGATTTAATGAAAAGCGACATGGCAGGAGCAGCCACCATGGCAGCTACCATGACCGCTGTGGCTTTAAACAAATTACCGGTACATATAGTTGCTTTAATACCCGCAACCGATAACCGCCCCGGCAAAAACGCTTATGCCCCCGGCGATGTCATAAAAATGTATGACGGCACTACGGTAGAAGTACTAAATACAGATGCCGAAGGACGCATGATACTTGCCGATGCCATTGCTTATGCCGACACTTATAAACCCGAACTAATCATAGATGCCGCCACATTGACCGGCGCCGCCGTAAGAGCCATTGGCAATAAAGCCGCCATTGTTATGGGCAATGCTCCGAAAAAATATTTTAAGCAATTACTTAAATCAGGCAACAAAGTGCATGAACGTTTAGTTGAATTTCCATTTTGGGACGAATGGAAAGACGAAATGAAATCGGATATAGCCGACCTTAAAAACATAGGAAGCGGTAATGCAGGTATGATAACCGCCGGCAAATTTTTGGAACATTTTGCCAAACAACCTTATATTCACATTGATATTGCCGGACCGGCTTTCTTAGAAAGTCCGCAAGATTACAAAGGCAAAGGCGCTACCGGTTTCGGTGTCCGATTACTGTATGATTTCTTTAAAAATATATAAAGTATATCATCAACAAACCAACTCAATAATAAAAAACAAATGAGACTGTCTCAAAATTATTCTATTTGAACAACAAAAAATAGTAACTTTGAGACAGCCTCGTTTTTGTAAATCCTTAACAACAATCATGAAACTATTTTCTTTTATTTGGCTTATAAATATTGGCTTTGTTTTCGGACAATTTCCGCAAGACACTTATTATCAAACAATTAACTCAACAACTCCTAACCTGCCACCCCTTTTGGGCAATATAATTGACAACACGGTACCCGATCCTATCAAAATTACCCGTATTACCGACTATGTCCCCGAATGGGATTGGTATCCTCACCACGAATATAGCAAAACCCAACCTTGGAATGCCGATGCAAGCCTATACAAATTCTATTCAACAGCCATATACGATGCACAAACTCATCAACTTTTGTATCAAATACAAGATGCCGGAAGTATATACCCTACTTATTGGTCCAATACCAACCCCGATTTGTTATACGGATTTATGGAAAACGGAGATTTAAAAACTTACTCCGTTTCACAACAACAAGTCAGGTTGTTTGACCACATATATGCCGACGAAACCACCCGAACCGATTACGAATATTTTAAACTCGGACCCGGCGAAGCCAATATTGACAACAACGACCGGTATGTGGCTTTTGTAGGCAAACTCAATACAGACATGGACGTAATTGTTTATGATTTACAACAACAACATATTTTACACAAAGAAACCTTTAACGGTGCTTGGGGCAACGGACCGGCTCATGCCCCCGATTATGTCGATTGGGTGTCGGTATCGCAATCGGGCAATTATATTGTAATAATGTGGAACCACAATACATGCTCGGCAAACAACCCTTTTAACGGACACTACGGTGTAGAAGTTTATGATCGCAATATGAATTTTCTACGACGCATAGCCGACTATGGAAATCACGGTGATTTCGGTATTGCACAAGACGGCGAAGAAGTATTTGTGCAGTTTTGGGGACCAACCGGAAGCATGAATATGTATTATCTAAATCGTCAAGAAAGAGTTGTTTTGATGAACCACAGCGATTTTAGCAATTTTGCGGCACATATTTCGGGACGTAACCTCAACCGTCCTGGGTGGATTTATGCCAATATCTCCGACCAATACATCGGTGTAACCATCGCCGTAAAGCTCGACAATAGCGGAACTGTCGAATATTTCGGTCATCATTACAGCAGTTGCGACAACTACCTGAAAAGTCCCATGCCCGTACCCAATCCAAACGGAAACAAAATTATGTTTAAAAGCGACTTTGGCAACGTATCACCCGAAGTTGTTTACACCTTTGAAGCCGAAAAACAAACTGCCAATTCTTATACCGACAACTCAGCAAACTCTTGCCAAATTTTTCCTAATCCCGCTCATAATTTTATCTTTATAAACACCAATTCAAACATATATCATTTGAAAATAATGAACCAAAGCGGACAAATATTATGGCAACAAAAAAACATACATACCAATAACAAACCGATCAGCGTTCAAAACATAAAATCGGGAGTGTATTTTTTGCAAATTAAAACCGAAAAAGAAAATATCACAAAAAAAATTATCATTCTATAATCTGGAATTTAAACAAACAATTGACTTTTAAACGCCATGAAAAAAATTCTAATTAAAATCATGTTAGTTCTTGCAACTATTTTGGTTGCTTTGTATTTTGCCGGTTACGGATATATTTTTCAAGCGGCAAAAATTGTTTACGGAAACGGGCACATCACATCATTTATCGACGATTTTCGTTTTTTTCCCACCCGAAAAATCAATAATGATCCGAAACACGTTTGGAACTGGCCGCAAACTACCGATTACAATCGGATTGCACCCACCGACAGATTGCAAAAAGAACATCAAAAAATGAAAACCGTCGCTTTTCTTATCATTAAAAACGACAGTATTTTTAGTGAAAATTATTATTTGGGCTATCATAAAGACAGTTTGTCCAATTCCTTTTCGATGGCAAAAAGCATGACCGAAGCCTTGTTGGGCAAAGCCATAAAAGACGGCTTGGTATCATGGAACGACAAAGTAATAAAATACATTCCGCAACTCAAAGGTAAGTATGCCGATGAGGTTACCGTCAGACATGTAGCTTCAATGAGTAGCGGTTCGGATTGGATAGAAGATTATTACAATCCGTTTCATATCACTACCAAAGCCTATTTTTGCGATGACTTAAACCGATTAATGACCGAAGAAGTCCATATTGATCACAAACCGGGCGAAAAATTTCATTATCTAAGCGGCGACACCCAACTTATGGGCATGATAATAGCCAAAGCCACAGGTATGACTTTATCCGATTATATGTCGCAAAGTTTTTGGAAACCCATGGGTGCCCGCAAATATGCCTTGTGGACTTTGGACAACCAAGGAAAAACCGAAAAAGCTTTTTGTTGTATCAATGCCAATGCACGCGACTTTGCCCGTTTTGGTAAACTATACGAACATTTGGGCAACTGGGAAGGAAAGCAAATACTCGATACCGCTTATGTAATCAAATCGCTAAGCGCTCCGTTAAAAGAAACACCCTATTACGGTTACTCTTGGTGGTTGAGCAATTACAAGGGCAAAAAAATAGCTTATATGCGAGGGGTTTTGGGACAATATGTTATCATCATACCCGAAGACCAAGTTATCATTGTCAGATTGGGGCAAAAACTCGATTTTACCCCCAACGGCAAACCGCATCGCAACGACTTTTATGTTTATATAGATGAAACTTACAAAATGCTTTCAAAAAGAAAAAAATAGCAACAACAATTACAAATCATTGATTTTCAAGATGTTTTAAGTCTTTTAAAACACTATGTGCCGTCAAATCAAATTGAACCGGCACAACGGACACATAATCGTTTTTAAGTGCATAAACATCGGTATCCTTTCCTTTGTCTTCATAAGTAAAATTTCCGTTTAACCAATAGTAATCACGACCAAAAGGGTTGGTTCGTTTGTCGTAAGTTTCGTGCCATTTGTCCATAGCTTGTCGGGCTATTTTAATTCCCTTTATTTTATCAAAAGGCAAATAAGGAATATTGACATTCAAACTGACACCTTGCGGCAGACCATGTTTTAAAACTTGTCGGGCTATTTTTAGCACATAATGTTTGGCGGGATTCAAATCGGCTTCCCAATCATAATTATCCAACGAAAAACCAATAGAAGGGATACCTTCGATACTGGCTTCAACAGCTGCTCCCATGGTGCCGCTATACAACACGTTGATTGAATTGTTTACGCCGTGATTTATACCCGAAACCACTAAGTCGGGCTTTCGCTCAACGGCATGTGCCAATCCGAGCTTAACACAATCGACAGGCATACCGTTGGTTTTGAATTCCTTTTGCGGTCCATTATCGATTTTTATCGGATCCAAATAAAGCGGGTGATGAATGGTTACCGCATGTCCTTTGCCCGAATGAACTCTATCGGGCGCTACTACCACCACGTCCCCCAATCGATTCATAGTGTCGATAAGTGCACGTATGCCCGGTGCGGTTATTCCATCGTCATTGGTTACGAATATCAAAGGTTTTTGAGCCATAATCATAAAATTAAGGTTGTAAAATTACTATTTTTTATACGAACAGCGACATTATTTTTTATATTACTTTTGTCGCAAGTTTATCAAATAATGAATAACAAAACATCTTTTAGGGCTATCAACCGGTTGGCTGTCCCTTCCATTTTGGCGGGAATTATTGAGCCTATCATATCCATTACCGATACGGCTATTATCGGACATGTGCCGCAACATGCCACCGAAAGTTTGGCGGCTGTCGGTATAGTCGGTTCTTTTATGTCGGCTTTGTTTTGGGTTTTGGCTCAAACCAAAAATTCCATTTCGAGTATTGTCAGTCAAAAATTGGGTAGTCGCAATTTGTTGCAAATCAAAACATTGATACCACAAGTTTTATTTATGAATTTTTTGTTGGGGATTGGTTTGGTATTGATAACCGATTTTTTTGCCCGTAATATTTTTAGCCTGTATGCCGCCAAAGACCTTATTTTAGATTATGCGGTTTCTTATTATCACATTAGGGTTTTCGGCTTGATTTTTACTTTAATTACCTTTACCTTATTCGGTATTTTCAGAGGCTTGCAAAATACCTATTGGGCTATGCTTATCAGTTTGACGGGAGGAATTATCAACATTATTTTAGATTATATTTTGGTTTACGGCGTAACAAATTACATTTCTCCCATGCACATACAAGGGGCGGCATGGGCTAGTCTTATCGCACAATTTGTAATGATGCTGGCTGCTATATGGATTTTTTTGCACAAAACTCCGTTTAATTTTGAATTAAAACTCAAAATTCACCCCGAAATAAAACGTTTTTTATCCATGACCGGCAATTTGATTATCAGAACCATTGCCTTGAATGTGGCTTTATTTTTATCAAATCGATTTGCTACATCTTACGGCAAAGATTTCATTGCCACACACGTTATCTTAACCAACATTTGGTTATTTACCACTTTCTTTTTGGACGGTTATGCCGATGCAGGCAACTCGTTGGCAGGCAAACTCTTTGGCGAAAAAGACTATTTTCATTTAAAAATTTTGTCTCGAAAATTGGTCAAATACAGTTTATATGTTGCAATGGGATTGTCGTTTGTCTTTACATTGTTCTACGACAAAATCGGATTGATTTTTACCATTGAACCAAAAGTGTTGAATATTTATCACAAAGTATTTTGGTTGGTTATACTTATGCAACCCGTTGGTGCCATAGCCTTTATATTTGACGGTATTTTTAAAGGTTTGGGGTGGGTCAAGTTTTTAAGAAACATGCAATTGGCTGCTACATTTGTCCTATTTGTTCCGGTATTACTGATTTTGGATTACTTCAACTTAAAACTCTATGCCGTATGGACGGCTTTTTGGTTTTGGATGGCTTTTAGAGCCGGTAGTCTTTGGATAAAATTTAATCGTGAAGTTGGGTAAGCCAACTATAAAAAGTTAATTTATTTGATAAGTTTAGCAAATAACAAACCTTGTTATTGGTATTTCGGTTTCTTTATTTATCTTCAATAAAGTTTTTTCTTACCAAAAGAGCATCTTTTATGATTTCGGAAGGAAATTCATACAATTCCAAAATTTTTATGGCATTACCGGTTGCAACGGCTCCTTTTTTTATTTTATAATCAAAATACAAGCGGTTATCCACTATATGCTCGTTAAAATGATATAATTCATACCGGTTTTTTAATAAATTAACCAATTCTATATCATGTGTAGATACCAAAACAATGTGATGCGAACTGTCAATGTAAGATAAAATGGCTTTTGCAGCTGCTATTCTCTCTTGTGTATTGGTTCCTTTCAATATTTCATCAAGCACAAACAAATAATAATTGTCTTTATCTTCGGAGGCTTTAATTATTTCTTTGATTTTTAAGACTTCTTGCAAATAATAACTTTTATTTTCTAGCAAATCATCGTTAACCCTAATTGATGTCATGACTTTTTTTAAGTCGGGAATTTCAAACTTTTCGGCAAAACAAAAATCAAGAGATTTGCCCAGTATTGCATTCAAAGCAACCGCTCTGATAAAAGTTGTTTTTCCGGACATATTTGAACCTGTTAGCAAAAAACTTTTTTCTGTTAGTAACAAATCATTTTTTATACAGTTTTCAATCAACGGGTGATACATTTTTACAAAGTGCAATCGTTTTTCGTTAACAAAATCCGGTGAACAGGTTTGATTCTTTCTTTCAACTCCGATAATGGAAATCGCCGTATCAATTTTTCCAATAAAAACAAACAAACTTTCAATTGATAATTTATTGTATTCAATATGATCCATTAACGAATAAAAAACCAATCCTTCCAGATTAAAAACTATTTTTACTATTTCAAACAATAGCCAAAAAACAATCAAAGTCGGATGGTTAAGCTTTTCACCCAACAAGATAAAATTTGATTTTCTTTTTAATTCTTCAATTTTTTTTAAAAATGTATCGTCATCAAAAACATTGGCAATTTCTCTCTGCTTAATAACTTCCTTTGCGATCTTATATGCTTTTAGCATCTGAACAATACCGTCGATAAAATAAGAAGTGTAGATTTTATTTTTATAATGCAAAACCGAATTAATCAAAAAAACGGGAATTAATAACAGCAAGAAATACTTATTTAGTATTGAAAAAAATAAAATAAACAAGGTAATAAAAACAAGTATTTTATAATAACGGGCAAATTTCGGTTTGACAAAGTCCGTATGAAACAATTTTTCTAATTCAAAAGCTTTTCTGTGATTTAATCCGGAAAATTGTATTTGAATATTTTGTCTGAGATTAGGATTTGTATAAAACACTTTCTTTAACCGCCGTATTTGTTTATCAGGCTTGTAATTTCGCAGTTTATAATAAAGATATTGTTGTCCTATTTTTGAAGATGTTCTATCGATATACATAAAAACATCATCTAAATCAATATCATTAACCACATCGTCCGAAACAAAATTTTTTGTTTTTTTATGATAAAAATAATTCGAAATATGGTTCTACTGTTATTTTAATGGATAAAGGTCCAATCCGCCATGAAAGAACAATATCACACTTCTAAAATTTTCAAATTTACGATAGCCTCTACCTGCAATTTTAATTTCCTGTATTTTTCCATTTAGTCTTTCAGCCATTGCATTGGTAAAGGTACTTATTAAAGCATTAGTTACCCCGATTAAATGCTTTTTAAACATATTAATTACTTTGTTTATTTCTTTAATATCTTTGTTTAATGAATTTTGTATCCATCTGATTAACAGTCTAAAAGCTGCATCTTCATCTTTTTCTATATTAAATAATGATTTAAAATTTTCTCTAATTTGCCAAGCTCTGCTAACTTGATAATTGGCTTGTTGTATAGCTTCAAATTTTATTCGTTGTTTTTCAGTTAAGTTTTCAGGCTTCTTCAATAAAGCATAACGACTGTTTTTTAGTTCTTCATTTGTTTTAACTTCTCTTCTACGAACTTTGTCAATAGCATCATTTAAATACTTAATTAGATGAAATTTATCGTGAACTTGTTTGGCATTTGGTAACTTTTCTTTTGTAACAGACATATAAGCTTGCCACATATCCATACTAATGGTTTTTACAGAATTTTGCTGTTGTGTCGTCAAAGTCTTATCTAGTAATTTTTCAGTTGCAGATTTATCTCTACCTGCTTCTACATCAATAACATATCCACTTAACGGATGACTTAATACGGTTACGTAATTATGTCCTTTCTTAAAGGATTTTTCATCTATACTTAAATGTTCTAATTCTAAATTTGAGAGTTTCCTTCTTGACATACCTCTTTTTGTGCTCAAATGAATAATCCTATTGATGACATTAAAACCACAACGCATGATTTGGGCTGTTTTTGTTTGATTTTTTGTTGCTAACAATAAATCAATCACTGCATGCTCAAATAAGTGTGTATGTCGCTCATGTTTTGATGCCCAAGGTGGAATTATGGTAGTAACTTTCCCTTGTTTATCCTTAACTCTTGGTAGCTTGCAGGATATATATGTTTTAAACTGCATAGTATCTAAGTGTCGCCATTTACGTTCAGGTGCGTGATCATAAATAGGTAAGGACTCTAAACTTGTCGGGCAGACTGCTCGCTTAGCTATATATTTTACTTTAATCGTTATCTCCTCTGTATTATAATCTGCTATAACATCGGTAACTTGCCAGTTATAATCTAAATTCAATAATAAATCAAAAAATTGATGTGTAAACATATGATATTTTTTTTGCTAATTTAGAAATTTCCATTAAATTCGTGGTAGAACCATTTTTATTTTCCGGCACCGAATTAGATTTTTAAATTCCAACTTTATAATAATTTTTCAGGCTGCGAATTTTGGAATTATAAAAATTATTTTGCGGTACGCAAATATTTATATTTCAAAGAACGGTATTAAAATATTTGATAACCGGTAATATAAAAATCTTTTCTTTGCTGTCACACAACGGCAACTTGTATGGGCAGTAGCGTGATAAAACGCACCTGCCTATTAGTTAATCTCCCAAAGATAGTAAAATTCTTTTGAATTTTGCTATCTTGTATTTTTTCAGGAAAATTCAAAAGAATTTTACGTGAAAAAATACTCAAACCTTGCGGGTTTGACTGTGGTAGCCATTGGCTATACAAAATGTTAGCGGTAGTTGACTATAATATTACATTATTATGATAGAAAATTTTTTCTCTTACTCCTTTTCGATATTCTATTCTTGAAGTAAAATTTTTTTCATCGATTTCAATAACTTCTTCATTTTCACCTGCCCACCTTAATTGTCTTGTTAAATAACTATTATAATCAACAACATATAGTTCTGATTTAGAACCATATAAGTAAAGCTGTTTACCTTCTGTTAGTTTGAAATTTGGTATTTCTATTTCTGATAATTCAAAAACAGCAACGTGCTGATCAGTATGTCTCATTGTTGTGTCAATAATACTTAAAACTCTAACTTTTTTCATATTTTTATTTTAGAATTATTAAACTTAATTGTGCATTTCCAAATAATGATTTATAGTATGGCTTATTTAATCTGCTAACCATAAAATCATTAGAATAGTCTTTAATTTCCCTTTTGTTATAATATGTTAATTTATTAAATTCCACAATAAAATCTGTATTCAATTTATTTTTTAAGTAAGTACTGTTTTAGCCCCCTAAAAACTCGGACAAGATTATAGTTAAATAAATGTAATAATT